>Ga0265301_10000116_pt1 | contig 127551 bp, 93 predicted proteins | sample AusTroGonzalo_MG_2_FD_193488 | JGI IMG/M metagenome (GOLD analysis project Ga0265301, IMG submission 193488) | Bovine rumen microbial communities from tropical cattle in Woodstock, Queensland, Australia - Gonzalo_04 | ecosystem: Host-associated > Mammals > Digestive system > Stomach > Rumen ... | reverse complement strand
CTTACGGCCTCGGAATGACAAAGTAACGCCGGATTGACATTCTTTTCTGCCGACAGGTTATCCGCCTGTCGGCAGTTTTTTTACCGGCCGGGAAAGGCGGTTGCTATTCTGTTATATTATTTGTAATTTTGACAGCATTCATAACACTAAGCAACCGATGACGAAGTCCGCCACACGTTTTCTTCTCGCCACGACGCTGCTCGCGCTGCTTCCCCTTGCATCCAACGCGCAATCCGGACGGACCGGCGCACAGCCCTGGGAGGAAACCAGCCTGAAAGACATCCGGCCGGAAGGCTGGCTGCGGGAGAAGCTCGAGACCCAGAAGGAGGGGCTTACCGGGCATCCCGAGGCCCTGTCCTATCCCTACAACACCTGCCTCTGGGCCGGAGAAATTCCCCGTATGGGCGATCACGGGCGGGATTGGTGGCGCTATGAGCAGACTGCTTATTACACCGATGGTCTGCTGCGGCTGGGTTACCTGCTGGACGATGCGGAGTTCATTGAAAAAGGAGAAACCGGCATCCGCTACACGCTGGAGCATCCCTGGGAGAGCGGCCGGCTGGGCTCCAAACGGGTGGATTATACCTGGCCGTTCGCCGTCTTCTTCCGGGCGATGAAGGCCGAATACGACGTCAGTCCCGATCCCGAAATGCTGACCGCCCTGTCGAAGAATTACCATTCCATTCCCCTGTCGCTGCTCGTTCGCAAACGCGACATCATCTCGCTGGAAGGCCTGCTCTGGACGGCCGAAAAGACCGGTGACCAGGCGCTCATCGCCCGCGCCGATTCGGCCTTCCGCTATCGTAAGGAACTGATCGGGGACATCCAGTTGAGCCGGGACGACCGCGTTACCCCCGAATTCCTCACTGCCGATGAGCCTTATCATATGCACGGGGTCACGATGAGCGAAATCCTCAAGCTGCCGATCCTGCTGTATGCCGCGACGGGCGACCCCTGGTACCGCGATCTCGGCGTTTACGCGCTGAACCGCCTCTACGAAGAGGATGGCCTCCCTGACGGCCTATTCACCAGCGCCGAATGGCTGCAGGGCCGCGGCATCCGGCACAGCCACGAAACCTGCAACGCCGTGGATATGAGCTGGACGCTGGGTTATTACCTCAATATCCTGAAGGAGGTCCGCTATGCCGATCAGCTCGAGAAGATCGTCTTCAACGCCGGCGCCGGCAGCGTGACGCAGGATTTCAAGGCGCTGCAGTACTACTCCTCCGTCAACCAGTTCCTCGCGACCGGCACCTCCAACCACAATCAGGACAACTACTGCTCGACCTGGATGGCCTACCGGCCGACGCACCAGACCGAGTGCTGCGCCGGCAACATCCACCGGCTTTACCCCAATTATGCCGCCCGGATGTGGCTTCGCGGGAAAGGCGAAGCCGTCGCGGCGCTCTATGGTCCATCGCGCTTCCGCTACAGCGAGGGCCTGAGCTTCGTGGAGGAGACGGAATATCCTTATGGTGAGACGATTACCCTCACCGCAGCCGTTACGGGAAAGAAACAGAAAGCGCGGCTCACCCTCCGCATCCCGGCCTGGTGTAAGGAGGCGACGCTCCGCCTCAACGGGGAAGCGGTGGACCTGCCGCTGGAGGCCGGGACCTTCGTCTCGCTGGATCGGAAATGGAAAGATGGCGACCAGGTCGTCCTGACGCTCCCGATGGAGGTTCGGCAGCAGGAAGCCTATGGCGGGGGCACCTACTTCGAGCGCGGCCCGCTGGTGTATAGCTACGCCATTCCGGCTCATTACCAGAAAGATACCATTCGGTACAGCAATATGAATGGGAAGTATCCCGCCGACGATGAGGCTTTCCCCTGCTGGGATATCCAACCGGCCGGCCCCTGGAACTTTGCGGTCGAAGCCGACGCGAAGGCTGAGTTCTCCAACGGCCATATCCGCATCTCCGTCCGTCCGATCGTCTGGAACTGGGACAAAGGGCCGAAGGGCGAACTCCTTACCCCAGATCTCCCCTCCCCGGTCATTCCCACCGGCCCCGAGCAGATCCTTGAGCTGGTCCCCTACGGCGAGACCACCCTTCGCCTGACCGTCTTCCCAGTTTGTGATCCGAAGCCATAAATTCCTTTTGACAGCCATACACCCCACTACTATGCGACACCTTCTTCTTTCCCTTCTTCTTTTCGGAAGCCTTGCCACGACCCTTTCCGCGGCGGACAAGACCTATCGCCTCCACTCCCCTTCCGGGGACCTGACCGTCGAGGTGAGCGCCGGGAAACAGGCCACCTGGTCCGTTTCCGTAGCCGGAACGCGCATCCTGGAGCCCTCCGAACTCGCCTTGACCCTTTCCGACGGGACCGTCTTCGGGCGGGATATGCGAGTCAAAAAGGTCTCCCGCCGGAGCGTCTCCCGGGTCGTCACCCCCGTCATCTACCGGCAGGCATCGGTCCCCGAGGCATATAACGAACTGAGCCTGCGCTGCAACGGGTACACGATCCTGTTTCGGGCCTATGACGGCGGCGCCGCCTACCGCTTCGTTGCGGATCGGGAGGAGCCCTTTATCGTAACGGGCGAAACGGCCGCCTTCCGCTTCGGGGAAGACTGCGCCGGATTCATCCCCTACACGAGAAAGCGCCAGGAGAACCTCGAATGCCAGTTCGGGACCTCCTTTGAATCCCTTTACAGCGAGATCCGCATCTCGGCGTGGGAAAAGGGCCGACTGGCCTTCCTCCCGGTCACCCTGGAGGCACCGAAAGGGATGAAGGTCTGCATCACGGAAAGCGACCTGCTGCACTACCCCGGGATGTATCTGTCCAATGAAGACGGCGACACGGCCCTCGAAGCCGTATTCGCCCCCTATCCGAAGGAGATCGTCCAGGGCGGCCACAACCGCCTGCAGGGGATCGTCACCGAACGCGAAGACTTCATCGCGAAGGCGGAAGGCGACGAAGCCTTCCCCTGGCGCATCGTCATCGTGGCCCAGGAAGACAAGGACCTGCTGACCTGCGATATTCCCTGGCTGCTCGGGCGCGAACCGGATCCGGAGTGCGATTTCAGCTGGGTCCGGCCCGGGAAGGTCGCCTGGGACTGGTGGAACGCCTGGAACCTTTACGGGGTGGACTTCGAAGCCGGGGTCAACAATGACACGTATAAATACTATATCGACTTTGCGGCGAAAAACGGGATCGAATACGTCATTCTGGACGAAGGCTGGGCCGTCAACAAGCAGGCGGACCTCTTCCAGGTCGTGCCCGAAATCAATCTCCCGAAGCTCTGTCGCTATGCGGAGAAAAAGGGCGTAGGACTCATCCTCTGGGCCGGCTACTGGGCCTTCGAGAAGGATATGGAGCGAGCCTGCCGGGAATATGCGGAGATGGGCATCAAGGGCTTCAAAGTCGATTTTATGGACCGGGATGACCAGCCGATGGTGGACTTCTACCGCAGGGCCGCTGAAACCGCCGCGCGGTACCACCTGATCGTCGATTTCCACGGGGCCTTCAAGCCCGCCGGCCTGATGCGGACCTTCCCGAACGTCGTGAATTTCGAAGGGGTGTATGGCCTCGAGAACGCCAAGGGGGCCAAGGACTGGATCGACCTGGTGAAATACGAAGTGACCATCCCCTTCGTGCGCCTGGTCGCCGGACCGGCGGACTACACGCAGGGAGCGATGCGCAACGCGACACAGAGCAATTTCCGCTTCGTCAGTTCCGAGGCGATGTCGCAGGGAACGCGCTGCCGGCAGCTCGCCGAATACGTCCTCTTCGATGCGCCCCTGACGATGCTCTGCGATTCCCCGTCCAACTATATGAAAGAAGCGGAGTGTCTGCACTTTATCGCAAACATTCCTACCGTATGGGACGAGACCCGGGCGCTGGAAGGCGCTGCCGGCGAATACGTCGCGATGGCCCGCCGCAAGGGCGACACCTGGTACGTCGGCGCGATTACGGACTGGAACGAGCGGGAACTGACCCTCGACCTGTCCTTTGTCACGGGCGTCCCGCAGATCGAGATCTTCCGCGACGGGGCAAATGCGCACCGGGCGGCACGCGATTACAAGCGGGAGTGGATCCCCTTCCCGGAGGATGGGAAAGTGACGCTGCAGATGGCACCGGGCGGCGGCTGGGCGGCCATCCTGCGCCCCGAACCCGAGCCTTGGGAGAAGACCGATTCGGACTGGGCCCGCTATGGCAACTATGCCGAGCAGAACGAAGCCGTCACGACGCCTCCGAAGGCGGTCCTTTTCGGCGATTCGATCACCCGCAACTGGGTTCGCAACGACAAGGCCTGGCTGGATGCCCACGATTTTGTCGGGCGCGGCATCGGCGGCCAGACTTCGCTGCAGCTGCTCGCCCGCATCCGCCCGGACGTGATTGAGCTGCATCCCGAGTATATGGTCCTGCTGATCGGCATCAACGATATCGCCCGCAACAGCGGTTATATCAGCGTCGAGCATACCTTCGGGAACATCGTCTCGATGGTCGAGCTCGCCGAGGCGAACGGGATCAAGCCCATTCTGTGCACGCTCTGCCCGGCCCGGGAGATCGGCTGGCGCAAGCGGGTCGGTGATCCGCGTCCGCAGATTGCCGAGCTCAATGCCCTGATAACGGCCTATGCCGCCGAAAAGGGCCTTCCGCTCGTGGATTACAACAGCGCGCTCCGCACCCCGGACGGCGCGATGGATCCGGCCTACGAGACCGATGCCGTACATCCGAACCTCGCCGGGTACCAGGTGATGGAGGAGGTGCTGCTCAGCGTGATGAACGCGCTATAATGCCCTGCCGTTTTGACTTTTGCCGTTTTTTTCCTATTTTCGAAGTCTGTTTAGGAATTATATCCGTTATATGAAAAAGAATCTCTTCCGACTCCTTGCCGCTCTTGCGCTGACTGCCGCTTTCGCGACGGCCTGTTCGCAGCGGGAAGAGTCCCCCGTCTCCGCCGAAGGGCGCACGGTACTTACGGTTTCGCTTTCGGGAGCCGCGTCCCGAATCACGATGGGGCCCGCCTCGGGCGGCACGCACGCGCTCCACTGGAGCAATGGCGACTGCCTGAGCCTCAACGGGGCCGTTTCCAATCCCCTCTCCGGGATCGGTGCGGATCAGTCCACCGCCGATTTTTCCTTCGCGGGAACGCCGGCCCTCCCCTATAACCTCCTCTACCCCGCCGCGATCTATAAGAACGGCACGACGGTGACCCTCCCGGAGACGCAAAGCTACGTCGCCGGGGGCTTTGCTTCCGGGGCCTATCCCCTTTCCGGCTACGCGAGCGAGGCTTCGGGGGAGATCGTTCTCCATCCGCTCTGCGCCCTGATCCGGATATCCGTAACCAAGGACGCCGGCGTATCGGCGAGCAAGCTTACCAAGGTCAGCTTCCGCGGCAACGCGGGCGAGCAGGTCTGCGGCGATTTCGAGATCGACTACCCGGGCGCGACCCTGACGGCCGCCGGGGATACGGACAGCGGACGGACCCTGAGCCTGAACCTGTCGCAGACCCTCGGGAGCGACCCGATCGAGCTGTATCTGGTCGTTCCGGCCGGAACCTATCCGAGCGGCTTTACCGCCGTACTGGAGGATGATGCGCACCGGACGATGACCAAAATCCGGCACGCGTCGACCACCCTTTCCGCCGGCCATATCACCCCGATGGCGGCCTTCAGCTTCGTCCCTTCGGGACAGGCGACGGAGTTCATCCTTTCGGACATCATCGAGGAAGACTTCGATATGGGGAACCACAACGTCACGGGCCGCGTGGTCAACCTCTCCGGCGATCCAATCCCGAATGTCGTCGTCTCGGACGGCCTGCAGTGCATCCGCACCGGCGAAGACGGCACCTTCAAGCTGACGAGCAACCTCGACAAGACCAAATACGTCTTTATCAGCACGCCTTCCGGCTATTTCCCTCCGGTCGAGGCCGGCATCCCGAAGTTCTACAAGACGCTTTCGGAGATTACCCCGAACGGAGGCATCTACGACGTCGGCGACTTCGTGCTGACCCCGCTCAGCGTCACGAACAAGTGCACGGTGTTTATCAGCGCCGACCCGCAGCCGCGCTCGACCACGGCCACCCTGGACAATGTCGCCTACCGTTCGACCCGGGCCTGCGAAGCCCTCTACCGCGAACTGGCTGAAACGGCGGCGACGATCACCGACCGGCCGGTCTTCGGGGTCTGCCTCGGCGACCTCGTCCACGGCTCTTCGACGACGAACCTCAACCTGATGGATACCTATGCGACGGCTCTCGGCTCGCTCGGCTATCCGACCTACAACGTCATCGGCAACCACGACAACGACACCGCGGCGACGGACGATGACAGCGGCGCCTGGAAGTTCGAGCAGCATTTCGGCCCACGCAACTACTCCTTCAACGTCTGCGGCATCCACTTCGTCGTGCTGGACAACCTCATTATGAAGCTCGACTCCGGCAAGCTGACCGCCTACGATCAGGGCCTGACCGATGATATCTGGACCTGGCTGCAGGCCGATATGGCCTTCATCCCGACGTCGACGACGGTGATGGTCTGCGCGCACTCCCCGATGTTCAAGCTCGAGAACGGCAGTGAGCGGACCAATTCCGCCTACCACGGCGGCACGCGCAGCTCCGTCGACGGCGAGTACGGCTACGGCGACCTCTTCGACACCTACAACGAGGTCCACGCCTGGGCCGGCCATACGCACTCGACCTTCAATTACATCTATCCTTCCAGCCACCGGCACAAGAAGGTGCAGGTCCATACCCTCGCCCGCTCGACCGGCGACCTCTGGACGAATGAGTACCTGTCCAACGGCACCCCGCAGGGCTTTACCATCGTGGAGATCAAGAACGGACGCATCAGTTCCTGGCGCTTCCACCCGACGCGTTACCTGCTGAGCAACTTCCACGGCACGAAGGGAGAGCCCGAATACGTCTGGCGCGACTGGGATTACGTTTCGAAGGTGGCGACGATGCGGGATACCGGCAAGGAACTCGACGAGAGCTATCAGATGCACGTCTATCCTCCGGGATCCTATGGCGACAACTACGTCTATGCAAACATCTTCCTCTGGGATTCGAAATGGGACCTCCCGATCTTCTCCCTCTCCGGCGGATCCTCCAAGACGATGACGCAGGTGGAGAGCTACGACAGCTCCGGCACCGCGAACCCGGACTGCCACGACCTCGCCGATACCGAGCAGAAGACCTTCTACAAGACCAACTACGGTTCGACCCTGGGAAGCAGCTACGATGCCTCCTATGCCGGTCTCCATACCCTCTTCCGGGTGGCCGTTACCGCCGAGCACGGGACCGGCACGGTCTCGGTAACGGACCGTTTCGGCAACGACTATTCCCGTACTATTAGCTGGTAAACCTTCCGCGATATGAAAAAGAGAACGCTGATTCTTCTTCTGGCAGGCCTTCTTCCGCTGCTTCCGACGGCCTGCGGTCCTGAAAAGGAAGCGGAGAAACTCACGGTTATGTCCTTCAACGTCCGTAACTCGCACGCGAACGACGGCGATAACGCCTGGGACATCCGCCGCGTCGCCACGCCTGCGATGCTCGAGGCCGTCCGGCCGGACATCTTCGGCGTGCAGGAAGCCTATCCCGAGCAGGAGCAGTACATTACGGAAAACTGCCAGCAGTATGTCGCCTTCGGCGTGGGCCGCAACGACGGGGCCGATGACGGCGAGCGGATGTCCATCCTCTACAACCAGGAAGTCCTCGAGATGGAGGACGGCGGGACCTGGTGGCTCTCCGAGACCCCGGACGTGCCTTCGGTCGGCTGGGACGCGAAGTATCCCCGGACGGCGACCTGGGCGCTGATGAAGGTCCGCAAGAGCGGCAAGCGCTTCTACTTTGTCAACACACACCTCGACCACAAGGGCGTTGAAGCCCGGCGCAACAGCCTGCTGATGATCGTCGGCAAGATCCGGGAGATGGACGCCACCCTGCCGATGGTGCTGACAGGCGACCTGAACGTCGAGCCGGGCGATCCCTGCCTGACGGCCCTCGACGGGCTGATGATCAATGCCCGGACGAGCGCCGCGCAGACGGTGGACGACCCTTCGTTCAACGGTTATGAGGGCGAGTCCGCCAAGATTATCGACTACATCTTCTATAGCGGCTTCTCCGCTGCGGAATCCTTCCGGGTCGTCAATGAATCCTTCTGCGGGATCCCCTTCATTTCCGACCACTACCCCATTGTATCTACCCTTATCTTTTAACGAATGAGAATACTGGATTTCTTCAAGACCAGCGCCCCTGCGGCGGCCCTCGTGCCCGCCGACCGGGTGGACGGGACGTATAAGCGGTTGCGTTTCCAGGCCTTCCTGGCGGGAACCTTCGGCTATGCGCTCTACTATGTCTGCCGTCTGACGATGGGCGTAATGAAGGGCCCCCTCATCGATGCGGGCCTTCTGACCGCCACCCAGCTCGGTACCATCGGCGCCTGCCTCTACTGGGGCTATGCGATCGGGAAACTGGTGAACGGCTTCCTCGCCGACAGTTCGAACATCAAGCGCTTTATGGCCTTCGGCCTGATCGTGTCGGTGCTGATGAACTTTACGATGGGGATCCTCGGTGTCACCGCGCACAATGGCGGCATCGCCAATTCAGCCCTCTTCATCATCTTTATGATCTGCTGGGCGATCAACGGATGGGCGCAGTCGATGGGCGCGCCGCCGGCGATCATCGCCCTGTCGCGCTGGTTCCCGCTGCGCATCCGCGGCACTTTCTACGGCTTCTTCAGCTCATCGCACAACATCGGCGAAGGCCTTTCCTTCGTCTTCGTCGGCTTGATCGTGGCGGCCTTCGGCTGGTGGTGGGGCTTCTTCGGCGCCGCGCTCGCGGGTGTGCTGGGCGTGATGATCATCATCTTCTTCCTCCACGATACGCCGGAGAGCAAGGGCCTTCCGCCGATCCGCGAATATGCCGGTGAGGCGACGGATTCCGCTCCTGCGCTGAGTCCGGAGGAAAAGCGCGCCGAGACCCGCCGGATGCAGAAGGCGGTCATCAAGAACCCCGGCGTGTGGATCCTCGCCCTGGCGAGCGCCTTTATGTATATGAGCCGCTACGCGATCAACGAGTGGGGTACCTACTTCCTGACGGAGACCAAGGGCTATGACCTCGACCAGGCGGCGATCATCATCGGCATCAACCCGATCTTCGGCATCCTCGGCACGGTCGTCTCCGGATGGCTCTCCGATGCGGTGTTCAAGAGCGACCGCAAGTACCCGGCGTTCGTGGCCGGTATCCTCGAGGCGATTGCCCTCGCCATCTTCCTCTTCGGCGGCAATGCGATGTGGATCAACGTCGTGGCGATGGTGCTCTTCGGCGTGGCGATCGGCGTTCTGATCAGCTTCCTCGGCGGCCTGATGGCGATCGACATCGTACCCCGCCAGGCTACCGGTGCGGCGCTCGGCATCGTCGGTATGGCCTCTTACGCCGCAGCCGGTCTGCAGAACGTAATCACGGGTCTGCTGATGGACAGCGGATCCGGGGCGGCGACGCACGACTTTACCTATGTGCGCTGGTTCTGGCTCGGCGCAGCGGTCGTTTCCTTCCTGCTCCCGATCCTGAACTGGCGGCGGAAGCAGCAAGTGCTCTAATCTGACTTCTTGCGATTGACCATACGGCGTCCGGGGTTACCGGATGCCGTATTTTTTCAGAATCTTGAGAATGGGTTTCTCGACGGAATGCGCCCAGAGGGTGTAGCCGTAATCGTCGGGATGCGTCCCGTCCACGGTCGTCTCACGCTCGGGCGAGGTGGCGTTCGTGGTGGTGATGAAATAGACGTCGGGGTACTTCTTGCAGGCCTCCTTCATCATCCGGACCGAGGCGGCCATACGCGCGGCCTCGTCGGCTTCGACCTGCGTGTTGAAGTTGCGCTTTTCGCGGTAGATGGTCTTCAGGAAGATAAGCGGCTTGCCGGGATGGGCGGCCTGCATCGCTTCGATAAAGGGGAAAAGTCGCGTCTCGATCTCCTCGACGCTCGGGTTCGAGAAGGCGTCGAAGATGAAGGCATCCACATCGGGGGCTTCGGCCAGGGCCGCAGCGAAGTAGGACTGCATCTTGCAGCGGCCGCTGACGCCGAGATTCAGGGTCTGGAGGCCGGTCTCCCGCGCGAAAATCGAGGGCCAGGCCATACCGGAACGGGAGGTCGATACGCCGTGGGTGTAGCTGGATCCGTGGACGCAGATGCGGTAGCGGAAGGGATTCTCCATCGGCTCGAGCGAGGCGCCGTCCTCGACGCCGATTTGCACGGAAAGCACTTCGGCGCGCACCGGCAGGTACAGCAGGCATTCGTGCTCGCTGCCGTCCATATCGGCGATCAGCTTGAAGGGTTCGTCCGGATGGTCCTCGTTCGGCATCCCGGCCCCAGCCCAGAGCCAGCGTCCGTCCTTGCGGATATAGAGGTCATAGCCCTTGATCGAGAAGCCGGTCGCGGAACCGCCGCGGTAGATATGGGCACCGTAAACGGTCTTGATCTGGATCGACGGGGAGTCGGTCTTGAAGGCGACGATCACGCCGGCGGATTCGATCAGGCGGGCAATCTCACCGGCGGAAAAGCCCTTGTAGCGGGCCGTGTCGATCCGGTGATAGGGATGCGGGGTGTCGGGGAACACTTTCCCGATAAGGTTCAGGTCCGCGGCTTCGGTGTACCGGTACTCCTGTGCCTGAAGGCTCAGCGAAAGCCCCAAAGCCAGAATCAGGGGCAAAATGACGTGTTTCATTGGCGTATGGTATTAATAATCAAATCTTGGAAATCATCAATGACCCGGTCGGCGCCGGCGGCAAGGAGCGCCGCGCGGTCCGCATTCCCGTAGGTCACCCCGCAGGTGCGGGCACCGGCCCCTTTTCCCATCTGGATATCGACCGGCATATCGCCGACGACGAGGGTTTCCTCCGCGGAAAAGCCCAGGTCCCGGAGCGTTTTCAGCACCGGTTCGGGATCGGGTTTCGCCCGGGTCACATTGTCGGCCCCTAGGACGTAGGAAAAGAAGGGAGCAATCCCCATATTCCGCAAAAGATCATTCAGGGACTGCGATCCGCGGGACGAAGCGACGGTCAGCGTGCAGCCCGCGGCGCAGAGCGCCTCCAGCGTCTCCCGGATATGCGGGAAGAGCTCAGGAATGATCTGCCCTTTAAGCTCCTCGAAAACCTCCCGGTACATCTTTCGCCAGGCGGGGAGTTCCTCCAACGGCAGCTCCGGGAACATCGTCCGGATCCCGTCGTCAAGCGGGATCCCGATGACGGGGACGATGCGCGCTTCGGGAAGGACGGGATAGCCCATCCGCCGCTGCACCTCCTGATTGGTTGCGACGATCAGCTCCCGCGTGTCGCCCAGCGTTCCGTCGAAATCAAAAATATAAAGCTTAGGTGTCCCGGTCTTTTTCATAACAGGTAAAGCTACGCATTATTTCCGCAAAAAGCAAAAAAACACTATCTTTGGCTTTTGTCGGAATGGTCAGCCGGATTATGGAAACAACTCAGCAACAGAAGCGCGAAAAGATGGGATACAACGGTCCCCGGGTGCGGATGTGCACGGACGGGAAGTATCATTGGACCTACCCGATGCATATGCTTTCCAACCCGACCGTCTATCTGACGGTGTGCAAAATTTTCGGTATCATCGGCGCCCTCGCCTTCCTGACCGCCTACCTCGGGAGTATGCTCCGCGGGGACTTTGCGGCCATAATCCCGGACCTGCCGTACTGGGGCATTGCGGTGCTGGTATTTCTGGGCATCAGCCTGCTGGCGTACCTGATTGTCGCCGCGATGTATGGCTGGAAGTACATCGTCTGCTTCACGATGGACGAAACGGGCATCCGGCACGAGCAACATCCGGCGCAGAAGAAGAATGCCCGGCGGATCGGCGCAGCGGTCGCTGGATCGGCCCCCTTTGCGGGGAATGTCGGCCGCATCGGTCAGGGTATGGCCGTTGCCTCCCATACGCAGCTGAGCTCTGATTTCTCCTGCGTCCGGCGCGTCAAGGCCTATCCCCGCCGGTCAACCATCAAGGTCCACGAGCCTTTTGCGCACAACCAGATTTATACGGCTCCCGAAGACTTCGACTTTGTGCTGAGCTACATCCGGAGCCATTGCCCGAAACTTAAATAAACAGGATATGAAGATTTTGAACTTCCTGAAAAAATCCAGCTTCTCGGGCTGGGAGCAGCTGATCCTCTCGGTGCTCGGCACGACGATCTCGATCGGACTGACCTTTGGCGTGAACTCCCTGGCGGCCAGCCACCGGCAGCAGGAAGCCCGGAAACTGGCGGCCGTCCGGGTGATGGGCAATATCGAATCCTTCGCCCGGGAGCTCGAGCAGGTCTATGCCAGCTCCGCTACGGCCGACACCGCCGCGACCTTCCTGATGACCTACAACCGGGTCCTTCAGGACTGCGACCGGGAAGACCTCCTGCAACTGTTCAACGACTTCTCTCCGACCGTCTATCTGACGCACGACAAGTCCGCGCGGAACATCTTCTCCAGCGGGCTGGAAATCTGGCAGAACGTGGACAATGCCCGTTTTATCGACAATGTCGGCCAGTGTTTCCAGTATATGGATATCTTCGAGGAGGAATACAATACCTGGGTCAAGCGCCTGATCGATCATTCCAATGACTTCCTGAAAGCGAACCGGGCGCTCTTTGATGAGGACCTCGGGGCCTACCTGGCCGCGTATTTTCAGGACAGCGAGACCCTCGATCTGATCGAGGCCCTGCATCCGCTCCGGGACCGGATGTGCTATATGGTTTCCTTGCTCCGATGGAATAACCGCCTGAATATGCGGCTGATGGGGATCTCCGAAGCGGAGGTGATGGACGAGATGCTCCGGGATGAAGACTGGCAGATCGCCGACGATCCGCAGCCCTCGAGCGAGGCCTTCGTCACGCCCCTTCCCAAAAAAGCAAACTGGTAAGCCCTTATACATTATGACCATAGACTGGTATCTGATTCTGCGACTGGTGATTGCCGGACTGCTGGGCGGTCTGGTCGGCCTCGAGCGCGAACTCCGCGCCAAGGAAGCCGGTATCCGCACGCATTTTATCGTGGCGCTCGGCAGCGCCCTCTTTATGCTGATTTCCCAATTCGCCTTCGCGGACGCGAATCGCTTTGACGCCTCCCGCGTGGCGGCCCAGGTGGTCTCCGGCATCGGTTTTATCGGCGCCGGCGTCATCATCTTCCAAAAGAATGTGGTTCGCGGCGTAACGACCGCAGCCGGACTCTGGGTGGTCGCCGCCATCGGCCTCGCCGCCGGGGCCGGGATGTACGCCATCGCCGTTTCGGCGGCCCTCCTGACGGTGGCCTGCCTCGAGGCAATGCACTTTATCCACCTGAAATACGGAGAGCGCCTGATCGTGGTGAGTACGGCCTGCGCGGGCCCCGATGCGCTGAAGGAGCTGATGGACACGATTCAGGCGAAGGGCATCGGCATCGAGAGCTACAGCCTGCAAAACGGTCGGGCGAGCCTGCAGCTCCGCGTCCGCCTCTCCGCCTATACCTCGACCGTTCCGGAGTTACTGGCCTCCCTGGATAGCCCTGAACTGGAAGTGTCATAGCCTATGGAAAAGATCGTTCTCTTCTGCTCGGCGAGCAAAGATGCGCCGAAGCCATTCAATGAGGCCGCGGCGGCCTTGGTAGAAGGGCTGTGCGGCAAGGGTTACGGGATCGTCTCCGGAGGGACAACCCTTGGAACGATGGGGGTCGTATCCGACACCGTCGTCCGCTGCAAGGGCTTCCACAAGGGCGTCCTGCCGCGTTTTATGGAGAAATTCGCCTATCCCGCGCTGTCGGAAACCGTCTGGACCGACACGATGTCCGAGCGCAAAGAAGAGATGCGGCGGGATACGGTTGCGGCGATCGCCCTTCCCGGCGGCATCGGCACCCTGGACGAGCTGATCGAGACGCAGGTGCTGATAAAGCTCAAATGCTACTCCGGGCGCCTCATCGTCCTCAACCTCGACGGCTTCTTCGCGCCCTTCCTGGCCCTGCTGGACCATTATGTCGCGACAGGTATGCTCACGCAGCACGACCGCAACCTCGTCGAATGCTTCGACTCGGTCGATAGCCTGCTGGCTACACTTTAATCCCTGTCAAAGCGCACTGCGGCAGCTTGGCCTTGTGGATCAATGAGTTATGTACTTTACTTCCCCGAATTTTTAGGGAAGTAAAGTACATAAGTCGCTGAGTATCAATACCGAGTTGCCGCAGTGGAACCTATCGCAGATGACTGGTGTAATGAAGGAATTTCCCTACCTGACGGGGATCAGCACCTGAAACGCGCAGTAGCGGGGTAAACAATTCGTACTTCCGATCCGGAGGCATTCTTATCACAGACTTGATGTCGGTTATCCCTTTTTTATCCATCAGATAGCGTGACATCTTGAGATACACGGCATCCGAATAGCCGACAAAGGATTCATCGATTTCGTGTTCGTTCCCGGTATTGGCATTGATGGCCAGGAGCATCTGGTCATAACTGCCGTACAAGTTCGTCGCAGCCGGGTAATCAATGATGTTGTAAATACAGATAACGGTATCGATGAACGCCTGCATTTCCTGAGGCGGAATTCCCCGGGTCAGATCAGACAGAACGGTATAGTTGAGATAGCGCCCTCTTTGATGGAGTGCCCGTACCCTTTCTATCGCCCGCTCCAGAGCACGGGAGCAGTGCTTGGAACGGATCGGCTCCGAGTAAGGGTTGGGGCTGGCGGCATAGGCGATAAAGTTCCAGCGATAGTCTTCCACACGGGCGCATTGTTTGCGCTCGACCGGATTGTTGGCAAGATAGGCGACACAATTCCGCTTGTACTTCTCATCCCGTTTCTGTGAAAAGCCATAGGTTTCGAAGAAAGGTCCCTCGAGGGAGGCATCCTTGTTCCACATTCTGGCAAAGAGGGAGTTGACCTCCTGCTCAAAGGCCGCCTGGATTCTCCGACTTCGGGTCTGGATCAATTCGTGAATGTGGTCGTGCATCAGCGTCAGTCCGATGACCTGGATATTCCTTTTAGCCGCCACCGTACAGAAAAGGGTAAAATAGACCAGAAAATCCCGGCCGGAATAGAAAACCAGGTTCCCGTCCGTCCTGCGTTTGTAAATGTGCGACCACGCCGCCGATGAAAAAGATGGTATTGTCCCTGCCATATCGTCAAGCTTTTAGAAGACACGTTATCTGTGCCTTTTTTTCGGGCCAAAAATAGAAACAATTCTCTATCTTTGCGACCGACGCGCCTGACCTTGCGGCAACTTGCTATTGATACTCAGCAACTTACGCACTTTACTTTCCTGAAAAATCAAGGAAGTAAAGTGCGTAACTCATTGACCCACAGGGGCAAGCTGCCGCAGCACGCTTTGACAGGGAGGTGGCGGAGCAACGCGATCAGCGTCGGAAACGGGGGTCACCTCAGGCTGCCCGTTCGGGTGATACAGACAGGCTGCCCGTTCGGGTGATACAGACGGGCTGCGAGGATGATTCCTACATCGGATAAACCTTATCGTAATATATCGTTAATTCAACAGAGTTACTGGGGTCGTCGATATAAGAGAAGTTCGCTGCCTGACCGTAGAAGTCTTCATAATAGGCGGCGAATTTTGAAACAGTAAGCCCGCTACTGGGTGTCGCCCTGAAGGTTATAAACGATTCTACCCCAGGTACAACGCTGAAGGAACATTCGTTCATAACTATTTTCAAGTTCGATACATCCATAATGGTCATTGCCGTCTTTTGACTTGCCGAAGGATAATCGTGTTGGGATGTATCATCAATGCTTTGGAAGGCGTTCAGATTATTAATGACCCAGTTATTCATATTCCCGTCATATCCGACAATATCGAAAGAGAGCGATTCTTCAAAGAAATTATTGGCGCCGTAGGTATAGCTGTTCGTAAACGCTACGTGAAGGTCTTTTCCCTTCTTTGTAGAATTAATCGGTACATTTGTATGGGTTTCATAATTATATGAACTTGCATCAGCTGCCCAATACGTGTCCCCGAAGTCACTGTTATCCGGTTTGGCATAAAGATTGGCCTTGAAAACAATACTCGTAATATTCAATTCCTCTTCCTCCTTTTTTCTAAGGTCTACGCTCACCTCGTAGGTTTTGAGGCCGTGGTCACTGTAGAAGTTATCGGTACGCGTGGTCAGAATATAGACGCGTGAGGATTTGGCGTTTTCAAACTCTGAGCAAGGGATGACTATAGGGTCATTCCCCGTGGCTACGCCCTGGGCCTGCTTCACCTCCTGGTACGGGAAAGCGTCCGGTCGGGGTGAAGTATATGGGCTGACGTAGAAGACGTATGAGTGCATACCCTCAGTCTCATTAGTTATGACCAGTTCCTTATCCTTCAGGTCTTCGGCTGAAAGATTCTGGAGTAAGACATCCAGCATAGAACATCCCAGCACAGGACACTTTCCTTTTTTTCTTTGTTTGCCGGACTTCTTATCTTGATTATATTTGAGATCAGGATTTTTGGGCCTGGCCACATCGACGGCTGAGGTTATGTTGAGCCCCTTAATCAGGTCTCCCCGCCACAGTTTGACATAATAGTCGTCAATTTTGTCTCCTGATAGGAAGAAACAGTCATTGTGCTTATACACCAACCAATTGTCGAGACAATACATCATATCGTACCATCTGTTATGTTTCATATAGTCGTCTCTCCAGAATTCAAGCAGTTCAACGACCGACTTGTTAGTGAATCCGTACTTACTATCCATATTGCCCGACGAGCAGAGATAGTAGAGAAACGGCCCCAGGGCATACCCCTGATCCTGATAGGCTGTTTTCACATTATCCTTATTGTTGTTGGGATTTCTCAGTAGCTGGGCATCGGTTACAGACAGTTCACCAAATACAACCGCATTGAGGTAATCAATCAGGAAACTCTTATTCAATTGACCGTCGTTCATCAGGTGTTCAATCCACACCGACATCATTTCGTCCATCGTCACTTCATCTCCTACCTTCTGCAATCCATTCCCTTTTCTGAAAGAGCCGCGCGGATCATAGTCGGCGTGGAAGAAGTGCCGGATTTCGTGGATAATCGTGCCCTTGATATCATTCTCCGTCGTTTTCTCATCCAGGAGTTTTCCGATTCCCAGTTCCACATCGCTTCCAGCGCAGGTCTTCCCCTGAGTGAAACCGCCCCAGTCCTTATTATTGGAGATATTGATGTAAAGGTAGCGTTTCCCGTGCAACGTCCAGCTGTAATCGAGCTGGAACCCCAAATCGGAAATGATCTGCAACGACTCTTTCGTCCATTGTCCCAGCTGCGGCAGCATAGCCTCCACCTTGGCAATTGTTGAGCGGTCGTTCTTCAACCAGGCCCCCCAGCTAATCGATACTTGGTAATAAATATTACCTACGAGTCCGGAACTCAAATCACTTTTTGTCGCAATGGATTTTGATTCATCATCACCTGGCCGACGGGCAAGACCTACGGTAAAGCTGATATTATCCATAATGCCTTCATTGTCCGACACCGGCATTCGTGTTACATACTCACCGTTTTCGTAGCTTGTCTCCAGTTCGTGTTCGATGTCAGCCTCCCGCAGCCCGCTCACGCACCATCCTTTACTTTTGTACACGAAGACAACGTCATCGGCCGGTTCGCCCTTGATCCGGATAGTGTAGGGACTGGCGGTGGTGGCCGGAAGGGCCACCTGTATGAAGTCAGAGACCTCATAGCTGCCCACGTTCTTGCCTTTCTTTGTCTTCGTCAGTGCCACCTTCGTGTCGGTGTCAAACGTCCCACTGGGGAAGTCGATAGAGAAGTCGTCCTTCGTCAGCGTGCCCCCGTCAGGTGATACCCATTGCCAATCATCGCTACCAATCGGCGTTTCCGGTTTAAAATGATACGTCCCGTCCTCGTCGGTCTCATATTCGTCACGGCTACACGACGGTAGCAGAAACAGGGTGGCCAGCAGGCACAGCATACCTGAGAATCGTCTCGTATTCATGGTCGTAAGGGTTTATTTGTTAGGGATTTGCGTCCAAATATATGACAATTATTCTTGATTCGCAAATAATAATCATTTCGTAATTACCCCCGCTCTCCTGTCGTCAAAAATTCCGCCGCGGCAGCTTGGCCTTGTGGGACAATGAGTTACATACTTTACTTCCCCAAATATTCAGGAAAGTAAAGTACGTAAGTGGCTGAGTGTCAATGGCAAGTTGCCGCAGGGCGTAAAAAAAGGGGTGGCGGTAGCCTCAAGCCGCGCAGAGAGGGGGCAGCCAGAGGGGACTCCGGGGTAATAAAAGGGCCCCGGGAGGAACAAGGAGGTAACCGTAGAGGCAACAGCCCACGCTACTCCGGCAGGAAGGAGATGGCGATGCCGCCGCCGGGGGCGAGGAAGAGGGTCAGGGTGTCGGCGGAAGTGACCGTCTGCTGCGTAATCTCGTAGGCATAGGGATTCGTCTGCCAGTCGGCATCCGGCGCATCGGCATAGAGGGAAGCCGTGTAGCTGACCCCGGGCGCGAGGAAGGACAGGGGCTGGACTAGCGTGCGGCCGGACTCATCCGTCGTGGCGCCGTAGAAATAGCGGTCCCCTGCCCGGCGATAGAGGGCAATGTACTCGCCCACTTCCCCTTGCAACGCCTCGGAAGCGTCGCAGTCGGCGTCGAAATCCCGGAAGAACTGGAAGGCGGGATGCCTCTCGTAATTCTCCAGCAGGTCACAGGCCATCTGCATCGGCGAATAGAGCACCACCCAGTTCGCAATCTGCTTGCACAGGGTCGTATGGACCCGGCAGGCCGTCCCCGGAAGGCCCCAGGTGCGCACCTGCGGCCGGCCCTCAATGCTACGGTACTCAATATCGAAGACCCCGGGGGTATAATCCACCGGACCGCCGAGCAGGCGCGTGTAGGGCAGGATTTCGTGGTGCGAAGGCGGATTCCCCTCGCTCCAGCCGTTGTATTCCATCCCGCGGACACACTCCCGCGTCATAAAGTTCGGCCAGGTGCGACGGACGCCCGTCGGCTTCACGGCCTCGTGCGCATCGACCATAATCTCCCGTGCGGCCGCCTCGCGGATCACCTTATGGAAGTGCCGGATCCCCGTCTGGCTGTGCCGGGGCACGCCGCCCCAGAGACCGCCGCCGGCATAACCGGTCTTCAGCGCGTGGATACCCAAACGCTGAGCCCAATCCAGCGAAGGGCCGAGCTGCTCCTCGAAGCGGAGGAAATTGCCCCCCGTCTCGTTGTGCGAAATCAGGTAAATCCCCTTCTCACGGGCATAGGCCGCCACTTTTTCCACGTCGAAATCCGGTGCCGGGCGCGTGAAATCGAAATCCGGCAGCGCCGCCGAGCCGACCCATCCGTCGTTCCAGCCCTCGAAGAGGACACCCTGAATCTGGTTCGCCGCCGCGAAGTCGATGTAGCGGAGCGCCGCTTCCGTCGTAGCCCCGTGCGCCGCGCCGCCCCAGTTCTCGATCCCGAGGTGCATCCCCCACCAGACGCCGATGTACTTCATCGGATGGATCCAGGACACATCCTCCAGGGCGCAAGGCTCGTTCAGGTTCAGGATCATCGTGCTGTTGACGAGGCCGACTGCATCGCGCGAAAGCTGGACCGTACGCCAGGGCGTCGTGAAGCGGGCCGGGACGACGGCCTTCACCTCCGAGCCCTCCAGCAGCGGCGCCAGGAAAGCCTTAAAAGAAAGAGAATCCGCCTGCCGGATGACCATCTCCGGGAAATCGACGAGCGCAGCCTCGTGCAGGCTTGCGTGCAGACCGCTGTCGAGGCGAAGGGTAAAGGGCGTATTGGCATCCGTCACCTCCGACAGGCGCGCCTTCCGGTACAGATGCTCGTAGGAATTGAAATCGCCCGGAATCGACCAGCTGTCGGCATCGGAAGCGAAGCGGAACTCCGTGAGCTCATCCAGGATATGCAGGCTGTCCACCCCCGGAACCGCATAGCTGTAGCGGAACGCGACCCCGTCGGGAAAGGCCCGCATTTCGATCTCCAGCTGCACGCCCGACGGATTGTCCAGCCGGAGCGTCAGGGACCGGTGATGGTCTTCGATCTCCTTGTTCTCGCCCCAGGGCTGATACCAGGTTTCACAGGTCTCCCCCGTCACGGCCTCCCGGAGAACAAAACCCGTCGCGATGTCGGCCTCTTCGGCCCGAAGCCCCATCGGCGAAGGGAGGAGAACCTGCTCCCCGAAGGCCGAAACCGCATAATGCGGAACGCCTCCGACGAGGGAGAAGTGAATTTCGGTGTTCCCATCGGGCGAAGTAATCCCGTCAGGCTGCGTGCCGCAGGAAGCGGCGGAGACAAGGAGCCACGTCAGCGCGCCCCCCAACCATCGAAAGCGTTTCATACGATTCCTTTTATTCTGTATAAGATCCCGAAAGACGGGCCTGGACGACGTTGATCACATAGTCGCCGGTCTTCTCACATTCGGCGATCAGGTCATTGAGCACAGTCCCGAGCTCGTAACCGTAGGCCTGCTTGTCCAGGTTCTCGATATTTTTCTGTTTCAAGGTATTGCGCAGGTCATTGATCCGGTTCTCAGTCTCGAGCGAATCGGTCAGGGAGACCGCCTCGCGGCGGCTGGACAAGGCCGTATTCATCTTCGAGAGCGCCTCGTCGAGCAACTCGTACATCCGCAAAATGCCATCGTTGATATTGTCGTTGAACCAGACCTTGTGCTCGCGTTTGCGTTTCAGTATCCGCGCCAGGTTGAAGCAACCGTCGCCGACGGATTCGAGCTCGCCGATCTGCCGCATCATCGCGCGGATCTTCTGCTTCGTATCATCGGACAGGTGTGCGGAACCGACGTCACCGAGGTACTTGCCAATCTCGTTCTCCATCCGGTCGGAAACGTCCTCGCCCTTCTGAATCCGCTCAAAGAGCGCATCGAAGGCCTTGTCTTCCTGTGTCGCATAGAGCTCCCGGACCAGACCGAAGAGGCGCTGCATCTTCTCGCCGAAGACCACGATCTCCTTCTGCGCCTGCAGAACGGAAATTTCCGGGGTCTTCATAATACCGCCGCGGATGTACTGCAGACGGAATTCGTCTTCGTCATCGCTCGTTTTCGGCTTGATGATCCAGCAGACCAGACGCTCGATCTGCGGAATGAACCAGATCAGGACGGCCGTATTTATCACGTTGAAGAAGGTATGGAAGGTCGCCAGGGCGAAGGAAAGCTTGGTCGGATCCTGCCCGGGCGCCGACGGATCGATGCCGACCACCCCGCAGACCATCCGGACGAAGGGGAAGAAGAAGATCAGCACCCAGAAGACGCCGAAGACGTTGAACAGCAAGTGCGCCATAGCCGTGCGCCGGGCCTGCGTATTGGCGCTCAGGGCCGCCAGGTTCGCGGTCACCGTCGTACCGATGTTCTCACCCATCACCAGGGCGATACCCTGATAGATCGTGATCGCCCCGGTGGCGCAGAGGACCATCGTGATGGCCATCAGCGCGGCGGAACTCTGCACGATCGCCGTCAGGATCGTTCCGATCAACAGGAAGAGGAGGATGGTGCCATAGTTGGTGTGGAAGCTCGCGAAGAATTCCACCACGGCCGGCTTGCTCGCCAGATCCATCTCCACGCCGGTCTGCTTGAGCATACCGAGGGCGAAGAGCAGGAAGCTGAGACCGAAGAGGAAGTCGCCGATGTAACGGTGCTTGCCGAGCTGGATCAGCACGATGCCGACGAGGAAGGCCGGCCAGACGACATTCGCGATATTGAAGGAGAAGCCCGCCGACATAATCCAGGCGCTCATCGTCGTACCGATGTTCGCGCCCATAATGACGGAAATCGCCTGCGTCAGCGTCAGGAGGGCGGCATTGACGAAGGATACGGTCATCACCGTGGTCGCCGCCGAGCTCTGTACGGCTACGGTCACCAGCGCACCCGTCGCGACGCCGGAAAAGCGGTTCGTGGTCATTGCTCCGAGCAGGTGTCGCAGCTGCGGGCCCGCCATCTTCTGAAGGGCCTCGCTCATCACCTTCATACCGTATATCAGGAGAGCGATCGAACCCAGAAGTTTCAAAATAATCAGCATATCCGTGTAAGAAATCAATTTGCAAATATAAGTATATTTTGCCATATCACAGCCTTTGTGGTCTGCAAAAAAATGACTAACTTGCGGTGTCGTTTTTCAACGGAAGCGAAGAAGAATGCCTGATAACCTTACACCACATAATATGCTACGAAAACTGACCCTCATCGCGGGAATCCTGCTTTCCGCTCCCCTGGCGCTGCTGGCGCAGCAGTATGATGTCATCGACCAGGTCAAGGCCGATGTCCGCAAGGCCTACGGAATGGAAGGCCCGCACCGCCTCGACGAATTCGGAACGATGAGCAAGGCGCCCGCCGGCTACAAGCCCTTCTACATCAGCCACTATGGCCGTCACGGCTCCCGCTACGCCTGGAACTACAAGACCTACACCCTCATACACGATGTGTTCGAGAAGGCCGGAGAGAAGGGGCTGCTGACCCCGTACGGGAAGGAATTCGCCCGGAAGTACGAGGACTTTTACGAGGTTCCGCTCATCAATGCGGGCGACCTCGTTCCGATCGGCTACGACCAGCATCTCGCAATCGGGACCTTCACCTACGAGCAGTTCCCCGAGGTCTTCAAGGGCCGGAAGAAGGTCGATGCGCTTTCCTCGACGGGACAGCGCTGCATCGTCAGTATGGGGGCCTTTACGCTGGGCTTGATGAGCGGCAATCCGAAGCTCGTGATGCGCCTGCAGTCCGACCACGTCGGGATGGCCATCATCGCGCCGCCGAGCGCGCCCAAAGCGTTGCAGCGGCATTTCAAGGGCGAGGATGACAAGCCCGCCATCGAGAGTTCCGAGGACTATGCACGCCGGTTAGCCTGCTACGACGAGGTGCTGGACAAGCTCTTCACCGACACGGCTTTCCTGAAGGATTTCAAGGGCGGGGCCACCCATTTCATCGAAGAGCTCTGGGAGCTGGTCAGCGGCTACCACAACTATGAGTCGGAGCCGCTCTTCGACGACCTGCTGAGCGGGGATCAGATCCTCCGCTTCTGGGAGGCGGCCAACTATTCCTCCTTCTACGGGGACATCACGGCCCGTTACAAGGTGATTCCGCTGCTGGAGGATATCGTGGACAAGGCGGAAGCTTCCTTCCAGGATCCCAACCAGGCGGCCCATCTGCGCTTCGGCCACGACTACATTCTCGAGGGACTGGTTACCCTCCTGAACGTCAATGCCCTCGGCACGATTCCCGAGAAGGCCGAAGACGCCAAATACTGGTTCCAGAATTACAGCATTCCGAAGGCCGCCACCCTCCTGTTCGTCTTCTACAAGAACAAGAAGGGCGACATCCTCTTCAAGCTGGTGCTGAATGAAAATGAAGCCGTCCTGCCGGATCTGACCCCCGTCGAGGGCGTCTATTACCGCTGGAGCGACTTCCGCGCCTGGACCGACAAGATCCGCGCGGAGCATCCAGAAATAAAGTAAATAACCGGCTCAGTCCAGGGGAAGCCCGGCGCCTGTCTCGCAGAGGAACTCCGATTCGGAGAGGGACTGCGGATTGGTGCCGGGTATTCCTTGCGGGACCGCCATTCCGAGCTGGTCGAAGAGCCATTCCCAATAGGGCGGCATCGACCCGTCCGGAGCGAGAAAATTCATCGGCTCGCTCGGGAAAACGGGATTCCCTTCTGCGTCCAGATAGCTGAGCTGGACCAGTTCACTGCAATACAGTTCCTCATTGTCGGGAAGGAAACGGACGTCGTAGCCGCGGCCGCAAAAGCCCTTGGCCCGCTCGACGGCCGCATCCGGATCCACCCCCTCGACCCGTTTGATGATGAACTCCGGGTAGCTGCCGTCCCGGAGCGTAAAATCCTTCAGGAAGGTCTCGAGCGGATGCCGGTCCACCCCGTGGGCGATCGTTGCATCGATGATCCAGACGCTGTCGGCGCGGACCTCGGCGATCGCGACGTGGATCAGGTTCAGCACGCCTTCCTCCCCGCCCGTAGCCGAAGCGATGGCGCTGTCCATCGAGCCGTCCCCGGCGTCGTAATCCAGCGGCAGGCCGACAAAGACGAGATCTCCGTTGCGGAGCTCCGGCGGGCATTCGCGGGACCCGCAGGCGGAAAAGAGAATAAGCAGGATGGGCAGGGCCGCCATCCATCTGAAAGACTTCATACCTCAAGGCGTTTTGATCCGGAGGGCAAAGATAGGCTTTTTTCCGAAAACCTGTTCATTCCCCGAAACGCCCCGTTCGTCCATCCCTTTTACGTGCGGGCGCGCGCAGGTCTTTGATAATTCCGATTTTTTTCGTAGAATTGTCCGTTACGACCGATAATAATAACACACCAACGATATGAAATCACTCTTTTCCCGTTTTCCCGCAGCCGTGCTGGCCGTAATGCTGACGCTTTGCGTCCTTCCCGCCTGTGAGAAAGAAAGCACCGACGATCCCTCCCCTTCCGGCACGACCGGCCGGGACGAGTTCAACCAGAACAGCGCCTGGTCGCTGATCGGCACCCTTTCCGGATCGAGCTGGGACCGCGATTTCACGATGAAATCCAATGGGGACTGGCACGCCGCCTTCGACATCGTCGTCACGGCGACCGATGAATTCAAGTTCCGTCAGGACAAGGCCTGGAACATCAACCTCGGCGCCCTGTCCGGAAGCACCACCACGGCCAAGGTGGACGAGAAGATCCAGCTCTCGCAGGGCGGTGGCAACCTCAAGGTCGCCGCAGGCACCTACGACATCTACCTCTCCCCGATGAACGGCATCGCCTACATCCTCAAGGCCGGTTCCCCGTTCACCCACGCGGATGAAGGCAAGGTCGTGGAAGACGGCACCCTCCTCGGCGAATACGATCCGAACCTGGCCCCCGGAAAGAAGCTCTCCGGCATCACCTACCAGATCAACGTCTATTCCTTCGCGGATAGCGACGGTGACGGCTGGGGCGACTTCCAGGGCATCATCGACCACCTCGACTATATCGACGACCTCGGCGCGACGGGCCTCTGGCTCTCTCCGATCCAGAAATCGCAGTCCTATCACGCCTACGACATCACGGATTATTACACGATCAACCCGAAATACGGCGGCAAGAACGCTACCGCAAAACAGGCTGAGGCGAAGTTCCAGGAACTGGTCAACAAGGCCAAGGAAAAGAACATCGAGATCTACCTCGACTACGTCCTGAACCACTCCGGTGACCAGAACGCCTGGTTCATCAAGGCCAAGAACGGCGACGCCACCTACCGCGACTACTATGTCTTCTCCGACAACCCGACCGAGGACACGAAGAACAAGAAGATCGATAACTTCGCCGGGCAGACCGACTACCATATGGGCGGCTGGCATTCCGCCGTCTCCGGCACCCCGGCCTACACGGGCTCGAAGAACCTTCATTTTGAACTCGACGTCACTTCTTCTACCGCACCGAAGCTGACCATTACCGAGACCAGCGACGCCGCTCAGGGCGACAACAGCGACAGCTCCGTTTCCTGGTTCATCTTCGACAACAATGCGCACCGGATGTACAAGAAGACCGACAAGGTCTTCGAGATTACGCTCAAGGTCAACAACGACTGGGGCGTGCTCGTCAAGGACCACGCTTCGGAATGGGGCAACCACAAGTGGGGCGCGCCGGCCGACAAGCCGAAGATCACCTTCGGTACGCCGATGACCCTGGTCAATGGGGACGCCGCGAACAACATCATCTTCGGCGGCACCGTCACCTACTACTTCGGCAGCTTTGACGGCTCGATGCCGGACCTGAACTACGGCAAGTACACGGAATGCGCATCCTCCCCCGCCTTCCAGGATCTCGCGGCTTCGGCCGACAAGTGGATCCAGATGGGCATCGGCGGCCTGCGCCTGGACGCCGTGATGTGGATCTACCAGTGCCATACCGATGCCAACGTCAGCTTCCTCGGCGCCTGGTACAACCACTGCAACGCTACGTATAAGGCCAATGGCGGCCAGGGCGACTTCTTTATGGTCGGCGAAGCCTATGACTACGACGCCTCCGTCGTCGGCCAGTACTACCGGGGCCTCCCCTGCTGCTTCGACTTTGCCTACTACGGCACCCTCGTCGACCGGATCAACAGCGGCAAGGGTTCCGACTTCGCCAGCACGGTCTCGAGCTTTATCACGAAATACGAAAACGGCTACAACAACCGTATCTACACGCATATGACCGGGATGTACGAAGCCCCGAAGCTCTCCAACCACGATGAGGACCGCGTCGCTTCGAAGCTCGGCAACCATCCGCAGAAAAAGCGCCTGGCCGGCGCCGTGCTCCTGACCTCCCCGGGCAAGCCTTTCGTCTATCAGGGTGAAGAGCTCGGCTACTGGGGCGTCAAGCAGAGCGGCGACGAGAACGTCCGCCAGCCGATCTACTGGGAAAAGAACGGGACCGTCCCGAGCTCCTGGTGCAGCTTCAACCGGGAGATCCTCGCCGAGGGGATGTCCGTCTCCGAGCAGGCGGCCAATGAAGGTTCCCTCCTGCAGCTGTACCGCCATTTCGCCTACGCCCGGAACGTGCATCCGGCCCTGAGCCGCGGCACGATGACGCCGAAATCTTCCGGCAACAATGCCGTTGCTGCCTGGTACCTCTCCTGTAACGAAGAGAAGGTCCTCGTCCTGCATAACTTCTCCGCCTCCTCCGTGACGGTCAACGTCGGGAGCGACAAGACGGACCAGCTCATCGTCGCGAACGGTGCCGTCTCCGCGAGCGGAAGCAACGTTACGCTCCCGGCCTACAGCTCGGTCGTTTATAAGCAGTAAACAAACACTAAAAAACAATAATCAAGATGAAAAAGATTCTTCTTCTCGCAGCCGCGGCGCTGACCCTTCTGGCCGCCTGCAAAAACACGAAGCCTGTCGACGAGCCGCGCGAAAGCTGGTCGCTGACCGAAGTCTATGGCGACACCGTCGCCTTCCATCCGGACTGGACCTACAGCTCCGTCGTTTATGAAGCCAACATCCGCCAGTTCACTCCGGAAGGCACCTTCAAGGCCTTCGAGGAGCACCTGCCGCGCCTGAAAGAGCTCGGTGTCGACTGCGTCTGGCTGATGCCGATGTATCCGATCGGTGTCGAGGGCCGCAAGGACAGCCCCGAAGCCCTCGGTTCCTACTATGCCATCTCCGACTACAAGGCCGTGAACCCCGAGTTCGGTACGATGGAGGATTTTGAGCATATGCTCGCCGTGGCGCACAGCCTCGACCTCTATGTCATCCTCGACTGGGTCGCCAACCAGACCGCCCCGGATCACATCTGGATGACCACCAACCCCGAATTCTACGAGCGTGACGCCGAAGGCAACGCGATCTGGGAGTACGACTGGACCGACACCCGTTCCCTCGACTATGAGAACCACGACCTCTGGGCCGCAATGGACGACGCGATGCGCTTCTGGCTCGAAAAGGGCGTGGACGGCTTCCGCTGCGACGCCGCCGGTGAAATGCCCGCCGAATTCTGGCAGGCCGTGATGCCGGGTCTCAACGAAGACTACCCGAACGCTTACTTCCTCGCCGAGGCCGAGCGTGACAACCTTTCCGACCCGGTCCAGACCTTCGATGCGAACTACGCCTGGGAGCTGCACCACCTGCTGAATTCCCTCGCCCAGGGTTCCAAGAGCATCCAGGACCTGAAGGACTACCTCGCCCGTGACCGTGCCCGCTTCCCGAAGGAAGCCTTCCGTCTGACCTTCACCTCGAACCACGACGAGAACTCCTGGGCCGGCACCGAATTCGAGCGCGAGGGCATCTTCGCCAAGGCTTGCGAAGTCCTCTGCTTCACCCTGCCGCAGAGCCAGCCGCTGATCTACACCGGCCAGGAAGTCGGTATGGACCACCGTCTCCTCTTTTTCGTCAAGGATCCCGTCCCGTCCTGGGAGCCGAACGAATACACCTGCTTCTTCAAGAAGCTGACGGCCCTCAAGCACAACAATCCGGCCCTCGCTGCCGGTGAGAAGGGCGGTGAGCTCGTCTACTTCGAAGACGTTCCCGAAGGCGTGCTCGCTTTCAGCCGTGAGGTCGAAGGCAACAAGGTCATCGTCATCGTGAACTTCGGCGTTCCTTCCGCCGAGGCCGGTGGAGAGATCGAAGCCGACAACAACTCCAACCGTATGACCGGCGCCAACGCCGAGGTACCGTTCCTCAATGCGGAGGCGGCCCCGGTTACCGTCACCATCCCGCTGGACGGCAGCTACACGACCTTCTGCGGCAAGACGATCGAAGGCGTATTCGAGCACGAAATGGCGCCGGGCGATTTCTGCATCCTGACCCGCTAAAAATCGGATTTGACGTATGACACGCAGTCTGAAAACCCTGGCAGCCGCGCTGCTGCTGACCCTTGTCCCCCTCTTCGTCTCCTGTAACAAGGACGAAGACGAAAAGGAGAGTACCGGAGGCACCTTCACGCTGAAGGTTTCCCTCCCGGAAGATACCACCGCTGGTGATGCCATCTACATCGTCGGTGAATTCAATGGCGGCGAAGATTTCGCCGTCGGCAATCCGAAATGGCGCCTGGTATGGGATGCCGCTGCAAAAGCGGAAGACCAGCCCGGTCCCTTTCCTACCGCCACCATCACCCTGAATCCAGACGAATTTGTCGGCGGAAAGACCCTCGCGGACGGTTTCTGGTTCGAGAGCGGTACCCGCGGCAAGGAAGTGATTGACGCCCCGCGCACCCTCAGTGCCAAATCCGGCAAGACCTACGAGTTCACGGTCACGGCCTGGACGAAAGCCGCCGGTCCGTCCTTTGACCCGAGCGGCACCTGGACGATCGTCGGTACGGTCAACGGGTGGAACGAAAAGGCCGGCCTCGCGATGACCGGCGAGGGAACGACCTGGATCGCCCAGGGCGTGGAGCTCAAGGCGACCGACGAGTTCAAGTTCGTAATGGATGCTTCCTGGAGTACGAATTTCGGCGCCGGCGCCCCGAACACCAAGTTCGCGGCCGTGATCGGTGAGGAATTCAGCCTGGAAGCCGACGGCGGCAACATCACCGCGCCCGCCGGCACCTACGACATCTATCTCTATCCTTTCGATGCGAAGGCCAAGATCGTCGAGGCCAGCGTAGTGCCTCCGACCCCGCAGGAGAAGCCCGTGACGGGCGTTTCCCTCGCTCCGACCGAGCTGTCGCTCGAGGTCGGCGGGTCGCAGACCCTCACCGCGACGATCACCCCGGCCGATGCCGATGTCAAGAGCATCGCGTGGACGAGCAGCGACGAGAGCGTCGCTACGGTCAGCCAGAACGGTCTCGTCAGCGCGGTTGCGGAAGGCACGGCAACCATTACCGTCACCGTTGACGGCTTTACGGCTACCTGCGCCGTGAGCGTCTCCGCCGTAACCCCGCCGCCGGCAGAGGGCGTCAAGCTCTATGTCTTCAACAGCACCGGATGGGAGAACTTCTACCTCTACGGCTGGACGACGGAATGGGGTGATGTGGACAGCATCTCCTGGCCGGGTACCGGATACAACCGCTTCGAAACCGTCAGCGGAAATACCTACCACGTTTTCGAACTCAGCGCTGCCTGGTGCGGAAGTGAGGTCAACCTGATCTTCAACAACGGCGAGGACACGGCCAAGACGCCGGACTTCCCCATTACGATGACCGGCGGCGGCTCCTATTATCTCCACGTCAAGGCCGGATCGGTCGAAGCGATCGCGGATCCCGCGACCTTCGATCCTTCTGCCGGACCGGGTGAGGAAATCGTTCCGGGCACCGACCCGACGAATGCCTGGTCCGTGATCGGGCACCTGATGGGAACCGATTGGGACACCGACCTCGTGATGACGGAGACCTCCACGGGTGTCTGGGAAGTGGATATCACCTATGCGGAAGGCGATGCCTTCAAGCTCCGCTTCAACGGTAACTGGGATGTCCAGGCCGGTATGTGGGGCAGTGATCCGAGCGATACGATGGACATCACCTGGGACTACGGCCTCAACGGCAATTCCGGTGAGAACAAGGACATCCGGCTGAACGCCACGGGCAAGATGCGCTTGAAATTCACCACGGAAGACTATAAACTTTACGTTACGAAGTACTGATTCGAAGGCTGTTATGGAACCGCTTCTGGTCACACTGGCAGGCAGCCCTGAACCGATTCGCGTGGAGGCGGGGACTCCCCTCGCCTCCATCGCGCCGCGCAGCGTCACCGACCCTAAGAGCGGCAAGTCCTATCCGGTACTCGCCGCCCTCGTGGACAATAAGGTCAAGGCCCTGGATTTCGAGATCTTCTATCCGCACTCGGTCGAATTCATCGGCTACAACCACCCTGAAGGGCGCCGCACCTACATCCGTTCGCTCTGCTTCCTGGCGCAGCGCGCCGTTCGCAGCCTCTTCCCGGACCGGGTGTTCAAGATCAACCATTCCCTGCCGAGCGGCCTGTACTGCAAGCTGCGCGGCGAGCGGATCAGCGATCCGGACATCGGCCGCCTGAAGGAAGAGATGCGCCGTCTCGTCGCGGAGAACCTGCCCTTTACGCACCACAGCGTCCGGACCGATGAGGCCATCGCCCTCTTCGAAGGGCAGCAGCAGCCGCTGAAGGCGGACCTGCTGCGCAGCGTCGGGCGCTTTTTCACCGAGGTGGATTACCTGGACGGAGTCGCGGACAACTTCTATGGCGCCCTCGTGCCCTCAACGGGTTATCTCGAGGTCTTTGACCTGATGCCCTTCCACCACGGCTTCTGCCTGCAATACCCCTCGGACGAGGACATCACCCGGCCCCTTTCCCGTCAGAAGCAGATCCGCTTCACCACGACGCTGAAAGACTACGGCTACTGGTGCAAGGACAGCGGCATCGTCAGCGTCGCCGCCCTGAACAAGCGCCTGCTCGAGGGACGGGCCGTCGAGCTTATCAACCTCTGCGAGGCGCGTCAGGAGCGCAAATACGCCGAAGTCGCCGACCGCATCTTCGCCGAACGCGAACGGATCCGCATCGTCTTCCTCGCCGGACCTTCCTCCAGCGGCAAGACGAGCTCGTCGCTCCGCGTCGCGCAGCAACTCAAGGTGCTCGGCCTCAACCCGAAGGTCATCGAACTGGACAACTACTTCGTCGAGCGCGAACGCACGCCCGTCGATGCGGACGGTCAGTACGACTTCGAGGCGCTCGGGGCTATGGACCTGGAGCTGCTCGGACAGCACCTCAACGCCCTCCTGGCGGGTGAGGAGATCGAGATTCCGCGCTACGACTTCAAGCAGGGCCGTCCCTTCTTCGAAGGCAAGCGGATGCACCTGGAGGAGAAGGATATCCTCGTGATGGAGGGCATCCACGCCCTCGATCCGGCGATGGTCCCGACGGTCGACCCGACCCGCATCTTCCGCATCTACGCCTCGGCCCTGACCTCGCTCAAGCTCGACGAGAACTGCTGCATTTCGACCACCGACAACCGTCTGCTGCGCCGGATGGTGCGCGACAACCGCGTCCGCGGCATCGTCCCGGAGGAGACCATCCTCCGCTGGCCGAGCGTCCGCCGCGGCGAGGGCCGATGGATCTTCCCCTTCCAGGAGAATGCGGACGTGCAGTTCAACTCCGCCCTGCTGTATGAGCTGCCGCTGCTGCGCTACTATGCCGAGCCGCTGCTGCTGCGCATCCTCCCCTCTTCGCCGGCTTATCCCGAAGCGCGCCGCTTGCTGAAATTCCTCGGCTACATCGTGGCGCTGACCCCGAACGAAATCGCCGCCATTCCCCCGACCTCGATTCTTCGCGAGTTCATCGGCGGACAAACCCTGTAAATTATGATCAAAAAACTGCTCACCCTTGCCGCATCGGCCCTTCTCCTGTTGCTGACCGGAACCGCCCTCCGGGCGCAGGCCATTTACGACATTGAGACCGCCGTTTACCTCTACCCCGACGGCAGCGCGGAAGTCTACCAGCGCTGGGACGTGGATGTCCAGAGCGGTACGGAGTATTACATCCCGATCGACAATCCCGGGAAGAGCTACATTCACGATTTCTCCGTCTTTGAAGACGATGCAGAGTACGAGAGCGACGGCCGGGAATGGGATTCCAGCCGCTCCCGCGCTGAAAAAACCGGACGCTGCGGCATCGTCGAAAAAGGCGGCGGCAACATCGAGCTCTGCTGGGGCCTCGGAGAATACGGCCGCCACGAATACATCCTCTATTATGTCATCGACAACCTCGTCCTGGATTACGGGGACTGCGACGGCTTCCACTGGCATTTCCTCAACGATGAGTGGTCGGTCAAGCCGGAGCACGCCATCATCGTCATCTTCGACGGAAGGAAAGAAGAAGAACAAGAAGAAGAAGATGATGATGAAGAAGTGCAGGAGTGGTACTGGAACGATAAGGATGATTACAACGTCCAGTTCTGGAGCTTCGGTATGATCGGCGAGTCGTGGATCGAGGATGGAGACCTCTGTTTTGAATCGACCGAACCGTTCCAGTACCGGAGTTTCTTCTCGGTCCTGGTCCGCTTCGAAAAAGGCCTGTTCGGCGAACTCGAGCTGGGCGAGGGCACCTTCGAGGAGCTCAAGGAACAAGCCCTGGAAGGGAGCGATTACGGCGACTACGATTACGACGATGAGGATGACGACGATTTCTTCTTCTATATCGTCGTGATCTTCCTGACGCTGGTCGCGGGCGTTGTGGCCGTCCTCTATGCGATTTTCTGCATCCTGCGCCGCCTCTACTGGCGCATCACGAAAAAGCGCTATCAACCCAGTATCTTCGGCACGAACAAGATCGAAGGCTGGTTCCGGGATCCGCCGCTGGGCGGCAACCCGACGGCCCTTTACAGCCTGATCCAGAACGGTGACCGGCTGGCGAAGGCCGACAGTTCCGCCTTCCCGAATCTGGTCGGCGCCTACTTCCTGCGATGGATCCAGGACGGCATTCTGGTAGCGGAGAAGGATCCCAAGAAGGAGAAGCGGGTGAACCTGCGCTTTGTCAAGGGAGAGGACGTCACCTTTACGGATTCGATGGAGGCAACGGTCTATCGCGCCGCGTACCAGGCGGCCGGCAGCAATGAGCTGCTCGAAGCGAACGAATTCAAGGACTGGTCCTACAAGCACGAGAGCGAGGTCATCGGATGGCCGACGGAGGCCAAGCACAGCGCCCGTCCGATCTGGCAGAACGCCTCGATGGAGGAGCGCCGTCACGGTATCGAATTCCGGAACTTCCTGAGCGATTACACCCTGATCAACGAACGCGGGGTGCCGGAGCTCGGCCTCTGGAAACAGTATATGATCCTCGCGGCGAGTCTCGGCATCGCGGACAAGGTGGCTGAGAATTTCGAGAAACTCTACCCGAAGGTAATGGAGGAATACACGCGGGAGACCAACCTGATGGATATGGCGACGACCTATATCATCCTCAGCGATATCCGCCGTTCTTCCTACGCGATGATGTCCTCGGCGATCCTGCGTCACGAAGAAATCCGGGCCAAGGAAGCCGCAGAGCGGCGCTCCTCCGGCGGTGGCGGCAGCATCTCCTTCGGCGGCGGTGGCGGCGGCTTCGGCGGCGGTCACGGTGGTGGAACCCGTTAATACACAGCGACTATGAAAAACGGAAAATACAAATTTTTCGGAGCCCTGCTCTCGCTGCTGGGCTTCTCCTCCTGCAACCTGGGACGCATCATCGATTCGCCGCCGGCGGTGGAATACGGTGCCCCTTCGGTGGTGTACAACTTCTCAGGCCGGGCCCAGACGAAGACGGGCGATCCGATTCCCGGCATCCGCGTTGTCGTAGCGCCTTATGGCAACGATTACGCGATGAACCGCAGGGACACGGCGTACACGGATGCCGAAGGGCGCGTGGCCATTCCTTCGCGGAACATCACGGCCTTCAGCCTGGATCCGATCGAAGTCCGCTTTGAAGATGCGGACGGGGCTGAGAACGGCTCATTCGAGACCGTCCAGCTCAAGAAAAAGGACCTGAGCATTGAAGAGATCCGGGCCGCGAGCGGATGGTTCAACGGAGAATTCTCCGTCTCGGCCGAGGTCCGGATGGACGAGAAAAGCGACGCGGAATAATGGGAAAGCTGGATCTCCGCCACCGTCTTGCGCTGGAAATCAGCCGGAAGGCACAGCTCGATGCGATCCGTTCGCATCCGCTGCGACAGCTCTTCTGGGAGTGCACCCTGCGCTGCAACCTCCGCTGCCGTCACTGCGGCAGCGACTGCAAGGCGACGGCCGGAGAGAAGGATATGCCCCTGGAGGATTTCCTCCCGGTGCTGCGGAGCATCAAGGCTTCGGGCGCCGACACGCATCAGATTATGGTCGTGGTTACGGGCGGAGAGCCCCTGCTGCGACCGGATCTCGAGCGCTGCGGCCGCGCCTTCAACGAGCTGGAATTCGCCTGGGGGATGGTCACCAACGGCTATGCCCTGACGGCGGAGCGGCTCCGGGGGCTGCGCGCGGCGGGACTGGGCTCGATGACCATCTCGCTCGACGGCCTGCAGGAGAACCACGACTGGCTGCGGGGCGTCCCGGGCAGTTTCGACAAAGCGATGCGGGCGATCCGCCTGGCCGCCGCGGAAAAGGGGCTGGTCTTTGACGTCGTTACCTGCGTCAACCGCCGAAATTTCGACCAGCTTCCCGCGATCCGGGAGCAGCTGATCGCAAGCGGAGTCAAGGGCTGGCGCCTCTTCACCATCTTCCCGGTCGGCCGCGCCGCCGAAGATCCCGAGCTGCAACTACCCCCGGAGCAGTTCCGCGCGCTGATGGACTTCATCAAGGCGACCCGTCGGGAAGGCCGGATCCGGGCCAGCTACGGCTGCGAAGGCTTCCTCGGGAACTACGAGGGCGAGGTCCGGGACCATTTCTTCTTCTGCCAGGCCGGTATTCTGGTCGGCGGCGTGCTGAGCGACGGATCGATCTCCGCCTGCACCTCGATCCGCAGCGACTACCACCAGGGCAATATCTACCAGGATGATTTTATGACGGTGTGGAATGAGCGCTTCCTCCCCTACCGCGACCGCAGCTGGATGAAAAAGGATGCGTGCGGAGCGTGTAAGTTCTGGCGCTACTGCCGCGGAGGCGGAATGCATCTGCGGGACGGGGAAGGCAAACTGCTCTTTTGCCACCTCGACCGTCTTTGAAATGACTAGCGATTACCGATATGTGCTTTAGAAAAAAACCAGCCCCCTGCATTTACGGCCCGCCTCAGGGCGATTGGGTCAAGCCCGCCGATACTTCCAAGACCACCTTACCGGAGAACCAGGCATCGGATAGCCAGGCATCCACCGGCCAGGAAGACAACGCGTCCGACGAAAGCCGGTAGCGGGCCTGCGCACGGGCCGTTTCTTCCGCAAGGGACTCTCCGCCCTTAAGCAGAAGAAGACTGTAGCGGAAGCGGCCCTTCACCCAGGGATACAGATCTTCGAGCGAAGCGACGGCCCGGGATACGACAAAATCAAAGCGCCGACCGAGGCTCTCCGCCCGGGCGTTAACTGTCGTTACATTCTTCAGTCCCAGCGACTTTGCCACGGCTTCCGCCACCAGTATCTTCTTTCCTATCGAATCGCAGAGCGTAAAACGGGCCTCCGGGAAAAGAATCGCCAGCGGAATCCCCGGAAAGCCGCCGCCGGTACCGAGATCGAGAATCTCCCCCCTCTGAAAAGCCTCCCGCAAGGCCGGGCGTAGCATCAGATAGCGCGCAATCGCGAGGCTGTGCAGCACGTGGTGCTCATAAAGGGCGTCGATATCCTTCCGCGAAATGACGTTGATCTTCGCGTTCCATTCGCGGTACAAGCCGTCCAAGGCGGCAAACTGCGCCTCCATTTCGGGCGTCAGGAAAGGAAAGGCTCCCCGGGCAACAGACAGAAAGGCATTCAGTTCCATAGGCTTCCAGTTTCTCAGTCCACTTCTCCCCGCAGCATCATTTCCGACAACAGGGCCTTCCCGCGGCGGATGCGGGTGCGGACCGTATTGAGTTCGAGCCCGAGCTCGCGGGCGATCTTCTCGTACTCCATCTCCTCGATCATATACTTTTCCATTACCTCCTTGTAGCGCGGCGGGAGCTCCTCGAGGAAGCCCATCAGACGCGCGTGGACCTCGTCGCTGATCACTTCGTCCTCGGGATTCACCTCCGTCATCCCCTCCCCGCCTTCGGCCGAATATTCCGGCCCGGAGACCTTGTAGTTCTCCTTTTTCGTATCCTCACGCCGGTTCGCTTCGAGCCGGTCGAGGGCCGTACGGGTCGCGATGGTCAGCAGCCAGGGCAGCACGTCGCGTTCCTGGTCGTAGGCATCGAGCTTGCCGAAAAACTTCTGGAAACTCTCCGACACGACATCGTCCACATCCGCCTGCCAGCGGAAGAAGCCCATCACCCGGGCGCGGACCGTCCGGACGTATTTCTCATAAATAATACGGTATGCGAGCTGGTCGCCCCGGCGCGCCAGGCCGATCAGTTCCCGATCGGGCATCGCTGCGTAATTCTTCTCCATCAGTGCGCCTCCAGCCAGTTGTTTCCCAGTTTGCACTCGACCGTCAGCGGGACGCTCAGGGTGTATATGCCCTCCATCGCCTCCACGACCAGCTTTTGGAGCCGCTCCGCCTCATCCGGAAGCACATCGAGTACGAGTTCGTCGTGAATTTGCAGCACCATCCGGCTCTTCATCCCCTCCGCCGTCATCCGGCGGTCCACTTCGATCATCGCGAGCTTGATGATATCCGCCGACGTCCCCTGAATCGGGGCGTTGACGGCCGTACGTTCGGCCATCGCCCGGACCGTGCCATTCCCGGCGTCGATATCCGGCAGGTAGCGCCGGCGCCCGAAAAGGGTCTGCACATAGCCGTTCTCCCGCGCAAAGACGAGGGTGCTCTCGATGTAGTCGCGGATGGAAGGGAAAGAGGCGAAGTAGTCGTCAATCAGGGCCTTGGCCTCCTTGCGGCCGACTTGCAGCCGCTGCGCCAGCCCGAAGGACGAGATACCGTACATAATGCCGAAATTCGCGGTTTTCGCCATCCTGCGCTGTTCGGGCGTTACCGCCTCCAGGGGCAGGCCGAAAATCTTCGCCGCCGTCGCCCGGTGCACGTCTTCGCCGCTGCGGAAAGCCTCGATCAGGTGCCGGTCGCCGCTCAGATGGGCCATAATCCGAAGCTCGATCTGCGAATAGTCCGCCGAGAGAATGAGCCCGCCGGGGGTCCCGGGGACGAAGGCGGCCCGGATCTCGCGGCCCCGCTCGGTGCGGATCGGGATGTTCTGCAGGTTCGGATTCGAGCTGGAGAGGCGGCCCGTCGCGGTCAGGGCCTGGTTGAAGGTCGTATGGATCCGGCCATCCTGCGGGGAAATGTAGGACGGCAGGGGCTCGATATAGGTCGAAAGGAGCTTTTTCGCCGCGCGGTATTCGAGGATCTCGCCGATGACCGGATGCCGGTCGGCGATGTCCAGGAGGGTCGCTTCGTCGGTGGTATATTGTCCGCGGGCGCTTTTTTTCGCCTTCGGATCAAGTTGCAGTTTGTCAAAAAGGAGTTCGCCGACCTGCTTCGGGGAGGAAAGGTTCAACTGCGGCTCTTCGACCATTTCGCGCACGTGCGCTTCACGATCGGCAATCTCCCGCCGCAGCGTATCGGCAAAGGCCGCCAGGCGCCGGGGATCGATCCGAACCCCCGCCTGCTCCATCTTCGCAAGCACCTTCGCGAGCGGCTCTTCGATCGTGTCATAGAGTTCCAAAAGGCCCGCGTCCTGCAGCTCCGCCCGGATTTTCTCCGCCAGCAGGGGCAGCAGTTCCTCCTCCCGGGAGTCCGCTTGCGGGGAAGGGGCCGGGACCGCTTCTGCGAAGAGGTCGCCGTCCGACGCTTCCGTCACCGCTTCCTCCGGGACGAGTTCCTCTCCCAGATAGCTCCGGACTAGGGTATCGAGGGCGTGGTTCCGTTCCGGATTGATCAGGTAGTGCATCAGCTCGACATCCCACCATTTCCCCGCGAGGGTTACGCCCTGAGCGGAGAGCTCGAGCGCGCGCTTTTTCAGGTCGGCACCGACCTTAGCCCGCCGGGGATCCTCCAGTTGCTTTTTCAGCTCGGGGGTCAGGGCACGAGCCATACGGGAAGTCACCGCCAGAGCGTCCAGACCCGCCGTTTGGGGCGCGGGGGATGCCGTCTGGGGTGCCGCGGGCTCTTTTTGGGGCGCGGGGGCGGCAGGCGTGGCAATGTCCGCCGGGGCCGCTTTCACCCCGGCGATATAGCGCCGCAGGGAGGGGAATTCATAGAGGTCGAAAAGCCCCCGGATTGCGGGATCGTAGTTCCCGTCCAGCCGAAGCTGCTCTTCCGTCACGGAAAGCGGGATGTCCGTTTTGATCGTAACCAGTTCCTTGCTCAGGGCGATGTGCGGGCGGGCCTCCTCGAACTGCGCCTGCTGACGCGGGGTCAGTTCGGAAAGATGGGCATAGATTTCTTCTACGGAGCCATAGCGGGCGATCAGTTTCGCGGCGCCGACCTCGCCGATTCCCCGGACGCCCGGCACATTGTCTGCCGTGTCGCCGCAAAGGGTCAGCATATCGATCACCTGCGCAGCCCGCTCGATGCCCCACTTCTCCTTCAGCTCCGGAAGCCCCATCTTCTCGTCCGGACCGCCGGCCTTTCCGGGCCGGACCTGGAAGACGCGCTCCGAAATGAGCTGCCCGTAATCCTTGTCCGGTGTTACCATATATACGGTATAGCCCTCGCCTTCCGCCCAGCGGGCCATCGACCCGATCACGTCGTCGGCCTCGAAGCCCGGCAGCATCAGCACCGGGATCCGCAGCGCTTCGAGGATCCGGGTCAGCGGCTCGAGCGCGTCAATGATCAGCTGCGGGGTCGGCGGCCGGTTCGCCTTGTAAGCCGGGAACATCGCATTGCGGAAGGTTCCGCCCGGCGGGTCGAAGGACACGGCCAGGTGCGTCGGCTTTTCCCGGGCAATGAGTTCGAAAAGATACTTGGTGAAACCGAACAGGATGGAGGTATCCATCCCCCTCGAATTCACCATCGGACGGCGCAGGAAGGCATAGTACATCTTAAAGATGAGGGCGTGGCCGTCTATGAGGTAAAGGGTATTCACGACAAAATCTGCTGCGAGGGGTCAAATATACGAAAAAAACTCGTATCTTCGCAAGGAGCAGTTCGTGCAGGATGGATGCTTTCTTGAAACAAGTTGCCGCCCACTATTGGGAACAGGCCGGGCCGAAAGGCATCGGCACCCTGCGCTTTGTCTTTCCGAACCGCCGCTCCGGCGCTTTTTTCCGGAAATACCTGCAGGAAGCCATCGCCTCGGCCCCCGGGAATACGCCCCCGGTTTTCGCGCCGGAGATCCTGACCATCAATGACTTCTTCTTCCGGATCTGCGGTCTCGAACCGACCGACCGGATCACCCTCCTGCTCGAGCTCTACGCCTGCTACAAGACCCTGCATCCGAAGGCGGAGCCCCTCGACGAATTCGTCTTCTGGGGCGATATCCTCCTCGGGGACTTCGACGACATCGACAAGTACCGGGTCGATGCCCGGATCCTGCTGACCAATGTCGCCGATTTCAAATCCCTGCAGGATGGTCTTTCCTATCTGAGTGAAACGCAGCGAAAAGCCGTCGAACAGTTCGTTTCGCACTTCCGCGGCGAACCCGACCCCGGACAGGACGGAGAGGACGGCAAACTGCGCGTCAAACAGCGCTTCCTGCAGATCTGGACCCTGCTCCATCCCCTCTACACGGCCTTCCGGGCGCGACTGCGCGAAAAAGGCCTCGCCTATGAAGGAATGGTCTACCGCGACCTCGCGGAGGGAGAAACGATGCCGGAAGGGGCGGACGGAATGACCGTCTTCGTCGGCCTGAACGCCCTGAACGAATGCGAAAAGGCTGTGATGAAACGGCTCCGGGACGCCGGAAAGGCGGAATTCGTCTGGGACTACGTCGAGGGGATGATCAGCGACCCGAAGAACAAGTCGTCGCTTTTTATGCGGGACAATGTCCATACTTTCCCGCAGGCTTTCCCCCTGAAAGACGCCCCCGGGCACGTTCCGGAGATCCACGCCATCAGCGTTCCTTCCGCTGTCGGGCAGGCGAAATTGCTGCCGGAGCTGCTCCGGGGCAGCGAGAACCATCCCATCGGCACGGCCGTCGTCCTTCCCGACGAGACCCTGCTGATGAGCGTCCTGAATACGATCCCGCCGCAGTTCGGCGACATCAACGTCACGATGGGATTCCCGATGCAGGGAGGCGCGGTCTTTTCGCTGATGCGAAGCGCCGCTGCCCTGCAGCTTCACGTACGGTACAAGGACGGGGAAGCCCTCTTTTTTCACCGGCAAGTCCGGGAGATCTTCAGCAGCAGCCTCTACCGCCGGATGCTGAGCCCGGAGGAGCAGGCCTCTACGGAGCGCATCCTGCGGGAAGCCCGCTACTACATTCCGGCCGGGTCGCTGCGCAGCGGCGGTCCCCTGATGGACATCCTTTTCCGCCCCGTCATCCCGGATCCGAAGCAGCCCGGGCTGGTGGGCGCAATCGCGCAGTGGCAGCTCGAACTGCTCTCCGTTCTCGGTCTGAGCCTCTCCCGCGACGGGCAAATGCTCCTCGAGCTCGACCTGACCAAGCGCTACTACACGGCCGTCTCCCTGCTGCTCGAACAGCCCGCCCTCCGGGAGGAGATTCTGCCTCCGACCTGGTTCCGCCTGCTGGAGCGCCTGCTCGCGACGCAATCCGTTCCCTTTAACGGCGAACCGCTGAAAGGCCTGCAGATTATGGGGCCGCTCGAGACCCGCGCCCTCGATTTCGAACGGGTCATCCTCCTGAGCGCGAACGAGGGGATGTTCCCGCGCCGGAGCGTCGCCTCCTCCTTCATCCCGCCGGAGCTGCGGAAAGGATTCGGCCTCCCGACCTACGAGTTCCAGGACGCCGTCTGGGCCTACTATTTCTACCGCCTGCTGCAACGCGCGGCTCAGGTCTATCTGCTCACCGACTGCCGCACCGAAGGCCTCCACAGCGGCGAGGAAAGCCGCTACATCAAACAACTCGAGCTCTATTTCCGGGTCCCGGTCATCCGCCATACCGCCCTGTCCACCCTCCATCCCGGAAGCAGCGAGGGCAGCATCGCCAAAACGCCCGAAGACATCGAAATCGTCCGGGCCCATCCCCTTTCCGCCACCTCGCTGAACGCCTATCTGAACTGCCCGGCGAAGTTCTATTACCAGAAAGTCTGCGGCCTCCGGGCCGAGGAAGAGATCGCCGACTCGCTCGACGGCCGGATGATCGGCAATGCCTTCCACCACGTGATGCAGCACCTCTACACGGGCGGAGAGGCCCTGCGAGCAGATTTCCCGATGGACGACGCGGCCATTCGACGCATCCCGCCCATCCCGGAGCTGACGGGGACCTACCTGCGCAGCCTGATGAAAGACGAGGCGCTCCTTCGTGAAAAAATCGCCTTCGCCGTCCGCCACGAAATGCGCAGCAGCCTCGCTCTTTCCGGTCGCAACCTCGTCGTCGCGAACGTGCTCTATGAATACGTGCGAAAGACCCTCGAGCGGGATATCGAGCTCATTGAGCGCGACGGAGCAGAGCGGCCCATCCGCCTGCTCGGCCTGGAGAAGAACCTCGAATGGGAATGCGGCGGCTTCCGTTTCATCGGCAAGATTGACCGCCTCGATTCCCCGGAGCCGGGGCTCATTCGCGTAATCGACTACAAGACCGGCGCCGTCAAGGACGAAGACCTCCGGATTTCGGACCATAACGCCGACACCGTCGCCGGCAAACTCTTCGGCGACAAGAATTCTGCGCGGCCCACCATTGCCTTCCAGCTCTTTATCTACGACCGTCTCGTCCACGCCGACCCCGCCTACCGGGATGCCCGGATCGAGAATGCCATCTACTCCCCCGCCGCCCTCTTTACGGACGCTGTAGAAAGCATTCCGGAGAGTCCCCGCTTCGCCGAGATCGTGCAGGAGCGCCTGGAAGATACACTTAAGGAAATCGCCGATCCGGCCGTGCCGTTTCGCAGGACGGACGATGCGGGGACCTGCGGATACTGTGACTTTAAAGATATCTGCGGGCGATGATTCGGATTGTAAAAGCTTCTGCGGGGTCGGGCAAGACCTTCCGCCTGACGGGACAGTACCTTGGACTGCTCCTTCGCTCCGATGATCCCCTGGCCTACCGGCACATCCTCGCCGTCACCTTTACGAACAAGGCGACCGGCGAGATGAAGCGCCGCATCCTCAGCGAACTTGACCGGCTCGCCCGCGACCCGGAGCATTCGCCCTATACCCGGGATTTTGTCCCCAGCGTTTTCGCCGACACGGAGACCCTCAGCCGCCGGGCCCGGGAACGGCTGGGCCTGATCCTGCACGACTATTCAGCCTTTTCCGTTAGCACGATCGACCGCTTCTTCCAGCAAGCCCTGCGGGCCTTCTCCCGCGAAATCGGCTACTTCGCCTCCTATCAGGTTGAACTCGACCGCAAGTCGCTCATCGAAGAGACGGTCGCCCGGGTTCTCGAATCGCTCGGCGGAGAGGAGGATCCGGAAGCCGGCAAAGCGCTCCTGGGCTGGCTCACGGAAAGCGTCCGGGACGAACTCGCCCGGGGCGGTCGCTTCCGGATTGACGCGCAGCTCACCGAAGTCGCCCAAAGCCTCACCTCCGATGCCTACCGCGAGCTGATCCGCAGCGCCGGCATCGACGAGGAGAAAACCTATGGAAAAGAGCAGCTCAGTAAACTGATTGCGGCCTGCCGGAAGATTATCCGGGACTTCAATCAGCGAATCGCCTCCCTTTCCGGGGGCATTCTGCAGGCAATGGAGCAGCGCGGCATCCCGCAGGATCATCTCGGCACCTCGACCAAGGCGCTGATCAAGCTCTCCGGAACGAAGCCTTATGCGCTCGTTGAGCGCCCCAGCGATGCCTTCTTTGCCGCCTGTGGCGACGCAGGGAAATGGTTCAAGAAGGTCTATGAAAAAGATGCCACGGCCCTCGGCGATGCGATGCGCATTCCGCTCGGGGAGCTTTGCGACCTGTTCCTGAAAGGTGACAGCTACCGGACCTACCGCACGGCCTTCCAGCTGCGGGGCAGCCTCTATGGACTCGGTCTCGCCGGCGAACTCCGCCGGGCGCTCACGGCACTGCAGAAAGAGAAAAACGTGCTCAGCCTTGACGAATCGAATGTCCTGCTCCGGGACATCATCGACGGGGCCGATGCGCCTTTTGTCTATGAGAAAATCGGAGTGCGCTATGCGCATTTCCTTCTGGATGAGTTCCAGGATACTTCGCTGATCCAGTGGAACAATTTCCTGCCGCTGCTGCTGGAGGCGAACGCTTCCGGCGGGGACAACCTCGTGGTGGGCGACGTGAAGCAGTCGATCTATCGTTTCCGCGACTCCGACTGGCGGCTGCTCGACCACGGCGTGCAGGAGCAGTTCCGTGAGGCGCACGTCGAGACGAAAAAGGAGAACCGGCGGACCCTGCCCGAAATCGTGGAGCAGAACGGTCGTTTCTTCCATTTTGCCGCCGCGCAGCTGGATCTGCTGCGGGAGGGGCGGCCCGATGGTCCCGTGTCCCAAATCTATGCCGACGCTGAGCAGACGCCGACGAAAAAAAACGAGGGGCGCGGCAGCTTCGAAGCGGCTTTCTGTCCGGATGCGCAGGCCGAGCTGGACGAGATTGTCGATACCATCCGCCGGCACGTAGCCAACGGGAAGGGCACCTACGGGGACATCGCCATCCTCGTCCGCGGGCACGGCGAAGGAGAGCAGATCGCTTCGCGCCTGATTGCGGAGGGCATTCCGCTGATCTCGGACGATTCGCTCTATGTCAAGGCCTCCGTGACGGTACGGCGTCTGGTCTCGCAGCTTTCGCTGACCGCCCGCCAGGGCCATCTTTCCGGAGAGACGGAGGAAGAGGAGGCGCCTTTTGGGCAGCGGCCTGTCGACGGCTTCCTGGCCCGGGAGCTGGGCTTCACCCCGCCGGAGAGCTATCACAGCCTGACCGACCTGTCAGAAGCGCTGCTTCGGCAACTCCGCGACCTCGATCCGGAGCGTTTTGAAGCCGAAATCCCCTACATCCGGGCCTTTATGGACTGGATGCAGGACTGGTGCGGCCGCGGCGGCAACGATCTCGGGGCCTTCCTTCGCGATTGGGCCCAGGCCGATCCGCAGATTGCGCCGCCGGAAGATGCGCTCTCGCTGCGCCTGATGACCGTCCACAAGTCGAAGGGTCTCGAATTTCCCCTGGTCATCCTGCCTTTTATCGAAAAAACGGTGCTGTTCAAGGACGATACGCACTGGTGCATCCCGGCTACGGCGGGGACGCCCTTGGAGGGGATCGCGACCGGGGCGTATCCGGTCGTCCTCTCCGGCAAGTCGAAAGACAGTCTCTTTGCTGCCGACCTGAAGCGGGAGACGCTCCTGCAACAGATTGATAACCTGAATATTTCCTACGTCGCGATGACGCGGCCGGTGTACGGGCTCAAACTGATCGGGAAGATGCCCTCGAAGGAGTTTATGAAGAGCCTACAGCCCTTCTCCCTGAAGAAGGAACCCGAGTTATTCGCGGAATGGAAAACCCTTTCTGACCTGCTCTACGGCTTTGTTACAGCCGGCGACTCCGGCTTCCGCATCGAAAGCGATCCGGTCGCCATCCGTTACTTCAGCGGCGAGCCCTACGATTTCGCCCGGCTCCATACGAAACCCACCGCCGACGCTCAGGAGGAAGCACTTTCCTTCCCGCCGGCCTACCCTTCCTGGCCTCTCAATCCGCCGGCGGAGGAAGATACCGACCTTCCCCTCGGCGAGCGCGGCCGCCTCAAATTCAGCGCCGAAGCCGCGGACTTTTTCGGTCCGGACGGCACGGTCGGCGCCGCCGCCTCCCGGCGGATCCGGGGAACGGTCCTGCACGAGATTCTCTCCCGGGTCCGGGTCCCGGAAGACCTGCCCGGAGCCGTGCGAAGCGCCGTCCGGAAGGGCCTCCTGCGCGGAGAGGATGCCGCCGAAGCGGAAAATGCGCTCGAAGGAGCCATCCGCGGCATCTCGGCGCGTTATCCGGACTGGTATGCCCCCGAAGCGGAGGTCATCAGCGAAAGGGCCATCATCCGCGGCGACGGAGCCGTGTTCCGTCCCGACCGCATCGTCATCCTGCCGGACGGGTCCGTGACGGTCATTGACTACAAGTTCGGCACCCCGCACGAAGCGGAGCTACGCGGCTACAGGGCGCAGATCGGACGCTATGCCGGCCTGCTCCGCGGGATGGGTTACGGGAAGGTCAGTGCCTTCCTCTGGTATCCCCTCGAAGCCCCCGGCCAGGACGTTTTCCCGGGCACCGATTAAAAATTTGGCGGCTCACGGGATTTTTTGTAAATTTGCGGGCTTTATTGACAATAAATATAAACACAAATATGGCAAAAGAAACGAAAAAGGCGGCTCCGGTCGCCGCAAATGAGAAAGAGGCTGCCGTTCCGCAGGACTTCTTCTCCCGCAATTCCAAGACAATTTACACGGTCCTTCTGCTGGTGCTGGCACTGATCGTTGTGGTGTATTTCCTGATTCAGAACCACGAGCAGAAGAAGAACGCGGCCGCTAACGCGATGTCCGCTCCGATCGAGCATATGAACCGCGCTTTCCAGAGCGGCGATTCCCTCGAGTTCCGCCTCGCCCTCGAAGGCACGGAGGAGGAGATGGGTCTGCTGCAGATCCTCGATGAGTACGGCGCCAAGGGTGGCGAGTCGATCTACCTCGACCTCGCGATCTGCGAGCTGAACCTCGGTCTGTATGACGAGGCGATCGAGCACGCCGGCGAGTACGACGGCGACGAGCCGTTCCTCTGCTCCCGCGCCCTTTCCCTGCAGGGCAACGCCTATATGCAGAAAGAGGCCTGGGCCGAGGCGAAGGAATGCTTCCTTCAGGCTGCCGAACTGCTGGACAGCGAAGTGTCCGCTTATTATCTCTACAATGCCGGTCTCGCCGCCGAGAAGCTCGGTCAGAAGCAGGAAGCCCTGAACCTCTATCGCAAGATCGAGGCTTGCTTCCCTACTACCGTCCTCTCCGCTGACCAGATCTATCCGGGCCAGTTCTTCGAAGCCGGTCTCGTTCCGGCGCAGATCGCCCGCATCGAAGCTGAATTGGCTCGTTAATAACCCCGAAGCAACGCACAAGATACTATGGGAAGAGCATTTGAATTCCGCAAGGAAAGAAAGCTGAAGCGTTGGGGCCATATGGCCAAGACCTTCACCAAACTCGGCAAGGAAATCACCATCGCCGTCAAGCAGGGCGGCCCCGAAGTGACCGGTAACCCGCGTCTTCGCGCCCTGATCGCCGAAGCGAAGTCCGAGCAGATGCCGAAGGAGAATATCGAACGCGCGATCAAGAAGGCGACCGAAGCCAAGAGCGGCGACTTCAAGGAGATCATCTACGAAGGCTACGGCCCTCACGGCATCGCCTATCTCGTCGAGGCTGCGACGGACAACAACACCCGCACCGTGGCGAACGTGCGCAGCTATTTCACCAAGTGCGGCGGTTCCCTCGGTACGAGCGGCAGCGTGGCCTTTATGTTCGACCACAAGTGCGTGTTCCGCATCAAGGAAGACCCGGCGAAGCCGATCGACGTCGATGAACTCGAGCTCGAGCTGATCGATTTCGGCGCCGACGAGGTGTACCGTCAGGAAGTCGAGGACGAGGACGAGAACGTCACGAGCGAAATCGTCATCTACGGCGACTATCCCGCCTACGGACAGATCCAGAAGTACATCGAGGAGAACGGCTACGAACTCGTTTCCGGCGGTTTCGAGCAGATCCCGAACGTAGACCTGAAGGACGTCACGCCCGAGCAGCGTGCGACCCTGGACAAGCTCACCGGCCTCCTCGAGGACGATGAGGATGTTACCGCCGTCTATTCGACGCTGAAGCCGGCCGAGGAGTAATCCCTTCCTCCCCCGGATATGCCGATACTGGAAAAAATAGTTGTACAGGATTACCGGAACATCGCCCTTCAGGAGCTGACGTTCTCGCCTAACATCAACTGTATTTCCGGTGACAACGGTCAGGGGAAAACCAGCCTGCTGGACGCCATCTGGTATCTGTCGATGACCAAGAGCGCCGTCTCGCCGACCTCCAACCGCTTCAATTTCAGATTTGGCACCGATGCCTTTGCCATTTCGGGTTCCTACCGGATGGAAAACGGCACGGTGTCCGTTTTTTCTGTCCGTAGCGATGCCGCCGGGCAGAAGCGTTTCGTGCGCGACGACAAGGCCATCCCGAAGATTTCGGCCCATATCGGGAAGCTCCCGATCGTGATGGTCTCCCCCGCCGACGGTTCCCTGATCAGCGAATCCGGCGAGGAGCGCCGTCGCTTTGCCAACACGGTCCTCTCGCAGATGGATCCGACCTACCTTGCGGGGATGATGCAGTACAACAAGTACCTGCAGCAGCGCAACCGCCTCCTCCGGGACGGGATCGCCGATCCGGAGCTCTTTGCCGTGACCGACCAGAAACTCTCAGACCTGGCCCGGCCGCTGTCCGAGGCGCGGAAACGCCTCGCGGAGGAACTCGAACCCCTGGTCGCCTCCTATTATGAGAGCGTCTCCGGCGGGGCCGAAACGGTCGGGATCAGCTATCGCTCTGACCTGGAAAAGGGCGAGCTCGCGGAGCTGCTTGCTGGCACGCTCGATCGCGACCGCGCCCTCCGCTATACGGGCTGCGGCCTGCAGCGGGATGAGTTCATCTTCTCGATGAACGGCCATCCGATCCGCCGCGCCGGGTCGCAGGGACAGCAGAAATCCTTCCTCGTCGCCCTCAAATTCGCCCAGTACGAGATTATGAAGCGCCGCTACGGTGGCGTGCCTCCGATCCTGATCCTGGACGACGCCTTCGACAAGCTCGATATGACCCGGATCGCCAACCTGATCGCGATGGTGGCCGGGAACGATTTCGGGCAGATCTTCATTTCCGACAGCAACAAGGTCCGCCTGTCGCTGATCGTGGACAAAATCACCGACGAGTGCCGCTATTACGTGGCCGAAGCCGGTGCCTTCCGGCCCCTCGACGTCAACCGCGATGGAACCGATCTACCCCGATAGTGTGCCCGGAAGCGGCGGCAGCGTGCGTCTGGCCCGCAAGGAAGCGGTCCGGATGGACAGCCTCGTCCGCGCGTTCCTGAGGAGCAACCGGATGACGGCGAAGGTCAATACGCAGCGGATCTACAGTGCCTGGGACACGGTTTCGGGCGCCGCCCCCTTCACCCTGCGCCGCTACTACAAGAACGGCACCCTCTACATCACCCTTTCCTCCGCCGTCTGTCGCAGCCAGCTCATCCCGCAGCGGGCCCTGCTGATCGACAAGATCAATCTCCGGCTCACCTCTGATCCCCTCTTCTCGCAGGAGGACCGCCTCGTCGGGCTGGTAAAAAACCTTATCCTGAAATGATCCGGATTGTCGCTGATCGCGCCATTCCCTTCCTGGAAGGCGTCTTTGACCCCCACTACGGTACCCTCATCCAGAAGGACGGGCGCGAAATCACGCGCGAGGACCTGCTGGATGCCGACGTGCTGATCACCCGCACGCGAACCCGCTGCGATGCCTCCCTGCTCGAAGGGACCCGGGTGCAGATGATCGCGACGGCGACCATCGGGACCGACCATATCGACTTGCCCTGGTGCTCCGCTCACGGGATCGACGTCGCTTCGGCGCCCGGATGCAACGCCGGCGGCGTGATGGATTACGTCTTTTCCGCCCTTTATGGCATCGCCTCCCGCAAGGGGCTCAACCTCGGCGGCCGGACCATCGGGGTCGTCGGCGTCGGCCACGTCGGCGGCCGGGTGACGGCGATGGCGCGCCAGCTCGGCTTCGAAGTACTCTGCTGCGACCCGCCCCGGGCCGAAGCGGAAGGTCCGGACGGCTTCTGCTCGCTGGAATACCTGCTCGAGCACGCCGGCATCGTCACCCTGCACATCCCGCTGAATGAGCAAACGCGCGGGATGGCGGACGCCGATTTCTTCGCCCGCCTGCAGCCCGGAACGATCTTCATCAACGCCTCCCGCGGCGAAGTCGTCGATGAGGCGGCCCTGCTCGAGGCCCTGCCCCGGCTCGGCGCCGTCGTGATCGATACCTGGTGCAACGAGCCCGCGGTCAACCGCGAGCTCCTCGACCGGGTCGATATCGCCACCCCGCACATCGCGGGCTATTCCTATCAGGGGAAACAGAACGGAACCGCCGCCGCAGTACGCGCTGTGGCCCGTCATTTCGGCTTCGAGGAGCTCTACAGCTTCTTCCCGCCCCTACTCGGTCCGGAGGACGAAGCGATCCGGCTCGAGGTCGCCGGAAAAACTCAGGGCGAAATTGCTGCACTTTTTCAATATAATTATCCTATCTTTACGGACGATTTTATGTTCCGGGTCAATCCGGAGGGTTTTGAACGCCTCCGGGCTGAGTACCGCTACCGCAGGGAATACTACATATAAACGATAACACTATGCTGAAAGAAAACGACATCAAGCAAATCGAGGAGCGCGGAGCCTCCTTGAAACAGGTTGAAGGCCAGATCGAATCCTTCAAGAAAGGTTTCCCCTGGATGAAAATCGTCGGTCCCGCAACGCCCGAGCGCGGAATCGCCGTACTCTCCCCCGCCGAGGTCGAAGCGGCCGCCCAGTACTATGAGAAGGCCGAAATCGCCGGCAAGTGCAAATTCGTACCGGCTTCCGGTGCCGCCTCCCGTATGTTCAAGGATATGTTCTCGGGACTGGCCGCACTTGAAGAAGGAAAGGACCTGGCCCCCGATGCGCCCGGCGCGAAGTTCGCCGCCCGGATCAAGGATTTCGCCTTCTACGATCCCGCCCTCTTCGGCGAGCCGCAGGACAGCGCCGCCTATCGTAAGGATGTCCTCGCCAAGCTGCTGACGGACAAGGGCCTCGCTTATGGCGCCAAGCCGAAAGGCGTGCTGAAATTCCACCGCTATCCCACCGAAGTCCGCACGGCCCTCGCCGAGCATTTCGTCGAAGCGCAGGAGTATATGCGCAACGCCGACGGCAGCTGCCGGCTCATCGTCACGATCTCCCCGGAGCACCGTCCCCTCTTCGAAGCCGCCGTCGCCGAGATCCAGGCCGCCTATGAGGCCCGCTATGGTGTCCGTTATGACATCAGCTTCACCTATCAGGACAAAGCGACCGACACCGTCGCCGTCGATCCGGAGAACAAGCCCTTCCGCAAGGAAGACGGCTCCCTGCTCTTCCGTCCGGCCGGCCACGGCGCCCTGATCTACAACCTCAACCAGGTGAAGGAAGAAGTCGTTTCGATCAAGAACATCGACAACGTCTCGCACGAAAAGTGGCTCAGCGTCACCGCAACCTGGAAAAAGGTGCTGCTCGGCGAAGCCCTTCGCCTGCGCGACCAGATCTTCGCCTACCTGCGCGCCTTCGACGCCCTGAAGGATGTGAATTCTCCCGAGGCCTACAACCTCTGCAACGAGGTCGAGAACTTCCTCGACAAGACCCTCTGCATCCAGCTTCCGCTCACGCGTTCGACCGAGGAACGGATCGCCCTGCTGCGCAGCAAGCTCGACCGTCCGGTGCGCGTCTGCGGTATGGTCCGCAACGAAGGCGAGCCCGGCGGCGGTCCTTTCGTGATTGCCGGCGCCGATGGGGCAACCTCCCTGCAGATCCTCGAGAGCGTACAGATCAACCCGAACGATGCCGGCGCAAAGGATGCACTGGCCCGCGCTACGCACTTCAATCCGGTCGATCTGGTCTGCTGCCTGCGCAACTACAAGGGTGAGAAGTTCGACCTCCTCAAGCACGTCGATCCCGAAGCCGGCTTCATCAGCTCAAAGAGCTATCAGGGCCGCGAGCTCAAGGCTCTCGAACTTCCGGGCCTCTGGAACGGCGCGATGAGCGACTGGAATACCCGCTTCGTGGAAGTGCCGCTGGAAACCTTCAACCCGGTCAAGGTCGTGCTCGACCTGCTCCGGCCCGCCCACCAGGCTTAATCGCGTATAAAGATTTATCTTTACACCGGTTTTTCCGTTTTTGAACATCGTATTTTCTGTTTTTGAACAGCCTCCCGCTTCCCGGCCGCTATCTTTGCGGCTATGAAACGAACGCTGATCAAGATCTTTAAATCTTTTAGGACAGGCGCAGCGGGAGTGCTGCTGCCTGTCCTGGCTTTTTCCGCCTGCAGCGGTCTGCTCGCGGAAGAGGACAACGCCGCCGGAGGCACGCTCACGTGGCACTTCGGCTACCGCCTCGATGCCGATGCGGGGACCCGCGCCGGCGAAGAAATCCCGGACACGAACGCGTTTATCCTGACCGTGACGGACGCCTCCGGGAAAGTGCTCTATGAAGGCAGCTACGGCGCCTCGCCGAGCGAGTTGCTCGTCTCGCCCGGCAGCTATACGGTGTCGGCCCGCTCGTGCAGCTTCACCGTTCCGGCCTTTTCCAAGCCCCAGTACGGGGACGACCAGGTTGTCGTCGTCAAAAGCGGGCAGACGACCCAAGCCGCCCTGATCTGCCGGCAGCTCAACAGCGGCGTACGCCTCCGGATCGCCTCCTCCTTCCTGACCGGCTATCCAGGCGGAACCCTACACCTGAAATCCGCAGCCGGAACGCTGAACTACGGCTATTCCGAGAAGCGGATTGCCTATTTCCATCCCGGTCCCGTGTCGTTGCTGCTCAGTGACGGCGGCGCGGACCAGACCCTCCTGACCCGAAGCCTCGCCGAGCAGGAAATCCTGACCCTATCCGTCTCCGTACCCGCCTCTTCATCAGCAACTTCCGGCGGCCTACGGATCCAGGTCGATACGGCGCGGCGATGGACTTCCGACAGCGTCTTCATCGGCTCGGGCGGCAGCGGAGGAGGCGGCGGAACGGGCCTCGATCCCGGCCACGCCTTCAGCGTCAGCGAGGCGAAGGCGCATATCGGCGAGGAAGACGTCTGGGTGTACGGCTACATCGTCGGGGGCGATCTGTCCAGCAGCGGAACGAAGATGAACACCAGCCCGCCCTTCGAATCCGACACGCACCTGACGATTGCCGAGCGCTCTTCCGTCAAGGACAAGGCTTCCTGCCTTTCCGTCGAACTGAGAAAGGGAAAGATCCGGGACGCCCTCAACCTCAAGGACAATCCCGAGCTGCTGGGAACGCAGGTTTTCCTCTGCGGGAACATCGTGGAGGCCTATTACGGCATTCCGGGCCTGAAGGCCGTCTCGGACTACGACTGTCCGTAGCCGGAAAGCCGAAGTTTGCGGCACCCGGGCGGCGGGATTGTGCAGAAGATTTGTTACCTTTGTGGCTATGCATACGAAAGAAGAAAAACTCGCCGCCTTCGGGCGCCTGCTGGATATTATGGTGGAGCTTCGGGCCAAATGCCCCTGGAACGCCGCGCAGACGACACGTTCCCTCCGCCCGATGACCCTCGAAGAGGTCTATGAACTGAGCGACGCCGTCCTCAAGGGCGAGGATGCGGAGCTGCGCAAGGAGCTGGGCGACGTGCTGCTGCACATCGTCTTCTACGCCCGGATCGCGGAGGAAGAAGGCCGCTTCGATATCGCCGACGTGGCGGAAGGCATCTCGGAGAAGATGGTCTTCCGCCATCCGCACGTTTTCGGGGATCTTCAGGTTGCGGATGCCGACGAGGTTTCGCACAACTGGGAGATGATGAAAACCCGGGAAAAGGGCGGCAACAAGCGGGTCCTTTCCGGCGTTCCCGATGCCCTTCCACCCCTGCTCAAGGCCTTTTTTATGCAGGACAAGGCCCGCGGTGTCGGGTTTGACTGGGAGGACCGGAAAGAGGTCTGGGACAAGGTCAAGGAAGAGGTCGGAGAATTTCAGGCCGAGATCGAAGCGATGGAGCGGGAAGAGGGCTTTGTCGAGCCTTCGCAGTTCGCGCCCGCACCCGGCTCCTCCCCTGCTTTCCAGGCTGCCTACGACCGGGCCGAAGGCGAACTGGGCGACCTGCTCTTTGCCCTCGTCAATGCGGCCCGTCTCTACGGGCTCAATCCCGATACGGCCCTGAGCCGCACCTGCGACAAATTCCGCCGCCGGTTCACCTATCTCGAGGAGCAGACCCTCCGCAAGGGACGCAGTCTCAAGGAGCTGTCCCTCGCCGAGATGGATGCGATCTGGGATGAGGCGAAGCAAAAAGGCCTCTAACGGCCCTCCGCGAGGCGGAGCTTCGCAAATTTCAGCAGAAGAATCTTTTCCCCGTACCGGTCGAAGCGGATCTTCGCTTTGAGATCCGGGATCCGGCCGGACACCTCCAGCACAGTGCCGAGGCCGAAACGGTTGTGCTCAACGCGGCCGCCGGCGACGATCTTGTCCATCGTCACGGGCTCGAACTCCTCGTCGGGAATCTTGTCGGGCAGCGGTCGGGCACGGAGCGATTCCACCGAAGTCGGACGGGCCGGGCGCGTTTCTACGGATGCCGGACGGGAGAAACGGGGTTCCACCGGGGCCGGCCGGGATGCAGCCGGGCGCTGCCAGGAAGAAGCCGCGGAGCTCCCCAGAGAAGGGCTGCGGAACAACCCCGTGCGTTCCGGTGCGTCGCCCGGCCGCCGGAGCGGATTCGCGATATACTGCGGATCAATCTCGCGGATGAAACGGCTCGGGCTGTTCGATTCGTGGCGGCCGTTGCGCATCCGCGACTCGCAGAAGCTGATCGAGACAGTCCGCTTGGCCCGCGTGAGGGCGACGTAGAACAGGCGGCGTTCCTCTTCGATATCCTTCGCGCTGTAGAGCATCGACATTGACGGGAAGAGGTTCTCTTCCATACCGACGATGAACACGTGAGGGAATTCGAGGCCCTTGGCCGAATGCACGGTCATCAGGGCAATCTTGTTCGTATCGCCGTCGTCCGATCCCGTGTCGGCGTTGCTCAGCAGGGAGATATCCTCAAGGAAGTCCCCGAGCAGCACCGTCCCGAGCGCATCCTCGGGAATCTCGCTTTCGTCATCATAGGTCCCTTCGGCGAGCAGGTCCGTCCGCATCCGGGTCTTCTGATCCTCGCAGAAGCGGGCCACGGTATCGAGCAACTCATCGACGTTCGCCACGCGCGCCTGCCCCTCGATCGAGGTGTCGGACTTGTAGAAAAGGTAGAGCCCGGATTCATCGGCAATCTGCCGGACGAGAACGTAGGCGTCCGTTTCCGCCGCCCGGGCGTGGTGCCGAAGCACCATCTCCGCGAAGGCGCGGAATTTCGCGATGGCCGCCGCCTTGAGCCCGAAGTCCTCCAGCCCCTCCTGCAGGGCTGCCCCCATCAGCGGCAGGGCCTTTTCCCGGGCCGCCGCTTCGAGCGCGTGCAGAGAAGTATCGCCGATCCCGCGGGCGGGCTTGTTGACCACGCGGCGGAAGGCCTCGTCGTCGGCGGGATTGACCGCCAACTTCAGGTAGGCCATCAGGTCCTTGACCTCCGCCCGGTCGAAGAAAGAGTTGCCGGAGTAGATGATGTAGGGCAGGTTGCGTTTGCGCAGGGCCTCTTCGAGCGCACGCGACTGGGCGTTCGTCCTGTAGAGGATGGCGAAATCGCGATATTCTCCCTTTTCCTCGCGAAGGCGCGAGAGGATGGAACCGGCCACGAGCGTCCCTTCCGTCACGTCGTCGAAGGCGCGGATCAGGCGGATCTTTTCACCTTCTTCGCCGACCGAGCGGCACTGCTTCGGGATCCGGCCTTCGTTTTTCGCAATGACCGAATTCGAGGCGCCGACGATCTGCGCGGTGGAGCGGTAGTTGCACTCGAGGCGGAAAACCCGCGTACCCGGGAAATCCTTCTGGAAGCCCAGGATATTGCCGATGTTGGCCCCGCGGAAAGCATAGATCGACTGCGAGTCGTCACCGACCACGCAGAGGTTGCGATGGTCCCGGGCCAGGGCGAGCAGAATCTTGTACTGCGCGAGGTTCGTATCCTGGTACTCATCGACCAGGATGTGGGAGAAGCGCCCGGCGATCTCGTCCCGCGCCGCGGGGAAATCCCGCAGGAGCAGGTTCATATTCAGGAGGATGTCATCGAAGTCCATCACCCCGCTCTTCTTGCAGGTCTGCTCGTAGAGCCGGAAAACCTTGTAGAGCTCGGGCTTTTTCTGCTGCCGGTCCATCTCCCGCAGGGCTTCGGACGCGGCATAGGCGGCCGCATTGAACAGCCCGTTTTTCGCCATCGAGATCTTCGAGAAGACCTCCTTCGGCTTGTACACCTTATCGTCCAGCTGCAACTGCCGCACGCAGGCCTTCACGGCGCTCTGCGAATCGGAGGTGTCGTAAATCGTAAAGTTCTCCGGATAGCCCAGCTGCGCGGCATAATCGCGCAGGAAGCGGATGAAAACGGAATGGAAAGTACCCATCCGGATCTTCCACGCCTGGCGCTCGCCGACCATCGCGGCGATTCGTTCCTTCATCTCCCCCGCCGCCTTTTTCGTAAAGGTCAGCGCGAGAATCCGCTCCGGCGCAACACCCTTTTCCCCAATGAGATAGGCGATGCGCGTCGTCAAGACCCGGGTCTTCCCTGAACCGGCTCCCGCGACGATCAGTTCAGGCCCTTCCGTACACTGCACGGCGGCCGTCTGTTCCTGATTCAAACCCGCTAAAATCGTATTCACGTCAAGTTGTTTTTGTCTTTCCGGACTCTCCTGACTTTTTCACGTGAATTTCGGGGAAATGTCCCCGTCAATTCGCTGCGAATTTAGCAAAAAATTGTTATCTTCGCAGGCTGAAAGGTGAAATTTACCAAAATTATCCAATAATGTCCAACAACATCCATCTCAAGAAGGGCCTCGACATTCCGATCCAGGGTGTCGCCGCCCAGAAGACGGTCAAGACGGTGGTCCCGACTACAGTCGCCGTGAAGCCGACGGATTTCAAGGGCCTCGTTCCTCGCCTGCTGGTCAAGGAAGGGGATCCGGTCCTCGCCGGCTCGCCGCTTATGGCGGACAAGGCGCATCCGGAGATCCTGCTCACCTCCCCGGTGAGCGGCACCGTGGCACAGATCGTCCGGGGCGAAAAGCGCAAGCTGCTCGCCGTCGTAATCCAGGCTGACGACAAGAAGGAAGCCGTGGATTTCGGCGCCCGGAAGATCGCCTCGCTCAGCGACGCGGAAGTTCGGGAACTGCTCCTCAAGAGCGGTCTCTGGGTTTCGCTCGTACAGCGTCCCTACGGCATCCTCGCCGATCCGGCCCTCCGTCCGAAGTCTGTCTTCGTTTCCGCATTCAACACCGCCCCGCTCGCGGCCGATTATGACTACACCCTCGCCGCCGACGTACAATACGTGCAGGCCGGCGTCGACGTCCTCGGCAAGCTGACCGACGGCGGCGTTCATTTCTCCATCGGAGAGCGGACCGCCTGCAGCACCCCGTTCCACAAGATCGAAAACGTGATTTCGCACGTGGTCTCCGGCCCGCATCCGGCCGGGAACGTCGGCGTTCAGATCAGCCACATCGCCCCGATTCAGAAGGGCGAAACCGTCTGGACGGTATCCCTCCCGCTGCTGGCTGCTATCGGTAAGCTTTTCGCTACCGGCAAGCTCGACCTCTCCCGCAAGATCGCCGTCACCGGCCCGGCCGTCAAGGATCCGTCCTATGTCGCCGCCCTGCCCGGTACGCCTGTGCGCGAAATCGTCACCCCGGATGAGAATGTCCGCATCATCGGCGGCAACGTCCTGACCGGCGAGACGCTCAGCGCTGATGGCTGGCTCGGCTTCTTCCAGGATCAGGTAACGCTCCTGCACGAGGGCAACAAGAAGGAATGGTTCGGCTGGGCAAAGCCCTTCCGTCCGAAGCTCTTCAGCTCCTCGGCCTGCTACTTCTCCTGGCTGACCCCGCGGAAGAAATACGATATGGATACGAACCTTCACGGCGGTCCCCGCGCCTTCGTTCAGACCAAGTGCTTCGAAGACGTAACCCCGATCGAGATCTTCCCGATCTACCTGATCAAGGCCTGCCTGGCCAAGGACATCGAGAAGATGGAGCAGTTCGGTATCTACGAGGTCCTGCCCGAGGACCTGGCCTTGTGCGACTATGTCGATCCTTCGAAGAACGACATCCAGGCCATCCTCGCGGAAGGTATCGACTATATGATCAAGGAAATGGCTTAAAGGTATCACGTTATGGAAGAAAACAAAACCAAGCCCGGTCTTTTTGAGAAAGGCGGCAAATTATTTTTCCTTCATTCGACGGTGGATGCCTTTGAGACATTCCTCCGCGTTCCCGCGACCGTAACCCGTAAGGGTGCGCACGTTCGCGATGCGATCGACCTCAAGCGCGTGATGATTATGGTGGTGATCGCCCTGATCCCCGCCGCGCTCTTCGGTATTTACAACGCCGGCTACCAGACGGCCCTCTCGACGGGCGCCGACTGGGGCTTCTGGGAAATCATCTGGGAAGGCTTCCTGATGGTGCTCCCGCTCTTTATCGTCTCCTACGTCGTCGGTCTGGCGATCGAGTTTGCCGATGCACAGATCAAGGGAGAAGAGCTCAACGAGGGCTACCTCGTCACGGGCTTCCTGATCCCGCTGATCGTGCCGGTCAACACCCCGCTGTGGATGCTTGCGGTCGCCGTCGCCTTTGCCGTGATCTTCGGCAAGTGCGTCTTCGGCGGCACCGGTATGAATATCTGGAACCCGGCGCTGCTCGCCCGTGCGTTCCTGTTCTTCTCCTACCCGTCCTCGATGTCCGGCTCGGGTGAGGTCTGGATCAACCTGGGCGGCAAGGCGGCCGTGGACGGCTTTACGGGCGCAACCCCGCTGGCCATTGCCTCTGACGGCGGATTCGATGCCGCTGCAGGCTCCATCGGCAGCTACTCCTTCGCGGACCTGTTCTACGGTTTCATCCCCGGTTCCGTCGGTGAGACGAGCGTTGTCGCCATCCTCCTGGGTGCCCTGCTCCTCGTCTGGTGCGGCGTAGCCTCGTGGAAGATTATGGTCAGCAGCCTCGCGGGCGGCCTACTGGTCGGCTGGCTCGGCTACCTGGGCGGCGCTACGGATCTCCCCTGCTACTACCAGCTCGTCCTCGGCGGCTTCCTCTTCGGCTCCGTCTTTATGGCGACCGATCCGGTCACTTCGGCGCAGACCGAATGCGGCAAATGGATCTACGGCTTCCTCGTAGGCGCCCTCGCCGTGACGGTCCGTCTTTGGAACCCGGGTTATGCCGAGGGTATGATGCTCGCCATCCTGCTGATGAACACGATGGCTCCACTGATCGACCACTGCGTCGTCAGCCGTGCCATCAAAGCGCGCAACAAACGTATCAGAACCGCTTAATCCTTTCCGACTATGAATACCAATAATAACGGATACACCATCATCTACACGGCGATTATCGTCATCGTGGTGGCAGCGGTTCTCGCTCTGGTCTCGCAGGGCCTCAAGGCCAACCAGGAGGCCAACGAGCAGGCCGACGTCATCTCGCAGATGATGACCGCCGCCGGATACGACGTGCCGGAAGGCAACGCCAATGTCCTGAACGCTTACAGCGAGCGGATCGTTGCGGCCTACACGGTCGATGCCGAAGGCCGGAAGATCGCCGATCTCGGCACTGTCGATCCGATCGAAATCTTTACTCCGAGCCAGCTCAAGGCTATCTACAAGCCGGCCGCAGCCGCGGTGAGAGCCGGTGAGAAGCCCGCACCCGAGGCGCTTCCGGTCTTTAAGTTCGAGAACGGAACGACCGTCCTCCCGGTTTACGGCGCCGGCCTCTGGGGCCCGATCTGGGGCTACATCTCCTTCAAGGGCAATGTCATCCAGGGCGCCTATTTCGACCACGAAAGCGAAACGGCCGGTCTGGGTGCCCAGATTAAGGACAACCCCGAGTTCCAGGCCCGTTTCCAGGGCAAGATCGTCTTTGCCGAAGGCGCTGAAAAGCCATTCGAGATCGCCAAGCCCGGCGCACACAAGCTCGCTGCGGAGAATGGCATCGATGCCATCGCCGGTGCGACGATGACCTCCGCCGGCCTCAGCGACGCGATCGTCCTCTGGCTCGGCCTCTATGAGAACCTTTTTAAAGCGGAGGAATAAGCTATGAATGCCAAACTCAAAGAAACCATCCTGAATCCGATCTTCAAGGGCAACCCGATTACCGTCCTTGTCCTCGGTATCTGTTCCTCCCTCGCCGTTACCGTCACGCTGAAGGGCGCCCTGGTGATGGCCCTTTCGGTCATCGCGGTGACCGGTCTGTCGAGCCTGGTGCTGTCGCTCCTGCGGAACACCATCCCGGGCCGCGTCCGTATCATCGTCCAGCTCGTCGTCGTCGCGATGATGGTGATCCTGGTGGATCAGCTCCTGAAATCCTTCGAGGCGACCTACGCGATTGACCGTCAGCTCAGCGTGTACATCGGCCTGATCATCACGAACTGTATCGTGATGGGTCGTATCGAAGCCTTCGCCCTCGGCAACAAGCCGGTCCCGTCCCTGCTGGACGGTCTGGCCAACGGCGCCGGTTACGGCCTGATCCTGATCATCGTGGCCTTCTTCCGCGAGCTCCTCGGCAGCGGTACCCTCTTCGGTATCGACGTCCTCAAGGGCCTCGGCTATGTGACCAACAACCTCGTCATCCTTCCTCCGTTCGCGCTGATCCTGCTCGGATGCATCGTCTGGGTACAGCGCAGCATTCAGAAGGACCTGCAGGAGAAGTAACCCCTAACACCGAACTCGATTATGGAATATCTCAGCTTATTCGTACGATCCATCTTCGTGGATAATATGATCTTCGCATACTTCCTGGGAATGTGCTCATTCCTGGCGGTATCGAAGAGCGTGAAGACGGCTGCCGGTCTCGGTGTTGCTGTTATCTTCGTTCTCCTGGTGACGCTTCCGATCAACTATCTCCTCAATACCTACGTTCTGGCACCGAACGCCCTGATCGAAGGGGTGGACCTGAGCTTCCTCAGCTTCATCATCTTCATCGCGGTGATCGCCGCCATCGTACAGATTGTCGAGATGGCCGTCGAGAAGTTCAGTCCCTCCCTCTACTCAGCCCTCGGTATCTTCCTGCCGCTGATCGCCGTGAACTGCGCCATCCTGGGCGGTTCCCTCTTTATGCAGCAGAAGGATTTCTCGAACATCGGCGAAGCCTCGGTCTATGCCCTCGGCAGCGGCCTCGGCTGGTTCCTGGCGATCGTATCGCTCGCCGCGATTCGTGAAAAGATGGCCTACAGCAAGGTGCCCGCCGCCCTGAAGGGCCTCGGCATCACCTTCATCACCGTCGGTCTGATGGGCATTGCCTTTATGACCTTTATGGGTATTAACGTTTAAGCGAAGGAGGATACGATTATGTTCAATACCGTTATTGCAGCCATTTGCGTCATTACGGCGCTCACGGTTCTCCTCGTTCTGCTTCTGCTTTTCGTCAAGGCCAAGCTGACCCCCTCCGGCTCCGTCAAGATCTCGATCAACGGCGGTTCCCGCGAGCTGGAAGTCACCCCCGGCGGCGACGTGATGCATACCCTCGCCGACAACGGCATCTTCCTCCCCTCCGCCTGCGGCGGCAAGGCCAACTGCGGCCAGTGCAAGCTCCAGGTACTGGAAGGCGGCGGCACGATCCTCCCGACTGAGACGGGCTTCTTCTCCCGCCGTCAGATCAAGGAAGGCTGGCGCCTCGGATGCCAGGTCAAGGTCAAGGACAACCTCTCGATCGCCGTTCCGGAGAGCGCCCTCAGCGTCAAGAAGCTCGAGTGCGAAGTTATCTCCAACGAGAACGTGGCGACCTTCATCAAGGAATTCACGGTGCGTCTGCCCGAAGGCGAGCACATCGACTTCAAGAGTGGTGAGTACATCCAGATCGACATCCCTGAGTACGAGGCCGATTTCGCCGATATGGGCGTAGCCGACATCTACAAGGGCGACTGGGAGAAGTATGGCATCACCTCGCTCAAGTTCAAGAATACGGTCCCGACGATCCGTGCCTACTCGATGGCCTCGTATCCGGCGGAAAAAGACCTGATCAAGCTGAATGTACGTATCGCTACGCCGCCGTTCGACCGGACGCAGCCCAAGGGCGTCTTCAAGTTCGTCCCGGGCGTTCCTCCGGGCATCGCTTCGACCTATGTCTTCTCCCGCAAGCCGGGTGACAAGGTCTGGATCAGCGGCCCTTACGGCGAGTTCCTCCTCCCGAAGGACGATCCGGACAGCCAGGAATACATCTTCGTCGGCGGTGGCGCCGGTATGGCTCCGCTTCGCAGCCACATTATGCACCTGTTCAAGACCCTGAAGACGAAGAAGGAGGTCCACTTCTTCTACGGCGCGCGCGCCCTCGTCGAGGCCTTCTACCTGGAGGATTTCGCCGAAATCGAAAAGGATTTCCCGAACTTCCACTTCCACCTCGCTCTCGACCGTCCGGATCCGGCAGCCGATGCGGCCGGCGTGAAGTACACGGCAGGGTTTGTCCACAATGTGATGAACGAGACCTACCTCAAGAACCACGAGGCACCGGAGGACATCAAGTACTTTATGTGCGGTCCGCCGATGATGACCAAGTGCGTGTGCGACCTGCTCGACAGCCTCGGCGTCGCACCCGAAAGCATCCTCTTCGACAACTTCGGAGGTTAATTGACGAAAAGCCCGGTTCCGCCGGGCTTTTCTTTATAAAGATTTATTTTAACACGGTGTAAAGAAACAGATCATTTTCTTTCAAATTTGGAAAAAAGTGGGGGTAAGCGCGGAGTTTGGGGATAATATCGGGGCCGGCTGTTGTAGTTTTGCAGAAAACCACAGTCGCCCCGATGACGTTTTTTATCCGACATACGACAACGCCTTTGAACCGCCAGACACAGGGTCGGGTCCGTTCGGCTTGCTATTTATATTCGGGCTGTTCAGCCCTCCTGTTTTCCTTTTTCCTCTTTTGTTTCTTAGCCACGCCGACCCTTTCTTTCCTATCCGCCTGCAGCAAGGAGACGGCCCCTTCCGCCCCTGCAGCAGCCGAAATTCCCGTGGAGACCTCCCCCGGGCCGATACGCATCCGCCTGGAGTCCCCTTCCGCCGTCCCCCTTCCCGGAGCTGACATCTTTATCTATGATTGCTCTACCGGCGCCCTGGATGCCTACCAGCACTGGGATCCGACGTCGGGAGAGGAAGAGGCTGCCGTCCTCTGCTCCTCCCGGAAAATCCCCCGGACCATCCTCGTCGTAACCGGGCTGACGCGGGACTGGGAATGGGGACAGATCCGCAGCATTGACGCGCTTCGGGAGCACCTTGTCTCGCTGGACGAAGAAGAACCGGAGGCGGGCACCGTCCTCTCCGGAGAGAGCGAAATCGGCGACGGATTCGACGAAGCGTGCACCGTAACGCTCCGGCCCCTGCTCTGCCGGATCCGGCTCCGCTCCCTCTGCTGCGACTTTTCCGGACGTCCCTACGAAGGGGAAAGCCTGAAGAATCTGCGGGTCTATCTGACCGGGGCCGGGAGTGAAACCGTCCTCTTTCCGGATGAAGCGGTCCCTCCCCTTCCCACAGCCTACCGCAATATGGGGTCGGACTGCGGAGAACTGCCGGTGTTGAGCTGGGCCGAGCCGGTCGGTACCCTTGCCCTAGACGGGACGCAACTCGGCGCCCTCTACTGCTATCCCAATCCGGCGACCGAAGAGGGGCTTGGAACGCCGCTGACGCGCCTGGTTATCGAAGGCGAACTGCTCGGGCGCACCTGGTACTACCCGATCACCCTGCCTCCCCTGCAACGAAACCGCAGCTACGACTTCGACGTCACGCTGACGATGACCGGCGCCACGGATCCCGAGATTCCGGTGGACGGAAGCAGCGCCACCCTCGCACTGGAAGTGACCCCTTGGGTTGATCATCCCGCCGCGATCGTTCCCTTCCTCCGGGAAACGCCCGTGTACCTCTCCTCCGCAGACCCCTCGGACCCGGATCGCATCAGCGACCTCAACCTTTTTGTCTATACCGGCGAAGGTATCCTTCAGGAGCAGCGCTTTATTCCGGAGCGTTTCTTCCAGCAAGGAAAGCCGCTGACCTTGCGTCTGCTTGAGCCGCTCTCCTATACGGTCGTCGCCTGCGCCAACCTCGGCTACGCCCTGCCGGAAATGGGGTTGGACGCTCTTCGCGCCTATCGCTATCATCTGGCTTATCCCGATGAATACAGCCGGGGCCTTCCGATGAGCGGGATGTGCGAAGGCTTTACCGCCGGGAGCGCGCCCACGCTGAACCTTCCCCTGACTCGGCTCCTGGCAAGAATCAGCCTGGAGATGGACCGCAGTTGCCTCAGCAGCGACGTATCGATGGATGTCCGGAGCGTCCGGATCGGGAACTGTCCGCGGAGCGTATCACTGTTCGGGGAGAGTCGGGTCGAGACGGAAGAAGACCTCTTCCTGCAGGGCTTTCACAAGGAGGGCGTCGCTGTCGATCCGCTGAACCTGTTGTCGCGAACGGGGCGCAGCGAAAGCATCGATCTGTACGTGCTGGAGAACGTGCAGGGGAAACTGCTCGATGACGATACGCCGCCCCGGGATAAGGTGCTGAGCCCTCCGGAATGCGAGGTCGCAAGCTTCATCGAACTGCACCTGGATTATCAGTCGGACAGCTACTACAGCGATCTGGACCACTACCTCATCTATCGCTTCTATCCTGGCGAAAGCGGCGGAGATTTCAGCCTGCGGCGCGGGCATCATTATAGCTTTACCATCACACCGGAGGACGAAGGGCTGGACGGAGATCCCTGGCGGATCGATCGCAGCCGGCTCGGCGTCCGGACACGTTTTGAGTTGCATCCGGCGGCCTACAACGAATGCAGCAGCGCGGAATCCTACCACATCTGGTGCGAGGTCTCCCCGCCCTCGACGCCGATGACCATCGAGCCCCTGGCCTACGATGACGACGAGCGGGTTGCGGACCTCTATGATTACGACATCGACCGCGACGGACACGGGATCACGATTCATCCCCGCAAAGGCGGTACGGCCCTGGTCTATTTCTCCGCCGGCCCACCAATCTCCCGCGACACCCTCGCCCTGCTTCGGATTGATCCGTGATTTTTTGTATCAATGTTAGAATTTTTACTATCTTTGCTTGTCGGTATGAAGTACTCGGAAATTCACCGCAAACTTCGTCTGGCCGGGTGTTACATCGCAAGGAACGGCGCCAATCACCCGATTTGGGAAAGTCCCATAACTGGATTAACCTTTGAAACCAGTTATCACGAGTCCCAGGAAGCCAAATGGGGAACGATGAAAATGATTCAGAAAAAATCAGGTGTCAAACTATGAAGAGGTATCAAAAAAAGTACATCACGGCAATGATTGAAACGGGGATCAGTGATGGCGGCTACTCTATTTATGTGAAAGAAGAGGATTATCCCTATGGTATCGTCGGGACAGGAACTACCGTTGAAGAAGCCCGAAAGGATTTTCTATCCGGGTATCAGGAAATGAAAGAATACATAACGGGAAAAGGAGAAAACTTCATTGATGTAAATATCATCTTTCGCTATGACATCCCCTCTTTCCTGGAAGCCTACTCTTACGCCTTCACACTGGCCGGCCTGGAGCGGATTACCGGAGTCAACCAGAAACAGCTTGGCCACTACATCAGCGGTTACCGCAGGCCCTCTGGCAAGACCATACAAAGAATCGACGCCGGCATCCAGGCATTCGCCAAAGAACTGAGTTCCGTAAGATTTATCTAGTTTCTATTCTTTGGGGTTTTTATTATCTTTGCAGGCGAAATGATCGCTGCTGAATGAAAACCGTTTTTACCGTCGGCGTATTTGACCTGCTGCATTTCGGTCACGTGGAACTGTTCCGGAAGGCCAGGGCCCTCGGAGACCGGCTCGTCGTTGCCGTACAGAACTCCGAGACTGTCGCGAAATACAAGCCCGAATCCCAGGCCGTCAACAGCACGGAGATCCGGATGTATATGGTCAAGGCCATCAAATACGTCGATGAGGTCGTCCCCTACGACGACGTGGACCGCATCGTCACCGAAGTTCCCTTCGACATCTTCGTCGCCGGCGGCGATCAAGGGCACGAAGGCTTTCGCCGCGCCATCGCCTGGTGCGAAGCCCACGGCAAGCAGGTCATCCATCTTCCCCGCACGGAGGGCATCTCCTCCAGCGAGCTGAAAGAGCACATCCGCAACCTCTAAGCGTCTACCCCTATGCTTACACGCAAAGCCCGTTATGCTATGCTGGCATTATCCAAGCTGGTCCAGGAGTACGAAAAAGGGCCTGTGGCGATGAGCGAAATCGCCCGGCACAAACATATTCCGCAGCGATTCCTGGAAGGAATCCTGCTGCAACTCAAGCGCTGCGGTTATCTGGGCAGCGCAAGAGGCGTGGAGGGCGGATATTTTCTCATCAAAGATCCATCCACCGTCACCGTCGGGGAGGTGATTTCCCATCTGGATGAATGTATGTCATTCGTCTCGTGCCTGGATTGTTCCCTGGATGAGCACTGCGAATTCGAACAAGACCCTTCATCCTGCGGGATACGCCGAATTTTCTCCGGCATCAACACCTATATTGATGATACCCTCTCGCACACTTACCTAAGCGAACTGGTGTAATTTCCCCGAATTATTTTGAAAGTACATTATTTTAGTGTACATTTGCAACTCATTACATCATCGAAGTATAACATCAAACGAATTATATCTTATTAACTAACTGTATATGAAGAAATTATTTATTCTTATCAGTACTGCTCTTCTTTCCGTCGGCGCATTCGCCCAAACGGAAGAGGCAGCCCAACCGGAATACGGTTATAAATTGACCGATTTCGCCAGCAAGCCCAAATTCGGCGCCTATATCATCGGCTCCTATAAGTATTCCGACCTTGAAGGTGCCAACCAGGGCCCGGGCTTCGGCGTCCGCCTCGTCCGTGCCTATGTGGACGGCTCGATCCTCAACGACTTCAAGTACCGCCTGCAGGTCGAGCTCAACGGTACGCCGCACATCAAGGACTTCTACCTTGAATGGGCCAAATACAAAGAATTCAGCGTCAAGATGGGTGAATTCAAGCGTGCCTTCACCTTCGAGAACCCGTACAACCCCTGGGATGTAGGAACGGGCGATTATTCGCAGGCCGTCAAGAAGCTCGCCGGTATGGGCGACCGCTGCGGCGAAGCCTCGGTAGGTGGCCGTGACCTGGGCCTCCAGGTGCAGGGCGACCTCTTCCCGATCGGGCAGGACCAGCACCGCCTCGTCCATTACCAGCTCGGCCTTTACAACGGTAACGGCATCAACAAGAATGACAACAATGCCCGCAAGGACATCATCGGTACCCTCCAGATCCAGCCCATCAAGGACCTCTACCTCGGCGTTTTCGGCTGGGACGGCAACTGGTCCGACGGTACGGTGACCGTGGACCGGATCCGCTACGCTCTCGGCGCCAAGTACGAGCACAACAACTGGTCGGCCCGTGCGGAATACGTCCACTCCAACGGCTACAAGGCATCCTCCATTGATCCGGCCACGGGCAAGCTCAAGCTGGGTTCGCCCGATACCGGCCGCGCGGACGCCTTCTATGCAACCGTCGGCATCCCGTTCAAGCCCTGGTTCAAGGTTTACGCCAAGTATGACCTCTACCGCGACTTCGCCAACTCGGACAGCGCCAACACCATCTACTCCCTCGCTCCGCAGTTCCGTCTCCACAAGAACCTGATGTTCCAGTTCGAGTACCGATACAACGACAACAAGCTGACGGGAAAGAAATACAACGAGTTCTGGTTCGAATACTACGTTCGCTTCTAATCCCCTGCTAAAACCTAAACGCTATGTCTGACTTTTGGAAAAAAGAAGATTGGCAGGCCGTATGGATCGGCGCCCTCGTCATCATCATCGCCTGCGTGGCGGTGCTGACCGGAGCGTTTGATTTCGCCGCCGTCAAGTTCAGTACCTGGTCCGTCGGGGAGACGCTGACCGAAAAGGCCGCCGCCAAGGCCGTCCCGCTCGGGGTGCAGCTCGCCTCCTGGGCCTTTTGGAGCAAGTTTCTGGTCACCTTCGTGACCCTCGGCGTCCTGTTCTCCCTCGGGGTGAAACTGCAGGGCGGAAAAATCCGGGAATACGTCCCGGCGTTCATCGCGCTGCTGCTGATTTCCCTCGTCGTGCGGATGGTCAGTGCGGAATATACCCTGAACCGCTATCTCGAATGGGCTTTCTGGGCCCTGATCATCGGCCTGCTGATATCGAACACGGTCGGTGTACCGAAGTGGCTGAAGCCCGCGATCAAGACCGAGTTCTATATCAAGACCGGTCTCGTGATTATGGGCTTCTCCGTCCTCTTCTCCAACATCGCGAAGTTCGGCCTTTACGGCCTCGGCATCGCCTGGGTGGTCACCCCGCTGGTCATCATCTTTATGTGGTGGTTCGGCACGAGGGTCCTGAAGATGGACAACAAGCCGATGGTCATCACCGTCGCCTCCGCGACCTCCGTCTGCGGAACGAGTGCCGCGATTGCTACCGGTGCCGCTTCGGGTGCGAAGAAAAACGACCTCTCCGTCGCCATCTCGATCTCGATCATCTTTACCATCCTGATGATGGTCTTCGAGCCGATGATCATCCGCTGGACGGGAATGAGCGCCCTGATGGGCGGCTCGCTGATCGGCGGTACCGTGGACTCCACGGGTGCCGTTGCCCTGGCCGGTAACGCCCTCGGCCCCGAGGCTGAACAGGCGGCCGTCCTCGTGAAGTCCATCCAGAACATCCTGATCGGCTTCATTGCCTTCTTCGTCGCCGTATTCTTCGCCACGCGGGTGGAGAAAAACGGCCAGGCGCGCGTCGGCGCCGGCGAAATCTGGACCCGCTTCCCGAAGTTCATCCTCGGTTTCTTCGCCGCCTCGCTCGTCGCTTCCTTCATCATTCTCCCGATGACGGATGCCGGCACGGTCAAGGATATCAACGGCGTGCTCGACCAGTACAAGAACTGGGCGTTCGTGCTCGCCTTCACCTCGATCGGTCTCGATACGAATTTCAAAGAGATCGGAAAGCAGCTTCAGGGCGGAAAGGTCCTCTGGCTCTACATCGTGGGCCAGCTCTTCAACATTGTCCTGACCTTCGCTGCCGTCTGGGTGCTTCTCTCCGGTGTCCTGTTCCCGATTCCGAACCTCGACAGCTATGACAACGCCAAGCCGAAGACGGAGGTCGTCTCCGAGGCGCAGCCGGTAGAGGAAGAACTCGTGGTAGAGGAAGTGCTTGCTGCCGAAGAAGTGCTCGAGGCAGAGGAAACGCTCGAGGCAGAAGAGGCTCCGGCCGATGTCGAATAAGAAAAAGACATTATACACTGTGGCGACCGTCCTTGCGGCGGTCGCCATTCTCTTATGTGCCGGGTGGATCATCGCCAACCACCTCGGTCTCAGCGATGCCTACGATTTCGGGGCCGGGGCGTATTACTACGCCGACGACCCGCAGTTGCAGGACCTGGCGGACCGGGAGTCCTATCACACGGGCATCCCGACCTGGGTTCACATTGTTCTCTTCCTTGCCTGGGGCTGGCTGATGTACCGCCTCTGGCGCTGGATAGACCGAAAATAATTAATCCAGCCGATACACCTCGAGGTGGTGCGTAAAGCGCTTGTTCTCAGGAGGAAGCTGCATATAATCCCCAAATTCCTGCTTCAGATAGTCGTCCCAGCGGGCGAAGGCGCGGAAAGAAGCATCTTCAAAGGGGAGATCCACATAGTTTTCGAACATCGCACGGGGGAAGACATTCGCCGTGCCATTGAATTTGACCGGAAGGCCTCCGCAATAGGCAGATGTCTCGTAGGGACAGCTCTTGAGACTCGCCTCGCAGCGTTGCTGCCACCACGTCAGGCTGTGCCGGTGCGCCGACAGGACGCCGATCAGCGGATGCGAGAAAAGCGGCTTGTAGCGCAGGCGGAGGCGGTGCGTCAGCGAATGCATCTTTTTCTCCCAGGCGAGCTGATCCGCCGGATTATCCGGCTTCCCGTCCACCGGAAAAACATCGATATTGAGCCCGAAGCGGTAATACTTCCCGTTCTCGTGCGAACGGGTATGGGTATCGTGCACCTTGGCGAAGAAATTGACGAAGTCAGCCTGCCCGTTGCGGGTCCCATACAGGCACTGATAACGCGCATTGCCGTATCCGGCGACAAAACGCTCGAAATCGGGCCGTGGCATCAGCAGGTCGATGTCGTCATCCCAGGGGATGAAGCCCTTGTGCCGAACGGCACCCAGCAGCGTCCCGTAGGCCATCGAATAGCGGATATCGTGCGCGCGGCACCAGGCGTCCACGTCTTTCAGGATGTCAAGCAGGTAGGCCTGAATCTCTTCGTGTGTCAGTTGTTTCATTATTTCAACAAATCTTGTATCCAGGATTGGACTAAGGCGAAGTCCTCCGCTGCGGCCTTGTCCAGCGAGTTGAAGCAGCAGAACTTGTAGTTCCCGCTGCGCAGTTTCTCCATCTTCTTCGGGATGTACTCCGGCTTGTCCTTCGGCTCCATATAGAAGAGGTTCCCCTTTACAGGGCGACGCTCCAGACGGCCTTCCCGATGGAGCCGGATGTAGTGCAGCTCCTCGCAGGAGAACTGCGAAGGATCCCGGAAGCGGAAGGAAATGTTGTGCGAGAGCTGCTCCGGATGAGCGGCGAACCAGCCTTCGAAGAAGGAACGCAGGAGCGGCCGCGGGGTATGGTCCAGCTTGAAAAAGCGCCACCAGGCGCCCCCCAGTCGCGCCCCATTAAGCTGCATCCCCTTGAAGGTTACCTTGCGGTGGCCGTTTTCCTTGCGCTTGATCGCGCGGGTAAAGCGGGTAAAGGGAAGGGAAACCGGTGTGCAATAGCAGACCGGGTGCCCCTCCGGGGTGAAGAAATCCTCCGGCGTCACCGGCGCGCAGAGGAGAAAATCGTCGTTGAGCTCAAGGTAGTGCTCGCTGAGTCCCGGAATGCGCCAGCTCACGGTCTCGATGGCAATGGAATTGAATACCGGGAGGCAGGATTCGTAGCCGCGGAAAATGACGCGATGGTCAACAACCTCGACCGGGATGTTCCCTTCCGGGATATGGGGATCCTGCCCGTCCGTGATAAGGAAAATCTTGCGCAGGAAAGGAGCGAACTTGCGCAGCGATGCGATGCACCAGTAGATTTCGCCGACGGAGGCATACCGCGTCTTACCGGCGACATCTTCCTCCGCGAACTTCTGCGGCGCGCCGTACGCAGCCATTTTCGCCGCGTGGGCCGGGTCGTTTCCGTCCACCCAGGTTATGACGGCATCGATCGGGATCATCGTTCGAAACGGGATTTTTCGGGGAGAAGCATCTCAAAGGCCGCGAGGATCCGCTCCCGGAGGGCCAGATACTGCCCATCGCTCATCTCCACATCATTGATACAACAGAGTTTCCGCGTCGGTGCGGCGAGGAAGCTCTCGATCTTCCCGGCGGAGCTGACCGCGAGGGAAAGATGCTTGTTCGACAGGCGCCGGTTCAGCGCTTTTCCGCCATAGAAAAGATAATCCAGAAACAGGTACTGGTTGACATTCTCCGGCGTCCGGGTCCGGGAAACCTGGGCGAGAATCTCCGCCTCAACAGCTGCGAACACGTCTTCGGAGGCGCTCCGGAGCATCGGCGACGGGCAGTGCTGCGGGCGGCGGAAGGTCAGCCCGGGCCGCTGTCCCAGTGCCTTCCGGGCCAGACGATCGGAATTCCGGGTCTGCTTTCGATAGAGGCTGTTCGCGCCGAAGCAACGGGCAAAGCCCATCGCCGCCTTACCGCCGGGGAAGAAGTCTTCCGCTTCGCAAGGGGCCACCGGGAACATATCGTCGTTGAAATAGAGGAACTGCTCCGCCAGGCCGGGAATCCGGTGGAGGAACATCTCGATCGCGCAACTGTTGAAAAGCGGCAGGAACTGCGCCGGAATGATATCGCTGTGCAGCACCACGTGGACCTTTTCAGACACCCAAGCAGGCACCTGGCTTTCCCGGGCGACGATGAGATGGACCTTCTCCACAAAGGGCATAAAGCGCTCGATGCCGCGCAGCAGATACGGCAGCGTCCCCCAGTCGCGGAAACGCTTGGCGAGCGGGGCCTTCCCGTCGTGCCAGGCGGCATAATCGGCCTGCCAGAGCGGATCTAGTCCGTCAACGAAGGTGATGACTGCATCCATAAGAAACGTTTTTGAGGGGTAGGCGTCGCCCGGAGGCTGCGCTCCCGCAGGTAGTCGATCAGCAGGGCCGGCCGGTCAGTCTGGATGGCACCGGCCCCCAGGGTATCGATCAGGTAGCCGTAGCCTTTCTCCGGACCTTCATAGAACGACCGTTCGTCGCTGTGGCCGCCGCACAGCGAATCCCAGAGCGTATTGATCCAGATGCGGCTGCGGCCGTGCAGGGCCGTTTTGATCTCGTCCAGCTGCGGATCATTGTCATTGCGGTAGATGATTTCGAACATCGGCGGATCCAGGCGCTGCAGGTATTCCTCAACCTCCTCCCGGACCCCGTCTTGGGCGAGCCGGACAATCGGCATAATAAGAACGCTGTCCTTATACGCGCCGAGGGTCTTCTCAATCTTCTTCGGGCGCTTGTCGCTTTTGAAAATAATCTGGTCGAGGGTGCCCGTCTTCTCCGCCAGCGCGACGATTTCGTCGAAATAGCCAAAGGCCTTGTCGAGGTTGAGCATCACGCGGCCTTTGGAGAGCAGCATCACCTCCTCGAGGGTCGGGACCTTGGACCGGGTCTCCAGACGGCAACCATTGAGAAGGTTTTTCTTCTTCAGCCGTTTGTAGCGGGTCAACGGGATGTAGCCGTGACCGGTCGTGGTCGGGCCCATCGAGGGGGTATGCATCAGCACGAGCACCCCGTCCAGGGTCCGCTGGACGTCGATTTCCACGATGTCCGCCCCCATTTCGATCGCGGCCTCGACGGCCTCCAGGGAATTCTCCGGGGCGCTGCGCCAGTCACCGCGGTGGGCCACCACGAGGACCGTCCCGTCGCCGGGGGTCAGCAGGTGCCGGCGGATCGTATCGACCCGGGTCTGGGCCGAGGCAACGACAGCGCTAAAGACCAGTATGAGGGAAAGCAGGCGGCGCATTACTCAGCAAAGGTAGCATTTTTCCGCAGAAAATCCGCCGTATGGCCTTGGCCGCTTCGGATCATCTCCTCCGGCGTACCTTCGAACACGATACGGCCCCCTTCGTCGCCGGCCTCAGGGCCAAGGTCGATGATCCAGTCGGCGGAGCGGATGACGTCGAGGTTGTGTTCGACGACGACAATGGAATGGCCGCCGGCGATCAGGGCGTCGAAGGCCTTCAGGAGCTTCTCGACATCGTAGAAGTGCAAGCCGGTCGTCGGCTCGTCGAAGATGAACAGGATCTTCCCGCGGCGGCTTCTCGCGTCGCCTTCTTCCTTCATCGAGAGGAAATAGGCCAGCTTGATGCGCTGACTTTCGCCGCCGGAAAGGGTGCTGGAGCTCTGCCCGAGCTTGATATAACCGAGGCCGACGGCGCGGAGGGGTTCCAGCCGGCGGGCGATCTGCCGGGCGAGGTCCTCGGACTGCGCGCCGAAAAAGGCGATGGCCTCATCGACGCTCATATTCAGGATGTCATCGACGTTCTTCCCCTGATAGCGAACCTCCAGGATGTCGCTCTTGAAGCGTTTGCCGCCGCAGGCTTCGCAGACCATCGTCACATCGGCCATAAACTGCATCCCGACGCGCACGAAGCCATCGCCCTGGCACTCGGGGCAGCGGCCGCCTTCCTGGTTGAAGGAGAAGTAGGACGGGGTGAAGCCGCAGAGGCGGGCGTACTGCTGTTCGGACAGGAGGCGGCGGATGTCGTCGTATATCTTCAAATAAGTCACGGCATTGGAGCGGCTGCTCTTGCCGATGGGGTTCTGGTCGACGTATTCGACGCGGGCGATGCGGTCGAGGTTGCCGCCGAGGCCGCGGAAGGTGCCGGGCAGGTCGCCGCTGTCGTTGATGTGGCGGTAGAGTGCGGGATAGAGGATGTCGCCGACGAGGGAGCTTTTGCCGCTGCCGCTGACGCCGGTGACGACCGTAAGGACGCCGAGCGGGAAACGGACGGTGATGTCCTTCAGATTGTGCTCCATCGCACCGCGCACCTCGATGGCGTAATTCCACGAATGCGTTTCGCGACGATAGCGCTTCGCTTCACCACTCAGGTACTTCAACGTTAACGATCGTTGCGCCTCGCTTCGAAGGGAAGTGTCCGCAGCGAAACTCCGCTCGCTTTGCTCGCTCCGGCTTCTCCCGCTCGGCGCGACGTCCGCGTAGCGGCCTTGGAAGACGACCTCGCCGCCGTGGATGCCGGCGAGGGGGCCCATATCGATGAGGAGATCGGCGGCGCGGATGATCTCTTCGTCGTGTTCAACGACGACGACGGTGTTGCCGATATCGCGCAGGCGCCGGAGGACGCCGATCAGGCGCTCGGTGTCGCGGGGATGGAGGCCGATGGAGGGTTCGTCGAGGATGTAGAGGGAGCCGACGAGGGAGCTGCCGAGGGCCTTGACGAGGCCGATGCGCTGGCTTTCACCGCCGGAGAGGGTGTTGCAGGCGCGGCTGAGGGTCAGGTACGAAAGTCCGACGTCGCGGATGTAGCGCAGGCGCTCAGCGACCTCTTCGAAAGCCTTGCCGGCGATGCCGCGTTCGGAGGGTGTAAGTTCTATCGTATCAATCAGTTCTAGCAGCTGATCGACGTTCATCTCGAGCCACTCGTGGAGGGTCTTGCCGCCGACCTTGACGTAGAGGGCTTCGGGCCGCAGGCGGGATCCGCCGCAGGCGTGGCAGACGGTCCGTCCGCTGTAGCGGCTGAGCATATACTTGTACTGGACCTTGTAGCGGTTGCTCTCGACCCAGGCGAAGAATTCGTTGATGCCGATGATCGAGCTCTCGTCGCCTTCTACGCTGTGGGCGTTCCAGATCAGGTCGCGCACCTGTTGCGACAGCTGGCACCAGGGTTCGAAGACAGGAATGCCGTATTTCGGCGCGACTTCGACGAGATGGTCCTTGAACCAGCCCATCTTTTCGCCCCGCCAACAGGCGATCGCCCCGTCGTAGATGCTCTTGGTCTTGTCGGGGATGACGAGGTCTTCGCTGATGCCGATGATCTTGCCGAGGCCGCCGCAGACCGGGCAGGCCCCGAGCGGGCTGTTGAAGCTGAACAGGTACTCATCCGGCTCGCGGAAAGTAATTCCGTCGCGTTCCATCCGGCTGCTGAAGCGCCGGCGGATCCCCTCGCCCCCCGCCACGGCGACGATCCCATCCCCGCGGGTGAAAGCATCGGAAATGCTGGAGAGCAGACGGGCGCGGTCTTCGAGGTCGCGGAAACGGTCCACCAGCAGCCAGGCCTGCTCCGGCTCGCCCTGCTGCAGAATCTCTTCGATCCGCAGGGGCCGGCCATCGCCCCAGAGGCGGTTGTAGCCTTCTTCCTTGAGTTGCAGGAGGAGTTCGGTGCGGTCCGTGCGTCCTTCCCAGCCGAGATCGGCGAGGATGTACCAGGGTCCGCCGGCAGCGTCCGCTTCAAGGAAGGCCACGACATCCCCACTCCCCTCCCGGCGCACCTCTTCCCCGCTGACGGGCGAATAGGTCCGGCCGATCCGGGCGAAGATAAGTTTCAGATAATCATAGATTTCGGTCGTGGTCGCGACGGTCGAGCGCGGATTCTTCACGTTGACCTTCTGCTGGATCGCGACGGCCGGCGGGATGCCCTCGATCAGCTCGACGTCGGGCTTGCTCATCCGGCCGAGAAACTGCCGCGCATAGGAGGAAAGGCTTTCGGCGAAGCGGCGCTGCCCTTCGGCGAAAAGCGTGTCAAAGGCCAGGGAGGATTTCCCGCTTCCGGAGATGCCGGTAATGACGACCAGCTTCCCGCGGGGAATCTCCAGCGTGATGTCTTTCAGGTTGTTGACCTTGGCCCGTTTGATGACGATATTTCCTTCCTGAGGCATTTCGGTACGATAATTCCTTCAAAGGTACGAATTTTTCGGCGAAATGATTATCTTTGTAGGATAGAACAAGTCGCCGATGGGTATTTTTTCTAAAGGAATCCAAAAGACGAAGGAAAGCTTCTTCCAAAAGCTTTCCCGCGCGGTCGTCGGAAAGTCGCGGGTCAGCGACGAAGTGCTGGATGCGATCGAAGAAGCGCTGATCGGATCGGATATCGGGGTGGAAACGACCCTGAAGATCATCGACCGCCTGGAAGACCGGGTGGAGCGCGACAAATATATGTCGATGGACGAGCTGGTGGAGATGCTCCGCGAGGAAATCGCCGACCTGCTGGATGTCAGCGGAGAAGCGCCCGTTTCCGGGAATGAAGCCCTGCCGTTCGACCTGAGCAAGAAGCCCTGCGTAATCCTCGTCGTCGGGGTCAACGGCGTCGGCAAGACGACCACGATCGGCAAGCTGGCCGCCCGCTTCAAGGCGGAGGGCAAGAAGGTCGTCATCGGGGCGGCAGACACCTTCCGCGCCGCAGCGGTGGAGCAGCTGGACATCTGGGCCGCCCGCGCCGGGGTCGATATCGTCAAGCAGGGTATGGGGGCGGATCCCGCCTCCGTCGCCTTCGACAGCGTCAAATCGGCCGTCGCGAAGGGTGCCGACGTCGTACTGATCGACACGGCCGGACGCCTGCACAACCGCATCGACCTGATGAACGAGCTGACCAAGATCCGCAACGTCATCCGCAAGGTCGTCCCCGACGGTCCGCACGAGGTGCTGCTGGTCGTGGACGCCTCGACGGGGCAGAACGCCTTCCACCAGGCCTCGGAGTTCTCCCGGGCAACGGACGTGACTTCGCTCGCGGTAACCAAGCTCGACGGCAGCGCCAAGGGCGGCGTGGTCATCGGCATCGTGGACCAGTTCCGCATTCCGATCAAGCTGATCGGCATCGGCGAAGGTATCGACGACCTCAAGGTGTTCTCCAAACGGGCCTTCGTGGACGCCCTTTTCTCCAAAGAAGATATAGACAAATAACGATATGAAACTTTCCTGCAACTGGCTCAAAGATTATCTCCAGTGTGACCTCTCCCCCGAACAGATCGCGGAGGCGATGACCTCGATCGGTATCGAGGTGGACGCCGTCGAGACGACCGAACAGATTCCCGGCGGCCTCGCCGGCGTCGTCGTCGCCGAGGTGCTCACCTGCATCCCGCATCCGGATTCGGACCATCTGCATATCACGACGGTCAATGACGGCAGCCCGGAGGCGCCCGTTACCGTCGTTTGCGGCGCCCCGAACGTCGCTGCGGGACAGAAAGTGCTCTTCGCCCGCATCGGGACCTGCCTGCCCGGCGATTTCAAGATCAAGAAGTCGAAGATCCGCGGCGTCGAGTCCTTCGGTATGATCTGCGCGGAGGATGAGCTCGGGATCGGCACCTCGCACGAGGGCATTATGGTCCTCGAAGCCGAAGCCGTTCCCGGCACGCCGGCCAAGGAGTATCTCCATCTCGGCGAAGAGACCGTCATCGAATACGAAATCACGGCGAACCGCATCGACGCGGCTTCGCACATCGGCGTTGCCCGCGACCTGTACGCCTACCTCAAGTCCCACGACCTGCCCGGCCAGCTATGCCTCCCGGATGTATCGGCCTTCCGCGAAGGCGAAGGCAGCTCCATCCCCGTCGAAGTTCCGGACCCGGACGGCGCCCCCCGCTACTGCGGCATCACCGTCAGCGGCATCACCGTCGCCCCGTCCCCGCAGTGGCTGCAGGAAAAACTGCTCTCCATCGGCCTGCGACCGATCAACAACGTCGTCGACATCTCGAATTTCATCCTCTTTGAGACGGGCCAGCCCCTCCATACCTTCGATGCGGACCAGATCCGCGGCGGAAAAGTCATCGTCCGGAGGGCGGCTCCGGGCGAAATGCTGAAGACCCTCGACGGCATCGAGCGGAAGCTCGACCCGGCCGATATGGTCATCTGCGACGCCGAAGGGCCGATGTGCATCGCCGGCGTTTTCGGCGGCGAGGATTCGGGCGTTACCGAAGCGACGAAAAACGTCTTCATCGAAGGCGCCTACTTCCATCCGACCTCCATCCGCAAGACGGCCCGCCGTCACGGCCTCTCGACCGACGCCTCCTTCCGCTTCGAGCGCGGCGCCGACCCGAATGCGGCCCTGTATGCCGCAAAACGCGCTGCCCTGCTGATTCTCGAGCTTTGCGGCGGCAAGGTCAGCGGCCCCGTCCGCGAGGTCTGCGAGCCCGGAGTCTGCGAGCGCCGGCGGATCGATCTCGACTACGACCGGATTGAAGCCTTCATCGGCAAGAAGATCGGTCACGATACGATCGAGAAGATCCTCGAGGCCCTCTGCTACGAATTTATCGAAAAGCGTCCGGGCGGCGCCCTCGTCGCGGCCCCGACCTATATGGTTGACGTAACGCGGGAATGCGATGTCGTCGAGGAGATCCTCCGCATCTACGGCTACAACAACATCGAGATCCCGGAGGTCCTCCGGATGTCGACGCAGCCGACCCCGACGCCGACCCCGGAAGCGATCCGGAACAATATTTCGAACCTCCTCGCCGCGAACGGCTTTGTCGAGACGATGAACAACTCCCTCACGAAGGAGGAGTATTACAACGGCCTCGCCACCTTCCCGGCCGAGCGCTGCGTGCGCATCGTCAATCCACTCAGCTCCGACCTCAGCGTCCTGCGTCAGACCCTGATCCTGAACGCCCTCGAGGTCGTCGCCTACAACCTCAACCGACAGATCAGCGCGCTGCGCTTCTTCGAATACGGCTCCGTCTATCAGCGCCTTCCCGAAAAGGGCGACGGCACGACGCTCGAGAGCTATGAGGAGCACCCCTGCTTCTGCCTGACCCTTTCCGGTACGCCGGACAAGTCCTGGCGCGGAGGGGCCGAAAAGAGCAATTTCTTCCAGCTGAAGGGCTATGTGGAGCTGCTGCTCCGCCGCTACCGGATCGATCCGGGACAGCTCATCTTCGGTGCCGCCCCGTCCGATATCTTCGCCGAAGGAATGACCTACGCGCTTCCGGGTGCGCCCGAGAAGATCCTGGCCACTTTCGGTACCATTCAGCCCGCCCTGCTGAAGCGCTTTGGCATCAAGCAGCCCGTCTTCGTTGCAGAGCTGTCCTGGCCGCTGCTGATGATGCTGGTCGGCCGCGACAAGTTCTCCTTCACGGAGCTGCCGCGCTTCCCGGAGGTGCGCCGCGACCTGGCGCTCCTTCTCGACGAAAGCGTTCAGTATGAGGACCTTCGTAAAGCCGCCATCCGCGCTGGCAAGAAGCTGGTGACGCGGATTTCTCTCTTTGACGTCTACCGCGGCGACAAGATCCCTGCGGGCAAGAAACAGTATGCGCTGAGCTTCGTGCTGCAGGATTCGCAGCGGACCCTGACCGACGCCGATGTCGAAGGCGCGATGGCCAAGATTCTTTCCACCTTCGAACACCAGTTCGGCGCTACCCTCCGTTAAACGATGTCCCAACGCCTTGCGCATATCGCTTGCAGCCTCCTGACGCTGTTGATGCTCGGAAGCCTTCCTGTCGCCTGTAACAAGGAGGCCCGGATCATCCCGCAGGATGAGTTCGGCGCGCTCTACGCCGATATGCTGCTCGCGGACGAATGGATTGCCCTCCATCCGGCAACGCGCAGGAGCACCGATACGCTGCTCGTCTACGGCGACATCTTCGAACGCCACGGCGTCACCGTCGAGGACGTTCGGGCCAGCCTTGACTACTACCTCGAGGACCCGCTCCGCTATTCGCGGGCGATGGAAGTCACGATCAACCGGCTGACCAAGCGCTCCCGCGAGATCAAGGACGAGATCGATATCCGCTACGGCATCCGGGACTTTGTCGCGGACTTCCAAAAGGGCGCCGTAATGGACACGCTCTGGCATTTCACGCTGGAGGAAGGCTTTTTCCGGGTCGATACCCTCGCGCCCGTTCGCGTATATAATTATAAGGAGGAAGTGCTATGATGCGGGAAAAACTCGTTTTCGGCCCGATCCACAGCCGCCGGCTCGGCTCCTCCCTCGGCATCAACCTGCTGCCTGAGGAAGGCAAGCTATGCAACTTCGACTGCATCTACTGCGAATGCGGCTGGAATGCGGACGGACGGCAAGACAAGCGACTCCCGACGACGGCGCAGCTCGAGGAAACCCTTCGCAGCGTGCTCTCTTCCTGCCGCGAGAGCGGAACGCCTATCGATTCGATCACCTTCTCCGGTGACGGCGAGCCGACGCTCCACCCCGATTTCCCGGCGATGATTGACGTGACCCTGGCCCTTCGCGATGAATTCTTCCCGAAGGCGCAGGTTTCGGTCCTGTCGAACGCGACCCGCGCTGGCATCCCGGCCGTTCGCGAAGCGCTCCGGAAGGTGGACAACCCCATCCTGAAGCTCGACGCGGCGACAACAGCCCTCGCCCGCCGGATCAACCGTCCTGTCGGCGACTATGACGTCGAAGCGGTCGTCCGCTCGCTGGAGGCCTTCGAGGGCGACTTCGTCCTCCAGACGATGTTCCTGCGCTGCCCGGAGTTCGATTCCCTCGCCCCGGAGAACCTCTCCGGCTGGATGGATATCGTCCGGCGCCTCCGCCCGCGGGAAGTGATGGTCTATACCGTCGATCGGGAGACGCCCCTGAAGGGCATACGGAAAGTCACGCCGGAAGAGATGGCCGCCGCGGTGGATCCGCTCCTGAAAGAAGGTTTCACAATACAAATCAGAGGATAATCAAAACAAACAATATATACCCTATGGATCTTTGCAAAAAATATGGCTACGCTCCTGATAAGGAGGCGATTGACCGCAGTCTCGACATCATTGCCGCGAACGTCGGCAAGGTGACGTCCCCCGAGGTCCTCAAGACCTGCTTCTCCATTATGGATATGACGACCCTCCGCCCGAACGACACTCCGTCCTTCGTCAAGAAGTTCGTGCAGAAGATCAATGACTTCTATAAGAAGTATCCGGGCTATCCCTACCCGGCCTCCGTGTGCGTCTATCCGAACTTCGCCTCCGTAGTCCGCGACACCCGCTGCACTCCGGAGATCCACGTCACCAATGTAGCGACCTGCTTCCCGAGCACGCAGAGTTTCCTTGACGTCAAGCTCCTCGAGACCCGCCGCGCGATCGAGAACGGTGCCGACGAGATCGACGTCGTCCTCTCGCTGGCGAGCTTCCTTGACGGGGACTATGCTACGGCCGGTGCCGATATCGCCGCCGAGCGCAAACTGATCGACGAGGTCTCGAAAGAGGTCGGCCGTCCGGTCATTATGAAAGTGATCCTCGAAACGGGCCTTCTCGTCTCTCCGGAACTGATTGCCGAGGCTTCCTTCCTCGCGATGGAAAACGGCGCCGACTTCATCAAGACGTCCACAGGCAAGGTCGATGTCAACGCGACCCCGACTTCCGCCTTCATTATGTGCGAGTGCATCCGGGCCTTCTACAAGAAAACCGGCAAGAAGGTGGGCTTCAAGGCCGCCGGCGGCGTTTCGACAGCGGACGACGCGGTCGTCTACTATTCGATCGTCGCTTCGATCCTCGGCCCCGAATGGCTGAACAAGAACCTGTTCCGCTTCGGTGTCAGCCGGCTCGGCAACAGCCTCGTTTCCGCCATCGAGCAGAAAACGGTGAAATACTTCTAATAAAAAGCGCCTCTCGGGGCGCTTTTTTATTAGAAGGTATAGAAGACATTGTACCCCGAACTCCAGCTCGTCTCGTTGTTGGCAAGGCGGATGGCGTAAGCCGACTTATCCTGCAGCTTTTCATCGCTGTCCGGAAGCCAGAGCGCGAGACGGTCGCCCGCTACGATAGCCTGCGGAAGCGTAAACGTAGCGCTGAATTCCTGCGAGCCCGCCGGGGCGACGCTGCGGACTTCACCGAGATTCTCGGCGAGGACGACGGGGGCGGCGCTGCCGTGGAGCAGGACCAGCTTCATCGGACGGGGATAGATCACCGAAGCGCAGCCGCTGTTTTTCAGGGTCAGCTTGACCGTCATTTCCGCACCGGCATCCAGCGTAGTATAGCTCAGGTTCCCCGCCGTCAGGAAGAGGCGGTAGCCGAGCATCTTGCGCACCTGCGAAACGACCCCCTGCTGGATCCAGTACGCCATAATCTGGTTCTCCGGATTGGAATTCAGGTAGGAATAGTGCTGGGTCTTCATCGCCTGCGAAGCGGGCCCGATCGCGGCGTAAGTCTCGTCCACCTCGCGGTAGGCCGTCTCGCCACCGATCACCATATAGGCGCTCTGCTGATTCCACATATCGTGGTCCACCTGGCCCTTGAAGGTACCGATGTCGGAGGCGTCCCCGAGGAAACCATCGTTGTGGAAGCCGAGGCGGCTGTTCGCATCCGTGCCGTCGAAGGCATTGACCGGATCCCAGGTATTGATGCTGTTCGGATAGAGGTAATAGCGCTTGTAGAACGGGGTACGAAGCTCAATCTGGCGGTTTTCCGGGACAGCGGCGAGCAGGGCGTCCAGCACCGCGGCCCGGTTCTCATAGCCGGTCACCTTCGTGCCGGATTTGGTAAAGGCGAAGTCATCCTCCACATAATACCATTCTCCCCAGGCGCCGAGCCATCCGGCCTGCACGACATAGATCACGTCGGCATTCTCCTGCAGGGCATTCGTCACGTCGGCGATGTGGTTCAGGATACGGGCCGGCGTAGCTTCCTGCGGATGGATCCCGTCGTCAGCCGTATAGGCAAAACGGACGACGGCCTTCTTTCCGGCCGTACGGATATTGGAGAACACGGTCTTGATCTTGCCGACGACCGTATCGCTGATGTGATCCGAAGTGACGAAATCCTCGAGGTAGAAAAGGGCCAGGACGAGGGAATTCTCCGAAGAGGTACTCCCCAGCGAGGAAGGGGTCTTGCCGTCCTTGTAGTGGAAACTGCAATGGTCGTAGAATCCCCGCTCCGGATTCCGGATATCCGCATCGGATTCGGTAAAGCTGAGCTTCACGCTGACGGGATCACTCCCCCCGCCCGATCCGACATTGATGACCGGGAGCCGGACGATCTGGTTCTGCGTGATGTTGATCGTACCGACCTGATCGTTCTGATAGAGCGTAGTTCCCGTTGCCGCATCGCTCAGCAGCAGGCTGCTGTAACCCCAGATGCCGCCCGTCGCATAGGGCAGATAGAAGGCAGCCTTTCCGTCGACGACGTCGGCATAATAGGTCACGGTCTTTTCCGATTCATTGCCGGCATTGGCCGGATTCCAGCGGGCGCCCGCCGCGCTCGTTTCGGAATAGTCAAACAGGCCGTAGGAGCCGTTGAGCTTGACACCGGAAACGGTGAAGACGAACTTCACCGTCTTGCAGCTGATCCCGGAGAAACTGAACTTCGCCGCACCGGTCAGGTTGACGAAGGCGTATTCTTCGGACGTATTGCCGATCGCCATCATCGGAATGGCCGTTTCCGCGTGTCCCCCACTGGCGGCACGGAAATCCCGCTCGGCCGGGATGTAAAAGGACAGGCTCCAGAAGTCGGTCCCGTGATGGCTGTCCGCCGGGTAGAGCGCCGCCCGATGTCCGCCGGTCGATCCGGTCTGGACATTCGCCGCGACCGTTGCCGTAAAGTCAGTAGTGGCTGCGGCACTCGTAGCCGTAAAGGTCTGCCAGAAGTTGTTCGTTCCGTCGTTGCAGAGGACGGAAATCTGGTCTCCAGCGCTCCAGGAGAAGGTTTTCTCCCCGGCATAGGAAGTCTTCGTATCCTCCTGCGAGGCCCGGATGGTGAGGATTTTATATCCTTCAGGGGCTTCCGGGAGCGTTTCTTCCCGGGAGCAGGCTGTCGCCGCGAGAAGAAGCGCGGCCGCCGCAAATACAAATCGCTTTTTCATCGGGCTACAGGCTAAAAGGGATTCTGCGAATCATCGGGATCGTCCATATCTTCGCCACTGGCCCTTCCCTTCGGGGAAGCCAGGAAATTCCGATCGGGCTCGCTCCGCAGCACGCGGAAATCGGGGGTAAGATATACTTTTTTCATAGGGAAGTCTTATTCGGCCTTCGCGCCGGTAACGGTATACTTTTCCTTCAGGAGTTCCACCACCGGTTCCATCGCCTTCGGGAACACCTTGCGCAGGTCGATCTCGTCGCTCTCGGAGAGAACCTTTTTCAGGGCGCGCATAAAATTGTCCTTGATTTCCGTCGCGAGGTTCACCTTCACGATACCGTTGGCGATCGCTTCGCGGACCTGGTCGTGCGGAATGCCCGAGGAGCCGTGCAGCACGAGGGCGACCGGCGTCGCGGCGTGAATGGCCGCCAGGCGCGGAATATCCAGATGCGGCGGCAGCTTGTAGAATCCGTGCGCGGAACCGATTGACACCGCAAGGGCATCGACGCCGGTTGCCTGAACGAACTCCACGGCCTGCTCCGGCGTCGTGAATCCGCCGCCCTGCTCCTGTCCGAGCTTCGCAACGTAGCCGAGCTCCGCTTCGACGTTGGCGCCATAGGGCCGTGCCATCTCGACCGCCTTGGCCGAGGTCTCGACGTTCTCCGCGAAAGGCTTCTCGGAGGCATCGATCATCACGGAGTCAAAACCCTCGTCGAGGCACTTCTGCACCAGTTCCAGGCTCGGACCGTGATCCAGATGGATGTAGCCCTGCAGGCCGTAGTCGGCGAGGACCTGCCGCCCCATCTTGTAGGCGTTGTGGAGGCCCATATAGTCGATCGACGAGCGGGTCAGTTGCAGCATCACCGGCGCGTGCATCGCCTGCGCCGCTTTCGCTACGCACACGAGCGTTTCATAGTTATAGAAATTGGTCGCTAGCACCGCGGTCTTTTCCGCCTGGCAGGCATAGAGAACTTCACGAATGGTTTTCATATCATTAGTTTTTTTCTAAGCATTCAGATAACCCAGCGTTCTGAGCATATCAAAAATCATATCGACATAGGCACTCGACGTAGGGTTCCAGCTAAAGCCCAGGCGGTACAGGACCTGCATCGTGTACGTAGTGGAAGGCGGATTGGTGCGCAGGTCTTCGGCCTCAGGCCCTGGCAGGCCAGGTAAATGCTGAGCTGGGATTGGGATAAAGGAGAGGTTATAAGGCAAAAATAGAGCTGAAACCGGACATATCAAATACCATCTTCACGGCGGGTGTAAGGTTCACCACCGTGAGTTTCCCGCCCGTAGGCATAATGGACTGGGCCAGGGAGAGGATGACGCGCAAGCCCCGGGAGGCGATATAGTCCACGCCGGCCATATCCAATTCGACCTGAAGGCCTTCCTTGCCCATAAGAGGGGTCAGTGCTTTTTGAAAATCTTCGCTGGTAAAGGTATCCAGCTCACCGGTAACGGTGACGACGGTCTTGCCGTCCAGTTCTTTAATATCTGCTGTCATAGTATGTGGATTGTCATAATAGCTAAATCGTCATTCTGCGGAGCCTTGCCCCGGAATAGGCGGACCTGCTCCATCAGGGACTCACAGGTCTGCCGGGCAGGGCCATAGTCGTTTTTCGCCCACGCCAGCAGGGCCTCTTCACCGAAGAACGTGCGGTCCGCGTTGCGGGCCTCGGTAACGCCGTCGGTATAGAGCACCAGGCGCGCGCCGTGCGGAAGGGTAATCTGCTGCGATTGGAACGCAAATCCCGGGAAGGCCCCCAGGACGAGGTTGCTCATCTGCGGCAGGAAGTCCTGGTTCAGCAAGGACCGGGTATGGCCGGCATTGCAATATTCCATTTCCCGGGTATCGAGGTCAATGGTCCCCAGCAGCAGGGTGCAGAACATATCGTAATCGGGATTGTCGCAAATGAGTTCGTTCAGGTAGGAAGCAATCTGGGCGGGAGACTGCCCGCGCTTGAAGGCCGGGAAAATGAGGCTGCTCACCATAAACATCAGGAACGATGCGCTCATTCCCTTACCGGAAACGTCGCCGATGGCATAGCAGAGCTTGTTGCCGATCAGCTTGCAGCCATAGATGTCTCCCCCGACCTCATACATCGGGGTCAGGATGGCGTAGGCATCTACCTGGTCATTGGAAGGGAAGGTCTGCGTAACGGCCTTCTGCTGAATGCTGCGGGCAACGGAAAGGGACTGCTCCGCCCTTTCCCGCCGGTCAATCACCCGTTCAATGGCGGGAATCACCCAGAACCAGGAGACCAGCAGCAGCAGAGCAATGATACACAGCAGGATCGTGCGATAGGATCCCTCCGTGAAATGGTCGTCACCCAACAGATAGTCTTTGTCATACAAGCCGGTGACCGTATAGTCCGTGCCGGCTACGCGAATGCGGATGACGGCCACCTTGCGCCCGGAGAAAGTGCCCAGCGTGATGCCGTCCGGGCGCTCCTGATAAATGCTGTATCCCAGCGGCCTTCCGGAAAAGGACGAAGGACTGATCACCCGTCCCGTCCCATTGCAAAGCGCATAGTAGCAGTCCCATCGACCAATGGTCTCCACTTGGGAGGCTTTCTCGAAGAACGCCAATCCATCTGCCTCACTCCCCTCCTGAAGCAACTCCTCAAAATGGGCCGCAATAGCTTCCAGGTCCTTTCGGCAACTCTGCAGCTCTTCTTCCAGCAGGGCATTGTAGGAGAAAACGTGCGCAATGCGCGACGCCCCCAGCGTGATAACCACAAGGACGGCAAAGGCAATCAGGATACCGATGCGTAATTTGATTTTCATTGTCAATGCTTATGATAAGGACAGGTCTCTGCAGTATAGCCGGGGTGCGTACAGGGCTCGATCCGGGCCTCGGTGTGGTACCAGGCGCCAGCCTTGCGACCATACTCATAGGCAACCGGGACGGGGGTTGACCAGTTACCGCCAACCTTATAACGCACCATCATATTGTCGCCGAGGGTTAGCGAACCGTAGTTGTCGCTGTCACGGCCCGGGCCGATGGCCTTGTAGTAAAGATCGTTCTCCCCGGCGTGGGCCTCTACGATACCGCCGGTGATGGTAACATCGGCACCGGGGCTGTTCTCGCCGCCGCCTATGCCGGCTCCTTCATCTTTACCGTAGGCATAGACTTCGCCACCGTAGATGTTCACAACGCCGGTGGGGCAGCCGTAATCGATAGTGAAGTAGCCGCCACCTATACCTGCGGCATCCTCGCCGCCGTAGGCTTTCACCACGCCGCCGTAGATGCTTACGTCTTTGGGACCGGGGGAATACTCACCGGCTCCGATGCCGGCACCGTTGCCACCGCCGTGCGTCTCTACATAACCGCCGTAAATAGTGAACCAGCCACCGTGAATAAAATCCGCATCGGAATGAGCCATAACGTTTCCGCCGTCACCCGAACCGATACCCGCCGCGTCTTGTCCGCCGTAGGCATATACTTCGCCGCCATACACCCACGTTGAGCCACCGGAAGCAAGATATCCGCCACCGATACCGGCACCGGAACCGCTATTCACACCGCCGCCGACACCGCCGTGAGCTTCCACCTTGCCGCCGTAGACGTACACATGACCGCCTTTACCACCCCTTCCGCCGCCGATAGCGGCTGCATTCATTCCTCCCTGCGCATAGATGTCACCACCGTGGATGATGAGCGTTCCCATGGACGGTTCAGTCTTTTTTTGGGTATAATCGGTGCCGATGCCCGCATCTTCGTTACTCTCGCTGGCATCCACCCTCAGCCGGCCCATCTTGTTGCCGTAGGACTGGCTGTAGATGAACAGCGAGTCTTTGCCTTGCTCATCACCGTTCTCCATATGGATGAAGTTGGCGGTGAGCTTGGCGCCGTCGCAGAGAATAAGGTGTACGGTGTGGCCGCCGGTCAAATCAATGGTACCCCGGCTTACTTTGCCGCGAACCACGTAATATCCGCTGGAAAGGCTGATATCACCCCCGCTGGTAAGCGCGGTGTAATCGCCTTCGTTCAGCGTCTTTGTTTCCGATAGAACCTGTTTGTTTACATTGTCCCAGCTGCGCTTGATGTAGGAGACATCCATCGCGTAAGCCATTTGCGCCTCGGTTCCGGTAGATGTGACATTCACGGTCATCGGCATGTCTGAGAAGAAAAGGATGGAAGGATCTACGCCGCTGTTATAGGTGCTGTAACCGCTTGTGAATGTTCCGGTCATGCTCTCCATGTTAACACCTATGCTGCTGTCCGTAAGGCTGCCGATGACGGTAACGACCGCACCGGTTTTCAGGAAAAGGTTATTGGTTGTACTGCCTGCTGTGGTATTGTCTGCTACCGTCATCACTCCCTGAATATTCAGTGTGGCATTTTTTGCGGTCCAGATACCACCGCCGTTCAATTGGCAGGAATTGCCGGTGATGGTACAACCGTCCAGCGTCATCGTGCCGTAATTGCAAATACCGCCGCCACCCTTCACCTTGGCCGCATTGCCCGTGATGGTGACGCCTGTGAGGTTTGCCGTGGCGCCTTCGTAATTGAAGACGGCGCCGCCGCCCTCAGGGGCAGTGTGGTCGTTACTGGTATTCCCGCTGAATGTGCCGCGTGTCACGGTAAGAGTACCTCTGTTACAGATAGCACCGCCACGGTCATCACCCGTGCAGCCCGTGATATTGACATCCGTCAGGTTCGAGGTTCCGTAGTTGTCTATGCCGCCGCTGTCGCCGCCCCAGCCCCCGGTCAAAGACCCGTTGCTGAGGTTGAGTGTAGCGCCGCTACGAACCGCAAATACCTGGCCGGCGTTGCCGCGTGCCGAGAGTCCGCGGTCCAGCGTGAAGCCGTTCATGTCGATGGTGATGGTCCTGCTACCTGTGATTTCCACCAGAGAGTTGATGGAGATGTCGTTGGCAAACAGAATCTGGGCGCCGTTGGTTTGTACGGCATTCTCGAGTTCGGCCTGGTTGTGTACGACTATCGTGCTGGTGGCCGCGAGTTTGGCCGTAATATTATAGTATTTGCCGGCGTCCAATGAGGCACTGGGTATATCCTTGACGTAGAGCGTATTTCCCACCATCGCCTTCAGGGACAGAGACTGGTCGGCAATGGCCGGGATGGCCACGTAGAGTTCACTGGCAGCCGATTCCGGCGTTACCGTGATGGTCTGGTCTGGAAGAACCACCATCAAAGGCTTGGCGTCCAAATCGGCCGAAGCGTCCGAGTTCTTCAGGCTGAATTTCACAATGGCCTGCTGGTTCTCGAAAGAAGCCGTAGAGGTTGTAACATTTGAACCGGAAATGGAACTGACCGTGACGTTTGCCACGGCATAGTCGCAGTGAGCGGCGATATAGTCCAGGGTGCCGTCCTGGCTGGTATAGCTGGGACTCAGGAACCTGAGCGTGAACTTATCATCATCCTTGATCTCGCCCTTAATCTCGCCGGTAAGCGTGGTGCTCTGGCCGGCAGTCTGGGCCGTGAGCGTACCCAAAAGGAGTTCTCCCCTGAACACGCGAGCCGTCTCTCCCTGGGCCCAGGTGGCCTTCAGGGCGGTACCGTCTATATTCAGCGCTTTGGTATCCTTGCCAGCCGGAACGGATAGCGTGTAGGTGAGTGATTCCTGTACAGGCTGTTCAAGCTGCACGGGAACATCCGCCTCCTTGGCACAGGAGAAGAGAAGCGCGCAAGCCAGCAGGAGGGAGGGGGTCTGTTTCATAAGCAGGTCTTCGCTAATTACCAGGCAAGGTCCTCTGTATTCCCATAGCCGATGCGGTCGCTGTTGATTCCGGTGACTCCGCTATCGCATATAAAAATCTCGGAAACCAATTCGACTGAAGCGATCTCCGCAGTAACATAGATTTCTTTCACTTTAGAGTTCTTACTCTGGTCGCTTTACAAATGTTGATGATATTTTGTGTCAAATATACATTTATTCCGACGAATAATGGCTATTTTTTTAACAAAAATCCCGATTATTTCTTCTTGAAAGCCTCCTACATCTCCTTAATGGCGTCTTTCTTGGCGGATTCTGTGATGCCGATACAGGGCTTCATAGAGAAGTAACGTTTCGTCCCAGGGCAAGAAAAAGGCGAAATCTTGCCCTGGGAGACGCTACTGCGGGTAGCGGGCGCGAATAGCGACTCCTACCCGAAATACTGCAGGGTGCGCAGCATTTCGAAGATCATGTCCACGTACTGGGAGGAGGTGTGGTCCCAGGCAAAGCCCAGGCGGTACAGCACCTGCATGGTAAAGTGCACGGAAGCCTGGTTCACCACCATTTCCTCCTTATCGGTGGGCGACTGGGCGTAAGCCACCAGGCTGCTCAGCATTGGAGCCTTGTCCGGCTGGGCCATAAGGGCCTGCATCTTGGACAGGAATTCCGGGAATTCCACGTAATCCACCTTGTTTCCGTCTATCAACTGCAGGCGGGAGACAATGTCCTCCATGGGCAGCAGATGGTTGTTGGACACGTTGAAGACGCAGTTTTCCCTGGGCGTCGTAGCCAGGAGCACCATGGCGTGGGCGCTGTCGTCCACAGGCGAGAACTCCATCTTGGTGTCCAACAGGGAGTAAGGGCAGGCGCCCAGCAACTTGTAGGCCCTCAGGCGCCCCATGGCCGAGTTGGCGTTGAGATTCACTTGGAACTCGCCGTCCAGGGAACGGGGCGACAGGTTTCCGGCGCGCAGGATCTTGGCGTTGAGGGCGCCGGCGGCCATCCGCTCCAGGATGTACCTTTCGGCCATGAACTTGGAGTGGATGTACTGGTTGGCGGCCTGCTGGCCAAAGTACAGCTGCTGTTCCGTGATCAGCTTGGGATGGCTGCCCGGGCTCATTCCGGACACGCTCTCCGTGGACACGTGCACCAGACGGGCCGCCGTAGCCTCGCAGAAGGCGCACAGGTTCTTGGCTCCGCCGTAGTTGATGTCCTCGATGTCCGTTCCCTTAGAGAAGTGCTTCACGTTGGCGGCGCAGTTCACGACCACGCTCCACGGGATGCCGGAGGCCTTGAGGGAGTCAAAGACGGCGGGCTGGGTGATGTCTCCGTTCACAATGCGGATGCGCTTGCCAAAGAGCGGCCGGTAATCCTTCTCGAAGTAGTATACCAGCATCTCTTTCAGACGGCGGTCGGTCGAAAGGGTTCCCTTGGGTCGGAGGAGACACCAGATAACCGTATCTTCAGGGGTGTTTTCCACCAGTTCCCGCAGCATATGGATGCCCAGGAAGCCTGTGGCGCCCGTCAGGAGGATCTGGCCTTCTAGGCGTTGCCTCTTTCCGTTCTGGAGGGCTTCCAGCGTGTTGCCGGCAAGGAGCTTGTCTATGGCCGAATAGTCATAGTCGCTGATTTCGCTGTCTTCCTTGGGAGCCGGGGCTCCTCCGCCCAGGAAGGCGCCCAGTTCGCGGGCGGTAGGATGGGCAAAGACATCTGCATAGGCGAATTTGAGGCCGCGCTTTTCGGCACACACCATCACGTTGGTAACCATGAGCGAGGAGCCGCCCAGGTCAAAGAAGTTGTCCGTGGCGCCCACCTTTTCCATGCCCAGGACCTCGGCAAAAATCTCGCACAGGTTCTTTTCCAGGTCGGTGGCAGGGGCCTCGTATTCCTGGCTGGATTCGGGCGTGGGTTTGGGCAGGGCCTTGCGGTCTACCTTCTGGTTCACGTTGAGCGGAATGCTGTCCAGTTGGACAAAGGCGGCCGGAACCATATACGGAGGCTTGCGCTCCTGGATGAAAGCCTTGGCGGCCGGGATGTCAAACTTGCCGTCAGACACCACGTAAGCGGCGATGAACTTACCGCCGGAAGGGTTGTCGAAGGCCTGTACCGTGACGTCTTTCACGCCCGGGTATTCCCTCAGCACTTCCTCCACTTCCTTGAGCTCGATGCGGAAGCCGCGGATCTTTACCTGGCCGTCCTGTCGGCCCACATATTCGATATTGCCGTCGGTTCTCCAGCGCACGATGTCTCCGCTGCGGTAGGCCCGGGTACCCTTTTGGAAAGGATTGTCAATGAAGACCTCGGCTGTCTTTTCGGGACGGTTGAGGTAGCCGCGGCCCACGCAGTGGTCGCCGGTTATGAGCAGTTCTCCGTCGGCACCCACCGGAACAAGACGCAGGTCCTTGTCCACGATGTACATGGCGGAATTGTCCAGTGCGTGGCCGATGGGAATGTTGGCCTCCCGCTTGAGCACATCGAAGATGGTGCAGAGGATGGTGCATTCCGTGGGGCCGTAGCCATTGTGGAAGCCATAGGAAGGCGGATCCATAGAAACCAGCTTTTCGCCGGCCACCGTGAGGTGCTTCAGGATGGGATTGTCAGGGTACAGCTTGGCATACATCACACCCACCTGGGTAGTCATGAAGCTGTGGGTGATGCCGTTGTCCACGAGGAAGCTGTTGAGAAGGCCCATGTCGTGGCGGGTTTCCTCCGGAATGATGTACAGGCAGGCGCCCGAGGTAAGGGTGGGGTACATATCCATCTGGCAGCAGTCAAAGCCATAGCTGGCGTAGGCCGATGCCCGGCTCTTCTCGTTGAGGTCAAAGTACCGCTGGTACCAGGCGCAGAAGTTCACCAGGTTGTGGTGCTCCAGCATCACGCCCTTGGGAACGCCCGTGGAACCGGATGTGTACAGCAGGATGAAGAGGTTCTCCGGCTTGGGCCCTTCGGGAACAGGGCCTTCGGGCAGGGACTCCAGCTCGTCGGTGGTGAGCACGGGGCCCTTGTACTCATTCAGGATGGGAAGGAGCTCTTTTTCGGCAATCAGAAGTTTGGCCGAAGCGTCCTTCACCATAAAGTTGAGGCGCTCCTGGGGGTAGGAAGGATCCAGTGGCTGATAGGCACAGCCGGCCTTGAGGGCGCCCAGGGAGGCCAGAGCCATCCACTGGCTGCGGCCGATGAGCACGGACACCACGTCTTCAGTCTTCAGTCCCCTGGCGGCGATGGCCGCGGCGATGCGGTCTGTAAGGGCATCGGCCTGCGCATAGGTGCAGGTATAGTCCTGATAGCAGACGGCCGGCGCATCGGGTGTCTTTCGGGCTTGTTTGCGGAAGAGGCTTACGATGGTCTGGGTGTGGTCCACCTTCTGGGTGAAATGGTTGAAGTTTTCCAGCTCTTTGAGGCGGTCTCCGTCCACAAAGGGAACCTCGTTCAGCTTTTCGTGCTGCAGCAAGCCCCTGACCACGCATTCCATGGCGTCGGCGAAGGCCTGCATAATGGCTTCGCTGTATTTGCTGTTGTCATAGGCCAGTACAATGGCTTCCTGGCCCTCGCTGCCGTCAATGTAGATGCTCAGCGGGAACTTGGGAGCGCCGGCATCCATGTTTTCGCCGGTCACCGGCTTTCCGTTTACCCGGTAATCGGCCAGCACACCCACCTGGTAGGCCAGCATCACCTGCGGCTGGAAGCCGAACTCGGCGGCCACCTTGGCAAAGGGATAATCCTGGTGCTGCAGGGTAGCCTGGAAATCCTTGTCGCACTGTTTGAGGAAGGCTTCGGTGCTTTCCTGCGAGCAGTCTCCGGCCAGGGCCAGGGTGTTCACGAACATACCGAAGCTGTCGGCCGTCTTGAGGTTACCGCGGCCGTTGCTGATGGTGCAGATGTAGACCTTCTTGTTGGCGTTGTAGGCACTCAGGGTAAGGTAGGCGGCGCCTAGATAGAAGCTGGCGGGCGAGATGCCCAACTTCTTACAGAGAGGATGGATATCGGCCCCTACAAACTTTCTCAGGTAGATTTCCCGGCCCGGCCCGTCACTGTGCTCCAGGTCCGGAATGACGGTGGAAGCGCTCTCCATGCCGGCCAACTGGCCGGCAAAGAAATCCCGGTCCTGGGCATAGGCTTCGCTGCCTTCCGCCGCTTTTTGCCAGGCCGCGTACTGGAAGTAAGTGTAGCTTTCGGGGGCTATGTCCTTGCCCTCCAGGGCGGAGCAGAGTTCCTCGATGAAGAGGTCGTAGCTGCGGCCGTCAAACACCAGGTGATGGAAATCGCTCAGGAGATAGGTCTTATCCTTTCCAGGAACGATAACCACCTTGGCCAAAGGGCCTTTGCTGAGGTCGAAGGGAAGGATGAAGTTTTCCTTTATGGCCTCCAGTTCCACTTCCTGGATGGTGACGGGAACAGGAAGGTCGGTAGGAATCTGGCACACCTGTCCGTCTACCTGCTCGAAGCGGGACTGCAGGGCGGGGTGGGCTGCCAGGACTTTCTGGACGGCCTCTTGCAAGGCTTCCGCGGATACTTCTCCGGGGAAGGTCCACACCATGGGAATGTTGTAGATGGTTTCCTGCGGGGCTTTCATGCATTCCAGGAACACGCCGGCCTGCTGGTTGGTAAGGGGCTGGGGTTTCTGTGCACTGTCATCGGCGGCCTGACCGGGCGTACCCTCTCCCGACATCCAAAGTTTGAGAATCTCGTTTTCTATGCTCTGGAGGCTGGCGGTCTTGGCAAAGGTGTTCATATCGGCCTGGATGCCGTAGCGCTTGAACAGTTCGGTAGCCAGACGCAGGCCGCTCAGGGAGCTGAGGCCGTAGAGCATCAGGGGTTCGGTGAGCCCGGCGCCTTCTATGCCGGTGGTTTCCTTGAGCAGGGCCGTGAGCTCTTCTTCCAGGAGGTTGAGCGGTGCGGCGGCCTGCTCCTGGGCCTTCCTGGCCTGCGGCTTGGGCAGGGCCTTCACGTCCACCTTCTGGTTTACGTTGAGCGGAATGGCGTCTATCTGCATGGTAACGGAAGGCACCATATACGGCGGTTTGCGCTCCATAATGAAGGCGCTTAGGGCGGCCGTATCTACCTCCTGGTCGCTTACAATGTAGGCAGCCATGAACTTGCCGCCGCCTTCCTGGTCAAAGGCCTGTACGGTCACGTCCTTGATGCCCGGGAACTCCCGGATGACGGCTTCCACTTCCTTGAGTTCGATCCGGAAGCCGCGGATCTTCACCTGGGCGTCTTTCCGGCCGATATACTCGATATCTCCGTCGGCCCGGTACCTCACTATGTCTCCGGTGCGATAGAGGCGTTTAAAGGCCTTGTCTTTCTCGTAAGGGTTGTCTGCAAAGGACTCGGCGGTCTTGTCCGGGCGGCCCAGGTAACCGTCTCCTACCTGCAGGCCAGCCTCCAGCAGCTCCCCGGCAGCTCCTACGGGAACCCGCCCCCCCGCCTTGTTCACCACAAAGCAGTGGATGCCGGGCTGCGGAACGCCGATGGGGATGTTCTCTTCCTGCTTCTTCACTTCCTTGGAAACAACATAGCAGAGGCTCTCGGAAGGGCCGTAGCAGTTGAACAGCTTGTAGTTGGGCAGCGGCAGGGCGCTCAACTTCTCGCCTCCGGTGTAAAGCACTTGCAGGCCCTTGCAACTGGGGTAGTTGATGGCAAACTGCGTGGCCACCTGGGTGGTCATGAAGCTGTGGGTAATCCCGTTCTGCTCAAAATAGTCGTGCAGGGCCTTCAGGTCCAGGCGGATCTCCTCGGGGATGAGATACAGGGTGGCTCCGGCCACCAAGGCGCCAAACAGGTCTCCCACAAAGGCGTCAAAACCAAAGCTGGAATAGGCTGTAAGCTTGCTCTGGGCCGTGATGCCCGTGCGCCAGGCGTGATGCTGGGCAAAGAGGGTCACGTTTCGGTGGTTGAGCATACAGCCCTTGGGCGTGCCGGTGGTGCCGCTGGTGTACAGCAGGACAAAGAGGTCGTCCGGCTTGGGGTTGGAAGCGGGCTTACCCTTGGGCAGGCCGGGAATGTCCCGGGTGGCCAGCACCGGCCCTTCGAAGCCTTCCACCAGCTCTGCCAGGCCGTCATCGGCTATGAGCAGGGCGCTGGAGGCGTCTTTTACCATGAACTGGAGGCGGTCCTTTGGATAGGAGGGATCCAGCGGCTGGTAGGCGCAGCCGGCCTTGATGGCGCCCAGCGGGGCCACTACGGTATACTCGCTCCGGCCCAGGATGATGGAAACCACGTGGCCGGGTTTCACGGTTTTTTCGATGTAGGCGGCCAGGTTGTCGGACAACACGTCCACCTCCTTGTAAGTCAGTTTCTTATCGGCGCAGACAAGGGCCGTCTGGTCGGGGGCTTCCTTCACGCGTTCGCGCCAGAATTCCACCACGGTCTTCTCCGGGTCTCCCAGGGATTTGCCGGGGTTGAAACCGTCCAGAACCTTGATTTGGGCGGGGGATGCGAACTCCAGCTGCCCCACGGTATCGGCCTTCTTGAGGGAGAGTACGGCGGCGGCCATGCTCTCGGCAAAGTTTCTGAGGATGCCCTCTGTATACATGCTGGGACGGTACCAGAAACGCATCTCGTAGGGGCCTTCCACCGGCGTGAAGAGTTCTACCGAGAGGTTGAGACCCGGCGGATTGGTGCGCAGGTCTTCTCCCGGGATCCGCTCTCCTGCCAGGATCAGGGAAGGGACTTCTACCACGAACTGACCCTGGAAGCCAAAGTTGATGCCGGGTCCCAGACCCAGGTGCGTTCCGCAGTCTGCCATGGAGAAGAACGGACGGGCCCTCAGCCCCATCGTCTGGGCTTTCATGTGGTCCAGAACCTCGCTGATGGGTGTTTCCGGCGTGGCATTCACAAAGGCGGGCAGGGTATGCACGCACATGGTGAAAGCTGTTTTGGCCGCCACTCCCTTGCGTCCGTTCCAGATGGTGGAGAAGCTGGCGGCGTGGTCTGAATTCCAAGAGGCCAGCGTAAGGCCGAAGAGGGTGGTAAAGAGAATGCTGTCGGCATACCGGTAACGCTCCAGAATCTCCCGCATGGCCACGCTGTCAAGGGGCAGCTGCACCAGCAGCGAATGATAGGCCGATGGCTTGGCGCCATAGACGTCCGGCACAATACGGCTTTCCACCTCCGTGGCCGGGCCAAACTCCTGCGCAAACCACTGCTTGGCCTCTTCGAAGGCCTCGCTTTCCCGCAGTTTCTGCTCTTCCAGGGCCACCTGGGCCCCGCTCATTTTTTCTGTCGGGACATCCTTTCCCTCGTAGGCGGCGCCTATCCCTTCCAGGATGAGGGGGATGCAGGCGCCGTCGGCAATGATGTGGTGGAAATCGCTGTAGAAATAAGCTGCCTCGGGCGTTTTGTACAGTTCCAGACGGAAGAGCTGGTCCTTGTGCAGATCCATGGGCTTGGCAAACGTTCCTCTTACCTGATCTATGCTGTCTATTTCCTTAATCTCGGCCTTCCACGTCTCCTGCGATTCTTTCATACAGGGGACGCCGTCCACTTCCTTCACGTGCGAAAGGATGTAGGGATAGGCGGCCACAAAGGCCTCCAAGGCCCTTTTAAACTTCTGGAGGTCTATGGTGGGAGGCAACTTGAAGAGTAAAGCCTGCTGGTAGTTGCCGGATTTGTCGTCCAGACCCTGGCTGGCCAGGAACATGCTCAGTTGCGCTTGAGAAAGGGGAGAGGTCATAGTCTGTCGTTTTTTATCCAAAATAATGTAAAGTCCTAAGCATTTCAAAAGTCAAGTCGAGGTATTCGTTGGAGGTGTGGTCCCAACGGAAGCCCAGCCGGTGCAGGATCTGCATCGTATACACGGTGGAGGCCAGGGTTTCCACTCCTTCCGTTTCTGCGTTGGACTGCTGGTAGGCCACCAGCGGCGCCATGATGCGGGTCTTGGCGGGGTTGGCGTTTGCCTCCTCCACGCGGCGGGCGAATTCGTCCATTTCTACATATTCCAGCGGCTGTCCGTCAATCTTCTCCAGACGAGTGAAGATATCGTCCATAGGGATTATATGGTTGTTGGATACGTTGAAAACGCAGTTCTCCAGCGGCGTAGTAGCCAACAGCACCATGGCCTGGGCCGACTGGTCGATGGGCGAGAACTCCATCTGGCCTTCCAGCATCTGGAACGGGCAGGCGCCCAGCATCTTGAGGGCCTTGAGGCGGCCCATGGAGGCGTTGGCATTGAGGTTCACCTGGAACTCACCGTCCCGGGCGCGGGGTGACAGGTTGCCGGCGCGCAGGATCTTGGCCTTGAGCTTTCCGTGAACCATATGCTCCAGGATGTGCCTTTCGGCCAGGAACTTGGAGTGCACGTACTGGTTGTCCGTGAGCTGGCCAAAGAAGAGCATCTGCTCGGTGAGGGTATCCGGAACGTTGCCCGGGGTAAGGCCGCCCACGCTCTCGGTGGATACGTGCACCAGGTAGGCTCCGTTCTTTTCGCAGAGGTCTACCAGGTTCTTGACGCCGCCGTAATTGATGTCTTCGATGTCCGTTCCCTTGGAGAAGTGCTTCACATTGGCGGCGCAGTTGAACACCATGTCGATGTACGTCAGCGGAGCCAGGGTCTCGGGCATGGTAATGTCTCCCGCTACGGGCTTGATGCGCGTTCCAACCAGGCTACGGTAGTCTTTGTCAAAGTAGTACACCAGCATTTCCTTGAGGCGGCGCTCCGGGGTCAGGGTCCACTTTTCTCTGAGGAGGCACCAGATGGTGGTATCCGGCCCTGTGGTTTCCAGCAGCTCCTTAAGCACATGGATGCCCAGGAAGCCGGTGGCACCGGTAAGGAGGATGTTCTTGCCAAGACGCAGGCGCTTTCCCTTGAGGAAGGATTCCAGGTTGTTCTGCGCCAGCAGGGTATCAATGGCCGAATAGTCGTAGTCGGTAATGTTGCTGTCCTGCTCCTGCGTACCCATGTCCCCCTTCAGGAAGGCGGCCAGGGAGCGGGCCGAAGGATGGGAGAAGACATCGGAATAGGCAAAGTGCAGCCCCTGTTTCTCTGCGTTCACCATTACGTTGGTAACCATGAGGGAAGAGCCTCCCAGGTCGAAGAAGGAATCCGTGGCACCTACTTTTTCTACGCCCAGAACCTCTGCAAAGATGTCGCAGAGGACCTTTTCCGTCTCTCCTATAGGCGCAATATACTCGTCCACGGAAGAAGGCGTGGCCTCCGGCAGGGCCTTGCGGTCCACCTTCTGGTTTACGTTGAGCGGGATGGCGTCCAGTTGCATCCACGCGGCGGGAACCATGTACGGCGGCTTGCGTTCGCGGATGAAGTCTGCAGCGGCTTTGGAATCAAAGGTGCCGTCGGCCACCACATATGCGGCCAGGAACTTGCCGCCGGACGGGGCGTCGAAGGCCTGTACGGTCACATCCTTCACGCCCGGGAATTCCTGCAGCACACCCTCCACTTCCTTGAGTTCGATGCGGAAGCCGCGAATCTTGACCTGGCGGTCTTTTCGGCCCACAAATTCAACGTTTCCGTCCGGACGGAAACGCACGATATCCCCGGAGCGGTACAGCCGTACACCGGGCTGGTAAGGGTTCTCAATGAAGCTTTCGGCCGTCTTCTCCGGATTGTTGAGGTACCCGCGTCCCACGCCGTGACCGCCGATGAGCAGCTCACCGGCAGCGCCAATGGGCAGGCGGCGCATCTTCTGGTCCGACACATACAGCTGGACATTGGACAGAGGATGGCCGATAGGGATGTTGTCCTCGCGTTCCAGGACCCGGAAGATGGAGGAGAAGATGGTACATTCCGTGGGGCCGTAGCCGTTGTAGAAGGCATAGGAAGGCGGCGGCATGGAAATGAGCTTTTCTCCGCCCACGGACAGGTGTTTGAGGACGGGATTGTCCGGGAAGTTACGGGCATACATCACGCCCACCTGGGTGGTCATGAAGCTGTGCGTAACACCGTTGTCTATCAGGAAGCGGTTCAAGGCCCCCAAATCGTGCCTTACGTCTTCGGGAATGATGCAGACGCAGGCTCCGCTGGTAAGGGCGGGGTACTGGTCCATCATATTGGCATCGAAGCCATAGCTGGCAAAGGCGGCCACCCTGTCGCCGGGCTTGAGCTGGTAATAGTCCCGGTACCAGGCGCAGAAATTGACCAGGTTGCGCTGTTCCAGCATACAGCCCTTGGGCGTACCGGTGGAACCGGAGGTGTATAGCAGGATAAACAGGCTTTCCGGCTTGGGCCCGGCTGTGGGCTTGCCTTCCGGCAGGTTGTCCAGCTGGTCAGTGGTGAGCACGGGACCGTTGTACTCCCCTACCAGCGGAACCAGTTCCTTATCGGCAATGAGGAGCTTGGCATGGGAATCCTTGATCATGAAATTGAGGCGCTCCGGCGGGTAGGAAGGGTCCAGCGGCTGATAGGCGCAACCGGTCTTCAGGGCCGCCAGGGAGGCCTTGGTCATCCAGGCGTTGCGGCCGATGAGCACAGCCACTACGTCTTCGTCCTTGAGGCCGAAGGAAAGGATTCTGGCCGCAAGGGTGTCTGTGTAGCGGTCGAGTTCCCTGTAGCTGATGGTTTTGCCATCAAAGAGCACGGCCGGAGCATCCGGGGTGGACTGGGCCTGTTTGCGGAACAAGTCTACCACGGTCTGGCTCAGGTCAACTTCCTGGATATCGTTATTGAAGTTGTCCAGCTGCTTGAGGCGCTCACCGTCCACGAAGGGAATCTCCGTGAGGGCAACATCCTTGAGCATACCCTTCACCACACACTCCATGGTGTCAGCAAAGGACTGGATCAGCGGCTCAGTATACTGGCTGTCGTCATAGGCCAGGGCCAGTTCAGGGGCTTCTTCCGTACCCTCGATGAAGATACTCAGCGGGAACTTGGGCGTGTCCTGCGTAAGGAGCTCGTCTTCAAGCGGTTTTCCGTTAACGGTGTGTTTCTCCACCAATCCCACCTGATAGGCCAGCATCACGGCCGGATGGAAGTCAAAGGCCGAAGACACCCTGGCAAAAGGATAGTTCTGGAAAGAGAGAGTAGTGGCAAAGTTGCGGTCCGTATCTTTGAGGAAATCCCCCACCTTCTGCTCCCCGACTTCTCCCGAGAGCGGCAAGGTGTTGACGAACATTCCGAAGGTGTTGGCGCAGCGCATGTCTCCGCGGCCGTTGGCCACGGTGCACATAAACACTTTCTGCCTGCCGCAGAAGGCACTTACGGTTACAAAGGCGGCGCCCAGGAAGTAACTGGCCGGCGAGATGCCCAGAGCATGGCAACGAGCCATAACATCGGCCCCGATCTTCTTACGAAGCCAGACCTCGTGACCCACCTCGTCTTCCTGCGGTCTCTTGTCCGGGATGACGCCGGTTTCGTCTTCCTTGCCGGCCATCTGGTCCGCGAAGAAGGCTTCGGCCTGTTTGAATTCGTCGCTGTCCTGGGAGTCTTTCTGGTCTTTGGCGTAGTGGAAGTAGGTATAGTCTTCTTTCTCGGGCTCCTTGCCTTCCAGGGCCGCCGCGAGCTGGGCCAGGAAGACATCGTAGGAGTGGCCGTCAAAGATGAGGTGGTGGAAATCGGCCATCAGGCGCAGTTTTCCGGGCGTCTGGACGATATTGAGCCGATAGAGCGGTCCGGAGAGGTCGAAAGGCTGCATGAAGGCCTCTTTGAGGTCCTCATAATCGTCTTCGTTACGGAGCTTGACGGACGGGATCTCCGGGTCTGGTTTTCCGGGCACCAGATAGACTTTCCCATCTTTTTGCTGCAACCGTCCGGTAACGCCCGGATGAGCCTCCAGAATGGCCAACAGGGCCTTTTTAAGGGCCGACACCTGCGTATCTTCCGGGAAGGTGAGGATAAACGGCAGGTTGTAGGCTGTGGAGGAAGGATTCCGGACGCAGTCCAGGTACAGACCGGTCTGCTGGAAGGTGAGTTCCTGGGGTTCGTCCTCCGTGCTTTCCGCTTCGGCCGCCTTGTTCTTGTCCTGGGACAGGAGAAGTTTAAGGACGTCGTTTTCAATACTTTGCAGGCTGGCTGTCTTGGCAAAGCTGTTCATGTCCGGCTCCAGTCCGTAGCGCTTGTACAGCTCGGTGGCCAGGCGAAGGGCTCCCAGTGAAGACAGGCCGCTGTAGTACAGAGGGTCTGTAAGGCCAAAACCGCCGATGCCTACACTTTCCTTGATGATGTTGCTGATTTCTTCTTCCAGCACGTTGAGCGGGGCCACATGGGCTTCCGGTTTGTGCTCCTGGGGTTCCGGCTTGGGCAGGGCCTTTACATCCACCTTCTGGTTTACGTTAAGGGGAATGGCCTCTATCTGCATGGTAACCGCCGGCACCATGTACGGAGGCTTCTTGCTGGCAATGAACTCATCCAGTTCCTGGATATTGATTTCCTTGGGGCTCACGATGTAGGCCGCCAGGAACTTGCCGGCGCCCACGCCGGGCTCGTCAAAGGCCTGTACCGTAACATCCTTGATGTCAGGGAATTCACGAATAATGGCCTCCACTTCCTTGAGCTCGATGCGGAAGCCGCGGATCTTGACCTGGCCGTCCTTACGGCCCATAAATTCTATCTTTCCGTCTTCCCTCTCACGGACGATGTCTCCGGTGCGGTAGGCTGTGCTGTAATCGGGATCCTTGTCAAAGGGGTTCTTCACAAACACTTCGGCCGTTTTGTCGGGCCGGTTGAGGTAACCCAGACCCACCTGCCTACCGGTGATCCAGAGTTCTCCCGGTTCCCCCTTGGGAACTTGCCTGCCGTTTTTGACAATATAGACCTTGATATCCTTCATCGGCCGGCCGATGGGAATGTTTTCTTCTTGCTTTTTCACCTCTTCGTACACCACATAGCAAATGGTTTCCGTGGGACCGTAGCAATTGAACAGGCGGTAGTGTGGCAACGGGAAGCTGGACATCTTTTCTCCGCCGGTATACATAGTCTTGAGGCCCTTGCAGTCCGGATAGTTGATGGCGAATTGGGTGGCCACCTGGGTGGTCATGAAGCAGCACGTGATGCCGTTCTGCTCAAAGTAATCGTGCAGGGCAGGCAGGTTGAGGCGGATTCTTTCCGGAATGATGTAGAGCGTGCCGCCGCTGATGAGGGAGCTGTACAGGTCCGACACGAAGGCATCGAAGCCAAAGCTCGCGTAAGCGGAGATATGGGAGGATTGGTCCAGGCCCATGAGCTCGCTGTGATGGGAGCAGTAGGCATAGATGTTCCGGTGGCAGAGCATGCAGCCTTTGGGCGTGCCGGTGGTGCCGCTGGTGTACAGCAGGATAAACAGGTCTTCCGGTTGGGGCTGCGGGGCCTTGGGCGTGCCGGGATGCAGTTTGCGGATGTCGGAGCTCATTATGACCGGTCCCTTGTACTCCTTCAGGATGGGAAGGAGCTCTTCATCGGCCACCAGCATCTTGGCACCCGCGTCTTTCATCATAAAGCTGAGACGCTCCGGCGGGTACGAAGGGTCCAGCGGGAGATAGGCGCACCCTGCCTTGAGCACGCCCAGCGGGGCCAGCATCATATATTCGTTGCGGCCCAGCATGATGCCCACAACACTCTTGGGGGGCACCTTAGACTCTATATAGGCGGCAAGGTTGTCCGTCAGCCGGTCAACTTCGGAGTAGCTTAATTGGATATTCTCATAAACGACTGAGGGTTGATTGGGATGGGCTTTCACCTGCTGGCGAAACGCCTCCAAAACCGTGTCTAAAGAAGTTTGACTCATTGTTTCAGTGTTTGGATTTTACAAATTTAGAAAAAATCAACTCTCGCCTTCGGTGAGTTCACCCAGACCGCTGATCAAACTTTTTTCCGAATTCCGCGCCATTATTGGATTGGTCCCAATCAAGAAAGAAGACTTCACTCCCCAGCGCATTGTACCAAAGTCCTTCGGTTTTTGTGGGGTGTATCCTGGGGAGAGTCCATCCTGCCGGACAGGGATCGTAAAGGTCCTTTTTCTCGTTCCATCGGGTGTTATCCGTATTGTGTTCGCCGGGAAGATAATACCTGCCTCCGTTTACTGATTCTTTTGGATATTGAATGCGCGGCTACGGATGTACGTGATAGGGGCAAGTCTCGGCAGTATAGCCGGGGTGCATGCAGGGTTCAATTCGGGCCTGTGTGCGGTACCAGCACATATTTATACGTTCTATCTCAAAAGCTAGACGCTCGGAACTTACCATCATCTGGTCTCCAAGTTCAAGTTGACCGTAGTTGTCGCTGCCCAATCCCGGGCCGATAGCGCGGTAGCCTGTCTCGTCCTTCCCCGCCTGGGCAATGACGGTACCGCCGGTGATGGTGACGTTGCCACCGTTGCCGTCTTCGCCGCCGCCGATGCCTGCACCGCCGTAGCTACCGTAGGCACGCACCTCGCCGCCGCTGATGTTGACCGTACCGCCGTCGGCATCCTCACCGCCACCGATGCCCGCGCCGTCTTCACCGCCGTGGGCTTCTACGTAACCGCCCGTCACGGTGAGCGTTCCGCCGTGGCTGCCGCTGCTGCTGTATTCACAACCGCTGCCGATGCCTGCAGCATACTTGCCGCCCTCGGCATAGACATAGCCGCCGCTCACAGTAACATGGGATCCGTTGGTATCATAGCCGCCGCCGATGCCGGCGCCTCGCATGGAGGCGCCGTAGGCATAGACCTTGCCTCCGGTCACGGTGAGGGATCCTGTATAGGGAATAGGGTCATCTTTGGTTACACCTGTACCGATACCCGGTCCAGCCGCTTTACCATATGCTTTCACGGTGCCGCCATGGATGGTCACATCCGCGCCACTGGTTCCATAACCGGAACCGATGCCGGCCCCTCCTTCATCACCGGTAGCTTCAACATAACCGCCATAAATGGTGATGGTGCCGCTGTTATTGGCAAAACTTCCGCTACCGATACCGGCTCCACCCGCAGAATTGCCTCTACCTGTGGCATAGACGCTGCCGCCATAGATGTTCACGATGCCGCAATCGCCGTTCCAGCCTCCGCCGATACCGGCTCCACCTCCGCCACCTTCACTTCCTGTCTCTATGCCTCCCTTGGCATGAACGGTACCGCCATAGATGGTAATGGGTTCGCCATGTGTTTTATGGCTGCGATTCCCGATGCCGGGACCTGCATCACCGCCGTGAACATCAATATCACCTCCGTGAATGACAATCGTGCCGTTTTCTTTGTCATAATAACCTCCGAGGCCGGCATGGTATTTATGTACATAAACAACGCTACTACCAAACGTATTACTCATCTTGCCGGTATCGTTGGCCTGTCCATGGATATGAAGGACGTTCGGACTGTTTACGATGAAGAACTCCGCCTTGAGCGAGGCACCGTCGCAGAGGATGAGATGGTATTCTCCGCCACCGTCCATATAGAGGAAGTCTTTGTACTCGACATCGCTGCCCTTGACCGCATACCAGCCCGGGTCAAGATAGGTATCGCCACTGCCGCCCGTCAGCGTGGTGTATTGGTGGGACTCAAGCGTGTGGTAAGCGGCCTCCACGCGCTGGGCGGTTTCGTTCCAGCTGCGCTCCACGTAATAGACGCCGCCTGCGGGGATAACGTCCTCCAGCAGCCCCTCACCGTCGACGAGTCTCATGCCGATGACAGCCCCTTTGTCAGCGGTGAAGAAACCGGCGGGGTGACCGTCATTATAGGTGGAATAGCCGCTGGTGAACGTGCCCAGTGTTTCCATGCCTATGTAAACGCGGCTTCCTTCAAGGGCGCCCGTGATGGTAATGACCGTGCCGTCCGCCAGGTAGAGGTTCGACCTCAAAGCATTCGTTCTCCAGTTGTCGTTAATGATATTCGTTCCACGCATGTTCAGCGTAGAAGCGGCGGAAGTCCAGATACCGGCACCGTTGGCCTTGGAGGTATTACCGGTGATGGTACAACCCTCCAACGTCAGCGTGCCAAAATTGTCGATACCCCCGCCACCGTACACCTCGGTCTCGTTGCCGGAGATGGTAACGCCTGTAAGCGTGGCTGTGGAGCCGCTGTAAATGAACAGGCCTCCGCCACCGGCAGGCGTCCCCGATCTGTCTCTGCTGACATTATCCGTGATGGCACCGCGCGTCATATTGAGCGTCCCATGGTTGCTGATACCGCCGCCCCGGTCATCGGCATGGTTGCCGGTGATAATGACGTCTGTCAGATTCACGGTGGTTCCGTCTTCGATATCCAGGGCTCCGCCGTTGCCACCCCAGCCGCCGGTGACCGTACCGCCGCAGAGATTGAGCGCGGATCCGGTGCGCACCACGATGGCCTGGCTGCCACGGGATGTGCACCCGCGGTCCAGCGTGAAACCATTCATATCAATGGTGATTGTCCTGTTACCTGTGATTTGCAACAGCGCGTTGATGGAGATGTCATTGGCAAACAGAATCTGGGCTTTGTCGGTCTGTACCGCTGCCGTCAACTCGCTTTCGTTGTGTACCAACGTCGCCTCCGATAGCGTTGCATCTATGCTGTAGTATTTGCCCGCTTCCAGCGTAACGCTGTTTTTCAGCAGGGTGTACTGCTTGTCCCCCACCGTAGCCCTCAAAGATACGGGCTCAGAGGAAAGGGCCGGAACCGCCACAAACAGATTAGCCCTGGCATCTGCGGGATTTACCGTAATGGCAAGATTGGGCACTTTGACAATCAGCGGCCTGGCATTCACATTGAGGTTAAAACTCACAATGGCCTGCTGGTTCTGGAATGTAGCTTTGTCGGTGGAAACAGTTCCCCCCTCTACGTTTGTAACGGTAACACTGGCCACGGCATAGTCGCAATGGGAAGCGATATAGGCAATGGTGCCGTCCTGGTTGGCGTAATCCGGGCTCAGAAACTTGAGCGTGAGTTCATCGTCTTTCGCAATATCGCCGGTAATCTCCCCCTTGAGCGTGGTGCTGCTCCCGTCTTTTTGGGCTGTAAGCGTGCCCAAAAGGGCATCGGCCTTATAAACGGAGACTTCCTCGCCAATGGCCCAGGTGGCCTTGAGGGCTCCCGATCCGTCAAGAGCCAGCGCTTTGGTATCCGGCCTTTCTCCCTTGCCCGCCTCCAAGGTAAGGGTATACGTCTTTACACCCTGAGCGGGCTGTACAGGGGCCTCCATCTCCTTGGCACAGGAGAAGAGAAGAACGAGAGTTATAAGAGAAAAATACTTCTTCATATTGTATTGACTCTTTAATGCTTGTGATAGGGACAAGTCTCGGCGGTGTAGCCGGGGTGCGTGCAGGGCTCGATTCGGGCCTGGGTGCGGTACCAGCAGTAGTCTTTTCGCTCATTGGCCGGATAAGGGCCCTCGTTGCCGTTCCAGCTACTCACCATCAGATTGTCGCCAAGGGTGAGCTGGCCGTAGTTGTCGCTGCCGTAACCCGGGCCGATGCCCCTGAGGCCGGTTGCGCCCAACGTTCCGGACTTGACTACAACAATGCCGCCGTTGATGGTGACATTGGCTCCTGCACCGTCCTGGCCACCACCGATGCCGGCGCCATAATCGGCACCGCCCTGGGCATAGACATAGCCGCCATTAATGGTTACGATACCGCCGTTGCCTTCTTCGCCGCCACCTATGCCGGCCGAATCCGTGCCGCCATAGGCCTCTACGCGGCCGCCGTTGACGATGAGGGTTCCCCCTCTTTTGCCATCGCCGCCACCGATACCGGCGCCATAAGCGTCTCCGTACGCCTTGACATAACCGCCGTTGATGGTGATGGTCCCCGCACCGTAGTCTCCTCCTATTTGAGCACAGCCGATTCCGGCCGAATTATCATCTCCTCTGGCGGTAATGGATCCTCCCCAAATGGTCAGATTACCATTTAGGCAGCCTTTCCCACCTCCGATACCGGCACCGCCGCAAGGCACGGCAAACGCCCTGTCGCCACCGGTCGCATCAATGGTACCACCGTAAATATGGATGTTCCCATAATTATCACACGCTGCGCCGCCGCCGATGCCGGCAGCGCAATCTCCCCCCACAACCGTAATCCGGCCGTCATAGATGGTGATATTTCCATTGGTCTTATATTGACCGCCGATAGCGGCACATCTGCCATTCCCCCGCAAATTGAAGTTTCCGCCGTGTATCTCGATGTTTCCACCATTCGTCCCCTCATTGCCGCCGATACCGCCATCCGAAGAGCCGTCATCGTTGGTCATTTTCCCCATATCCGAACCGGCAGACTGGGAGTGGATATAGACCGTGTGGCCTTCATCCACATTGATGGAAAACACAAGGTGGAGCCAGGCTTTATCACAGAGAATGATATGTACATTGGGACCGACGACATAAAGAGTAGTGCCTTTCACCTCTTCGGCATTCACCACATAATACTCGTGCAGCGCACTGCCCTCCGTGCCTAGATTCAGATAAGAATCCGATGAAGGCAGTTTCTTATACTGCGTCTCGCTGGTGGGCGTGTCATTAAACCCAATCTGCTCCGTGAGCACTTTGGTGGTAGTGAGCACTTTTTTATTTTCGCTGTCCCAACTGTGTTCGACATAAGGAACCTTTCCGGTAAGATCCTTCTTAACCACCTTTACCTCCCCGACATAGAGAACATACTGTTCATCCGGGATGAGCACAAGGTCTTCGATTTCCGGCCGGTCACAGGTAAAGAAAGTATTGGGATCCTCGCCATCGTGATAGGTGACATACCCGTCGGTAAACTGATTGGGAGCCACATCCAGGCTGACGCCGATATGGCTGCCGGTGATGCTGCCGATGAGGGTAATCCAGCGGCGTTCCTCCAAAAAAAGATTGCTGGGGACACCGCCGGCGGTGTTATCGGTGATGATGTTCGCACCCCGTATCTTCAGAAGGTGCTTCTCGTTGCCGCTCCAGATGCCGCCTCCGGTAAACATAGCGGTATTGCCGGTAATGGTGCAGCCGTCCAGCGTCAACGTGCCGTAGTTGCAGATGCCGCCGCCGCCCCACATTTTGACATCGTTGCCCGTGATGGTGACGTTCGTAAGCGTTGCCGTGGCGCCCTCGTAGTTGAACAGGCCGCCACCGCCGCTGGGACTGGTATGGTCGTAGCTGGTATTGCCCGTGATAGCGCCTCCCGTCATATTGAGCGTGCCGCCTTTTCTGATACAGATGCCGCCGCCGCGGTCATCGGCCGTGTTGCCGGTGATGATGACGTCTGTCAGGTTCACGGTAGTTCCGTCTTCGATATCCAGGGCTCCGCCGTTGCCGCCCCAACCACCGGTTACCGTACCGCCGCTGAGGTTGAGCGTAGAGCCGGTACGCACCACGATGGCCTGGCTGCCACGGGATGTGCATCCGCGGTCCAGCTTGTAACCGCCCATATTGATAGTCACCGTCCTGCTATTCTTGATCTCGAGCAGACTGGTGGTAGAGATGTTGCCAGCGAACAGTATATTTGCATTGTTCTTTTGCACCGCGGCACGGAGTTCGGCCTCGTTGTGCACCAGCAAATCGCTGGCCGATTCCGTCAGGTTGGCGGTAATGGCGTAGTAACTGCCGGCTGCCAGCGTGACGTTGTCTACGGTTTTGACGTATACCTTCTCATCGGCAGCTGCTATCAGGGAAACAGCTTGGGAAGAAAGGGCGGGAATGGCCACATAGAATACGCTTTGGGGCGATTCGGGCGTTACCGCGATGCATTGGCCGGGCAGGGTAATGCTAAGGGGCTTGGCGCTTACGTTGAGGGTGAACTTCACGATGGCTTGCTGGTTGACAAAGGAGGCCGATGTGGTTGTGACAGTGGTTTCATCCACATTCGTAACCGTGACACTTGCCACGGCATAGTCGCAGTGGGCGGCAATATATTCGATGGTGCCGTCCTGGCTGGCATAATCAGGGCTCAGGAATGTAAGCGTAAGGATGTCGTCCTGCGCGATTTCGCCGGAGACGGTGCCGGAAAGCGTGGTTTCCTTGCCGTCAGCCTGGGCTGTGAGATTCCCCAGGAAAGCGACGCCTTTATATACTTTTACTGTATCGCCAACGGCCCAGCTGGACTTCAACTTGTTGTCGTCGAGCTCCAGCGCCTTGGTATCCTTGCCCGCCTCAACGGTAAGGGTATAGGTTTTTATGCCTTCCTTGGCAGGCTGTTCCAACTGGGCGGAAAACTCCTTCTCCTTGGCACAGGAGAAGAACAGGGCCGTACAGGCCAGCAGAATATAAAGTACTTTCTTCATCAATGCTTATGATAAGGACAGTCGTCTGCAGTATGTTCAGGATGGTTGCAGACCTTAATCCATACGCCGGTATGATTCCGACACGTGTTGACTCGCTGGTCGGCTGCAACGGGAGCGAACCAGCCTTCGCCGTATGCGGGCCGTACCATTAACTGGTCGCCAAGGGTAAGGGAGCCGTTGCTGCCACCGTCCTCGCCTGCACCGATGGTTGCGCCATTGGGGCTTCCGTAGGCACGCAGCTCGCCGCCGCTGATGCTCACGGTAGCGCCGTAGGCATCCTCTCCGCCGCCGATACCCGCGCCGTCTTCACCGCCGTGGGCTTCCACGTAACCACCTGTTACAGTGAGCGATCCACCGTGGCGCTGCCCACCGGAGATGTATTCACAACCGCTGCCGATGCCGGCAGCATACTGGCCACCTTCGGCATAGACATAGCCTCCGCTGATGGTGACAGTGGAACCGTCCGTATTCCAGCCGCCGCCGATGCCCGCACCCCGCTTGGAGCCGTAAGCATAGACCTCACCTCCGGTTACGGTGAGTGTTCCGGCATAGGTAATCCGTTCACTATCATTTTGGCCTGCCCCGATGCCCGGTCCCCCGTCTTTGCCATAAGCTTTCACGGTGCCGCCATAGATGGTCACATCTCCACCATTGGATGCATTACCGCCACCGATGCCAGCCGCTTGATCATAACCGGTAGCTTCTACATAACCGCCATAAATGGTAATGGTGCCGCCGGCCTCGCCATAATGCCCGCTTCCGATACCTGCTCCGCCCGATGAAACGCCATTACCGGTGGCATAGACGCTGCCGCCATAGATGGTTACGACGGTGCAATCGCCGCCCCATCCTCCGCCGATACCGGCTCCGCCACCTGATTCTCCATTCTCATAGCCTCCTATGGCACGAACGGTACCGCCATAGATGGTGATGGAACCGTCCTGCTCATTTACGTTGCTACCCCCGATGCCAGCTGCACCTACACCGCCGTGAACATCAATATCACCTCCGTGAATAACAATCGGGCCGTTTTGAGAAGCATACGAAGCACCGATGCCGGCGTGTCTTTCCTGGATAGACCAGAATGGGTCTCCATACGTATTGATCATCTTGCCGGTATCGCCTGCCTGACCATAGATATGAAGGACATTCGGACTGTTTACGATGAAGAACTTCGCCTTGAGCGAGGCCCCGTCGCAGAGGATGAGATGGTATTCGCCGCCGCCGTTCATATAGAGAAATTCTTTGTACTCCACATCGCTGCCCTTGACCACATACCAGCCCGGGAGAAGATATTCATCGCTACTGCTGCCCGCCAGTATGGTGTAAGAGTCAAGCACGTGGTAGTTGTCCTCCACGCGCCCCATCGTCTCGTTCCAGCTGCGCTCTATGTAATAGACGGAGGTGGTGGCCGTGAGTTTTGCGGTAATGCTGTAATACTTGCCTGCTTCCAGCGTTACGGCGCTTTTATTGAGTTCATAGAGCGTGCTTCCAACCGAAGCTTTCACGGACAGGTTTTTGGAGGACAAGGCCGGGATGGCTACATAGAGTTCACTGGAAGCCGATGCCGGCGTTACGGTAATGGTCTGATTGGGCAGAACGACCATTAGCGGATTGGCCTCCAGATCGGCCGAAGCATCGGAGTTTTTCAGGGTGAACTTCACGATGGCCTGCTGATTTTGGAAGGAAGCGTCCGTAGTCGTCACTGCTGTCCCTGCAATGCTGGTAACCGTGACACCGGCAACAGCATAGTCGCAATGGGCGGCAATATAATCAAGCGTGCCGTCCTGGATGGCATAGTCCGGAGCCAGGAACTTGAGCGTGAGTGCATCTTCTACCTGAATCTCGCCGGAGATCTCGCCGGTAAGCGTGGTGCTCGGGCCTGCACTCTGGGCGGTTAGCGTACCCAAAAGGTCCTCCCCTTTGTATACGACCACCATCTCATTCAAGGCCCAGCTGGCCTTGAGGGCACCATCCCCATCCAGCACCAACGCCTTGGTGTCCGGACGCTCACCCTTGCCCGCCGTAACAGAAAGGGTATAGGTCTTCACCTCCTCCTGAACGGGTTGTTCAGGCAGCACAAGCGGGTCTATCTCCTTGGCACAGGAGAAGAGCAGGACGCAGAGCATTAAAAAACCTTTCGTTCTCTTCATAAGCGGAACCAGCCTTACCATTCTTGGTCTACAGCATCTCCGTAATCCTCGCGTAGTGCATCAATGCCACTCAGGGTACTGTCGCAAATCACCGCCTCGAGAGAAACCTCTTCATAGAGATTCTCCGGCGCCAAATAACTTTTTTTTACTGGGGTATTCATATCGTGATACTTACTATTTAATCCTTATTCATCCTTTATTCATCAATCCGGGTGGCATTCACTGTGGAGAGCGACGTGGTGGCCTCGTCCTTGTCCCGGCCCTGATGAACCGCTACGTTCTCAAACTTCCAGGTGCCGACGTGCTCTCCGGTGTTAGGGTTCTTGGTCTCGTAGATGATGGTGTAGGTTTTGCCGTCCGGCAGACCCATCAAAGCAAAGTCATTCTGGTGGTACGACATATCGTCCTCAGCGACAGGATCCTTGTCTTCATCGCCAGTAAGATAATACTTGATGTTGGTCATTACTTCATCCGTGTATTCGCTCTTGATGGAGGTGAGTCCCCAAGTCTGACGGTTGGGAACTGGCAGTTCCCATCCCTGATCGTGTACATCAACTGGTTTATAGGTGAAGGTGTCGCCTGCTTCGTTAGGACTAAGTGGGTGCCATACCCACCAGAAATACTGATAGTCTATATAGCTGTTGAGAACAATCTTGAACTTGGTTTCTTTGTTATCGCCCACGCCAGTGGCATCACCACTGGGCACGAACCATACCCACGCCTGACGCACGGTCCACTGTGTGCGGCAGCTCTTGGGCCAATAGGTGTCCATATCGCTATCGGCTTCAGGTTGTACACCCTTGGTCTCGTACGCGTAGGTTACTTCCTTGTTGGGGCTGGAGCTGTCCAGGTCGTATGTAATGGTGTCCATACTGTAGCTCACGGAGCTGTTTACCGTGTGGCTGAAAGAGAGACCCAGAGAGCCCGTAGGCGAGGCACCGGAGAAGCCTGCCGATGCGGAGCCGCCCACCGTATTGCTCGTACCTTTAGAATACTGACGGGAGTCGTTCTCATTCTCGGGCAGAGGGGTGTGATTGTATTCAAGGACGGGAATGTCGTTGCCGTCCATATCTACCAGTTTGACGTGCGTTTTCATCTTATGCCACCAGTAGCCAACCACGTGCATTTCGTCCCAAACACCGAGATCTGTACTATAGGGTGTCCACATACCCTGATTGTAAGGGGTGACTTCCACGGTCACGACATAGTAATCGCCCGACTTGTCCTCGTGGCACGACTGTTTGTAGATCGGATATACCCGGAATCCGAAGTCGACACTGCTCGACGCCTTTAAGCTGTAGTTGTTATCCAGGAATTCGAACGAGTTACTCAGTGACATCGGGAAGTTGTATGTCATTTGCTCGCCATCGTCTTCGATGTTGGAAATCAGCTCCTCATAGTCATAGGGCCCCTGATCTTGCAGCGGGCCCGTATTCTGCTTTTTCTGCTTGAATTCCTCCACATCGTTCAGCCAATGGGCCAACCGGATCACCCGGCTTTCATAGAAGAGGGTCTTGTCTTCGGGCGTATCGAAGCCGGCGGGAACATCCCCCACGATGGCATAATGCTTTCCCCATTTCTGTGCAGCATAGAACAGGATGGGAAGCTCCGTTTTGGGGAGCACACCGCCGGTGAGAGCGCCGACGTCGTTCAGATTGATCCCTCCTGCCGACGGGATCAAGACCGTAGTGGTACCCGCCTGAAACCGATGGCTGAATGCTTCGGCATTGGAGCCGTCCGTGAAGCAGATATCGGCCGCTTCTCCGCTAACCAGATTGGGGAAGCGTTCCCGAAGGACCGCCTGAAGCTCCGCAGGAAGCGCTCCGATGTTTCCGAGATCCACTTTGGCCTCACATACGACAGGGTCCACAGGCTCTACCTCGGGATCTGCCGGACGATCCGGAATCGGCTTGTCATCCTCTTTGGAACACGCGCTGAACACGAGCCCCATACAACACGCGGCCACTGCCGCCCACATCCAAAAAGACTTCTGCTTCATATGTAGTACTATTTGTTATCTCTAACCTACAAATATACGCATTCTGACGCGCTTTTGCAAGCCTTTTTCAACGTGAGGAGGCAACAAAAAAGCCAGGCTTTGCGGCCTGGCTTTTCGTAGCCCGGAGGGGAATCGAACCTCTATTTAAAGTTTAGGAAACTTCCGTTCTATCCGTTGAACTACCGGGCCGGATTCCCGGTCAGGGCCGGGAATGACAAAAAAAAGCGCTTATTCGGCGCTCTTCTCAATGATCTGACGACCTCTGTAGTAGCCACACTCAGGGCAAACTCTGTGATAGAGGACGGTAGCACCGCAGTTCGGGCAGGTGCTCAGGGTCGGAACCGGCGCGAAATCGTGCGTTCTTCTTTTGTCTCTCCGCTGTTTGGAGATTTTGTGTTTCGGATGTGCCATTGTATTATACTTTTAAATATTATTACGCTTTCAAAAGGCCCTTGAGTGCAGAGAACGGATTCTGAGCGGAGGCATCGTCCGACGATGCCTCGTCCTGCTGTCTGCCCAGATATCTGACGGTTTCGGCGTTGCACTCTCCGTCGGGATGAACCCGGTGCATCGGAAGTGCAAGGCAAGTGTAATCGTAGATAATCTGCGCCATATCGAGGACCGCATCACTGGCGTCCAGATAGACGACCTCGCGGTCACCCTCCATCAAGTCGGACTCTCCGGGACCGGGCTCGCTCCCGAACTTGACGCTCAGGAGAACCTGCTCGGAGACAGGGAGCTGCAACTGCTCGAGACATCTGTCGCACAGGGTCGTGACAGAGCCGTCGAGGAGGCAGTCGACACCGATATAACGGCCGGACTTCTCAACCGTGACCTCAATCGAGAGGTCCGCGTCGAGAATCTCAGTATTCTCGTACTTCTCAAAGAACTCTTTATCCGCCCGCCAGGAGAACTTACTCTTCCCGGTCGGGATCCCGTTCAGCGGTAATTCATAAGGGTTTTCCATCATTTTTTCGCCTCCAAACAGGGATAGGGGTGCAAAGGTAAGAAAAATTTTCCGAATATCAATCGGAATTATTCGAAATTGTCGCCTTTGCGCTTGCGGTCCAGCGGATCCAGCAAAATTTTACGCATCCGCATAAAATGCGGGGTGATCTCGACCAGTTCGTCCTCCTGGATGTACTCCAGCGCCTCCTCGAGGGAGAACTTGATCGCCGGCGGGAGCACCACCTTCTCATCAGACCCCGAAGCACGGACGTTCGTCAGCTTCTTGGTCTTGCAGATATTGATGTTCAGGTCCCGCTCGCGCGTATGCTCACCGAGCACCTGTCCGCCATAGATCTCCTCGCCCGGCTCCACGAAGAAGCGGCCGCGATCCAGCAGCTTGTTCATCGAATAGGCGATCGCCTCCCCCGTCTCGAGCGACACGAGCGAACCGTTGGTCCGCATCTCGATATCGCCCTTGTAGGGCTGGTAATCCTTGTAGCGGTGCGCCACGACCGCCTCGCCCTGGGTCGCCGTCAGCAGGTTGCTTCGGAGGCCCATCAGGCCGCGGGTCGGAATCTCGAATTCGAGCAGCGTCCGGTCTCCGCGCGGCTCCATCCGGATGAGCGCTCCCTTGCGGCGGGTAGAAAGCTCGATCGCCGCACCGACGAACTGCTCCGGCACTTCGATCGAGAGCTCTTCGATCGGCTCACAGCGCTGTCCGCCGATGGTCTTGTCGAGCACCTTCGGCTGGCCGACCTGCAACTCGAAGCCTTCGCGGCGCATCGTCTCGATCAGCACCGACAGGTGCAGCACGCCGCGCCCATAGACCATAAACGAATCCGCATTCGGGCCCGGTTTGACCCGCAGCGCCAGATTCTTCTCCAGCTCGCGCTCGAGACGGTCCTTGATATGGCGCGAAGTCACGTATTTTCCATCCTTCCCGAAGAAAGGCGAATTGTTGATCATAAAGAGCATCGACATCGTCGGCTCATCGACCGCGATCGGCGGCAGCGTCTCGGGGTTCTCCCAGTCCGCGACCGTATCCCCGATCTCGAAGCCCTCGATGCCCACGACGGCGCAGATATCGCCGCAACCGACCTCCTCCACATTGGCCTTCCCCAGGCCCTCGAACACCATCAGCTGCTTGACCTTCGATTTCTCGACGACATCATAGCGCTTGCACAGGCTCACGTTCATACCCGTTTTCAGCGACCCGCGCGTAATGCGGCCGACAGCGATCCGTCCGACATAGGGCGAATACTCGAGCGAGGAAATCAGCATCTGCGGCGTACCCTCGATCTGCTCCGGAGCCGGAATCTCGGCGAGGATCGTATCCAGGAGCGCCGTGATGTCCGTCGTGGGCTGCTTCCAGTCCAGCGACATCCAGCCCTGCTTGGCACTGCCGTACACGGTCTTGAAATTCAGCTGGTCCTCCGTCGCATTCAGGTTGAACATCAGGTCGAAGACCTCCTCCTGCACCTCGTCCGGGCGGCAGTTCGGCTTATCGACCTTGTTGATCACCACGATCGGCTTCTTCCCCATCTCGATCGCCTTCTGCAGCACAAAGCGCGTCTGCGGCATACAGCCCTCAAAGGCATCGACCAGCAGCAGGACGCCGTCCGCCATATTCAGCACGCGTTCGACCTCACCGCCGAAATCGCTGTGCCCAGGCGTATCGATGATGTTGATCTTCACGCCCTTGTACGTCACGGAAACGTTCTTGGCGAGGATGGTGATACCCCGTTCGCGCTCGAGGTCATTGTTGTCGAGAATCAGGTTCCCGAGATCCTCCGGACGGCGGACCAGGTTCGCCTGATAGATCATCCGGTCGACGAGGGTCGTCTTGCCGTGGTCGACGTGCGCGATGATGGCAATATTGCGAATATCCATAATCAATCTCTAAAAATCCTGCAAAGATACTGATTCTTAAGGAAAAAACACGAAAAAAAGGACGGCTTTTTGCCATCCTTTTTCCGTGCGCGAAATCAGAGTCGAACTGACACGCCCTTACGGGCACTACCTCCTGAGAGTAGCGCGTCTACCAATTCCGCCATCCGCGCATTGAAGTGGACTGCAAATGTACGAAGTTTTTTTCGAATCACCAATTTTTTCTACAATACTTTCTCAAACGAAATCGTTTCCTCCCAGAGCAGCGTCCGGAGGGTCAGCTGCGTCCGGGCGAAATCGAGCTCCAGCTCGACATCCTCCAGATCCTCCGCCGACCAGTCGTACCCCTGCCGGAGGAGAATCTCACCGAGGGCAAAGGAGCGGAGCACCTCGTCCGTAAACAGGATGTCCATCCGCAGCGAGCCATCCCGCTGCCGGGGAATCCCGGCGGAAACCGAGCGAACCCCGTCCCTGAAAGGAGGAAGCCGGTAAAAAAAGCGCCCTTCCCGAGGCTCGCCCGAGGGTGAGAGTCCGGAAATCAGTCCCTCAAGGCTTATCGCGAAGGGAAAGGGCGCCGGGCCTTCCGAAACGAGCTTCAACGTGAGTAGGCAATAGTTTTTATGAAGCTCAGGCTTACAGAAAGCTTCTTCCCGCCGCGTATCGACCGTCAGGGCCCCCATCCGCAGGGGCGGGCAGTCTTCCCCCGGCGGTATCTCAAATCCGGCATCGTCGGAGAGATACGCGGGGGCGCTCGGACAGACGGCCAGCAGGGCGACCTCCCCGCGCGGAACGGTCAGCGTCACACGCTCCGTCGCACCGGAAAGCAAACAAGTGCGGCGTTCGTGCCAGCTGCCCCCTTTCAACGTCAGGAGCAGGTCCGCCTCCCCGCTTCGCGGGAGACCCGTCAGGTCGATATGCAGGCGGCAAGGACATTCGGACCTGTCTTCCAGGACCGAACAGGAAGTGAGAAAGAGCGTTGTTATCAGCAGCAGGAGCGGGCGCATCATCAGAAGACATAGGTCAGCGAGATGACGAGGTCGTCGGGCAGGAAGAAGCCCTTGCCCCCGCTTCCCGTCGTCGTGCCGCACACCGGACAGCTGTATTTCGTATAGCGGTCCCATCCGCCCCAGAGTCCGAGGCCGAATTCCAGATCGAGATGGGGACCGATCATATAGGAATAGCCCGCCATCGCCGACACGCCGTAGCGGCGTCCCTCCTGCGTCTGCTGCGACACGATGCCGCCGCTGCTGTATTCCTGCACCTGCGCCTTACCGGCCATCCACCAGCCCGAATACACGTGCCAGGGCCAGTACCGGGCCGCGGCCGAAAAAGCGCGCTGCTTGTGCTGCAGGGTTTCGTCCTTGCGGTTGACAAAGGAAAAGGGATTGTAGCGGGCTGCGGCGTGCAGGGTCCATCGGCGCGCAACGGACACGGACGCCTCCGCGTTCAGGGTTCCGAAATTGGCGTACTGCGCCAGATTCGTCGACACGGCGGCGTGCTGCCCGAAGGCCGGAGCGATACAGGAGCGCATCAGGATGGCCGCCATCAGCAGAAGAAGGGTTCTACGGAGCATAACGGGTAAAGACTTGATGGATTATCGAATTGCGGTCAGGATAGAGCTCGACGAGCTTTTTTTGCAGCGTCTCGCGGCTCACCACATCGGGCGTGAGGGCGGCGAAGAGCTCCGAGCGCGTGAAGCCGCGCTGATCGAGATAGCGGAAGATCTGCGGGAAGAACCACCACGAGGTGCCGAAGGCGGGCATCGAGCCGCCGTAGCGCTCGGCAAAGAGCTTGCTCTCCATATAGTAGGCCCACATCTCCCCCACCTCACAGTAGCCGGCCCAGGTCCCCGTGCCGTCGCCGTAGGTCGCGCCGCCGCTGGTCAGGAATCCGATCCCGATGTAGCTGATGTAGCGGTTCCAGTAGGTATTTCCGACGCGGGCGTAGTGCGAGCAATGCGCAAGTTCGTGCACCGTAGACGAATAGATAGAGCTGTAGTCATCGTGGTTCTTGACCCCGATCGTCAGATCCGGCGCAAAGAGCTTGACCAGCCAGCCGCAGCCGCGCAGGAACTCGCCCATCAGGTCGGTATCGATGATCGCCCCGTGGTGCAGCATTGCCGCCGAGCTCGCATCCATATTTTGAAAGAGCCACAGGCGCAGCCCCGACGGCGGCGGCGCAATGTCCATATCCCCATCCCCGCAGCGGCCGATGTAGTCGTACACCGCGTTGTTGACGACGCTACGGCAGAAGAGCTTGCGGTCCGAATCGGACGTAATGACGACGTCCTTCCCTTCCGGGCTCCCCTTCCCCAGCGTCGATACCGAAGCCGGAAGCAGGATCAGGTTGACGCCGATCGCAAAGCCCCGGGTGTTTTTGAAAACCAGCCGGTAACGGGGTCGGGAGGAGTATTTCTTCGGGATGGTGTAATAGCCATCACGATCGGTGTAAGTCGTTGAGAATTTAACGAATACGTTCGTCATCACGCGGACGCCGGAGACGCCGATCGGCTTCCCGCCCGCCACCCGGTCGTCCACGATCGCAATCCGGCCTTGCGGCTGGAAGGACTGGGCCTTCGTCGCCGGTTCAAGCAGCTCCGCATTCCCCGTCAGGCGGAAGGCTTCGCGCTCGACCGCATCCCAGTCAATGCCGTCGTCCGCCCGGGTCGCATCCCCATCGGGAATGTAGCAACGGTCCAGGATTTCACAGCGTATCCCCTCCGGGAAGGCAAAATCCTTGTCCACGACGGCATACTGCCAGGTAATCTCCTGTTCGGGAAGGACGGGATCGTGATAATAATCCCCTTCCTGCACGATCTCGTAATCGTAAGGATGGTCCGATAGTTCCAGCCCAAGGTCCTGTAGCTGTTCCAGCTCCGCATCGTTGCTCGGCAGAAAGCGGGCATAGATGTGCGTCGGCTCGAGGTCGATGCGCCCGGCCCGGGTCGGATAGAGGCTGCTTACCGCCGCCTTGACATTTTCGAGGGAGTAGGGATCCTCCAGTTGGTCCCCCAGCACGATCATCTCGTGCGCGATCCCGTCCGGACCGCCGCCGGCCGTCCCGCCTTCCAGCGAGACCGGATCTTCTCGGCTGCAGCCCGCCAGCAGGACGGCCCCCATCCCGAGGACCGGTCCCGTCAACAGATACTTGATACTTCGTTTCATAGCGCTGCCGGTTTTAATCATATTCCGGCTGCAAAGCTAGGAAGGAGTATCCGTGTACAAAAAATGTACACGCTTATTTAACAAAAACAGCCTCCAGCGATTGCTGGGGGCCGTTTTTTCTTGCGACCAACGTGCAAGATTCGAAGAATCTTCGCGACGTTGACTTACTTCTTGTTGAAGAATTCCTTCTCCTTACCCTCTTCGACGAGCTGCTCGACGAAAACGTAAGCACCGGTCTTCGGGGATTTGTCCATACGGATGACCTTCACCATATGCTTGGCGCCGGCCTTGGCATCGAAGGTAGCAACTGCTTTTTTTGCCATAGCTTAATCTCCTCTATAATTACTTGATTTCACGGTGGAGGGTAACCTTCTTCAGATACGGATTGTATTTCATCCGCTCGAGGCGCTCCGGGGTATTCTTCTTGTTCTTGGTGGTGATGTAACGAGACATACCAGGTACACCGCTCTCTTTCTGCTCAGTGCACTCCAGGATGACCTGCACCCTGTTTCCTTTCGCTTTCTTTGCCATAATTACTCTAGATTAAACAAGGTTAACAAATCCTTTCGCCTGAGCATCTTTCAGGACGGCGTCGAGACCGTTCTTCTCGATGATTCTCATACCTTTGCAGGTGACACGCAGGGTAACGAACCGCTGCTGCTCTTCGGACCAGAACCGCTTGGTCTTGAGGTTCAGATCGAAGGTACGTTTGGTGCGGAGCTTGGAGTGAGCGACATTGTTGCCGACCATTCTCTTTCTACCGGTTACTTGACAAACCTTTGACATAATATTTTACTTTTTTATTGTTTTTACTTTTTTTCCGGGCTACAGGAACTTAAAGAACCTGTTCCACCTGATGTTGGACGGGAAGGGCTTCCTCGGATCGAGCGACAGCCAGATCATAAACGGCTTTCCGACGATGTGGTCCTCGGGAACAAAGCCCCAGTACCGGGAGTCGAGGGAGTGGTGCCGGTTATCTCCCATCATAAAATAATAGTCTTGCTTGAACGTATATAGCTGGCCGATTTCCGCCTTTCCGCCTTCATACGTCTCGATGAGCCGCTGATAGACCGGAAGGTTTCCCTCCGTCAGGACGACGCTCTCCCCCTTCGCGGGAATCCAGAGCGGACCGTAGAAATCACGGGTCCAGCTGCTGTCGGCGCTGTAGTACGGGAAGAGATTCGCGGAATCTTCGTTCGGGACCCGGTAGATATCGGATGATATCCGGATGCCCTCATCGCGTTTCTGCTTGACCCCGTCGATATAGACGAGACCTTCGCGTACCTCGAGCGTATCGCCCGGAAGCGCCACGCAACGCTTGACGTAATGATCCGTTTTGTCCGCAGGGCGTACCTTGACCGGACCCCAGAGGCTGAGCACCTTCTCGCGACCCTCGGCCCGGCAGGCCTCGTAATAGTCGTTGAAGAGGGGCTGGCTCTCCGCGTAGTGCGGCATTCCGGGCTCGAGCAGGACCGCTTCGCCGAATCTGTTCACCCCGATATGGGGCATCCGGGTCAGGATCGTATCGCCGAGCGGGAAATTGAACACCACGATGTCTCCACGTTCCACCTTGCCGAAACCGGCCATTCTGCGGTACCCGTTTTGGATGAGCGTCGAATAGGACTCTCCGCCGAAGAGGGTATTGTGCGTGAACGGAACGGTCAGGGGCGTCTGCGGAATCCTCGGTCCGTAGGACAGCTTGCTGACGAAGACGTGGTCTCCTTCAAGCAGCGTATCGCTCATCGAGGGGGAAGGAATCACAAAGGCCTGGAAGAAGAAGATATTGAGGAAGGTGACGACGATCACGGCAAAGACGATGGCGTCCAGCCAATCGAGCCACACATTGTGCTTTTCTCCCTCCTTGTAGGTCTTTTTCCAGAACGCCCACTTTACCTTGCGGGTAATGTGGAGGTCGAAAATGACCACGAGGCCGAAAAGCCACCAATAATTCTCCAGCCAGACGACCCAGAGGATGTAAAGGAGCGACCAGAAGCCGAGGCTTACCCAACGGTTGGTCAGCACGGCCTTTATCTTCGGGCCCATATCCTTCCAGCTGACGTTCACTGTTTCAAAGAACTACTTTACAGAGTTGACAATCGCCTCAAAAGCCTGAGGGTTGTTCATAGCAAGGTCTGCAAGCACCTTGCGGTTCAGACCGATGTTCTGGCTCGCAAGGCGACCCATAAACTGGGAATAGGAAATTCCGTACTGACGGGCGGCGGCGTTGATACGCTGGATCCACAGGGCGCGGAACTCTCTCTTCTTCGCACGGCGGTCACGGTAAGCGTAGGTAAGACCCTTCTCATAGGTGTTCTTCGCGACCGTCCAAACATTCTTCCGGGACAGGAAATTACCGCGGGTTCTCTTGAGAATCTTCTTGCGGCGTGCCCGGGATGCAACTGAATTAACTGATCTAGGCATAAATTTTTACTTTTTTTGGAGGCAGTGGCCTGTCTGAGCAAGCGCTTTCGACTGCATTCCAGTTAAACTTGATAATGTGTGATTAGAGGACCAGCATTTCTTTTACCCGGTTCACGTCCACCTTCTCGATGATGGCGAAATGGTCCAGGTTGCGTTTCTGCTTCTTGGTCTTCTTGGTGAGGATGTGGCTGTGGTAAGCGTGTTTCCTCTTGATCTTTCCCGATCCGGTAAGCGTGAAGCGCTTTTTGGCACCGGAGTTGGTTTTAAGCTTTGCCATTTGTTAAAAATTAATAATTATACAATTAAGCTTTTGAGATTCCTTCGCTACGCTCGGAATGACAAAAACACTTATTTCTTTTTCAGCGGAGCGAGCATCATCGTCATACGCTTTCCTTCGAGGGTCGGCATACTTTCGGCCCGACCGCAATCTTCAAGCTCAACGGCGAAACGCAGCAACTGCTTCTCACCCTGCTCAGCAAACTGGATCGAACGTCCGCGGAAGAAAATCGAGGCCTTCACCTTCGATCCTTCGCCGAGGAACTCCCGGGCGTGCTTGAGCTTGAACTGGAAGTCGTGCTCGTCCGTGTTCGGTCCGAAGCGGATTTCCTTGATCACGATCTTCGCCGCGTTCTGCTTCATCTCCTTGGCCCGTTTTCTCTGCTGATACAGATACTTCTGGTAGTCCAGGATCTTGCACACGGGCGGATCCGCCTTGTCGCTAATCTCGACCAGGTCGAGCTCGAGCTCTTCCGCCAGGGCGATGGCTTTCGACAGCGGGTAAATCCCCTGCTCCGGGACATTGTCTCCTACGAGGCGAACCTGCGGAGCGGTGATCTCTCCGTTAATACGGAGCTCGTTCTCATCTTTGTTCTGACCAGCGGGCTGATTGCCACGGCCCGGCTTCGGTCTCGGACCAACCGGTCTTGGTCTGTAAGGCGTTGCGATAAAAAAATCCTCCTACAACTTTAGTTATACATACATATTCAGCGGACGGGGCCAGCCCAAACCGCTTAGCGGGCGAGTTCTTCTTTGACCGCGGCGGCGATGTAATCCACCAGCCCCTGGACGGTCATCGATCCCTTGTCCACTGCATTGTGACGCACGGAAACCGTGCCGTCAGCCTGCTCTTTTTCGCCGACGATGGCGATAATCGGGACCCTCATCAGCGATACCTCACGGATCCGTTTTCCGAGCGTCTCGTTCCGATCGTCAACAGAACTGCGAATTTCGCAATTATTCAGCAAATTACAAACTTTTTTTGCATAATCTGCATATTTTTCGCTGATAGGCAGCACTTTGACCTGGTCCGGATTGAGCCAGAGCGGCAGATGACCCGCCGTATGCTCGAGGAGCACGGCGACGAAACGCTCGAGCGAGCCGAAGGGAGCGCGGTGGATCATCACCGGACGCTTCTTCGATCCGTCGGAGTCGGTATATTCGAGCTGGAAGCGCTCCGGAAGGTTGTAGTCCACCTGAATCGTGCCCAGCTGCCAGCTGCGGCCGATGGCGTCCTTCACCATAAAATCGAGCTTCGGACCATAGAAGGCCGCCTCGCCCGTCTCGATGACATAGGGCAGGCCCTTCTTCTTCGCCGCATCGATGATGCCCTGCTCGGCCTTCGCCCAGTTCTCATCGGAACCGATGTACTTGGACGGATTCTTCGGGTCGCGGAGGGAAACCTGTGCGGTGAATTTCTCGAAATGCAGGGTCTTGAACACGTAGAGGATCAGGTCGATGACCTTCTCGAACTCTTCCTGCAGCTGGTCCGGACGGCAGAACAGGTGCGCGTCGTCCTGCGTGAAGCTGCGGACGCGGGTCAGGCCGTGGAGCTCGCCGGACTGCTCATAGCGGTACACCGTACCGAATTCCGCGAAGCGGAGGGGCAGGTCACGATAAGAGCGCGGGGCGCTGCGGTAGATCTCGCAGTGGTGCGGGCAGTTCATCGGCTTGAGCAGGTATTCTTCGCCCTCCTGCGGGGTATGGATCGGCTGGAAGGAATCCTTGCCGTACTTGGCGTAGTGCCCGGAGGTCACGTAGAGTTCCTTGCCACCGATGTGCGGGGTCACGACCGGCAGATAGCCGTATTCGGCCTGCTTGCTGCGCAGGAAGGTCTCCAGCGTGTAACGCAGGGCCGCGCCACGGGGCAACCACAACGGCAGGCCGGCGCCGACCCTCGGGGAGAAGGTGAACAGCTCCATATCCTTGCCGATCTTGCGGTGGTCGCGCTTCTTCGCCTCCTCGAGCACCACCAGATACTCGTCCAGCAGGGACTTTTTCGGGAAGGTGATGCCGTAGATACGGGTCAGCTGCTGCCGCTTTTCATCGCCTCTCCAGTAGGCACCGGCGAGGGCGGTCAGCTTGACGGCCTTGATCACCTCGGTGTTGCGCAGATGCGGTCCGCGGCACAGGTCGGTGAAAGCACCGTTGGTATAATAGGTAATCGTCCCGTCTTCCAGCTCGGAGATGAGCTCCTGCTTGTACGGGTCGCCTTTCTCTTCAAAGTGTTTCAGCGCCTCGGCCTTCGACACCTCGATCCGGCAGAAATCCTGCTTCTGGCGCGCCAGCTCGAGCATCTTCGCCTCGATCTTCGCGAAATCCGCATCGGAGAGCGACTGCCCGCCGAGGTCGACGTCGTAATAGAAACCATTCTCCACGGCCGGGCCGATACCGAACTTCACGCCCGGATAGAGGGCCTCGAGCGCCTCCGCCATCAGGTGCGAGGAGCTGTGCCAGAAGACCTTCTTGCCCTCTTCGTCGTCCCATTTGAGGAGGCGGATCTCCACATCTTCGGAGATCGGACGCATCAGGTCGATGGTCGTTCCCTTCGAAGCAGGATCCTCGCCCGGTTTGCGCACGGACACGGCCAGCACGTCGGCCGCGAGTCTCGGACTGATGGACATCGCAATATCATAACCGGTTACACCGGCTTCGTACTGCCGGATGCTGCCGTCGGGGAAAGTAACGTTAATCATCATTTTCTTCAGTTTACGTTTAAGCGAGCAAAGATACGACTTTTTTTTCGTACATTTGTCAAAATTTTGATCTGATGAGTGCCTATCCGTACGACCTGAGTATCATCGTCCCCCTTCTCGACGAGAAGGAGTCCCTGCCGGAGCTGTATGCCTGGATCCGCCGCACCCTGGACGGGGCGGGGCTGCATTTCGAGCTCCTGTTTGTCGATGACGGCTCGACCGACGGTTCCTGGGAAGCCATCCGGGAGATCGCCGCGAAAAACCCCGATGTCCACGGCATCCGCTTCCGCCGCAATTACGGCAAATCCGCCGCCCTGTACGAGGGTTTCGCCGCCGCGACGGGCCGCGTGGTCGTCACGATGGACGCCGACCTTCAGGACTCGCCCGAGGAGATCCCCGAGCTGTACCGTATGGTCACGGAAGAAGGCTACGACGTCGTTTCGGGCTGGAAACAGAAACGGAAAGACAATGTCCTGACGAAGAACCTGCCCTCGAAGCTCTACAACTGGACGGCCCGGAAAGTCACCGGCATCCGTCTCCACGATATGAACTGCGGCCTGAAGGCTTACGCGAACGAGGTGGTCAAGAACATCGAGGTGTACGGCGAAATGCACCGCTACATCCCCTACCTCGCCAAGAACGCCGGCTTCGGCCGCATCGGCGAAAAGCCCGTGGTGCACCAGAAGCGCAAATACGGCAAGAGCAAGTTCGGGATGAGCCGTTTTGTCAACGGCCTGCTCGACCTGATGTCCCTGGGGTTCCTGGCGAAATTCGGCAAGAAGCCGATGCACTTTTTCGGCACGAGCGGCATCCTGATGTTCCTCGCCGGCTTCATTATGGCCGTATGGATCATCGTCGAAAAGCTGGTCCTGCAGGGCCACGGACTCCCCTACCGCGCCGTCACCGACCAGCCGCTGTTCTACCTGGCGCTGGTCGCCATCCTGCTCGGCGCAATGTTCTTCCTCGCCGGCTTTATCGGCGAGATGATCGCCCGTTCAGCCGCCGAGCGCAACCACTATAACATCCGGGAACGCTTCTAAGCCTCCTGCAGCGACGCTTCGAACGCCGCCCATTTTTTCTCCCAATCCACCATCAGCAGCGCCTTGTCCTCCGGGGCGAGGAAGCTGTAATTCACCGAGTTCCGGCAGAGTTCCTTTACCTCCGCAAGCGAGAGGTCCCAGCCGAGAATGACAGCCAGATAGTCGCCGACCAGGATTTCGTCCGCCTGATAGGCCGGATCGTCCGAGCAGATCATCAGCGGGATCCCGGCCGCACGGTAGGTCGAGGCGGGATGGCGGCTGAAATCGGAGCAATAGCCCAGAGCGCGGTTGCTGACAGGACAGACCTCGATCGGGATGCCCTTCTCGCGAACCTGCGCGAGGAGATCGGGATAGCGGTAGAGGTTGAAGCCGTGGCCCAGGCGCTCGATGCCGCAGCGGAGGGCGATGGCGATTTCATTGTTCTCGCCGCGAAGGCTCTCGCCCGCGTGGAGGGTCAGGTGCAGCCCCGGATGGGCCGCCACGATCGCCCGCACGCGTTCTTCATAGCGGGAGAGCGAATAGCTGCTGTCTTCGTCGTTGACGATGTCGATCGCGACCACGAAGTCGCGTCCATCCCGGCCGCGGTCCACCACCTTTTCGCGGACATACATCGCATTGTCCATCAGCGTGTCGAACTGCGGATCCCAAATATCGTTCTTGCCGCCGCAAGCCACGATCCGGAGGGTAAAGAGCGGATCCGTCTTCCGGACGTTCTCGAGGGCCCGGTAATAGGCCTCACAGCGCTTCAGGGCATCTTCGCGCGTGCCGAAAAACGGCGAGCGGAGCTCGAGGTGCTCGACGCCGATCCGGTGGTAATGCAGCATCACCCGCGTGTAGTAGTCCTCGACGAGCTCCGGACTCGTGCAAATCGCGCCGCACTTGGTGAAAATGCCTTCGAAATAGTCCCAGAGGTAGCTGCCCTCGACGGCACCGAGGATGGTCCAGCTGCGGCGGAAATCCTCGAGGGTCCAGCCCGCATCGAGACACTCGCGCATCGTATGGCAGTTCACCCGCGAACCGTCACCGGCATAACGGATCTGTCCGCGCAGGGGCCCGACCGTCGCGATGACGAGCTCCGGATGGTCCAGCAGGAATTCGACCTGCTCCCGGATCGGGAGGATGGCATCCGCGTGAGCGTGGAGATCGGCGCCTTTCGGCATCTGCCGGAGAAGATCAAAGAGTGGCGTGTCGTAGATCCAGCCAGCCCGCAGGAAATCGAGGTCGGAACCCGCGGCGCTCCTTTGCCGGAATTCGCGCTTGAGCGCTTCGAAATGCTGATTACTGTCCATAATTCGGTGATTTCTTGGCGATGGTAACGTCGTGGGGATGATTCTCCCGGACCGTGGCCGGGCTGATCTGAACGAAGCGGGCCTCCTTCAGGGAGGTCAGATCCGCGGCTCCGACATAGCCCATACCCGAGCGGAGACCGCCCTTGAGTTGGAAGAGAATACCGGCGACAGGGCCCTTGTACGGCACCCGGGCGACCACGCCCTCCGGCACCAGTTTTCCGCCGCCTTTCTGAAAATAGCGATCCGCGGAGCCCGCCTGCATCGCATCGAGCGAGCCCATCCCGCGGTAAGCTTTCATCTGACAGCCGTCCACGAGAACGACCTGTCCGGGCGCCTCGTCCGTGCCGGCGAACATCGACCCGCACATCACGCAGTCCGCACCCGCAGCGAGGGCCTTTACCACATCGCCCGAATAGCGGATTCCGCCGTCGGCGATGACCGGAACGCCCGATCCCTCAGCTGCTTCGGCGACGTCCAGGATCGCCGTCAACTGCGGCACGCCGACACCGGCGACAATGCGCGTGGTACAGATCGACCCCGGTCCGATCCCGACTTTGAGCCCATCGGCCCCGGCGGCGATCAGATCCCGCGCCGCGGCGGCCGTCGCGATGTTGCCGACAACGACATCCACCCCGGGGAAAGCGGCTTTCACGCGCTTCAGGGCATCGATGACGCCCTTGGAATGCCCGTGCGCAGAGTCGAGCACGATCACGTCGGCCCCGGCTTCCACGAGTGCCGCTACCCGCTCGAGGGCATCGGTCGTAATCCCCGCAGCCGCTGCCACGCGGCACCCTTCAGCCTTGACGCGGCGGACCAGTTCCGCCTGCTGCGTCGGCTCCATATTCTTGTGTATCACGCCGATACCGCCCTCGCGAGCCATCGCGAGCGCCATCTCCGCTTCCGTCACCGTATCCATCGCGGCGGAGGCAAAGGGAATTTCGAGGGGAACGTTGCGGGAAAAGCGGGCCTTCAGGGACACGTCCTTCGGCAGAACTTCCGAGTAGGACGGTAAGAGCAGCACATCGTCGAAGGTAATCCCCCGGGCTGCCATCTTATCAGCTTTTGTCGTGCTCATCGTGCATTATATCCAATAATGCGCGCAAAGTTAAGGAAAATATATACATAAAAAAAGAGCCCCGAATGTCTTGCGACACTCGGGGCTCCAAAAAACCGCGGCGAATTACTCTCCCAACTGGTAGGTCAGTACCATCATCGCGGGTGAGCTTAACTTCTCTGTTCGGAATGGGAAGAGGTGGATCCTCACCGCTATAGCCACGGCCTATATGTCTTGAGAGATACATTCGGAGGATTCCCTCCCGATGCAAACAGCCGTGCGCGTTCGCACGCTCTTGCTTCTTGGCTTATTTTTCTCCTAGAGAAAGTCTTTCGGGCGATTAGTACAGGTCAGCTAAAACCCTCTCAGGCCTTACACTTCCTGCCTATCAACGTGGTAGTCTCCCAC
>Ga0265301_10000114_pt1 | contig 128424 bp, 198 predicted proteins | sample AusTroGonzalo_MG_2_FD_193488 | JGI IMG/M metagenome (GOLD analysis project Ga0265301, IMG submission 193488) | Bovine rumen microbial communities from tropical cattle in Woodstock, Queensland, Australia - Gonzalo_04 | ecosystem: Host-associated > Mammals > Digestive system > Stomach > Rumen ... | reverse complement strand
CTTCTGTTTCCAGAGAAGCTGATCCGATATATAACTTTAATCGCATAAAGAAACAATTAGGTTATATGTATCAACTTGGTATAGATTGGACTGATCTTAAAAACTGGGATAATAAGACTGTTAAAGGGCAAGTTATAGCACTAGGTTTAAATCCTATGAATTATCGTAGCTCAAAACAAATAGATAAGATTGGATATGACTTATTTATTGAACTTGGTACAGAATATCTTAGAACTTATAATCATAAAGTTACTAATATTGAAGTAATAACTTATGATACTCCAATACCAGTATATGATCTTACTGTACCTGGATATGATAATTTTGTTATTGATCTAGGTGATAATTCTGGTGTTGTAGTTCATAATAGTTGCGTTGATGTAGCAGGTCTTATTCTTTATGAAATTTGTATCTATATAGCAAAAGAAAAGATGAAATCAAAACCATTCTGTTTCATTCATGACAGTATTGAGATCGATATTCATCCAGATGAATTGTTTAAAATGCTAGATCAGTTAAAACCAATTTTTAATGAATATCCGGATAAGGAATTTGGTGTACCTATGGCATCTGATATAGTATTTAGTTGTCATATGGGAGCAGAAATTGATGTAGTGAACTTAGAGCATGATTCTGAATACAATGATGTATGGATTACTCTTAAAGGCTTTAAATGTGATATAGATGAAGTTATTGAACATTGGAATGAAGTCTATGATTTAGTAGAAAAAGATATTAATTTTGAAGAAGAATCTAAAGATGAGTATGTACCAATGGAAGGATTATTTACTCCTAAAGTAACCATTAGTAAAGAATTTGGTACTACTAAGCAAAAACTCAAAACCAGATATCATGTTGTTAGAAAGTTGAGGTGATCAGATGGAAAAGACTTTAGATGAAAATATTGCTAGTCTTAAGGAACAAGCACAAAAGTTAAGAAATGTTGTTGCTATTAAGCATAATGATAATCTTACTACTATTTTCCGGTATATCTACGGTATAGGTGAAGATGTTAAGTTAGATGCTGATTTTTTAGAGGCAGCAAGTCAAATTGATAGTATTGTTAAATTACTAGAAGAACTTAAGGAATTAAGAAACCAGGAAAGAGAGTTTGAAGATGAACAAGAAGAAACGTGAAGAAAATAAGGAGCTTAATGAATTATTTCAGATATTCTTAAAGTATGAATTTGAGAACTGGATGCATGATCTTGAAATAAGGTATGGTGAAAGAGTTGCTATGCTTCATTGTTCACCAGAAAACTTTGAGAAATATGTTAATTCCTGGTCTGATTCTGTTCTTCAAAAAAGATTTGAGCATTTTATAGCAATTTTTGAAAAATCCCTAGATAAAGCAGAAACTGTTTTACATCAAGAAAAATCTAAATCTTGATAAATGTGTTATTTATTATGATTGGAGTGTGAGTATGATTTTAAGATCTATGGATGACTATATAAAGGAAAAAGCCTCATATCTTCTAGAACATGGTAACGGATATGTTATGGATATCCAAAACTATTACAAGGGAGATCAGTTGTCTACTTATAGGAATTATCTATGCCCGGATGGTTCCTTGTGGGAAGAAATATTATCTACTACTTCTGAAATAGCAACTATTAAAAAGGATAATGTTGAAACTCAAATTAAGGTAGATGTATTAAAAACGGAGTATTGGAATTCAGAAGAAAATGAACATAAGTATGTTATGGAACAAAGTAGGTGATATAAATGCCACATAGAGATGAATATACTTATGAAGAAGAACAACAAGTTCTATTGGATCTTGAAGAAAAAGAATATGAAGAAAAACTTTTAAATTTACAAGAGCTTGATTTAGAACTTAAATTAAATGAACCATCAAAACAATAAAATATATGGAGGTACTTAAAAATGAGTATGTTTGAAAACATGATGGGTAAGATTGGTCCGGGTATGTGCAGACTTAGTATGTCTGGTGGTATCGCTATTAAGACTAAGAATGGTTACAAGTCTTATGATGTAAAGAAAGGCAAGCTTACTAACTGTACTAATTTTGTATTTAATATGGATGGTATGGATATGTTTTTTATGATCCCTACTAACCATGTTAAGACTGGTGATATCATTATTGCTAATGGTACGCCTAAGTGTGTTATTGAAGTCAATAAAGATAAGAGTATCAAGTGTTTGGATTATGAAGATAGCCGTATTGATACTATTGTTCCGGAAAGGCATGTATTCCTTGGAAATACTTATTTCTATGGTAAGATTGTTTCTCTGTTTGGTGATTCTCTTAAGTCTGGTAAAGGCAATAGCACCATTATGAAGTGGATGATGCTTTCTTCTATGATGGGTAATAAGTCCGGTGGACTTGGTGATATGAATTCTATGCTCCCTATGATGATGTTCATGGGTGGTGAGAAAAATCTTTTTAATGATATGTTTGATTCTTTGTCACTTGATGATGTTTGTGATGTTGATGAAGAAGATGAGGATGAAGAAGAGGATAAGGAGGAATAATCTATGGGTGGTGGTTCTTGGTCCCATAAGGACTTTGTAACATATTCTACTAGTGTTGGTAGATCTGTAGCTACTGACGGTAGTCTTTCTGGTAAATATTCTAATCAGGATATCTTCAAATCAAGAAATCTACATGAAGATCTTGATCCATATGAAGTAACAAGAGAGTGTTGCGATTCAAATGAACATCCTAATACTATTCCTGTAATTCTGGCTCTTGATGTGACCGGATCAATGGGACAAGCAGCAGTAGAAGTTGCTAAGAAACTCAATGTTGTAATGACAGATCTTTACAAGGAAGTTAAAGATGTTGAATTTATGATTATGGGCATTGGTGATTTTTATTGTGATGCTTCACCATTACAGGTGAGCCAGTTTGAATCAGATATCAGAATTGCAGAACAACTTGATAAAGTTTGGTTTGAGTTTGGTGGTGGTGGAAATGATTACGAATCATATACTGCTGCTTGGTATTTTGCATCTAGGCATTGTAATCTGGATTGTTGGAAACGTGGTAAGAAAGGAATTATCATTACCATTGGTGATGAAACTCTTAATCCATATTTGCAAAGTGCAAAAATACAGAGGTGTATAGGTGATAATCTCCAAAGTGATGTAGACACCAAACTTCTTTATGAAGAAACAAAATCAAAGTATGATGTTTATCATATTCATGTAGATCATAGTAATTATTCTTATCATTCTTGGGAACATTGTGGCCCTACATTTAAGAAAGTTCTTGGAGATGAATATGTAATCAATTCTAATCTGAATAATATTGCAGAAAAGATTACTGAACTTATTGTTAATACTGCTAAGAACCAGGATAGTTTTAATATCACAGTTCCGGTTACATCTACATCAGTAACTAAGAATGAAAATGGTGAAATAACATGGTAAAGAAGGTTTCTGTAGTAATTGGTGCTAATTGGGGAGATGAAGGTAAGGGACTCGTAACAGACAGGCTCTGTTGCGAGTATTCCTCTTCTGGATCAGTTCTTAATGTCCTCACTAATGGTGGTTGTCAACGTGGTCATACCGTAATGCATAATGATAAAAGAACCGTCTTTTCACATCTGGGTTCTGGTTTCTTCTATGCTGATTCTTATTTTTCAGAATTCTATATGGTTAATCCAATGATATTCTGTAAGGAATATGATAAATTTCTTTCAGACAATCTTAATGAACCTAGTGTGACATTTAGAAGGGTTTTTGTAGATCCTGATTGTGTTATAACTACTCCCTATGACATGCTTGTTAATAGGATGATAGTAAACAGAAAATCTGAAACCAATTCTTGTGGTTATGGTATTTGGGAAACTAAAGTAAGAACTGAACAGATGCCAGCACTTAACTTTTGTAAATGGAGATTTCTTGTTTTGTTGGATCGTGAAGAATTGTTAGAAATAATTTTAAAGATCAGAACATATTCTTTAGATCGGCTTGCTTCCTATGGAGTAAAGATGACTGATGCAGAAAAAGATTTATTCTTTTCAGATATTCTACTTAATAATTATGTAGATGATTGTATGAGAATGATGAAGATAACTACTGTAGCTCCATTTAATTATCTTTTTGGGATGTATGATTATGTAGTATTCGAAAATGCACAAGGCTTATTGTTGGATATGGATATTAATCCAGAAGGAACACCAAGTAATACCGGAATGAAGTATGTAAATATTATTCTTGATAAACTGGGAACTAAAGACTTTTCAGTTACACCTTATTATGTTACAAGATCCTACCTTACTAAGCATGGTAGCGGAGATTTCCGGGAAGAATGTATGAAAAAAGAAATAAATCCGGATATGGTGGATCTTACTAATGTTCCTAATGATTACCAAGGAATATTAAGATATGGTAAGTTTGATGATCAGAGCATTGTTGATCTTATAACAAGAATAGGTGAAGATGCTAAGGATATTTCCTGGAAACTTGTAGTGACACATTGGAATGAATATCAAGAAGAAAGATTGCGTGAATTTGCTGATTTTATATCTTGTGCAGAAGATGATTTTGGGTTGATGCAGCAGAAGCAAGAAAATTTCCGCCATTTATATTAGATGATGGTGTTAAAAAGGGAACATATCTTATACCATCAGAATATAACAGAGGAAAAATAAAATGATTAATTATTGCGAAGACTGTAGATATTGCCAAGATGATCATTGTAGAAATATTCGTGGTCTTGCAAGAGGTACTTCTTGTATTGATCCTAAGAAAGACTATTGTTCAAGATTCGAAACAAAACAGACAATTCATGTTGGTGATGAAGTAAAATATGATGATCAGATTTGGATTGTTCTTACAGAGTCTGATCCTGATTTTTATATGCATATTTGGAATGGTAAGAAGGTTTACTACCAGAATATGTATGACTTAGAAAAAACAGGGAACATACAACAGGATTTTGTTAATACAGAAAAGGCTCTTTTATTGAAGAATTATGAGGGGGTTAAGGATAATGAGTAATGATAATACATCAAAAGGTAGTGATATTAGTTTAGGTGGACTTTTTATTGTTTTATTAACCATAGTGTTTATAGTTCTTAAGCTTTGCCATGTAATAGAATGGTCTTGGGTATGGGTATTAAGTCCTTTGTGGATTAGTGCCGGAGTAGTGATTTTGTTCCTTCTGGTGTTTTTTACTTTGATTTTTATAGGATCAAGAAATTAATAAAGAAATTGGAAATATTTAGTGAGGTGAAGGAAAGATGAAACGTATTTGTAGTGTTGTATTAATTATGGTTATGGTTATCTGTATTGGTTTCACAGTAGTATCTTGCCGTGAAGCAAACAGAGTGTCCCACAATGTATCGAAAGAAGCTGATAACTTTAATGTTCTTAGACGGTTTACTGTAATTAATACTAGAACCGATAAAGTTGAATTTGAGGTTATTGGAAACTTTTCTCTTGATGCTAGTGCATATCCAAAGATTTCAATAATTGTTGAAAAAGAACCTGGAGTGTATTTGAAACATATTATAGGCCTTAATGAAAATACTTTTTATGTAGTTGAAGATATTGGTGGTGCAGAAGTTGATCAGTACAGATATGAAGTAAACTATATACCGGAAATGGTAATGCCTATTGATATTACAAGTAATGATTAAGCGAGGATAATATATGCAGAGTGGTGTAGGTGGAAGAATTGATTTTGTTTATGATAAAGAAACTGATAAAGTAAAAGTAGATTATTTTGGTTTACCTAAGAATTTAGTTCCTGATACTTATTATGATACTGGTACTTGGAGATCTTCTGAAATATCTGTAAAGAGTGCTAAGAAGATGATAGAAGGTTTGTTAGGCATTTCAAACACTAGCACTTGGAAGAAGTGTACTGGTCCTTTAGGTTGGGTAAGTTGGAGATGTTCTAATTGTAATGCACCAGTAGAATGTAGATCTGATTATTGTCCGGAATGTGGAAGAGAGATGGAAAGAGAATGAAAGATTGTAAGAACTGTAAGTATGCTGAAATAATAGGTGTTGGCCATTTAGATCTTGATATCCCTAATTGCACTTTAAATATTTCTGAATGGCTTAAGTGTAGGAATAATGATTATGATCATTATGTAGAAAGAGAAGAAGATACAGAAGGATAAGGAAATAGTTATGACACATAAATTAAAGATACTCCCGGAATATTTTCAACCAGTGTTAGATGGTACTAAAACATTTGAACTTAGAAGAAATGATCGTGGATTCCAGATAGGTGATGCTGTTATTCTTAAAGAATGGGATGTTTCAGGATATACCGGTAGAGAACTTACTAAGACCATCCAATATATTTATATTGGTAATGATATGTATGGTCTTAGAACTGGTTATTGTATCTTAGGTTTAAAGTGAGAGGTATAAAATGAGTTTATCTGGTGGGAAATTGGCTGGTGGTAATCCTAAAGATGGTAGAGTGGAAAATGATTTCTATGCTACTAATCCTAAAGCAGTAACTATGTTATTAGATGCTATAGGTGAGTTTGAGAATTTGGATATTTTAGAGCCATGTGTAGGGGGGGGACACATAGCTAAAACCATAGAAGATTTAAATAAAGGAAATAAGATAGACTGTATTGATCTTGTTGATCGAGGTTATCCTAATACTAAAGTAGCAGATTTCTTGACTACACCTATTGATAAACTCTATGATGTTGTTATTACAAATCCACCTTTTAGTTTAGCTCAAGAGTTTATAGAAAAGAGCATAAGTATAGTAAAACCCTCTGGAATTGTATGTATGTTTTTGAAGATACAATTTCTGGAAGGTGTTAAGAGAAAGAAGTTTTTTGAGACATATCCACCTAAGTATATTTATGTGTTTCGTCAAAGAATGGCCACTTGGAGTAATGGTGATGAATTAGATCCAGATGGTAAAAGGTGGGCAACAACTATGTGTCATGCATGGTATATTTGGGAAAAAGATTTTAAAGGAGAACCAATAGTAAGATGGCTAGATTAGATAAAGTGATTACTATCAAAGAAGTAGAAAAGGAATGGAAAGAAAAAGAAATATCTAAGACTAAGGGTATGTATTTTGGTCAGTATGTTAAATACTTGCAAAGTCAAGGATATACGATCATTTATACTAAGATGGCAAATTCTGATTGATTTATTTACTATGTTAAATGATGAACTTAATGAGGAGATTTCTAATGAGTGATAAAAGACCACTTGTAGTGTTAGAATTATTTGCTGGAACTAGATCTATAGGAAAAGCATTTGAAGCTAAAGGACATAAGGTATATTCAGTAGACTGGGATAAATCATTTACTGATATAGATCTTTATGCCGATATCGGAAAACTTACTATAGATGATATAAATAATCTTGTTGAAGGACAACATATAGATGTGGTATGGCTTTCCCCAGATTGCACTTCTTACAGTTTGGCTGCTATTGGAAAACATAGAAAGAAAAATCCTACTACTGGTAATTTAGATCCTCAAACAGAATATGCTAAGTTTTGTGATAATGTAAATGCTCATTGTATTGATTTGTTAAAAGAAATAAATCCATCTTTGTATTTTATAGAAAATCCTAGAGGTGGGTTTAGGAAAATGACATTTATGCAAGGACTTCCTAGATATACAGTTACCTATTGCAAATACACAACAGATCTTCCTTTAGAACAAAGAAGAATGAAACCTACTGATATTTGGACCAATCATCCTGATCCTAAGTTTATTCCACCTTGCACCTATGGTGATCCATGCCATGTGGCTGCACCTAGAGGTTCAAAGACTGGTACACAAGGTCTTAAAGATTGGAAAGAAAGAAGTAAGATTCCAGAAGCTTTGTGTAAGCATGTAGTGGATATTAGTGAAGAATATATTTATAACAATGATAAAGAGGATAAGCCATTGATATCTAATAGAGAACAATTAGATTTATTCACTATGTTAGAGGATTAGTTTATGTGGGATTATAAAGAAGAACTAACAGTACTTACCGGACTGGATAAAAAAGTTCTGGATTCTTATATGAAGATATATCCTGCTTTAATACTTCACAAGGCTGCTGAAATTTCTTTAGATTATAATGGTAAGACTAAAGATGTGAAGTTGGAAATTCCGGGAGTAGGATATATAATATATAGGATGGGTAAGAACTCTTATGAGTTCTTACCTGCTTATGGTTTTACTAAAAAACTAAAGAAAGCATTAAAAGAAGGTAAATCACCTTTAACAGAACTTACAGAACAAGAATTAGTTAAGATGATAAATTCTAAATATAAGGGAATATTCGATTAATGAGCAGAAGAAAAAGAAAAGTAGAACCAATAAACAATGAGGTTGCTGTGGTACAACCTACTACTAATACTTTAATAGAACCATTATCTCAAGAACTGGTAGATTCTACTAAGGACTTGATAAGAGTTCATTTAGTTCTTCAAGCTAAGAGAGAGCTTGAGAGAGTTATTGAACTTACGGAAACCTTAGATGTGATCCAGAGAAAGTACCAGGAAAAGGTAATTCAATATATTCAGGATCATGATGATGAATCTGCTATTTCATATTTGCCTCAAATGATGGATAATATAAGTAAGTGTTTGGAAAGATCTTATAGTATTATTAATCAAGTGGTTGGTAATGATAAGATAATGAATTATCAGATAACTCAAAACAATATGAACATATCCGGAAAGAATTCTGCTTTTGAAGGAGATCTTGCTGATCCTCAATCCAGAGAAAAGATAAGATATGTTATGAGAGAAATCTTGGGTGATATTGATAATTTAGTTGTTGATGATCAAAAAGATTGAGAGCAGTGTGATCTTATAAAGTAATCAAACAAATAACCTAGTAGAGTGATGCTACTAGGTTACAATTTTAAGTAGGGAGAGTACTTGAGTTATGTCTATAACAAAACTTACAGCATATGATTTAATCTGTACTAAAATATCAAATGGTAATTATTATGTTACTTCTGATACTAAACAAGTCTTTTATGATTCTAATGGTATCAGAAATCCAATTGCCGTAATGATGGTGTCCACAGAATATGAAAGAGTTAATAATGTAGCTCCTAGAAATGGTACTAAGTATTATATCTGGGAAACTAACAGTTTGTGGACTTATAATAACAAGTGGATATTGTTAGAAGGTAACTATGCACCTAATCCTAGTGGATATGTATATACTAATAATCTTCCTACACCTACCGGAGATCCTAATGAAGTTCAAGATAATAATGGATTACTTAGAGATGGTTCTGTAGTTGTTAGGGATAATAATAGAATTATTAAAGGTAAGCTTTATATTTCTAAAGGGGATGCTGTTAAAAAATATGTACTTCTTGAAGAAGAACCAGCAGATTGGTCCACCAATTATGAAGATTATTTTATCTTTGTAGATGGTGAATATATTGCTAATGATGATCCTACTTGGGCAACAGACACTTTCTATAAGCAGCAAGTAGTAGTTGATAGTGTAAATGATCTCATTATAGCATCATTTCTTGGTGGTGGCATAAAACTTCTTCCATCCGGATCTGCTGACAGTACTGGTGCATTACAGATCTTTTCTGCTAATTCTTATACTGGCCAATTTGATGGTTCCGGGAATCCAATAGTAACTGGTAATACTGGTGAACTTGTATTCTATGGTGATATGTATGTAACAGATGGTACGAATAGATTTAAGATTCTTACTTCTAGAGATGGTTATACTTATGTTGCCGGAGAAGGAATTGTATTAGGCAATACTGATATTTATATCCTTCTTCTTGAAGAACCTGCTGACTGGTCTACAAATTATACTGATTATTATATTAAGGTTGGTGGTACATATACTGCTAATTCAGATCCTGTTTGGCATACTGATACTTATTATATTAAAGATACAGTTCCAAATAGTATAGCAGTTCAAGATTATTCTGCTTTGCTCAAAGGTGTTAAGATCAATGGTACTGCTTTGTCACCAGATTCTAATAATACTGTAAATATCCCTAAAGCTTCTGCTGATGATCTTGGTGTTATTAGGATTGGTGCTGGTCTTAATATTGATGAAGATGGTATTGTTAGTGTTACCGGAGGTGGTGTTACAGAAGTTTTTATTCTTAAGAATACTTCTGCTAATTTTGATACACCTACATTAGATAAGACATATACTGAGATTGTAGATGCTATTAAAGCTGGAATGGTGATTGTTTATGTACCATATAATGATTCACCTATTGATGAGATCTGGACAATTACATATGCAAAATATACAGGTTCTGGAATAGTACTTCAATCAAATACTCACAACTATTCAACAATATGTTCTGCTGAAATAGATATTGGAAGTGATAGTTCAGCATCTGTAACTCTTTCATATACATACAGTTTGCCAGGAGTAACTTCTTCTGATAGTGGTAAATCAGTATTTGTTAATAGTAATGGACAATGGGTAGCATCATATCCTAAGATATCCACATTAAAAGATGTTGATCTTACATCATTAGCAGATGGTCAGATCCTTAAATATGATATTGCTGATCATAAATGGAAACCTGCTAATGAATCTGGTGGTGGAGGAAGTTCTACTTTATCCGGACTTACAGATGTTGCGATCTCTTCACCTACTGCTGACCAAATTCTTAGATATGATAGTGTTAGTGGTAAATGGAAGAATAGCAATGAAACCAAAGAATTACCTACTGTCACTAGTGCAGATGAAGGGAAATTCTTAACAGTTGATAGTAGCGGTAATTGGGTTGCTACTACTATCAGTGCATGGAATGGAGGAAACTTCTAAGTAAATATAAAATTTAAAGGAGAACAAATTTATGAAACCAATGGTAGTAATTCCTATTTTAGATGAAAGAAACAAAATCATAGATATCGTTGTTGTTGAGACCAATAAACCTTTAGTTGATGTTTGGAAAGAAGTCTATGATATTATTTGGAATAAAGCAGGTAAAGACAAAGAGGTGTTTTCTTTGTATGATGCAGAGAAATATTTTCCTAGTAACATGAGATTTCTTGATAGAGACGAGTGGGACACAATTCATTTTTATTGATTATAAAGGAGATTCAACTATGATTAGCGTATTAGAGAGTGCTGATGATACACGTTATGATATTTATTTTAAAGCAGACAAATATTGGCGTAATTATGATAAGTTTGTTGATAAAATAGGAGGTCTTATCCACTTTCAGAGAGGTTCGGATAACTTGGAAGATTCTATAAAGATATGTGATGAACTGAATAACGAATACATTCAGAAAAGAAAATCAAAGGGTGAAAGAACAAACGGACATTTTGTTGTTTGTTCTTCTAATGGTATTGAGTACGAATCAGAGAGGTAAATACGTTTCCTACTTTCATAGAATAGACAAGGGAGAAAGTATATGTCAGTTAATTTAGTTAATGGCGATACATTAGATTTAGATTTCACAGCGATAGCCAATACGATAAGGACAAAGACAGGGAGTGCAGATACCATTCCTTATTCTGTTGGTCATCCTGAAAATATTGTAAATCCGATAAAGACAATGATGGTTATGCCTACAAAGACGGCAAGTGGCTCTTTGCTTACAATTTCTGATAGTGCAAACGATGTTCAACTCAAAGAGGGCAAATTCAATATTGACTATAACTCTAATGGTTTATCGTCAATGGCTATTACAAGGTGTAAAAAGAACTTCTTTAATATTGAAGGTGAAACACTAGGGGCATACCTTCTTTCTGACGGAACAATAAGAAACGACTCTACGGCTGTTTCGTGGAATTTGTCTGACTATATTCCTGTTAAGGAAGGCGAAACATATTATTTCAATCCTAACACTACGGCAGGAAGTAGCGCAAAACACGGATATTACGACGCAAGTAAGGAATTTGTTTCGTCAATAAATAGTGGTGCGTCTTCTTTTACTATTCCTTCGGGTGTTTCGTTTATGCGTTTCTCTTACAGGAACACTTCAACGGATATTCAATTAGAACTAGGCTCGACACCTTCAACTTACGAAGCCTATCAAGGCACGACATACCCTGTATCATTCGGTACGACTATTTACGGAGGTTACTTCGAAAGTGAGACAGGTGTGCTGACTTCGACAAAGGCAAGTGACGGAACAGACCTTGCTACCCCTGTTGAATATCAGTTATCAAAAATTGATATAATGCTGAAATCGGGATTAAACAACCTCTTTTGTTCGACAGGCACAAGTGAGGTTGAATACTACACACCCAGTAGTGGTTCTGTAACTCCAATATTCTCTTCAACTGTACTGGTAGATAATTCAGCACAGGACACTTCATTCACATTGTCTGATGATTATGAGAACTATGATTTCATAGAGTTTGAGATTACTTCATCAACCCTTGGTACAAAAAGAATTGTTACTATCCCCGAAGTAATCACAGATGCTTTTACTTACAGTTCAGGCAAGTTTAATCTGAACTTTTGGAATAGCAATAACTACTGTTGCTATTCTCATTCAGGCAATACTTGGACAAGAACAAATAACAGATACAGTAATATTACCAAAGTAACTGGAATAAAGTGTACCAATGCTACTGTTAGTAAGACAATGATTTTTGAGAAACAAAGTATATCAGCAACAGGTGGTGTAATTACATCAGCAACTTCTCTGTTTGACTATGACTATCTGTTTTTTGCAACTTGCACAGGTGATGCAACGGAAACACAACCTTGCAATACACCTATCTGTATAGGGCAAAAAGAGATAATGGAAGGATGTACGTTTGTAGAAAATAAATACAATCAGTTAAATACCTTTACCATTACAGAATTTGCTGTTGATACTTGGGTATACTGGTTTATGTGTGTTGGTATTAAGTTTATTTAAAGGAGAAGATATATGATGAAAGAAAGATTTGGAACGGCTGAATGGGTTCTTAATGATAACAATGAGTATGTTTGTTCGCAATGTGAAGCAAAGAAAGACTTACAGTATTACATAGATTTCTGTGGGAATTGTGGAGCAATGATGATGAATGTTGATGAACTTAATGAAGAAAGTGAGGAATAAAAGTGGAACGTGAAAAGATGATAGATTATTGGAACTCAAAAGATTTTGAACTTTCTAAGTGGAACGGAGTAAAATATTGCAATAAATACGGAGCAAAGGGAAATGTTTGTCTTGGTGCTGAATGTTATGGCTATAAAGACTGTATGAAAAACCAAACTAACATTAATGAAGAAAGTGAGGAAAACTAAAATGAATGATGACATAGAATATATTTGTGATCTTTATTACCCTAATTGTGCAGAGTGTCCGTTTTATGAAGATTATTGTCCTTATGAAGAAGAGGACTGGTATTAATGAATATGACACTTGAAGAATGGATATTATTGATTTTTACAGTTACAATGGTTTTAATAATGTTTGCAATCATTTGTACTGATGGATATGATTACCATAAGAAATGAAAGGAGAAGAAAGATTATGGCACAAGTAATAGATAAGGCAGTTGCTTGGTTAATAGATTTAGCAACTGATAATAGTCATGGATATTCTCAAAGTAATAGATGGGGACCAGATTATGATTGTAGTTCTAGTACAATTCAAGCCTTTCGTGAAGCTGGACTTAAGTTGGATGGTGCTACATATACTGGAAATATGAAAAATGTTTTTATTAATGAAGGTTTCAAAGCTATTCGATATAGTAAAAATATTGTTCCACAAAAAGGAGACATATTTTTAAATGAACTTCATCATGTTGTAGTATATATTGGAGAAGGTAAAGTTGTTACTGCAAGTTCATCAGAAACTGGTGGAAAAACTGGCAAAACTGGAGATCAAACTGGAAAAGAAATATATATTAGAGATTTTTATATTCCAAAGAATTATATGTGGGATTACATTCTTCGCTATGTAGAAGATGAAGATATATCTACAAGTAATCCGTATAAAGAACCTACATCTTTATTAAGTATTGGTTCTACCGGAGTTGGCTGCTATTGGTTACAATGGGAACTTAATGAAGCTGGTGCTTCATTACAACTGGATGGAGATTTTGGAAAACTTACGAAACAATCTCTTATGGACTTCCAAAAGGCAGTAGGTATTGAGGTAGACGGAATTCTTGGTCCAATATCCAGACAGAAATTAAAAGAAAATAAGTCTAAGGTTATTGGTGTTAAGCCAAAGAATCCATATAGTCATAACAATAAACTGATCTTAAAAAAAGGTTCTAAGAATGAATCAGTAAAGTGGTTACAATGGGAACTTAACCAGAGAGGTAATTATGGACTTGCTATAGATGGTTCATTTGGTCCAGCTACATCTAAAGCACTTGCAGACTGGCAGAGTAAAAATGGACTGGTTGCTGATTCTATTTGTGGACCAAAGACATTTGCTAAACTAGAAAACTAATATTATGAAACTAACTTTATTAGAAGAACAAAGACAACAAAAAATATTAGAGTTAGTAGAATCTGAATTTGGTACTGAAACATTACCATTTAGAGGTATAACTTATATTATGCCAGATGGTAAGTTTTTGGATTTAAGACATTATACACATCATTCAGATGTAGAGAAGTTTCTTATAGATCAAGGATTATCTGAGTATGAATATAAAATAAACCAGGGTAGCCAGACAATGTTTGATCTGGGTTGTATAAGATGTGATACTACTAAATGGTATCTTGTATTACCGGAGAAACAACTTACATCTGAACAGTATAATTCTTTATTAGTATGGTTAGATCAGATTACCGGATATATTGAAGTTAATACATCTGATGGTCAGTCTAAGAAATATAATAGAAAAGATACCATATCTGATGATATTATAGATAAGATCAGAAGGTATTATATATTTGGTACATTGTATGAAAATAAGAAAGTGAGGTAATAAAATATTTGTAATGTAAAACCTTTTGGTTATGTTTATATAACAACCAATCTTATTGATGATAAAAAGTACATTGGACAACATGCTTTTTCTGAATTTAATGAAAATTATAAGGGTTCAGGAGTTTATTTACAAAAAGCAATCAAGAAATATGGAAAAGAAAATTTTAATGTGAAAGTTTTAGAGTGGTGTTATAATCAAAAGGAACTTGATGAAAGAGAAGTGTATTGGATTGATTTTTACCAAGCAGTAGAATCAGATACTTTTTATAATCTTGCTAAAGGTGGTGATGGTTGTAAAAAAGGCAGCAAATTATCAGAAGAAGCCAAAAAACACATTTCAGAAGCACATCAAGATCCTAAACATAATATGTACGGAAAACATCATACGGCAGATGCAAAATTGAAAATGTCTAAAGCAAGAAAAGGAAAAAGACTTTCTGAGGAACACAAACTGCATTTGTCTTTTGCTTTGAAGAAAAGAAACATAAAACCATGGTTAGGGAAACACCATACAGAAGAAACTAAACAGAAACTGTCAAAAGTGTTAAAAGGGAGAACTTTTACAGAAGAACATAAAAAGAACATTTCTAAAAATCATGCAGATGTTTCTGGCTCTAAAAATCCTATGTATGGGGTTCATTTAAAAGGTGAGCTTAGTCATATGTATGGGAAACATCATTCTGAGGAAACAAAAAGGAAACTGTCTAAAACCCTAAGTGATGGGAGAAAAGCAGGAAAAAATCATCCCTTATATGGCAAAAAGTGGATAAATAATGGTATTGAAAACAAAGTAGTTTATGAATCTGAATTAAATAAGTATTTGTCTTGTGGATGGAGAAAAGGTCAAATACATTATAAATGTTTGAAAGTGAGGTAAAACAATATGATTTTTAAGAATTCTAAAGTTTATGACACTCTTAAGTGGATTGGTGGTGTAGTTCTTCCAGCACTTGCTACTCTTTGGTTAGGTTTAGCAAAACTTTGGGGATTTCCATATTCTTATGAGATTGCTGGAACAATAACTCTTGTTGATGCATTTCTTGGTGCCCTTCTTGGTATTAGTTCTATTACTTATGCTAAAGCAAATATAGAAACTAAATCTGATGATAATAGAAAAGTTCTTAATGAATAATTATGATTAAAAGAATTAAGTTAAACAGATGCCAAGTTGTCACTATAGATGATATTCATAACACATTAATTACTGCCAGACAGGGATATGATTTTTGTAAGTATACCCTGTATGATGGTACGTTTTTGTCTGTAGAATTTCATAGAGATCAAACTTGTGAACTGGTAACTAATTCCAGAGATATGCTGCTTATCCGGGAAATGGAAGTAATAAGAAGATTACCATATAGAATTGATACTTTAGAAAAGTGGCTTTTCAGATGGATAGTAAAATTAAATAGGTGATACTATGAAAGTTTTTATTGAAACTGATTTCAAAGAACACTACAAATTGGATATTAATATTACATATGTGCTTAAAACTAACCAGAATAGCCATAATTTGCGTTTGCCTACTTCTGTGTTTGATGATATTGGTTATGCATTAGAAAGCGTTCTGGAGCAAAATAAGAAGGAAATATGCAAAGATCTGAAAGTAAAAGACTTTGATGTTTCTTTTTCCTCTTATGATCATAAGACTGATGTAATAAGTTTTGAAGTTTCTTTTGCTGAAAAGATCATAGGAAAATACTTTACAGATATGGTATCTAAACTTCTGGATGGTTGGGAATCTGAATTACAATACAATAACAAATCTGTTACATATATTGTCAAAGACGTTAATGCTATGCTAAGATATGTAGGCTAAATCAATTTTTATGAGGTGAATAGTCTATGAATAAAACTTTTAGTATAGTTACATCTATTATTCTTTGTATATTTCTTTTAGGTTCTGTTTGCTATGCAGATGAAACCACTTGGGAAGATATGACAGAAGAAGAACAATATAATGCATCTATGGAAGAACAAGCAGAAGCAGTTGATCTATCCGTAACTGAATTTGAATTCTTTGCAAGAGTTGTCCAAGCAGAATGTGACGGGACCTTAGATTATAATGATGGTAAACTTTATGTTGCTGCTTGTATCTGGGATCGAGTATTTAGTCCTAGTTGGCCAGATACAGTTACTGGTGTTTTAACACAATCCGGTCAATTTTCCACAGTATCTGGTGGTTGGTGTTCTTCAAAATATACAACTGCTAGTAGATGGGCAGTAATAAAAGCTAAGGAAGCGGTTCTTAAAGGTGAAGTTCCCCAAAATGTCATCTTCTTCAATTGCATTAGTTACAATGGTAATACTCCTTATGGAGTGATCGGTGATAATTATTTTATGACTGTAGGTAATCCTACTTATTTTGATAATGCTTGTGCAGTTGCATTAGAAGATGGTTCATTCAGAATAAGAGAAACTTGTAATTTAACCATTATAAAAGAACTGGAATTGATGAAACATAGGAGAGGAGCTTGTGATATCAATGACTAATGTTACTAATGGCAATATGCTTAACAAAGCTCTTAGAGAGCATGACAAAGAACTTGAAGAATATATGAAGTGTTTATTTGAAGAATGGTGTAAAGAAAATAAAGAATCCAAGTATTCCAATTCTTCAATGAGATACTGGAAATCTTTGAGGTATAACGGATGATCAGACAGGAAAAGTGTGAAAAATGCGGAAAAGATAGTGTAACACTTTATGGTATGGATAATGGTGAATTTTATTGTAAGGAGTGTGCTAATATTCCAAAAGAAATTGTACCATTAATAGATAGAGAAGAAGCTGTTTGGAAGATAAAATCATTTCTTACTTCAAATCCTGATCTATTGCATTTTGATAAACTAGTGAATGAATTCTTTGAAAAAGAAAAACCATTTGAATTTAGAATTGAACTTACATCTAATGATAATGGAACTGTTATTTGCTGATTTTTTTTTATAGATGAAAGAAAGGAACCACCATCTATGGAATTTAGACCTTTAAAGGGAAATGCTATTGTTAAGTTAGCAAATGATATTAACAAAACTACTTCCGGTATACTTGTTAAAAGTTCTCAAACTGAAATTTGGGAAATTGTAGCATTACCAAAAGAACTTCCAGAATATCTCCAAGAACTTAAAGTAGGATCTAAGATATTAATCTGGAAGGGTTGGAAGGGTTTTGTTGTTAAGAAAGTAATAGAAGATGATAAGCAAATAGAATATATCTGTATGGACCTTCCTGATATTGCTGCTATTGTAGAATGAAATCTAAATTTCTTCTTTTGTGTTATAGAATATGAGAACACAATAAGGAGCAAAAGAAATGATCATTATAAATTCAAAACAAAAAGAACCATTAATCCTTGCAGGTTCAGAAGAGGATCTTTATTTTGAAGTTTGCTTAATCTTGTATGCATATGGAACTAGAATTTCTCCTAACGCAAAAGAAATTAATAATACAGACACTAATAGTAATAAGTTTATTGATCTTTGGTTGGAAACTATTAATCCACTTATTGCTGAGGCTGTTTTGTTGGCTATTGAAGAAAGAGAACCCAGTAATCATATGGATGGAAGTATGTCAGTTGATTTTTCCGGTCTTAACGAAGTGTTAAAAAAATTAAAAGAAGATGAGTCAGATTCTTGACATAAAAACAATGTATTTGATATATTTTCTTTCTTGACTTGTGTAAGATATGGTCAGTTCAAATGAAAGGAGAATGTTTTATATGATTCATTGTGAAACTAATCCTAATGATCCTACTAAGATCATTACAGACATTCAAGGTACTGGTTCAGATATAGACCAGGAAATGGTACATCTTCTTTTTTCTTATATCTGTCACAAAACAGAATTTTTAGAAGAAAAGTCTCTTATGTCATTGATAACAGATCATTCTTCTGGAAAGTATAAGGGTAATGGTGGATATTTGGCTTTCATACATGATGTAATCGGTATCATAAAACCTATTACAGATGATGTGGGAATTGAAACTGTGAAGTTGGCCGTTGATCCTTCTACTGCTAATTGTTATTCTGAGTTAATCAGACAGCCGGAAAACTTTGATATGTAACAAAAATAAAATAGTGATGCTTACAGCAATTTATGTCGAAAAGTTTTTGGGTACTGACTATAGCATCATGAATAAATAAAAACTTAATATGTGACTCTAACAGCAATCATTATTCATTATTGAAAATTTGATCTGCAAAAATCGAATCTAAATGAGTCATGAATAAGTAAAAAATAATATGTGACTTTGACAGCAATATGCTTTTTTTTTGTAACACCTAAGCCATTATTTTAGGTTTAACACATAAAGTCATGACATTATTGAAAGGAGAACAAAAATGGATTTTTCAAATGCCCTAAAGAATGAAAGTGCCAAGACATATACAGAAAATGGTGCTTTAGCTTTAAATACAACTGGTACAAAGTGTTTGGACCTTTTTGGTTGTATAGGATCTTTGAGATCAAGGTCTACAATAGAAGTAGAAAGGTTGTTTGCTGATGCTTATGCTGAGGATAAACTTCTTGCTACAAAGATCTTGTTTTATGCCAGAGATATTCTGGAAGGTTTGGGAGAACGTAAGGTTTTCCGGGATCTTCTTACCTATTGTGCTAAGTATCATCCGGAAGCTATTGAAAATAATCTGGATCTTATTGGCGTATATGGTAGATATGATGATCTGTATTCTCTTCTTGATACTCCACTTGAAGATAAGATGTGGAGTGTGATGAAGGATCAGTTTGAAGATGATCGTAAGAATATGGCTAAGGGTAATACAATATCTCTTTTGGCTAAGTGGATAAAGACACCTGATGCTTCTTCAAGAACTACCAGGAAACTAGGTATCTTGACTGCTAATAAGTTGGGATATTCAGTTTATGAATTCAAGAGAATTCTTAGAGCTTTGAGAAAGCATATAGGTATCGTAGAAAGATTTATGTCTGCCGGAGAATGGGATAAGATCAAATACCCGGAAGTTCCTTCCAGAGCTATGATGATCTATCGTAATGCTTTTCAGAGACATGATGAATATAGGTTTTCTGAATTTACCAGAAAAGCCTTAACTGGTGAAGTAAAGGTTAATTCTAAAACTCTTTATCCATATGATATAGTGGAAAAGATATATCGGAGAACTGAACTGATGGATCTTCTTGAAGCTCAATGGAAACAGTTACCTAACTATGTAGAACCAGGTACTAATGCTATAGTAATGGCTGATGTTTCTGGATCTATGTGGGGTAGGCCAATATGTACTTCTGTGGGACTTGCTATATATTTTGCTGAAAGAAACACCGGAGCATATCATAATCTTTTTATGACATTTTCTGGAGATCCTCACGTTGTTGCTCTTAAAGGTGAAACTTTAGCTCAGAAATATAAAGAAGTCTTTGATGCAGACTGGGGATTTAATACTGATCTTGAAGCAGCATTTCATAAGGTTTTGCAGATAGCAATAGATAATCATGTTCCACCGGAAGAGATGGTAAAGTCTATTATTGTTATTTCAGACATGGAAATTGATTCTGCTACTTATGGTGATGATTGGTTGTTCTATGATCTGATGAAAGCCAGATATGAACAGTATGGTTATCAAATTCCTAACATAGTGTTCTGGAATGTTAATAGCAGACATGATGTATTTCATGCTGATGCTACAAGAAAAGGTGTTCAGTTGATTTCAGGAAGTTCTGTTACATCTTTTAAGCAGATCATGGATTCTATCGGCTTAACTCCAGTAGAGATGATGTTAAAGGTGATTAATGCTAAACGTTATGAACCAATAACAATTAAAGATTGATGTATGTTCGGTGGTGCCGGAACCGGTCGAATTACATAAATTCAGCAGTGGCGGAATAGGTAGACGCTTAGGATAGTTAAAGGCACAGACTATCTATAAAAGAGTGCTATGTAAGGTGCAAATCCTTACCTGCTGAATTAAATATTGAGGTATCGCCAAGTGGTAAGGCATGGGACTTTGACTCCCACATTCATAGGTTCGAATCCTGTTACCTCAACCAATATCACCCTATGGTGTACGGATGCACAATAGAATGTGTAAGGTTCGAGTCCTTACTAGGGTGGTTTAAATTTTTAGATCGGAGTGGTTATGGAATTGATCATATTAGTCTTTGCCACAATAAATAAGAAAGGTCGATGGTCACTACGGGTTTGTAGATTTAGTAGTAGCGGATTAACAAAAGAAATCTACTTGCTAGTCAGTTAGCAAATTGAAGATAGCCGGAATGAATTTTGAAAAATTTATGCCGACATAAGCGAAAAGTGGTCCACTTGTTCATTCTGGTGTTGGAGATGAAGGGAACAAGGAAGTTTTGATCAGTTCTTTCTTGTTCCACACTGAATACTTATATGACTTCATAGTTTAAGTGGGAAAACACACGGATCTAGAGCAATAAAAAGACGGCTTATGCTCAAAATCATGTAGAGGGGATTGCCGACACATAAACCTGTTTGAGAGCAGTGTAATCTTATAGGTTCGAATCCTATTGAAGTCAAAAATAAAACTTTAGATAACGGACAAGGCTTAGGCATGTGAGTTTTTGATAAGAGTGGGAGATGATATCGTTAATACCACTAATTGATAAGATAACAAAATGGTGGGATGCGAGTGGTTATCTAAAGAATATGTCCTTATAGTTTAATGGTAGAACAACAGACTTTTAATCTGTGAAATGGTGGTTCAATTCCACTTGAGGACACCAGTAAAGAAAGGAATTGTTGGATATGAGTTATACTTATTTAAGATGGTTGGAATTTTATAAAATGGGTAGGTAGTAAATCGGCAACTACACCGGACTGTAAATCCGGCTCCTTCGGGAATAGTGGGATCGACACCCACCCTGCCCACCAAAGCGGTCAGATGTCTGTTGGGGAAAATCAATGAGGTTCAATCGCTATAGCAAATATTGAATGGTACTGTTAATACACTAACAGGAGTAAACTCCCGTGGTGATGTTCGAAAAACATTAAGGATTGGCTGTGTTCTTTTAATGAAGGGTGCATACTTTATTAAGAAATAGATACAATTTATAGCGCATAAATGGAAGAAGTATCTAACAGTCACAAATGGCATGTTAGACAAAATGGTTAAAGTCACTACCCTTTCAAGGTAGAACTTAAGGGTTCGAGTCCCTTACATGTCACCATAGCGGAGTTTTTGGTTCAACTGTGGAAATCCAGGCAACTTCTTTTGTACCGCTATACAAAGCAATAAGAAGGTAAGTCAGTACATTGGCGAAGGGGAAGATCCGGAGTTATGACCTAATCATATATGGTGTGACTGTTACCTGACTGATGGTAAAATGTGCGTTATCATTGGAAATAGATACTGCTTAATGAACATGATGAAGCTTTAAGTGTGAAGTAAGTAAGTCTAACAGTCAAAATGGGGATTTAGCTCAGTTGGTTAGAGCAATTGACTGTTAATCAATAGGTCATAGGTTCGAATCCTATAATCCCCGCCAATATGCAGATATGGAGTAATGGTATCTCAAAGGATTGCTAATCCTTCCTAGTAGAAATGCTAGTACAAGTTCGAATCTTGTTGTCTGCGCCAGATGGAGAAATGTCCGAGTTGGTTTATGGTGCTGGTCTTGAAAACCAGTGGATGTAAAAGTCCCGTGGGTTCGAATCCTACTTTCTCTGCCATAGAGGGTTTTAATGCTGAATTGATCTGAATGACTTTACCTCTATAAATATTAAAGGTGTAGATGATCCGGTTTTTGAAAATTTATCGTTATTAAATTTTTAAGGATTTAACTGCATCCTTTCAGAAAGCAATATGCACATTAGGTACATAGGGATCTAAGGTTGCTAATGAAAATAGATACTGCTTGGTGCATAAGTAAGTCTAGCAGTTATATAACGAGAAGTCGTCTAATGGCAGGACAGCAGACACCAATATAAGTCATTATGTGACTTTTACAGCAATACTTTGGGAAAGTCTAATCTGCATATTTAGGTTCAATTCCTAACTTCTCGACCATATATGTCCTAGTATTCCAATAGGTAGAGAATATAACTTACTAGTGGTTATATTTTTAGGAAATGTGAGGTTCTTTCCTTAGTTTAAAGTTGCCAGGTGGTGGCTAGACAACCTAGAAAACATTATGATCAAATTACACCTAGATTGTGATGTTGAACCTCAATTTTATATGGGTGTGTTGGAATTGGTCTACAAGACGGACTTAAAATCCGTTGGGTTTTACCCTTACGAGTTCGAATCTCGTCACCCATACCAAAGTAGTACTGGGTAGCATAGAGTTGCAGCCTATGAGATAATAGTAGTTCCTAACTACTAAGCCAGACTATTTAATTTTATTTAGTTATGTAGGAGATAACTTAATTATGAAAGATCGTTTGGATATTTTAAATCGAAAAGCTGAAATTGAAAGTTGGTGTGATCAAGGTTTATCTAAATTTCAAATAGCAGATAATCTTCAATGTAATATTAAAACTCTTAGAAAGTACATGTCTATTCTTAATATTGAGTATTCTGGTAGACAAGATTGGAATAAAGGAAGAACTTTTAAAAAAGGTTTAGATTTTAAAACTTATACCGGAAGAGGTGGTGTTAGTAGGGGTGCAATAAAGAAAAAATTATTACGAGAGCAATTAAAAGAATATAAGTGTGAATGTTGTGGACTTATTCTTGGATGAATTTACCCATTCCTTTAGAGTTACATCATATAGACGGAAACCAGACAAATGTATCTTTAGATAATTTACAGCTATTGTGTCCGAATTGTCATACACTTACAGATAATTATCGAGGAAAGGGTGTAAAAATAAAATCAAAACAAAAGTATTGTAAAGATTGTGGAAAGTTAATATCTAGGAAAGCTATTAGATGTTCTAAATGTGCAAACATAAAAACTGCACATTTAAGAGTTTTTTCTAGCAGTAAGCCAACAAAAACTGAGTTATTGTATTATTTGATTATATATAATAATTTTTTAAGAATAGGAAAAATATATGGAGTTTCTGATAATGCAGTAAGAAAATGGTGTGTTTCTTATAATTTGCCAAAAACCGCAAAATATTGGAAACATCAAACAGATTACTTTTTAGATTCTTTTGGGAATGTAGTAGCAGATATGGAAGATGGAAACAACTAGGTAGAATATAGTATTTATCGCTCTATGGTCTAATGGTTTAGGATGACTGATTGTCGATCAGTAGGTAGGGGTTCAATTCCCCTTAGAGTGGCCAGAAGATATACCTTACTAGTGGTTATATCTTTAGGGGATTGGAATTCTCCCCTCAGTTTAAAGCTATCAGGTGGTGACTAGGTAGCCTGAAAAACACAAGGATCGAGTACACCTAGATCTAAGTGTTGAATTCCATTTATGGTCACTTAGCCTAACTGGATAGGGCAACACCCTTCTAAGGTGTGGGTTACAGGTTCAAATCCTGTAGTGATCACCAGAGTCACTTATCCACATAGTAGACTCCTGTTTTATTAACTTGCTTTATGTGAAATTCATAGCCAGATACTCCACTCATCTGATCGTTATAGTCGATAACATCTTGATCTGTATGGTTGGGTACATATCCAGTTCAAGTCTGGAGATCAAGTTTCATAAAGTCATAAACCATCTTTGGGAAGTTTTATAAACATAATAATAGTATAACAATCAACATTCATAACATTAGTTCTCCTTTTTCCAAAGATGGTTTCTTATGACTTATTTAATAAAGATTAAAATATTTTAAAGACTAGATGAATACATTCTCTAGTCTTTTTCTTTGTTGACATTACTGTAATTTATACTTAATCTATGGTTATCTAAATTAATAGAAATGAGGTAATAAATTATGGCAAAATTAGGTAGGCCTACTAAGGATGGTGTAAGTTTCAATTGTAAGTTAAGCAGCAAGATTTCAGAAGAACTGGAATTTATATCTAAATTAGAAGGTAAGACAAAGACCAGTATTGTTGAAGATGCTATAGCAGAATATTTAAATCCTTATAGAAATTCTAAAGGTAATATTTCTTTTGTTCCGGCATATCTTTTAAGTGGTGCATCAGAATTGGAAAGAAGGGTTGCTGAAATAGAAGGTAGAGAAGTAGAGATAACAAAGGAAAAGTGTTTTATTATTGAAGAAACCTCTATGTTTGGAGCTCCATATTATAAGATCTATAACCCGGAAATTAAGAACATAATGAAAGTACCTGCTAGTGATATTGAATTTATAGAACAAGTTGGTGGTAATAAATGACTTTAAATAATGAAAAGATAGATAAATTATTATCTACTCTTTCTGATAGTGAACAAGAATGTGTAAGAACTATTCTTAAAGAGTACACTAAAAAAGGATCTTCTGAATTATTAAATGGATTATATGAAAACGACTTTACGGAAGTTCCTGTCAGCATAGATGAATTTATTGAGTCTGATCAGTATGCCGGATGGTTTACTGGTAATGGTAAACAGATATTTCCTTATTGGAGAAAGAAACTAAGAGAAATCTTTGATGAAAAGAATAATTATTCAGAGATAGTACTTGGTGGTTGTCTTACAGGTGATACAGTAATTCCTTTACTTAATGGTAAAAAAGTAACTATGTCAGAATTGGTTGCTATAGGTGATCTAGATGAGTATGTGTATTCTTATGACTTAGAAACAAACAGATATGTACCAGGACATTTGGTACAAGCATTTTCTACTGGCATAAAAGAAGTTTATGAAATAATTTTAGATGATGGTTCATCATTCAAAGCTACATCTACACATAAGTTTCTTACTAGAGATAAACATTGGAAATCAATAGATACTGGATTATCTATTGGTGATAGTTTAATGCCTTTATATAGAACTATAAATGAAAATGGATATGAAGTTATACAACATCCGCAAAAAGATGGTTCATATGTTGAAGAATTTACTCATAAGATGGTTCTTAATAATAAAAGAGGTGATTCAGAAAATCTTTTTGTTACACATCATAGAGATGAAAATAAACTTAATAATGATCCTAGAAATTTATTAGCAGTTGATAGACATAAACATTGGTTATATCATGCACATCATGGTGGAACTCATTTTAAGAATTTTAATGATGATCGCAAAAATGGTAGGCTGTCTAGTGAACAATATGCTTACTTGTTAGAAAGTGCTAAAAAAGGTTGTATATCTAGATGGAGCATTGAAGAAGAACATCAAAAAATGTCCAACTTAACTACTAAGCGTATGAATAGTGGTTTAGCAAAATATATGTCTGATAAGGCAAAATCTAGTGAATACTGTATAAAAAAGAGATCTGAAAAGATTTCTAAACAAAATACAGATTCTTCTATGATATTTGCACAGCAAGTGGCAAAAGCTTGTAAAATATCTAGACTTGCAATAGATATATATGGTGAATTATCAGAACAAACTTATAATCAAATTCGTAAGGATTATGGTTTCAAGTGTGGCTATCCAGCATATAAGTCAATTATTGCTAGAATTTCAAATGAAGAATTATATGATAGAGCCGTTAATTATAATCATAGAATAGTTTCTATAACTAGGATTGGTTATGAAGAAGTTTATGATCTTACTGTAGAAAAGTATCATAATTTCTGTTTAGATTGTGGTATTGTAGCACATAATTCAATCGGTTGCGGAAAGTCTACTATAGCAGTAATAGGACTTGCTTATTCTTTATACTGGTTGATGTGTCTTAAAGATCCTAATCCTTATTTTGGTTTAGGTAGAGGTGATACAATCTATATAGTATTCTTTAATGCTACACTTCAATTATCAAGGGGTGTTGCTTATTCTAAATTCCAGGATCTTTTACAACATTCTCCCTGGTTTCTTGCTAGAGGTACAATATCCGGTACTAAGTATCTTGAATACACTCCTAATAAAACTGAAAACTCTCATATAGCATTTACTGTAGGTTCACAACCGGAACATAGCTTAGGTAAGGCTATTGCTGGAGGCATATTAGACGAGTGCAATTTTACGAAGGGAGCAAATATAGAGATTGAGAAATCTAAGATTATGGAAACATATACATCAGTACTTGCCAGAATTAAATCAAGATTCATAGTAGGTGGTAAGGTAAGAGGCAGATTGTTTCTTGTATCTTCTAAGAAATCTGAATATGACTTTATTGAAGCATATGTAAGAAAAGTAAAAGGAAATCCGGGAGTTTATATAGCAGAAGCCAGACTTTATGAATTAAAAGCAGTTGCTTTTAGTGGTGAAAAGTTTAGAGTGGCCGTAGGAGGCTCTAATTTGCCCTCTAGGATCATTCCAGATGATGAAGATAGTGAAACATACATAGCACAAGGATATGAGATAGAAGCCGTTCCTATTGAGTTAAAACAGGACTTCCAATTGGATATGACCAGGGCATTAAGAGATCATTGTGGAATTGCTGTATCTGGTGTAACAAGATTTATTGCGTATACATCACTTGAAAAATGTATTATTCCACAAAAGAATCCCTTTAAATCTAATGTTATATATGTTGGTATGTTAGATCAATTGAAATATGAAGATTTCTTTGAACCTCATTTGGTTCCACAAGAAATCTATACTAAACCATTGTTTATTCATTTTGACTGTTCATTAACAGGTGATAGAACTGGTATAAGTTGTATTGCTGTTTTAGGTTATACAAATAGAGAAGGCTATGATTCATTTACTGGTGAGCATGTGGAAATTAGAGAATTAGCATTTAGACAAGTATTTTCTCTTGGAATTCAATGTCCTAGTGGTAGTGAAATTTCTTTTAGAAAGAATAGAGAATTCATTTATTATCTTAAATATACTCTAGGTTGGAATATAAAAGGTATTTCTCTAGATTCATTCCAATCTGCTGATCTAAAACAAAGTTTTATTACTGCTGGTTTTGAAGATACTTCTATAGTATCTCTTGATAGAAAACCGGATGGTTATCAATTTTTTAAAACAGCATTAATAGAAAGAAGAATACAAGTATTATCTAATCAGCAAGAATTATTTAAAGAAATAGTTGATCTTAAACAAGACAATCTTACTGGTAAAGTAGATCACCCTATAGATGGTTCTAAAGATATTGCAGATAGCTTTGCTGGTGCTATCTATAATGCTTCTTTACATGATGGTCAGTTTGCTTTTCATCTTGTTGATAATGCTATGTTATTCGGTGAAGTTAATGACGTTCCTTTAGATGATACTGTTGACTTTGTTAATGGTCTTATTTCTAATCCTAATAATGCTATTATGAATAGACCAAGACCTAATAACCAGAATAATAATCAGAACAATGGTAATGAAAATCTTTCTAATCCCTTTGCAGAAGATTCTATTAATGGTTTCTTAGCATGGTAATATTTTTATTTTTATTTCCCTCTTGTTTACTTATACCTCACAATGTAATAATATAAGATTAATTCTATATCTATGCATTATGTTCCTTTTTCTTGTTCCTTTAATGCATATTTATTATTATTTCTTTATTTTTAATTATTATGTTGTTTATTCCTACTGTTTATAAGGAGTTTGTTTTATATGGCTAATAACAGTTTTGCTAAATCATTCTTTGAAGATTTCCTTAAGATCCGTATTAAGGGTAAGCCAGGTAAGGAATCTGAAATAGGTATTGCTTCTCCTAAGAACACTATTGCTAGTCAACTTGAAGAATTGTCAGATGCTGGTCAGTTTGTTAATACATCTGAATTCCAATCATTCCGTACATTAGGTTCTGATAGAAATGAACAGTATAGAATGTTTGATGAAATGGCCAATGATTCTATTATAGCTTCTGCTTTGGAATTATATGCAGATGATAGTACACAGTATAATGCTAAAGGTCAGGTTATATGGGCAGAATCAGAAGATACTAATGTAGCAGCATTTGCTAATAGACTTCTTGAAGTGTTGAAGATCCAGGATAATGCTTGGTCACATATTTATAACTTAGGTAAGTATGGTGATGTTTATATTCAGTTATTCAAAGATGATGAGGTATATGATGATCCATTGATTAAGAATATTAATAGAACCAATGTTGATACTGTTTCTAATAGAAAAGGTGCTATCTATGAAGAATATGTAGAAAGAGTATCAAATCCTGCAGAAATGTTTGATCTGTCTTTTAGAGGCAAAACAGTAGGATATGTTGGTGTAACACTCTATGATAATTCAGATCAACAGACTGTATTTCAACAATATCAATACAGTACCAATGATAATAATATCAGAGTGTATGATCCGGATAAATTTATCCATATTATGCTTAATAATGATACTGATAGATTTCCGGAAAAGATGACATTAGATTTTGGTAGTACTTCTGAAAAAGAACTCAATGTATCTACATACAATGTAAAACGTGGTAAATCAATTCTTCAAGATGTATATAAGATCTATAGAGAAATCCAGTTAATGGAAGATTCTCTTTTACTTAACCGTGTTACAAGATCTTCTATTATCAGATTACTTCAAATAGAAGTAGGTGATATGCCTGAACCAAAGGTTAAGTTATTACTTGAAAGATTTAAGAGATTAATAGAACAAAAGAACTATCTGGATAAAGAAGGTGGTGGTAAGTTTTCTAATGCTGCTACACCAGGTCCTATAGATAATGTTCTTTATATCCCTACACATGATGGTAAAGGTGCTGTGTCTATGTCTAACCTTGGTGGTGATGTAGATGTTAAATCCATTACTGATGTAGATTACTTTAAGAATAAGCTTTATGGTGGTCTTAAGATTCCTAAACAATTCTTAGGTGATACTGATGATGCTGCCGGGTTTAGTGGTGGTACATCTCTTACTAAACTTGATAGCAGATATGCCAGAACAATTAAAAGAATACAAAATGCATATATAACAGGTATCACTACTCTTATTAATCTTTTTGCTTTAAATAGAGGATTCCCGGACTATATAAATAACTTTACCATTCGTATGGTATCACCTGCTACAACAGAAGATGCTGAAAGAGATGAATCCTTAAGTACTAAGATTGATATAGCTGATAGGTTCTTAGGCCTTATCCCGGAAGATATGGTTAAACCTCAAACAAGAAAGGATATGCTTGTATTCTTAGTATCTAATTATCTTAGTGAACCAGAACTTGCACAAATGCTTGAAGAAGATACATTACTTCAAGAACTTAAGGATGAAGAAGAACAGGAACTTGATATGACTTCTAATGGTGAAGGTGGTAGGGGTCCTAGTGGTCCATCATTTGATATGGACTTTGGTGGATCTGGTGAAGAAGATTTTGGAGAACCAGAAGGTTTTGGTGAAGAACCTGGTGGTACAGAAGAATTAGATTTAGGTGGAGAACCTGAATTGGATATGAGTGATATAGAAATATAATTAGATAGATACCTGTCTATATGTTAAAGTATAGATGGGTATCAATGTATTATAGGTGGTTCATATGATAACTGTTTTAAATGAAATGGCTTGGATAGATTACAATGCTAATAAGGACAATGCTGTTAGAAAGGATTGTACTATCAGAGCATTATCTTTAGCCTATGACATTCCATATGAGAAAGTATCTAAAGAGTTCAGAGGACATGCTAGAGGTGAAAAATATCAATTCAATACTAAAGATAATTTGGAATGGTATATTTCAGAACATGGATATGAAGGTAAAGAACCATTTGTTTTATCAGAACCAATGACAGTATCTGAATTTGAAGAAACACATCCAGATGGTACATATTTATTACTTACCGGAAGAGATGCTGTTTCTGGTCCTTCTTATGGAGCATATTACAGTCATATTGTTTGTTGTATCAATGGTAATGTTTATGATTCTTGGAATTCAGAAAATCAATATGTTAAGTATGTATGTACTGTAGATGCCAATCATTCAGATCAAATAACTTCTGAAAGATATTCAAAAGAAGAAATAGAGTATCTTACTAAGCAAGTACTAGAGTTAGCAGTAAGGGATTATCTGTTATCCAGAGATGGTAAGGATTTTAATTTAATCGATTATCAAGGTATCATTATCTATAGTGATAATACTCAATATAATTTTTACTACACCACTTATATAAAATATATCAGAATTCCTAATGTTACTTGTTTTACAATTCGTTGTTCTGATCTATACACTTGTACTATTTACTATAAGATCAATACAGTTGCTGCTAAAGAAACGCCTATTTTTTTAAGTAGTGCTTTAAAACAAGAAGCACATGAAGGAACGATAGTTATTAAGTTTTCACCTAAGATGAATAATGATGATATTGGAAAGGAAATAGAAAAGAAAGTACCATCTGGTATAAAGAAGTTAGCCAAATTATTAACCAGTGAAGAAGAACTATATAGTAAGGCTACATCTGGCAGTATGTGGGATGAATTTCCTTTATTAAACTATGATGCTTGTTATGGTAATGATAATCAGATTTATAAGTTATTAAAGAATTGTAGTGATGGTATTAAAGAAAATGTAATTAGTGTTGAATATTCTAGTTATAACAAGGAATGGGATGTAATGATAAAACCAGATCCTAGTATTACTAAGTTTAATAAGATTCATTTGTTTGGTAAAAATGCTAAACAGATAAAAGCTTGTTATGATGACTATATGAAAGAAGTACAAGAAGGTAAGGTGTGGAGCAGTTATTACTATTATGATTTCATAAAGGGTGATTAATATGATTGAAATACAGATTGAAGATTATTACATTCCTATGAAAGATTTTGATAAGTATGCTAAAGAAAGGGAAAGGTATCTTAATTCTATTGATAAGGAATGTGGTACACAGTTTACTGTTAAGAACTGGAAACAGGTAATGAAGAAAGGGGATTCTGATAAATGAAAGATTTAGATTATGAAGATCATTTTGATGATAAGGAAGATGAGATAGAACCGGAAGAAGATGGTTACGAAGAAGATGATGTGCTTTTAGAAGAAGCTCCATATACTAACAAGGATCTTGCTTTAGCAGTAGTTGATATGTTTAATAGCGATCAAACTGAAATGTGGGAAGTTGCCGTATATGATCTTCTTGATTCCGGATTATTAGATGATATGTCTGATATGGATTATGACAGATGGATAACAGATAATGATTCATCAGTCATTCAAGATTATATTGAAGATAATCCAGATATGGCCAAAGAGATCTTTAAGGTTGTAGCAAATGCATATGGTTATAAGAATTATACAGACTATAAGACTTATAATGACTATGTATCTACAGAAGGTGAACAAGAAGAAATAGGAGCATTTAGGGAAGCAACTAATTGTGGTGCTGTTGCTAATGTACCAGGAAAACATATTAGGATTGATATAGATGAAGATGAATATGATATTCCTGATGAACTGAATGATTAAATATATTAACATTTTCTTTTTTATATGATATAAAGGACTTAGAGAATATCTTTTCTTTATTTATATATTAGGACATTTAGAAATCCTAATTCTAAAAATAACCAATTAAATAACTCCTAATGATATATGGCGCAATATAACTAACTACTTTCTTAATCTCCTCCTTCTACTTAAGAAAGTAGTTTAGTTATATTTAATTGAGGTGGATGGTATGAAGATTAATTTAAGTGAAGGGAGTTCAACATATCCGGTTCCCTGGATGGATTATTATGTTGACATAATGAACCTTTTAGATCATGTTGCTTTAAGTGACAGAGATCTTACGGAAGAAGAAATTGACAGATTAGAATTTTTATCAGACCATGGTGGTGGAAATATCCCGGATATAGCTGATGCTAATGATTGTGGATATTGTGATACCTGGGATGATCTTGTTTATGCATTAAGGGATTTACATAGAACCGGTGAAAGAATTTCGATTAATTAAAAATAAAATATAAAATAAGGTAAAGGAAAAGAAATATGGACACACTTTCAAAAATAATCGATATTTGTCTTGCTGCTGGATTACCGGTTCTGGGTGGTGCAATGTGGATTGGTTTTAAGATTGTTATTAAGAATGTTAAAGCAGTTAAGCTAGGTACACAAGCATCATTAAGAAATTCAATGGTACAGATGTGGGAAACCTATTCTGCATTAGGTTATGCTCCTATTCATGTTAAAGATGATTTTGAGAATGTATATCAGAATTATCACGCATTAGGGGTTAATGGAGTAATGGATAGTTTAAGAACAAAGTTTCTGGAACTTCCTACCAGTCCTGATGATAAGACAGGTAATTTAGGATAAGGAGTTATATACATGCTTAAGGTAGAAATTGAAACAACTAGAAAAGGCATAGATCAAAGAAGAAAGGATCTTTATGCCAGAACAAGACAGAAATTATCAGATATTGGTGATAGAGAACCCACTAATCTTGCCAGAGATTTAAGAGGTATCTTACCGGATAATGATTATGATAATTATCGTAGAGAAACGGAAGAACTTAATTGTATTGATATGATCCATTCCATTCTCACATATTCAGATCCTAGTACTTGGACCGTAGATGATATAATGGAAAACAGATACATAAAAAAGTACATTGATATATTAGGTAAGATCAGAGTTGCTACATTAATTCAAAAAGAGATAGCTGAATATATGGATGTTGAAATAACCAAAGATACCTACATAGATAGTGAAGGTGTAGCATATAATTCAGTAAGGTTTAAAGATGATATTTAATAAGGTGGTAGTATTTTATGAAACTTTATTTCACAGAAACAGGATTAGATAATATTTCTACTTGGCTTACCGGAACAGCAGCACAACAATCTACTGCTACATTTACTGAAACTGATGTAATGGAAAAGACTTATTCATTTGACCAGTTAGATCAGGTATATGGTTTTATGGGTGAATGGTCTAGTGCTTCAAATGATCGTAAGAAAGAGATTGTTGCTATCCTTAATACATGGTATGTTGCTACATCTATTCCTAGTGCTGATGATATAGAAGATATGTATCATCAACAGATAATTAATGCTAGAGATAACTATACTTTAGGTGGTATAGTTTGATTTTTGATATAAAAAGCAATGGATCTGATATATTCTATTGCTTTTATTTTATATATTAGAATTATTAATTTGTTTAAAAGGAGAATAACTAGTATGGTTAGAATTACGTTAGACGAAAGTAAAGCAATTGATGAGAGCAAGGTTATTATGCCTAAGTCTTATATTTCAAAGAAGATCCAGGATTTAAGTGATAGGGATTTTAAGAGGGTACAGGCTGTTTATGATATGGAAGGTACTGATGACTATGATTTATTATCTCCAGATGCTAAACTCCAAGTTTCAAGAATTGTAAGAGGTTTCTAATTATGTACGCAAGAAATAACAACTCAGGTTATTTATCCGGTGATCCTAATGATTATCTTTATATGGATATTGATGATGCTTTTTCCGGATATAAAGAATGGCTTACTTATGATGAAATGCGTAAAGAAGCCAGTGGTTTGAAGTATGATTGTTTTACTGATGATACCTGTTATGGATATAACTGGGATTATGATATGGAGCATTACATACCTGCATTAAAAGAATATGCTAATGCTACATTCTATAATGATCAAAAAGGTGAAGTTGATTTCTTTGATATGTTCAAACAAGAACTTTCTTATGGTGATTTCCCAGATTTTGAAGATGATGAATGGTGGGATTATGATAATGAAATCATTCAAGAAGGTGAAGATCGATATAATTACGGAAGTAATATAAAAGATACTGCTGAATTTGAAGAACAACTTCGTGATGCTCTTTTAGTAGATGATGATATTCAAGAATTAGCTAAAAATGCTTCCATTGATTTTGAACAATTCTGTGATGAAATTGCTTGGGATGTATGTAATTCAGGATATAATTTCTTGTTAAGAGCAAATATAATGTCACCATCTTATAGAGTTGAAGTTGGTGGACAGCACTATGATGTAGATGCTGATCTTGTTTGGGATATAGCACAAAGTTTAGCAGATGTATATTAATTATTAAGAGGTGAATAATATGTCACATATAAGTATTTATCTTACCAATCTCGGTAAATACAATGAAGGTGAACTTGTAGGTGAATGGGTAGACCTTCCAGTATCTGATGAAGAACTCCAGGAAGTCTATAAGAGAATTGGTATTAGTGATGAACCGGATGAAGATGGTAATTACTATGAAGAATATTTCATTACTGATTATGAATCTGATATTCCTGGATTACATATTGATGAATATGATTCTATTTCTAGTCTTAATGAATTAGCAGAGGCAGTAGATGATCTTGATGATTATGATCTTAAGATCTTTAAGAACGCAGTAGAAGCTGGTTACATTGATGCTGATGATATTGCTGATTTTGATCCTGATGATTTCTATCTTTATGAAGGTGTAGATTCTGATTCTGAATTAGGTGAAATTATTATAGATGAACTTTACGGTTCTCCATCTGGATTGGATTCTGATACTCTTGAAAGATATTTTGACTATGATGCATATGGTAGAGATATTCGTTTAGAGTTTGATCCGTATTCTTGGGTTGATGATGAAGAAGAAGCTAAAGAACGTTTTGGTGTAGAAGATATTGGTGAGATTGATGCATATGATTATTTTGATGTTTCAAGTGATTATGCATTAGGTGAACATTTTGTTGATAATCTCTACGGTAGTCTTTCTGAATTAGGAAAAGACACATTGGAAAAATATTTTGATTATGATTCTTATGGTAGAGATTGTGCATATGATGGTTGTTATACCGAAGATGGTTTTCTTTGGGATAGGAGATAATGTATGAAAACATATAGTCTTTCTGTAGATCAAATGAGGAATATGCTAGTAAATGATACAGCAGTAGTATCAGAAGAAGCAGTAGATCTTGTTTGCCAGATCAATGGTTATTCAGTAGATACAATGTATGACATTTTATATGCTACTACTGGATATAGATCTTTTGGTCAATTAGCAGAAGAGTATGGTTTAAATGATTACTGATAGGAGATAATGTTTATGACAGTTAGTGATTTTTTAAATACCTGTGAGTATATAGACATTCCGGTTGGTATACTTGCTCAAACAGATGATATGGATATTTCATATGGTACAGATGAAGTGATCTTTGATTGTGAATCATATCCATGTGATATCCCGGAAAACCTCTTAAGTCTTGAAGTTGATTTCTTTATTGTAGAAGAATATCAAGGTAAGACTTATTTTAAGATCTTTACAAATGGATTAGCATCTAAACTTAGAAGATACTAATTAGAAAGGAAATAATATATGATTGAAGTTATAAACGAAGCAAATAATCTGGTTACAACAGATGAAGAGATCATTCTTAAAAAGGGTCCTTGGACTTTAATAGCAGATACCACATTTGGTGATACCAATGAATATCTCATTCTTAAAGATGATGATGTTGTAATGTCGGTAAGAGCTGATTCAGATGATAAGGCTATTGAAAGATTTAACAGATACCTTCAAAGAGGATATTAATTTAATGAAAGGTTGTTCATACTATGAAGACTATAAATAAGAATAGTGCATATGCATATCTCAATAGGATCAAAACAGAAAGTAATGGTAAGATAAATGTTTCTCATATGATGCATAAAGTAGCAGAGAATACAGAAGTACCTACAGAAGTATTGATCTTTATTAACAGACATATAGGTTTACCGCAGTTATTCACATACAATGAGATATATGACAGAAGAAGAACATCACCATTGTATAAGAACCTGGTAAATGAAAATCTGGATGATGAAAATAAGGCCATTGCTTTAAGTTCGTTATTAACACAAACATTCATACATTCTAAGCAATTAGTAAATGAAGGAAAAAGATCAGATGCTATAGAATATGCTGAGATTATGAATGTTTCCACTATTACAGAAGCATTGAATGAGTATGCTGCCGGAGATCCTAAAAAGTTAAATGAGGTTTTCCAAGATGTTAGGAAAGTCTTTAAATATTTAGTAAATGAAAAAGCATAAAGGAGACTATATTTATGTTAGTAGATGAAGTATTTGAAGCTATAGTTAATGAATCCGGTGAAGGCCTTAGTGATGAAGAGTTTCTTGATCTTATGGATATGCTTTTAAAACAGGCGAATACACTAGGCAGACATTACCAAACTGTAGGTGAATGGATTGATGAGTGTGTTGATGAGATTAGAGAAAATTTGGAAGGAGAGTATTAATTATGTCATATGGTAATATAACACCAAAAGTTTATGAACAATGTAAGAAGGTTTATAAAGAACTTGATACATTAATTAAGCTTATAGGATTGGAATATGATTTTGATTCTGATGAATATATCTGTACTAACACAGATCAGGTAGATGAAGATTGGTGTGATAGAGAAATGTTATCAAGTATTGATACTGCATATGCTGATCTTAAATATTTTTTAAGTTAATGGAGAATAAAGAACATGGATCATTACAAATTTGAAGATGGTGAATATTTAGTTATTCTTTCTGATGAAAATGGAGACTATGATTGTTATACTTGCAATTCTGAAATAGAAGTGTTTGAGGTTCTTTCAAAAAGAATATTAGATGAACTGGAATATTTATTTTATGAAGAGGCATTTACAGATGAAATTTTCTGGACTGCTGATGATAAGGATTTTGCAGAAACCATTAGGAACACTGGCGTAATTAAAGATTATGATGTAATTAAAGATGCATATGAAACATTCTTTGCTGATGGTTGGTCTTATCTTGTTATGGATGATTATGGTAGTGTTATTGCATCTAGGAGAATTTAATTATGAAAGATTTTAGTGTAAAAGGTAAAGATGGTTATTATTTCCTTAAGAGTAATGATGAAGGTTATTATCTTGAAACAGATCAGCATAGATATGATTTTTATGAATTAGTTCCTATAGGAGCAACAAAAGATATTACAAGTGATATGGTTATGATTGTTTGTGATGATTATGATAAAAATCCAGATTCTTTTACTGAAATCATAGGTTGGGAATTTGGAGCTTTGGATTTTCCTAATACATATTCATGGGATCATATTGCAGAAATGATAGAAAACTATGAAAAGACTGGTAAAGCAATGAGGATTTAATTATGATCACAGTATTAGAAAGTAAAAACAAGTGGAATTTCAAGTATGTAAATGAAGAATATACAGGTGGTGGAATTTCTCTTTTCTATGGTCAGTTAGCGGATGGTACTTACTTCTTAGGTGATGATGATATGTATGATGTAAGATTACTTGATTCTGATCCACAAGCAGAAGCTAGAAATGGATATTATGATTTTGTATCTGATGATCCTGCTTGGCAAGAAGAACATCTTGTAAGAGATCTTAATACAGAAACAGAAAGTCCAGATTTTTGGTTAGCATTATATGATTTTTGTAAAAAGAATGATTCCATTACAAGTGCTTATGGTATTGATGAACATATTGATGAAATAAAGGAATTAAAGAAAACACCAGGTTGGAGATAATAAAGTATGCTTAGAGTTATCATTGAAAAGATATCTGAAAATGATTATTCACAATCTAAAAGAGGTATAGCATATAAGGTATTCAGGATAAAAGATGGTAAACTTTATCCACCAATGGTAGCTAATCCAGGTGGTGCTGATACTCCATTAGGCATATGGTTAGATGCAGAAGAAGGTGAATTTGCCGGATTATCCAAGACTGGTAGAAAACAAGTTAAATCTATTGGAAGTGGTAGTTTAGCATATAGACCTGGATGGCATTTAGGAGATACACCTAGAGCAAAGCAATTTGATAGATCTTTTGGTTGGGAAATAGTTAAACCAGTAGATGATAATCAGATAATGAAAATAATCAATAAGTATTCTACATTTGTTAATAGGTATGCTAAGGCATCTAATGTTGGAAATATCTATTACATCAAAGATATAGATGCTTATATTCAGGTAACAAATGATAATGCACCATATTTTCCTTATGATTTTATTTGGGCAGAATGTGAATATGTAATGGATATAGATTATCAAGATGAAGCTGATGAACAAGGTTATATGAGAACCAATGCTGATGGTACATCTTATAGAAGTGATAAATATCAACATTCATTAGCAGGACTTCCTAGACTTCCTAAGAATGGTTATTACAAATATAGAACTAATCCTGATCCTGATACAGTTCCGTGGGTAATCACCGGATCTATAAAAGTCACAAAGTTACTTGATGATTTTGATGTAGATAAGATATTAGGTGGTAATGCTCCTGAAAGACAAGGTGGAAATAAAACCTTATCTGAATTAGGACTCACTCAGATATAAGGATATAGCCAAATTATGCTCTAGGATCAATTCTAAGACGTTCTAGAGCATTAACTATAGAATTAAGTATAATAAACTTAGAAGTGCTTAGAAACGATTTTAGAAAGGAAATAGAAGATGATTGATATTTTGAATGAATCTAAAAAAGAAACGATTAAATATAAACTTTATGATGAAGTTTATGATTTAGGGTTATATACTGATACATATGCAGGTAATGGTAATCTATATATAGGATTAGTTGATGCAGAAACTGGTGAAGAGTTTGCTGATCTTTCAATTAATATAGAACCATTACCGGATGACTGTATTTGTCTTAGTGATGATTTCCGTAAAGAACACATAGCACTTATTAAGAAATACAAATTAGGTACATTTACAGGTGAATATGCTTATAGTGGTTATGGCCAATATCCTATTTATCAGATGAATATGGATAATGTAAGAAAATACCTGGTTAATTAAACAGAAAGGATTACTAGAATATGCTTAAAGTATTTATTGAAGCTGATAAGAGTGAAGAATTTGATACTACATTTGGTGATGTAGATGATATTCAACTTACCGGAGATGTAGAAAAGGATTTTGATACATTGATCGATACATTACAGCAAAACAGTTTTGAAGAACTGGGAGATGAGCTTAATGATGTAGTTAATGATCCTAAACTCTATGATCTTCTTTCTATGGGTTTTGGTGATGGTGAGCTTGCTGATGTTAAGATGAGTTCTACACCTACAAGTCTTTATGTTACATCTTTACTTCCATCACAGTCTGAAATCGGTTTGGATAATTCTCTTTCTTATCCTCTTAAGCAAGATTGTTCACATTTGTTTGTAGATGAACCGATTAAGATCGTAGCACCTATTGTTACATATAGAAAGACTTTCATTGTTGACGGACACCACAGATGGTCCCAGTTATATATGATCAATCCTAATGCTAAGATTGAGGCTATTAATTTTAACTATGAACAACCATCACCTTATAGAGCATTAAGGAATTTCCAGGGAGCTATTGCCGTTGCTAATAAAGATGTACCTAAGTCTTACAGCAAGGTAAACAATGTATATGAAATGTCAGAAGGTGCTATTAGAAAGTATGTTGCTGCTAACATTCAAGATGTATGTTGGAAATCTTTAGTTAAGGTTGGTGTATGTAAGGATAAAGAAAGTGCTATTGATTACATCACTAAAAATGCAATGACTTTGAAGAGAGATAACTTTCCACCTGCTAATGCACCAGATAGAGAGTATATGCCACAGACTGATGATAAGTCTATTAACATTGCTAAAAAAGGACAAACTAATATATGATCAAGGTTAAGTTGGAGCATAATGTAGATTTATCCGGAATCCCGGAAGAAAATCAACATGGTGATTGTTTTGTTCAAGCATTACATCAGTTCCTTAAAAATCCTAAGAGATATACATTGGTACATGGAGTTGTAACTGGCCAAGGTGCTATAGAAGGAATTGAACATAACCATGCTTGGGTAATAGATGAAAAGAATGAACAAGTAATTGATAATACTTTACCTGGCAATAAAAGAATTCCTATAGGAATTTATTACTGGGTTGGTAAGATTTCTATTACCAGAGAATATAAAGAAAAAGAAGTTATGGAAATGATAGATAAGTATGGAACATATGGTCCTTGGGATGAAGTGTTCAATGATTATCCGTAAGAGGTGATGTGATGGTAGTTTTTTATAACACAAGGAATTTACCCAGACAGGATTATACGATCATATCTTATATGGATAAGCCGGGAAGATGGACTGGTCAAGCATTGATACAACATTCAATGAATCCAATGTATACACCTGAAAGAGAAATAACAGCATATCAACTGGAAGGTGAAGATGGTGAAGTATACTGGGTAGATGCTAATACATTATTAATGGCTATGATGCACCATAGTATTTCAATTACTAATGGTAGAGTTGTAGGATATACAATTAGATATTATTAATTTGTGAGGCAAAAGATTATGATTGAACGTAAATGGTATGTAGGAGAAGATCGTCAAGGTGGTTCATTTGGTATGATTTATGGTTCTATGACTGCTGATGAGTGGTTAGACGTTGCTACAGGCTGGATGGATGATGACGGTGCTTTTGATGATGAAGATGGTGAAACTGAGGAAGAATATAGAGCATACTGGCAAAAGGTAATTGATAGAGATCCACAAGAGTTTATTGATTATTTTGATGATGCTTGGGAACTTACAATGGTTGAAGGTGAAAAACCAAGAGATCTTGAAGATTATAGTAATCTGTATTATCTGGCTTGGTATAACGGAGAACAGTTTAATGAATATGATTATGAAGAAGATGCTATTACTGATCTTAAGAACACAATAAACAACCAGATTAAAAAAGATCCATATCAGATTGATTTTTCTGAATGTTATGTAGAAAGTCGTCTTGTATGGGATGAAGATGGTAATAGTGCAGAAGTTTGCTATATAGCAGATGGTGATCCAGAATATTCAAAATATATTGAATAAGGAATAAGTTTTATGATCAGAGTAATAATAGAATCAAAAACATCTATAGAGGATTTAATGATTTTAGTATTTAGAAATGAATATGAAAATTGTAATGATACTGGTAAGAAGATGTTTAATGATGATTATCCGGATTGGAATAATAAAGAAAATATCCGTAATTACTTTTATAATGCATTTGAAGTAGAAGATGAAATCAAATCATATTTCAGATTAGCAGATAAGAAAGATAAGAAAGGATTACAAGAATTATTAGATCTTGGAACATTACCACCTTATGAAACTTATTTAGTAAATGCATTGTTAAGTGTTATTAGTTAAGGAATTGCTATGATTAGAATTTTGATTGAAGAACAAAATCATCCAGAACTAACATGTATTTCTTCTGTAGAGTATGAAGAAATAAAAGAGGATTTGTTAAAAGATGCTCAAGCATTTTGTAATTATAATGGCTATTGGTGTGTTTGTGTTGCTATAAGAAAGTTTCCAAATTGGTATTTAGTTAATTTAGATACTGGATATCTTTTTACTGCTAACTCTTTAGAAGAGTATAGACACACTTTAAAAGACTGGGGTTTTTCTGAAAATCTAGTACAGTCTGTATATGGAAAGCAAAATGATTTTGAAAATAAATAATAAAGGAGAAACATAACACATGGATAGAGATGAACTTATTCGTATTGTAGAAGAATTTAAAGCAGATAAATACCCGGATGGTGTGTATGAAATCTATGCTGACTATAGGGATGAACTTTCTGATAAACAAGCATTAAAGATTATCAAATCTAAAGATCCTTCCACTACATTCTATGAAATTCTTGAAGAAAGTTATCTATACACAGATTCTTATTATCAAGATGCTTTAGACAAAGAATTTGAAGATTGGTGTGAATATCATGATTATGATGTAACCATTGATGATCTTCGTAGTGAAGATGTTTATCTGGATGAATACATTACATTTGAACTTCCATATGACCATTTCTTAGATCAGGAATATTACTGTAGATTGATCGTGGATAATGGTGATGCTAATTATGATTTCACCAGAAATCCTAACCAGGATAATGGTTATCAGATTGAAAGTGGAGCAGGTATTATCTGGTTAGGTGAACAGTTAGGATATACAGTAGAGCAGATGCAACAAGCATTAGATTCTGCTATTAATCCTGATGAATATCCGATAGATCATAAGTTAGGTAAGGATAAGTTCTTAGACAGTCTTATTCAAGAAGCAGCAAATGCATTTGGTTGTCCGGCACTTACATTCCTTTGTAAGATGAGTCTTAAGGATTTGATTAAAGTTGCAGAAAACCATGCAGATGTAAAAGTAGAACTCAATGATATGGGTTGTGGTTTCTTTGATGGTTACAATGGTGGTGGCAGTGTTCTTGAACTTGAATGTGGTAAGAAAGATATCATCATACCAAATGATAAGATCTATCAGCTTGTACCGGATATCAAATGTAATGGTATGTATTCGGTAGATGAAGTATATGGCCTTTGGAAAGGTGCATATGCTGATGCAGAAGCTATTTAATAAATAAAGGAGAAAACAGTATGATTACGTTTTTAAAAGAATTTGTAAGTCCGGAAAGAGAAGAAGCTTGGAAACTTATAGATAAGTATCAAGAACGTGAATTTGGTGAAGTTCTTTATTCAGAAGGTGCTAGTGCGATTCTAGTAATGGCACTTCCTTTTAATACATATTCTGAGTTTGATGATGAAATGTATGAAGGTACATGTAGTGCTATCATAGACCTTATGCATTACACATTAAATTTTACAGCTTATGATGCAGCAAAGGATAAAGATTTTTATGATTCTATTCAATATAATAATCTTGAAGATATGATTAACAAACTCCTTAAGCCTATGGCAGATGGTAAAATCACAGAAGAAGATTTTAAAGATCTGTTAGAAACTCACATTATAGTTTAATAGAAATTACCAAATACTATAAATAATAAATAAAACCATATCTTAGTAATTTACATTAAGGTATGGTTTTAATAAAATAAAAGTATTAGGAGTTATCTATATGTCAGAAGAAGAACTGGAAATGTTTGTTACCAGATATTTAGATGAGAAACATGAAGAAACTAAATCTGAAAATATGGAGAAATAAATAAGATGGTTAAGATTAATTTGAATGAAGATATTAATTCGTATTCATATACAGGACCTGGATTTGCTGATGATAGAATTGACTTAGCAAGCTTTTCAAATGATGATGGTTATGTAGAACTAGTTAATGATGGATTTGATTGCTATGTTACTTCTCAATCATTCTTAGGCGATTATGACTTTTATCGTGAATATAAAATGTCTAATATTGATGCTGCAATTAAAGATTTTAATACAGAAGTAAAGCATTTTGGAGATACTAGATCTCTTACTCGTAGATTTATAGATCAAGTATTATCTGAATATGGTAAGTCATTAAGTGATTATGAACCTGGTGGTTTTTATGATAATTTAAGAAAGGGGAAATAAAGATTATGATTACTAAAATTCCATTAAATGAATGGAATCGTGGAGATTTTAATGGTTTAGGAACTTCTAATGATCCTAATGATAAAAGAACTAATTACAAGTTTACAGATCTGTATATTCCGGGTAATGATGCTGCACCAGATGAATTATTCCAACAAGTAATGAATAATTACATTACAGATCGTGGAGAGTTAGAATCCATTCAGAAGATTCTTGAAAGAAATGGATGGAAAGAAGAAGCCAAAATTGTTGGTTACTTTATTGATGAGATTGATGAAGAAAAACAGTATGGTGATGATTATTCCATTAGTAGAATGAAGATTGATATTGCTGATGATTATAAACATGCTGGGTTTAAAGATGCTACTTGGGGCAAGGTAGAATGGGGATTAGATTGTTACTTAGATGGTGATTATGTAATTATTGTTCTTACTGATCCAGAAACCTGGGAATCTGATAGCGATAGAGTACCAGTTGAAGAATTTATGAATATGACTAGAGATGACTTTGATAGTTGGGTAGGTCAATTGCGTTTTTATGGTGATTTTGAACCAGAGGAAGAAGAATAATTAAGGAGAAACTAGTTTATGAATGATACTTATAATTCTGATCTTCAAGAAGCAATTGATTTAATAACTGCTTATTATGAAGTAGAGTTTGGGGAAGATGTTGATTATCCAAATGAATATTCTTCCGGTAGTGATAATGTTTATCCTCTAATGTATACATCTGTAGATGGTTCTGATGGATATGAGCATGATATCCAGGTAAGTGCAGATTTAGATGCTTCTGAAATGGTTTATTACGTTGATAATGCTATAGTTTATAGACAGAGATATAAAAATCTTCGTGAAATGATCGATAAAGAATTATTTGATTTTGAAGAAAATGCAGATCAGATATTTGATTACTATTATGGTAAGTGTATTAGATTTGTAGATTAATGATAGGAGAAATGTTTTTATGTACCAGGAACATTATTTTGAAGTAACTAATTGTGCGTTTCGTACATATCTTTATGATGAAACTGCAAAAGATAATCGTGGAGATAGAGTAGCCTATTGGTACCCTACAGGTAAGAATAGAATAAGCCGTAATTCTTTTGTAGACTGTGTAAAACAATACATATATGCTCCTTTTTCGGAAAATCCTACAGATTGGCAATTTGATAGCGAAAGGAATAAGATAGTGATTTCTGTATTATCTTCCCGTCCTTGTGGTTCATATGCCAGAGATGGTTTTGCTAAGAAACCTACTAAAAAGGAACTTGCTGATTTCGAAAAAGGTAAAGGTGAGTTGTATATAGTAGAATTTGAAGCAAATGTAGAAGAAATCTCTATCACTAGCATTACAGAAGAACTTGCCAGAGCAGAAGGTCTGGAAATAATATAAAAATAAACAAGCCTTAGATTGAGTTCTAAGGCTTTCCTTGTAGGAAATGACTGATTATATTAATTTCTATAAGGTAAGTCTTAGAAAGGCAAATAGAAAGGAATTAGGTTATGATTACTGTTCTTAATGAAAGTAATATTAAGCATAACGGTGATGGTACAGTTTGGTGTACTTGTATAAAGTGTACTTATAATGAACCATTCAAGATGCGTAAACATAAAGATCCGGACTTTGGGAATGTTGAATGGTATGCAGTATGTCCTAGATGTGGAACTGAATATACAGAATTGTTAGAAAGATGAGGTAATAGAATTATGGATGAACAGGCTGTAAAAAATATAATTCGTGATACAATGGCATGGAAACTGACAGAAGAAACCATTAATGGTAAAAAAGTTTGGTGTTATTCCAGAGGTAATGGCGATTATATACCAGTTAAATATATTTCCGAAGATGAAAGAGATATATTAATAAATAGTTGTTGGGATGATGTTGAACTTGAACTTGGTGAAATAGATGACATAGACCTTTTTGATGATTGGTTTGATGATGTTTTCTATGATGAATTTATGTAATTCTTAAGAGGTAACTAATTATGGCAAGAATACATCTTAATGAAGATTATGATGATTTATATGATCTTGTGAAACAATCACAAGATGATGAAATATATGATATCACTCAAGGTAAAATAAAGGATTATATTGATGACCAGGGTAGGTATCTTGATGACGAAGATATCTTGGATGAAATCTTCTGGGAAGATATTGATGATGGTCTGGCATATGATATTGCTAATTCCTGGGTAGATAAACAAAAAGAAGATCCTACATTCATAGATAGAATTTATGAAGAAGGTGCTAAGGATTTTGAGAAAATCTGGAAAGCCTTTTTAGATAAGTTTGATGAAATCACCATACAGGGTGAAGATTATGTGAGAATTGATTCCTTTAGCACATGGTTCTTAAATGGTGATGATTATGATGATCTTTTAGATAATAAAGATGAATTCATTAAGAAACAAATTCAAAGAGTGTTAGAAGATACTAAAGATCTTACAAAGTATATGTAATATGGAAAAATATCTGGTAGAAAATTTAGAAATACATGACACATTAAATCCTAAATTGTGGGATTCTAATGATAAGCTTATTCCTGATGTAAGGGATAAGATATTAGAAATAGTGGAAGAGTTCAAGAAGAATGTTAAGGAAATGACTGATCTTGAACTTAATCCGCTTGATATTTATATTGTTGGGTCCAATGCATCATATAATTACACAAGTCATTCTGATGTAGATGTTCATATAGTAATTAATTTTGATACCATTGATGAAAATTCCGGGTTAGTTCAATCACTTATGAATTTTCAAAAATCAAGTTTCAATAGTGGATATGACATATCTATTCATGGTATTGATGTAGAACTTTATGTTGAAGATCTTAATTCTACTGCTTTAAGTAATGGTGTATTTTCCGTTATGCAGGATCAATGGATTAAGAAACCGGAAAAGATAGAAGTAGAAGAAATTGATATCAATGATGATGTTGATGAATGGAAAGAAAAAATAAATGCTGCTTTAGATAGTAAATCCGCAGATGATATTGGAAAAGTAATTGATGATCTTTATATTCTTCGTAAGAACTCCTTACTAAGTGGCGGTGAATTTAGTGAAGGTAATTTAGTTTTTAAATCTATACGAGATTTAGAGTTGTTGCAAGACCTTAAGGATTCGTATACAAAATTAAGATCCAAAGAACTTTCTCTTGAGAATTGGAAGAAGCCACATAAGGTTACTGAGGTTTTTTCTGCATATATAGGTCGTTATGTTGAATGTCCTAATTGTGGATATGATACTGTTTATATTGGAACTGTTTCAAATGATGGTGCGTTAGTTGTATGTGATGAATGTGGTACAGAATTTGAACCATCATTAATTGTGAATGATCAAGGTAAGACAGAGTTAAAGTTATTATCTTTAGAAAAGAAAGGAGTATCAAAAGGTATGAAGATAAATCTTACCGAAAGTGTAAATGATTTGTGGTTCAATTCTATTGAAAGAGAAGAAGAAGCTATACCAGATGCAATTCAATATGGTGTATCTGATAGTAAGATTGATAGAATGATTAGTACTTATGATAATGTTGTAAGACTTCTTAAGGCTAATAGATCAGAAGTTGTATTTACTACCATGTATAACATAGATGATATAGTAGCACCTGATTTCCTTAGAAACTTTAAACCAGTTAAGACTATTCAGAAATACAACTTAACATTAAGAAAAGATGATAAAGGAAATCAAATTGTTACAGAACCATCTTATGGTACTATGACACTTTATTTTGCTAGTGAAGATATTGCTAAAGATATTATTAGTCAATATGAATTTGACTGGGATAATTATGATGATGAATATACACCTAGTTCCACTTATGGAGATTATAGCCCTAGTGATCCCTGGAACGCACCTGGAATGTCAAAACAGGACTTTATTTAATAAATAATAAATTTAATTATAAGGAGTTTTTATTATGGGTTACACTAACTATTGGAAAAGAACTGATAAAGAGTATGATAGTGATTTTGTCGAACTTGTAAAAGATGTATATGCAGATTGCAAGAACAAGGGAATTACTTTAGGTGATAACTGGGGAGAAGGTGAACCAGTTGCTGATCTTTTGGAGATTGCTTTTAATGGTGACGCTTCTAAAGATTTAGATCATGAAACATTCTATCTTCCTAATACAGATAATGAGTATTTTAAAGAGGGTTTTAATTTCTGTAAAACAGCAGCTAAACCTTATGACTATGCAGTAAAGGAAGTACTTAGACTTGCTGAGAAGTATGGATATGTTACTGATGTATCTGATGATGGTGAAGTAGATATTATTTCTGATGCAGAGTATTTAGGAGAATCATATTAGACAGAGAGTAAAAGTCTTAAAGAGTGGAATGATTGGAATATAGAAGCAATGACTGGTTATAAACCAAAGACTACATTCTATATGGATTTTTCTATTGCAGACAGATTTGGTGCTAATGCAATTAAAGATACATACAATAGAGCTATGAGAGAGTGGATAGATGATATTGAGTATGTAACTGAATTGTATATGGTCCTTAACTGGAAGATTTGGGAGCATTATGAAGATAACCCTGAGTATGGTGAACTTTATCAAACTCTTTGGGATAAGTGTGAAAGAGAGATATCTAAGCATTATAGAAATGATAAGGAAGCAATGAATTATTTTTATAAGACAACAGATTAAGTGAGGTAGCAAATGATTACTGTATTAGAAGCTACAAAGAAACCAGATTTCTTATCAGACATAAATGGTAGAACTTTTTGGAGAAGATATGCACCAGATATGCAGGAGTTTTCTAGGAAGTTCAAAAGTTGGGTAAAGAAGATCGCAAAAGAGAATGGTTGGGAAGTAGTAAATTATGGTTATTCTGTAGACCATTTTTCCGGGTTCTTTAAATGTGGTGATACATATATATATTTTGCATATGATCTTCCTTGGGAAGAACCAGTAGATGTAACATTGCCTGGAGCTCATTATGGTGTTCTTTATAGAACTGCTAAAGATGATAAAGATTATACAGGTGGTCATAATTGTTTTAGCAGCTTAGAAGATTTCCCGGAAGATGTAGCATTTGAAATGAACAGGTTACTTAGAATAAAAGAAAGGAATAATACACTATGATTACTATTCTTAATGAAACAACAAGAAAAGAAATAGATCAAAGAAATAAACAGATGTGGAATGATATCAGACAATCATTGAAAGATCATGGTGATTCTGATTGGAATAATGCTATTGGTTATATGAATAGACTTCCTAAAGAGAAGTCAGATGAGTTTTATAGGTACAGCAGAGAAACTGCTTGTATTGATATGTTGCACTCTATTCTTACTTATTCAGATCCAGAAACCTGGACAGTAGATAATATTCTTAAAGATCATTATATGCAACAGTATATTAAAGAGTTGGGAAAGGATACTGTAGCGAATCTTATTCAACAAGAAATTGCCGAGTATCAAGATGCTACTATTGATTATAATTCTTATACAGATAGTGAAGGCCTTTCTTATAACTCTGTAAGATTTAGGGATGATAAATCATATAAAAGAGAATCAGTACATACAGATTTAGTAGACCAATTTTTTGCAGATGTTCAAGATGTTGTAGATTATTTTAGATATCACAATAAGAATCTTAATAAGACACAAGATTATCTTTTATACGATTTGGAAGATGCTTTAGATAGTAGATCAACATTAGCAGCGAGAGAAGCAATTGCTAATTTGAAGAATCACTCTAAAGGTATGAATAACACGCAAAGTTCTATGATTGAAGAATTATATGGAGAGTTATTTGCTAGTGGTGAATACAAAGATATTGGTAGACCATCTTATGATGAATCATATAAGAGAGAATCAGTTGATGGTAAGCAAACATTAGCAGATTGGATATCTAACCCTAGAAATCAGAGAAGATATGGTAATGATGAAATAATGGTTGTTTGTATGAACCCTTATTTAGATGATCCTGATGATTGTCCGGGAGTACTGTTTGATGGTACATTTGATGAACTTAAGAACGGTACAGGTGATAATTATATTTCTGATAGTTATGATATTTGGGTGGTAACAGGTACTACTTATAAGAGATATGGTGGTACTGATTTCCTTGAAATTAGTGTTGATTCTATTCATTAAAAAGTAAGTGAGGTAGTGAGATATGATAACTAATTTAAATGAATCTGCTAACTATGATACAAAGCTAATTGCTAAGTGGCTTAAAGCAAAGTTTGATGATGAAGCATTTGGTACAGCAAAAACAATGCATGGTACATCAGATGCAGAGAGATATATGAACAGAAATAATCTTGTATATAATTCTGCTACAAAGATAGTTGGTGTATATCAAGGTAGTGATTGGAGAAATCCTACACCAATTTATAAAGTAATTCCTCAGTATGGTTCTAAGAAAGTACAAGGTACTTATGCACCTAAACTTCCTAAAATCATACCTATTGATGAGTACAATTCTATGTATGGTGAATCATATGTGAAAGAATCTTCACATACAGATTTAGTTAATAAGATATATTCAGTAATGGCAAATTATGAATATGGTTATGATCCTGATATGTCTGATATAAATGCTATGCTACAAGAATTAGTCATAAATAATGGAATAGATGATATTAAGTCTAATGCATTTAAAAAGGCTTGGATTTCAGCTCATAATAAAGCAGAAAGAAAAGTTTGGGGCAGATCAGGTGATGCTATGAAATATGACGATCTTACTCCTGGTGAACAAGATGCTATAGATAATTTTGATGAAGATTATTGGAAAAGATGGCGTAAACACTCAAAAACTGAATCAAAGAGATTGGTTAAAGAATCTTTTGATGATGATTGGACAGTATCAACAACTTCTCAATTTTATGATGGTAGAAAACAAACACTTAGAAAGTTTACTAGAGAACTAGATGGTCATAAAATTCTTGTATGTCCTAAATACAATGAAAAATTTGATCAGATAGACTGGACTGTTTTCTTAGATGGTGAAAAGAAAGAAGTTTTTGAAACATCATATGATGCAATAGACTTTGTAGATTATGAATTAGCAGACTTGTATCTTTAACAGTAAATAAAAGGCATTTGTACTATATGGTGTAAATGCCTTTAATCTATGTTCTAAGGCTTTTATTAAAAAGATAGGAAAAGTATCATAAGAAGAATTAGAAAGCATTAGAAACGAAAATAGAGGGGTTACAGAGTATGAATGATAACATATTAGAAATAAAACGTGGTACAACACCTACCATTACAATGAATATGCCGGAAGAAATACCTCTTGTTGAAGTAGTTGATATCTGGGTATCTATTAGTCAAATCACTAGAACATCAGTTCCGGTAATTAACAAGACAATGAATGATTGTACCATTGATTATGATAATAAAATAATTTCAGTTCTATTATCACAGGAAGATACTCTTAGACTTCTTCCTACACAGAATACCGGAGTACAATATAATCTTTCTACTTATATTGAGATCAGTCTTAAGTTTAGTGATGGTAGTAGAGCAACATCAAATAAACAGTTAATAACTGTATTAGATAATGTAAAGGAAGGGGTAATGTAATATGCCAGATATAAATTTCACTCCTAAGTTTGATACAAAAATAGAAGTTACCACTAGTGGTGAAGGTGCTATTAAATCAATAAGTCTTAATGGTAAACCAATTCCTCCAGATGAAAATGGTAATGTTGATCTGGGTCTTTTCTACACTATTCATGGAACCTATGAGGGAAGCATATATAGGAATACCTCTGGTAATATAGGAATATCTGAGACAGTAGAAGAGTCAGCAGAAGATGTCTTTAAAGCATTAGAAGATGGAAAGATCCTTTATTTTGATTTACTTCATGATGAATCTGGTAAGGCTATTACTACCAGATTTTCTTGCAGTATGCATACTCATGGTATATTCAGTGATGATGGTGTGGATTATTGTGCAGATGGAATAATTTTTAATGGGAAGGAAGGATGTTTAGTTACACTATCTGTTTGGATTCTTAGATCTCTTGAAGGAGAATTTATAGAATTTAATACCAGTATTAGTGTTAAAGAAATTTAAAATAACTTTCTATTTGTATATATTTATATCCATCAATGAATTGTGTCTTTACAATAAAAACAAATATATTTAAAATAAAAGAGAATTAGATGTATATCAATATGTCCGATTCTAATTTAACCATTCCTAAAAAGTATTATCACAGATTGATATAAGATCCTGTGGTAATACTTTAAAACTATGTAATTAAATAACATAGAGGTGAATTGATAGTGAATACCTATGGATATGTCTATATGACAACCAATTTAATAAATGGTAAAAGATATATAGGACAACATGCATATTCAGTATTTAATGAAAACTATAAAGGATCTGGAACTTATTTAACTAATGCTATAAAAAAGTATGGTGTTGAAAATTTTAAAACAGAACTTATAGAATGGTGTGAAACACAAGAAAAGTTAGATGAAAGAGAAAGATATTGGATTGCATATTATAATGCAGTAGAATCTGATGATTTTTATAATCTTGCTACTGGTGGTATTAATGGCAATCCTAGAAAGGGTACTAAATTTTCTTTAGAAGCAAGAAAGAAAATGTCTAGTAGGGTTTCTGGTGCTGGTAATCCTATGTATGGTAAAAATCATACTGAGAACTCCAGGAAAAAGATTTCTGAAAATCATGCTAACTTTAAAGGTGAACATTCACCTAGTTATAATAGAATTGCTATTAATGATGGTATAAAGATTAAATATGTGCGATCAGAAGATTTAGAAAGATATCTTTCTAAAGGCTGGATAATAGGTATTACAGAGGAAAGAAAACAAATACAATCTAAATCATTTAAAGGAAGGAAACACACAGAAGATTATAAAAAGAAACAGTCAGAACGTATGTCTGGTAAAAATAATCCTATGTATGGAAGAAAAGCTTCAAAAGAAACTAAAAGTCTTATGACACAGCAAAGACTTGGAAGAAGATGGATTAACAATGGTAAAGAAAATAAATTTGTTAAACCAGATGATTTGGAATCTTTATTAAATGAAGGTTGGGTTTTAGGAAAACTAGTAAACCTTAGTACAGAAATTCGAAAGAAACAAGGAGAAAGTGGTAAAGGAAAAGTTTGGATTAATAATGGAGCAGAAACCATCAGAATTATGCCAGAATTTTTAGAATCTTATTTTTTAGATGGGTGGGTGTTAGGTCTTTCTGAAAGCTATAAGAATAAGATTTCTGTTTCACGATTAGGCAAAAAACAATCACTTGATCAAATTAAGGCTAGATCTAAAACTTTTAAAGGTAGAATTTGGATAAATAATGGAATAGAAAATAAATGGGTACAACCTATGGAACTAGAAAATTATTTGTCTAATGGTTATGTTAAAGGTAAACTAGTAAAAGGCAAAGCATCATAATAAAGAAGGTGTTATTTTGAGTATATTATTAACAGAAAAAGTAGGTTGTCTTGAAAATGCTGGTTCTCCAATGAATCCTAATTGTTTAGGCCATCTTGCAGGAATTGGAGGAGACTTAAGAAAACCTACTAGAAATGGTAGATTATACAATCAAGAACTTTGGGAAAAGGTAATGGCTTCTGATGATTTCAAGGAAATGATGGAATCCAAAACTTGTTTCTGCGAAGCTAATCATCCAACTGACCGTATTGATACGGACATTCGGGAAGTGTGTGCAGTTCTTACTAATATGGAAATTAGAAAGGATGAGGGAATTCTTTGGGTAGAGTTTGATATTCTTGATACACCACAAGGAAGAATTCTTAAATCTCTTGTAGACTATGGTTGTAAGATTGGAGTTTCTTCCAGAGGACTTGGTGATGAAATTCAAAGAAATGGTGAAATAATCATAGATCCTGATACATATAGTTATTATGGTCATGATATGGTAGTACAACCGGCAGTTAAATCAGCAAGACCGGATGTAGTTGAATCAAAGGCCAGAGCAAAGGTAACAGATGTATTTAGGAAAGAAATAGAAAATGCTACAACTCAATCTGAATTAGTAGGATTGAAGAGATTAGCAGAATCGGTAAATGTACCAAATCTGGATTTAATAACTGAATCCATTGATAATAAACTTTCTAGTGGTTCTTTAAGTGGAAATAATATTTCTGAACACTTAGAAGATGATTTGGGTAGACTTGCAGAAGAGAATGAACAACTCAAAACTCAGGTTGAAAATCTTAAAAAGGCTAATAATATTGGTGCTAAGAGAAGTAAGCAATTAACTGAGACATTTGAAAGTGAAGCTAAAACTGCAAGAAGAACATTGAGAAAACTTGAAGTTCAAACAGAAAGATTAGAAAGAACTAATCAGGATTTGAATGACGAGTTGGATCAGAAGAACATTCAGTTAGAAAGGCTTGAAAGAGTTAATAAAAGAAAAACTGAATCATTAGAGCAACAACTTGAAGATGCATTGAAAAAGATTTCTTCTCTTGAAAGAAAAGTCAAATCACTTAATGAAAGTTATGATGCTGTTATTAGTGAGAATGATGATCTTAAAGATGAGATCACAAGGTTATCTGAATCTTGTGATAGGAGTAATTCAAGGGTTATTGAATTGGAGAATGAAATTTCAAATAAATCTAATGAGTTGAATTCTCTTTATGAAGAGAATGATCTGCTTAATGGTGAGTTTGAAAAAGTTAATTCAAAACAAGCATTAACTGAAAACAAAGTACAAGATGTATCTAATGAACTTAATGAATCAAAGAAGCAAATTTCTGAGGTTCTTGTTAAGTATCTTGATGCTAAATGCGTGTCAGAAGGAATTGACAGGAATAGAGCATCATCAATGTTGAATGGTAGATATACTACTAAAGACATTGATATGGTGGTAGAAAAGTTGGCAGATGAAAAGAAGAGGTTGAATAAACTTCCTATTGCTCTTAATGGTAGTATTTCTGCTAAACTTGAATCCTATTCCGGTTTAAACCCGGAAGATGCTCAAACAATGAAATTCCTTACTGGTTTTAAATAATATAAAATTTGAAAGGAATTAATTACTATGGCTATCGCAAGTATGATGAATCAAAAGTCACAGTACCTCATTGGTAAGTATGCCAAGAGGATTAAGATGGTAGAGAGTGTTCAGGGTAAGCCTCTCTCCTATGAAAAGAAAGTAGTTCTTGCTAACTGCTTAGAGAATACAGCAGATCGTATTAAGGCATTTGAAGCTACTAACCCTGGTCAGATCGGTAAACAACTTGCCGCATAATATGGTAACATATTATGGAAAACCTAGTGAATTGCTGGAAACTCCTAATATTTAATATCTCGGTGTTAGGACAATCAGCAGCTTTATATCAATAATAAGGTAGGACAGTAGGTTCGAAACTATTTCTTACTACCCTTAATGGTAAGATTACTACCTCATTATATAGATTAAATCTTTAAGGGAGATTTAAGATATGTATGGATATATTTATTTAATAACCAATAAAGTAAATGGTAAAAAGTACATAGGACAAAGAACAGCGGATTTTAAAACTGATTCTAAATACTTAGGATCTGGAACTCTTATTAAGAAAGCAGTTGCTAAGTATGGTACAGAAAGTTTTAATAAAGAACTTCTTGAAGAATGTAATTCAAAAGAAGAATTAGATGATAAAGAAAAGTTCTGGATTTTAAAATTTAATGCTATAGAAGATGAATCATTTTATAATCTTGCAAATGGAGCTAATGGTTCTACTAAAGGTTCTAAAAGATCAGAAGAAACTAAACGTAAGCAATCTGAGAAAGCAAAACTTAGAAGTATAGATGAAGATACTAGAAAGAAAATATCTAAGACAATATCTTCACAATGTTGGGTTAATGATGGTCATATAGAAACTAAGGCAACAAAAGAAACATTAGATGAATACTTAAATAAAGGATTTGTTTTAGGTAGATTACCATTTAGTGAAGATACTAAACATAACATGAGTGTTTCATTTACCAGAAGAACTCATACAGAAGAAACTAAGCAACATATAAGTAAAATTACTTCTGGTGATCATAATCCTTTTTATGGTAAGAAACATTCTGAAATTAGTAAAAAGAAAATGTCTGAAAGAGCTAAAGGTAGAAAAGCATCTACACAGACAAAACAAATACTATCAAGTCAAAGACTTGGAAGAAAATGGATTAACAATGGTAAAGAAAATAAATTTGTTAAACCAGATGATTTAGAAAAGTATTTACTTGATGGTTGGTTATTAGGAATATATCATTGATATGAAGTTCAACGACTATCGAAAGCATAATGTAAGAGAAAGACTTACATGAAGAAGCGAGTAGAGTAAGGTTCAAGTGAACTCAAGTGCTAGGGTTCTTAATAATGGTAACAGTTATTAAGAATGTGATATAGTCTGAACTCTATAGTAATATAGAGAAAATAAACGGAAACGGTTTATTTGTAACATAATTGCAGTATAAGAGATATGCATTGGACTTAGTTACGGCTACATTGCCGAATCTTATTGCATTTGATCTTTATGCAGTACAGCCTATGGATAATAGGATCGGTAAACAATCTGCCGCTTAAGTTAGTGATAACTTAAGAAAACTCGGTGAAAACAGGGGAAACCTTATATTTGAGGTAAGATATAAGACAATCCTGTGCGAAGTCTTACAATTAAATATTACTTATTACTTTATGATATAATCTAAGGTAATAAGGTAGGACAGTAGGTTCGAAACTATTTCTTACTACCTCTTATTTAGTGAGATTACTACCTTGTTAAATATAAACTTAATCTTAAGAGGAGATTAAAAGTATGTATGGTTATATTTATATGACTACTGATATTACCAATAATAAAAAATATATTGGTAAGCACAAAGCTAGTGAATTTACTACTAAGTATGTAGGTTCTGGAAAGTGTCTATTAAGAGCAATAAAACAACACGGAAAAGAAAATTTTAAAGTTGTTATGTTAGAAGCTTGTAATACTTTAGAAGAACTTAATGAAAAGGAAAAATTCTATATTGCTAAATATGATGCATTGAACTCTAAAGATTTTTATAATATACACCCTGGCGGTGATGGTGGTGACATTGCATTGTATTTATCAAAATCTAAACTGACTCATATAAGAAAAGAACATTCTAAATATATTTTAGATAGACTTAAAACTGATGAGGAATTTCATAGTAGATTTGCTGGTGCTAAGAAAGGTCACAAGTGTTATCAAGGCACTAAGGACAAAATAGGTTCTGCTCAAAAGAATTATTGGAGCAGAACACCGTATGAAATTAAACATGAAAGACTTTCTAGGAGTGCAACTACTAGATGTACTGGTAGAATCTGGATAACTAATGAAGTTATTGATAAATTTATAAAACCAGAACATTTAGATGAGTTTTTAGCAGTAGGCTTTAGAATAGGTAGGAAGTTTCAAAAACGTAATAGACCTTGTAAGAAACGTTAAACGACTATCGAAAACACTATCAATGAGAAAGACATTGAATAGGAAGTGAGTAGAGTACATTCTAAGTAGAATGGAAGTGCCGAGCATCTTATTAGTGGTAAAAGTTAATAAGATGATGATATAGTCTGAACTCTATGGTGACATAGAGAGTTATATTGGAAACGAATATAACGTAACATAAATTGATGATCAATTACCTTGATTACACATACCAGTCAAATAAGGGTGATGTAGTAAATGGTCAGGTATTTAATGGAGCTCTTAAGGGTTCTTTCTCTGATAAGGATTACACATCTGCATTTGTAAATGGTGAGAAGTTTGTAGGTGATGGTTCTAACAAGGTATTTAATCTTGCTTGGACACCGGTTGACACAAGAGTAACAACCCAGATTGGTGAGTCTGTTCTTCCGATCATTACAGTTGGTGGATCTCCGGTTACTGTAGAGATTGATAATGGCCAGACAAATCCTGGTGCATTAGTATCTGCTAGTGGTGTAGTTACATTTGATACTGCTCCGAGCAATAATGCAGAAGTAGTTGTTAAGTATTGGTTCTTGAATGAAGATGTAAGATCTAATGGTTTTGGTGCATTTGGTGGTCCTAACAATGGCAATCAGGCTATTGACGGAGCTAGAGGTGCTGCTGGATTTACAAATGTTCCGGAAATGGGCCTTAAGATGCAGACAGTACCTGTAGAGGCTAAGGCTAGAACACTTAGAGCATATTGGGCCTTTGATGCTCAGTATGAGCTTTCTAAGGAATATGGCCAGTCTATTGAGGATCTGTTAGCTACACAGGCTTCTGGTGAAATTGCCCATAGACGTTTTGTGGCATAATATATAAATAAGGTTAATAGTGTGATAGAATAAAAAAAAGAAACAAAACATTCAACATTTTAAATTTGATTGTTTTGTGGGACAGTAGGTTCGAAACTATTTCTACATTCCTTAACAATGTAGATTACCACAATTCAAATATAAAAATTAGTTAAGGTGATTTTTATGGCAAAGAAAAATTCTAAATGTTACACAGATGGAAAACAAAACATCTATATAAGTGAAGGGATGGAAATACCGGAAGGTTTTTATAAAGGCTTTGCTTATAAATCAGAAAGTACATTAAAGAATAGGGTTCAAAAAACTGCTAAGACAAAATTAGACCGTTATGGATCTGAAACTTATAATAATTCTGAAAAGAGTAAGCAAACGTGTTTAACCAGATATGGTACAGAAAATCCTTTAAAGTCTGAACAAATAAAAGATAAGATCAGACAAACAAACTTAGATAGATATGGTGTTGAAAATCCATTTCAAAACAAAGAAGTTAAAACCAAAGTAAAGCAAACATTGTTAGAAAAGTATGGTGTTGAAAACATAGCACAAACAGAAAGTCACAAACAAAAGGTAAGTGATTTCTGGAAAAACATTTCTGAGGATCGTTTGGTTGAAATTTCTGATAAGAAAAGAAAAACTTGTTTAGAAAAATATGGTAAACAATCTGTAGGGCAAGTACCGGAGTTCCGGGAAAAGATAGAAAAGACTTGCATAGAAAGATATGGTGTACCGACATATTTAATGACAGAAGAAGTCAGATTAACAACATCTAATGATTCTGGTCCTAATCAAGATTTTGAAAACAAACTTAAAGAAGTTGGTTTAGCTTTTAGCAGAGAATATCATATTGATAGAAAGAGTTATGATTTTCTTTGTAGTGATACATTAATAGAGATCAATCCATATGCAACACATAATTCAACATGGGGCATATTTGGTAGAGATCCTTTAGATAAGAGATATCATTACGAAAAAACAAGACTTGCAAAAAGAAATGGATTTAGATGTATAAATATTTGGGACTGGGATGATAAAGATAAAGTATTATCTTTGATAACACCTAAATCAAAAATATATGCCAGAAAGTGTAAGATTTTAGAAATATCTTCTGAGGCCAGTAAAGATTATCTTAACACCTGGCATTTACAAGGTAATGTTAATTCTGATATTAGGGTTGCATTAATCTATGAAGATCAAATAGTATCATTAATGACATTTGGTAAGAGTAGATACAATAAAAAGTATCAATATGAATTGTTACGTTATTGTTCAAGTAAATGTGTAATTGGTGGATCAGAAAAACTTTTTAAGTATTTTTTGAAAACCTATAAGCCGGAAAGTATTATAAGTTATTGTGATCTTTCTAAGTTTACAGGAACTGTATATGGTAAGTTAGGATTTACTTACAAAACTTATACAATAGGTAAGCATTGGTATAATCCTAAAACACAAACACATATTACAGATAACTTATTAAGGCAAAGAGGTTTTGATCAACTGCTAGGAAAAACTTATGGATGTTTTGGAAAAGGAACAAGTAATGAACAGTTAATGCTACAACATGGTTTCGTTGAAATTTATGATTGTGGTCAAGCTACATATACTTGGAGCATTAAATAACCTTATGAAATTATTATGAAAACCTCGTTAATTGCTGGAAACTCTTAAAGACTTATCACCTTTAAGACAATCAGCAACTATATATCGATTATGATATGTAGCTCAGAGACTATCGAAAGCATAATGTAAGAGAAAGACTTACATGAAGAAGCGAGTAGAGTAAGGTTCAAGTGAACTTGAAATGCGAGGGTTCTTATTAATGGTAACAGTTAATGAGAACGTGATATAGTCCGATCTTTATGGTGACATAAAGAATTATGATGGAAACGATCATAATGTAACATAAATGGAAATTGATAATGAGCTTACAATCGATCTTCTTACGACCGCTATTGGCAATACAAATCCTGAGCTTTATATGAGATCTTGGTCTAAGGTACAGCCTACGGGTGTATCTCTTGCAGATCACTATGATGGTTTCATTGAGAAGATCATTGATTGTTCTAATGCTATTAACGCAGCAACAAGAAAAGTATCTGCAAACTTTATGGTATGTGGACTTGGAGTTGCTACTGTTGTTAAGGTAATGAGAACATTCCAGGCTTCTGGTAACATTGCAAATGGTCCTTACTATCTTGGAACTCTTGGTGATATCAAGGTTTATGTAAACCCTGATTATCCGGCAGATTATTTTGTAATGGGTTATAAGGGTACTAACATGTTTGATGCTGGTGCTTTCTATCTCCCTTATATGCCTGTAACATCAACAGATACGATCATGACTGCTGATTTCCGTGGTGAGAAGGCTTGGGCAACAATGTATGCTAAGAAGATTCTCAATAAGGATATGTATGTTGCTGGTCAGATTACTAAGTAATCTTAAGTAATATAAACTCTAGGCTAGGATAAAACTTAGCCTAGAGATATTCTTATAATTTAAAGAAAGGAAAATAATACTTATGGCATCTATTGATTATTCTAGTGTTGCTACAGCAACTATCGTAAATAATGGTACTGCTGATATTACGGTTCAGCTCTACAGAGTAAATCTTTGGGCAACTGTTAAGGCCGGTGATACTCTTATTTTGAAGATTTCAGAAGCAGAAGAAGCTGTTTATTACGATTCACTTAATACTGAAACTCTTTCTGTTACTATTGCTTAATAGAAAGGGGACCCAGATATGGCAGTAATAGACTATTCTAATGTTACAAAAGCAACTCTTACAAACATAAGTACGGCCAATGTAACGTTTCAGATGTATAGAGTAAATCTTTGGGAAACACTTATTCCCGGAGATTCTATAGTTCTTAACATTGATACATCAGAGGAAGCAGTTTACTATGCTAGTCTTGGTGGTTATCCGTCATCTGTTACGGAAGATGTATATACACTTCTTACAGAAGAACCAGATGACTGGTCAACCAACTATACAGACTATTATGTAAAATCCGGTGATGATTTTGTAGAGAATTCTGATTCCACTTGGGCAACTGATACTTTCTATGCAAAGTCAGAAGTAACCAAGTATGATAGCATTGGATCAGTACTTTCTGTAGAGATTGGTTAAACAAATAATCATTTAGGTTTTTGGGGCATTTCCTAAATGATTGACTCCATAGATGGTGGTTCTGGGTAGGTAGGGTGTAGTCTCTCTTGATAAGAAAAAGTTACAACAACCTCCTGTATTTTTTAAAGTCCATTTGCATCCTACCTACCTCACTATCTAAAAGCACTCTAAATTCAATTCTAAGACACATCATAGTTTATGTATGTGCTTATATTATTTTTATAATGAAACGCATTAGAAACGAAACTGGTGTGAAATAGACATATATTAGAGTAAATATTTAAGAAAGGAGTGATAAAAGAAAATGTTTACTGATAAGTATGACTTTCGTAAGAAGAGATTAGTTGAAGTTCCTGTTGTTAAGGAAGAAAAGAAAGTTCTTAAGGAAGTCCCGGAAGTAAAAGAAGATCCTAAGAAGGAAGTTCTTGTAGAAAAGGTTGTAGAAACAATAGAAGAACCTGTAGCAGAAACAGTAGTTGAAGAAGCTAAGGTAGAAGAAGTTGTAGAAACACCTAAGAAGAAAACTACAAAGAAAAAGAAAGTAGAGTAATGATATGGCTAGAACCGGATTAAGAATGGAAGATTATGTATCTTATATTGAGATAAGTCTTGGAGCTCCGGTTGTATGGTTGGAAATACAAGACATGCTTCCTGGTATTGTTAATATGGCATTTCAGGAATTAAAAAGTTACATGGCTGACGTAGAAACAATGACGGTTCCATATCAAAATGTAATTGATCTGACAGGAAAGAAAGTAAGTCATATACACTATTTGATGAGAGCGCAGCAGAATATATCTGTAGCAGGTTTACAAGATATGATGTATATCTATACTTCAAGAAATAGATCCAGTTTTCCGAATAACTCCTTTACTCTTGGTGATTATGCCAGAGGATTAATGGTTCAACAAAACAAACAAGCATTGTCAACGGATCTGGAATTCTACTTTGATAAAAGAGAAGAAAAACTCTATGTTTATGCTCAACAAGTTTTACCTGCTTCTATTACGTTAGTGTATACACCTGATTATGAATCAGTAGAAGAAATTATCGAACCATTCTGGCAGAACTTATTAAAGAGATTATCCCTTGCATTAACTAAAGAAACTTTAGGTAGAGTAAGAGGTAAGTATACTTTAAATTCTGCTACATATAACTTAGATGCAGATCAATTGCTAAGTGAGGCTCAAACAGAGCTGACAGAAATTAGAACTTATTTAAATAATAATAAGGACCTTCTGTTACCACTTGATTAATTAATAACATTGTCAATGATATTGAAATGTCAAAATAAAAAATATTATTAAAAGGAGATTGCTAAAAATGGCAAGTATTTTTGAAAAGACAATGAGAGCTTGTTTAGAGAGCAAGAAAACTGTAGCTCCTAAGACAGCAAACACAAACAAGAAACTTGTTGAGAAAAAGGTTGTTTCAAAGAAGATCAAGACAGAATCAGAAGAAGATGATTTTGAAAAGTTTGATGATGTTCAAGATGATGAGACAATGGAATTTGCTGATGATATCGCAGTAGTAGTAGATCCTAATCTTGATGCTGATGAAATGACACCTGTTGCTAAGGGTTTCCAGGATATCATTGATGATACACCTGCAAATGAAATTCCTGAGACTGATGAATACATTGATCAACAGATCTATGGTTGCCCTATTTGTGGCCAGACATTCTTTTCTGATAAGGAAATGGTTGATGGTGATACATGTCCGGTTTGTGGTGAAGAAGCAAATGGATTTGTACTTGGTGGCATAGTTGTTGATGCTGATGAAGCTCAGGGTGAAGATACATCTGGTGAAGATAAAGATGACTTTGATTTTGATGGTGAGGAACTTGATGATGTAGAAGTTGTTGGTGAGCCGGATGAAAAGGATTCAAAAGAAGATGATGAAGATCTTGATGAGTCCAAAAAGGCTACTAAGGTTCGTAGAGAAAGAAGAACCATTCGTAGACCTATTCGTAGAGAAGGTAGAATTGCAAGAAAGACAATGCCTAGAGTAAGAAAGGTTGCTGAATCAACTCTTAATCTTGATGAAAAGTCTTTCAATGTTTACCTTAATAGGTTCGTAAGAGAAAACTACAACAATGCTAGATCATTTAATGTAGTTAATGCTAGATTTCAACCTAAGACCAGAATACTTACACTTGAGGGTGTAATCACATTCAAGTCTGGTAAGAAGTCTAGAGCTAATCTTGTATGTAAGTACAATAGAGCTTCTAACATTATGATGGCTAAGGATAATGGTATTTTTAAGGTTGAATCCAAGAAAACACCGTTTATCTTTAATATCCGTACAGTAGGTAATGTCATTAAGTGTGAAGGTCTTAAGTATGACTTCAAGACTAGTGCTATTGTAGAAGGTAAGAAAACTCCTGTAAGAGTACATTCTGCTCCGCTTACTGAGGGTAGATCTGTAGTTCGTAGACCTACAACAAGAAGAACTGTTGAGGGAAGAAGAATTGCTCGTAGACCTGCCAGAAGAATGGAAGCAACAAGAAGAACTCTTGGTAGACCTGCAACTAAAATGTCTGCTGTAGAAGGTAGAAGAATTGCCAGGAAACCTTTAGCCAGAAGAACTGTAAGAACTGTAGAGGCAAAAAGGAGAGTAATTCGTAGACCGGCTACTCGTACAGTAGAGGCTAGAAGAAGTATTCGTAGACCTTCTGATCGTAGAAACATAAGATAATATAGAATGAAGGGGAGTGATTGTATGATAACAACAAAAGAACACAATCACTCTCTTCACTATATTTCAGAATTGAATCGAAGAGAGTTGGTTTTAAAAAGTCTTAATCAATCACCTGAAAGGGTTGCCAGAAGTCAAGAGTATCACATAACAGGAAAGATGCAGATTAATGTGGATCAGTTTATATTTACTGATAGGATTACTGTAGAGATTCCGGTTAATCAATACACTTGTACTATTGAATTCAATAATGTAATTGAAACGATAGCTCAAATGGCTGACAGACAACACAGAGGTAATGTTAATTTTGATACTGTAGAAGCAGCATTAAATAAATCATTAGATGATGAAAAAGACTTAAAAGTTAATTGCACATGTCCTGACTTCTATTATAGATTCTCTTATGTGGCTACTAAAAATGGCTATAAGAATGGTAAGAAACAAAGGAGACCAGCACCTATAAGAAACCCTAAAGATAATAAGGGTTCATTCTGTAAGCATTTGTTAATGATCTTAAAGAATAAAAAGTGGGTAAGAAAACTGGCATCTGTAGTGAATTACCTGATTAAAGAATATTACTATGATATTCTTCAAATCTATGAATTAGATGCATCTAACTTTTACATTAATCGTAGTGGACAACACAATGATCCGGTACATGGAACAAGACCACAACCAGGTAGAAGTAAACTTAACAAGAATAAATTTGTTAATAACAATGATGAAGAAAATGATATAGATAATGAAGAAGAATTAGAGTTGAGAATAGATTAAAGAGTTTGGGTTTGATAGCAGAATAATAGCAGTATCTTGGAGTGAAGAAAGTGAGGTGATGGTTTGATGGGATATTTAACTGAAAGAGACGTAACATTATATAGAAGTTGGTTCAAGGAAATGTCTCGTCTTTAGGTGCTTCGTGGAATACCTGTTCTTTATCAATATCCTATTGAACTTGATCCAACCATTCATTCAGAAATGCTTACAGAATTATCTGAACCAATGGAAATGGATATTATCTTTGATAGTAATCCTAAGACTTCCACATTAAAGAAGTTACACTGGGTAAGTGAATTTCCGGATGATAAACCATATATTGCTATATTACCATTTGATGCACCTAATCTTTGTACTGAATGTGTACTGTCAATTAAACCAATTGATTCATTAAATAATCAGTACAGAAAGTTTAAGATAACATCAATAAATACTATTTTGGAATATCCTGATAGTTGGACCTGTGTTATAGCACCTATCTTTGAAACTTTGGATAATACACCTAAGAATGACTATTCTGATAGTAACTTCAATTACATAGATGAAAGTAAGACTACTAATCCAGATGAGTATTCTTACATTAATCCTAAAAAGAGTACAACCAATGGAAATTAATTTTACATTAGATGAAGAAGAACTTTATGATAAAGACTTACTTGCTAAGTTTTGTGATAAGGTTGTAGAAAGCTTAAGAACGGATATAAAGAATGGTTTAATTCCTACTAAATATCCGTTACTTGAAGAAGGTTTATTAAATGCTACATGGATAACATGGACTGATAAACCTAAAACAATCAATGTAGAAAGTGTAATTGATAAGATCTTAGAATGTATTACTTGGAGACAAAGAAGATTAACATATCAGATATATATAAGAACTGATGTGATGCTTCCATATACAGTTAATACTACTTTAGAAAGTGTTGCTAGGTTTATTGATAAAGGAAACAATGTAACCAAGTATTCAACTTTATTGAGTAGAGAATTTAACAGATATGAAAAGAATATGGAAGATTATTGGAAAACATATAAGGAATTCGGTTACATCTTAGATGTATGACAGAAAGGAAAAGATAAATGTTTTATTTGTATGATACAGCATTAGTAAATGATCTAAGAAGTATCTTTTCTGATGGTAGAATATTTATCTGTCCTCCGGATAGGGTATTTGCTACTATAGGCAGACTTAATGAAGATGATGTTAAGATGCCTATGATATCAGTCTTAAGAACCGGGACTTCTTTAGGTAATTCACAACACCCTATGAGGTTTACTGGTGAACTCTTATCTATAGATCCGGAAACTAATGTCAATGTAAAAGTACAGGCAATTCCGATTACTATTAATTGGCAGATAGATGTGTGGTCTAAACATAGAGAAGAAAATGACAATATAGTAAGAGAATTAATTTTCTACTATATGACACACCCTACTTTGTTAGTCGATATTCCTTATGGAACTAATCTAAAGCATAACTTCAACATATTCTTTGACAGTAACATTGAAGATAATTCTGATATATCAGATCATGTTAATAGGGGTGAATACTTTAGACAAACATTATCAGTTTATTCTGATGATGCTTATCTTTGGAAGAGTATGGCGAATAAACCTACATACTTTGGTGGTGTTGATCTTTATATTAAGGATGGTGATAAATACGTTCAGGATTAAAAATCTAACTAATGGTTATATTCCATTTAAGGGATTTTCTTTAAAGGCTAAAGAAGTGAAAAACATAGATTCTGGTTTGTTTGAAACTAATAAATCTATGATCCTATCTTTAGAACGTGAAAGAAAGATTTCCTTTAATATTGTAAAGATACAGGTTGTTGAACAACCTATTGAACAAGAAGTAACTCCCTCTACTTCTTCAAATAAAAGAGGAAGAAAATCTAAATCTAAAAAAGGAGATTAAGTAAATGCCGAGAGTCATTATAAATGAAATTGACAGAACTCAGTACAATGTTACTACAAATGAGTCAGACAATATTGTTTATGTACCAGGTGCTGCTATTACAGGACCGGTAGATCAGGCTTATCTTTGCAGAAGTCTTACAGAGTTTCAAGCAATGTTTGGTGGTTACAGTCCAAACTATGAAGAAACTACAATGAGTGCTTGGGAGTATGCTTGCAATCTGTTACTTAATGGTTTTCCTGTATTATTCAGAAGAATCGTTGGTACATACGATAGTGAAACTGATGATTATGATCTTTCACATAAAGCATCTGTTGTCTTTGCTGACAATTCCACTCCTGCGGTAACACAGTTTACAGTAACGGCAATTGAAACAGGTTCTACTGGTAATGATGTTGTTATCACTATGGTTAAGCCTACTTATACTATTGAATCTGATGCAGTAACAGTAGCAGGTGAGATTGGTATTAAGATTAATGGTGTTGGTGAACCTCTTTCTATCACAGTAGGAATGACAACAACAGAAGTTGATGAAGCTTTTAAGGCCTATCTTGACGGTATTGAAAGTGATCTTGTTAAGATCGTTACCGAAACTTCTTTTGCTATCAATAGTGACTGGTTCTCTACTGGTACAGAACCTGATAAGACATATCCGCTTACTGGTGGTGTAGATCCTACAGAACCGGAAATTATGACTTGGTTAGGTAGTAATGCAGAAGATGTTTTCAAGGAACTTAGAGATAAGGATATCCATGATGTTAAATTCCTTACTCTTGGTGGTAAGTATGCAAGTACTACAGATGCAGAAACAGAGGCTACTGATAAACTTGCTATTACAGAATTGGTAAAGATTGCTGCAGTTTATAGAAGGGATTGTCTTGTACTTCCTGATGTTCCGTATACTTTAGATGGTGATGAAATAGTAAATCCTTCTACTAAGGAAACATATTTTGATTCCATTATGGAACAGTTTGATACAGAAGGTGCTGGATCTTCTTATGCTACTTCTGTAGCACCTTGGCTCTATCTTAGAGTTCCGCTTATTACAGTATCTGCATCAAGAAATACTGCTGGTGAGAAGTTAGTTCCTAGTTCATTTATCTGGTTGTATGAACTTGCTAAGTCATTAAAGAATGGTAATCCTATTTGGTTAGCACCTGCCGGTGTAAACAGAGCGTCTGTACCGGAAGCTATCAAGGCTTACTTTGAAGTAGGTTCTATTATGGCAGAAGAATGGCAGACAGCACCTAGATATATCAATCCTATTCGTAAGATCAGAAACTATGGTTATGTTATCTTTGGCCAGAAAACTCTTTATAAGGTTGATGGTACAACAGATAGAAGAAGTGCTTTCCAGGATCTTTCAGTTCGTATTACAGCAAATGAGATTAAGAGAAAGATTCGTGATATTTCCATATCACTTACTTTTGAAAACAACAATCTTAAGACTTGGAATGAGTTTAGAGCTCAATTAGATCCTTATCTTACATCTATTGCTGCTGATGGTGCTTTAGAGAACTATAAGATCATAATGGATTCAACAACTACAACAGATGAAGATATTAATAACAATACCATTAGAGGTACTATTATTGTTCAGTTAGCTAGAGCAGCAGAAAACTTTAATATTGACTTCATTGTTACTAATAGTTCTGCTGAATTTGAAGAGTCATACTAATAGAAAGGAGTGAATACTAATGGCTGATTATTCTTTAAACTATAATCTTGGTACTTACCATATGGTAGGTAAAGACTCCTTTGAGCCACAAAGAACCAATAACTTTGAACTCCAGATTACCGGACTTCAAGATTATTATGAGTTTGATTCCAATGATAAGGGTATTGGTAAGAATAAACTTGCATCTAATGTAGGAAATCTTCTTACTCTTTCAGTATCAGACTTTACAGCACCTAATATTGAAATGTCTAATATTGAAGTTCCTTATGCAAACAACAAAGTAAAGTATGCTGGTGTTCCTAACTTTGGTGGTGGTAATATTACATTCAATGACTTTCTTGGAATTGATACAGAAAAGATCTTATCTTCTTGGTTTAAGGAAGTTTATAATGTAAGATCTCAAAAAGTAGGTAGGGCATCCAGATATAAGAGAACGGCATATCTTATTGAGTATGATCCTTCCGGTGAATCTGCAAGAGTTTGGCAGTTAAACGGTTGCTGGATTTCTTCTCTTGATCTTGGTCAGTTTGCTCAGGGTACCAATGATGTAAGAAAGATTTCTTGTTCTTTCACATATGATAACTGTTATCCTACAGATATGTTTAACAACACATACAAAAATCAATAATTATGTTTTATAATGAAAAGGTAGTACTCGTTTAGGGTACTACCTATCATTATATTTATCATCATCTATATTTTATTTAGGAGGAAATCAAAATGTCTGAAAGAGTTGCTTATGAAGAAACTTATCAAATCCCCGGATATGCTCTTTATGATCCTAAGATTGTGGCCAGAGACTTTACACTTAGAGCAATGACTACTAAGGAAGAAAAGTTAAGAGTTTCTTCTATTGGAATGAAAACAATATCTAAGATCATCAAGAATTGTCTGGTATCTCATCCTGATCTTGATGTAAATCAACTTAGGTTGTTTGATCTTCAATACTTGATGTATAAACTTAGAATAGTAACATATGGTAGTGATTACAATGTAAGTTTTGTATGTCCATACTGTAATAAAGTAACAACTACTACAGTAGATCTGGATAAGCTTAATGTGGTAGAAGTACCAGAAGATTTTGAAGAACCTTTTGAAATAGGACCATTACCTATGTCAAAAGATACAATTCAATGTAGACTTCTGACTGCACAAGATGTAGAAGATATCTTTGCTGAAAGTAAAAAGAAGTTAGAGAAGTTTCCGGAAATGGAAGAAGATCCTTCATTTATTATTGAACAGCAACATAAGATCATATCAGTTAATGATCAGCAGTTAGTTCCACAGATGTTACAGAATTATATTGAAGGATTACATGCCAGAGATTTCCAATACTTTAGTTCAAAGTACGAAGAAAAGTCAGAAGGTTTTGGAATAGATAAGAATGTAACATGTACTTGTAAGCATTGTAAGAAAGAGTTCACAAGAGAACTTCCAATGACAGAAGAGTTTTTTCGACCATCCTACCATGACTGATGAAGGTAGGTTGAGTACTCAAATCTTTTATGACAATGTAGTAAAACAACAAGTGCAGATCAGTTATTATTGTAACGGTATCACATTATCTGATACTGATGAAATCAGTCCTTATGATAGAAATCTGATCTATAAAACAATAACGGAGATCAAAAAACAAGAAGCAGATTTAATGAAGGCTAAATAAAAGGAGAGGGTTCTGATTGGTAAAAGGTCTAAAAAGCACCAAATACCTCTCAGAACTCTTTTGTTTAATTCAGAATGAAATTATACTAAGAAACATTTGAAGTGTCTTAGAATTGATTCTAGATAGGTTATAGGAGAAGTTACAATGGCTAAGAAGTCAGGAAATGAATTTACCAATGCTAAATTCACAAATGCACAGTTTATAGGTAATAACAGTTCTAGGAGTAGATATATTGATAACTCCAAGTCTGTTAGTGATCTTAATGGTGTAAATAAACAAACTCAAGAATCAGTACATAGTAATAACAAGACCACTTTAGATGAATATACAGATTTATATAAATCTCTTGTAGGTTTACATAAAACAGAATATCTGGATAAGATTTCTAAGAATGAGAAGGAACATTATACTAAGCTCCTTGCTCCTAATACTAATGGTTTTATTTATAACTCTTATGATAAGCTTTATAGAGCATTAGAAGAAAGACACCAGAAATATCTTGATGCTATTAGTGGTGGTAGGGTAGAAACTGATGTAGAACCAGGAAAAGAACAAAAGCCACAAGAAGATTCTACTTCTGCTATTATTACTAATATTTATAAGGCACTTACTGAACTTGATGCCGGACAAGACACTACCATTAATCTTGTTAAACAGAATTTAAATCTTAGTACTGCTATGGCTACTTTTCTTGTTGCCTATGGTAAGACAAATGAAAAATTAGCAAATGCACAAAGAGATTTACAAACTGCAATAGACAAAACAGATACTGTATCTGGTAAAGATCCTGAAAACAAATCTGATAAAAAAGGAAAAAAGAACACCAATGAATTTTTAAAAGATATCTATGGCGGTATTCAGGAATTTACAAAGACAACTGTAGATAACTTAGTAGTTGGTAAGAGTAATCAAAAACTGATGAGAGATGTTTTTGATATTATTCGTGTGTTCCAAAAACAAGAATCAGTTACCAGTTCTATTGTAGAACTGATAATGATTGCCGTTAGAGAAGTTACATCATTTATTGGTGAATCCATTACAGAGCATTATCAAACTCAGGAAAATACATACAGTCAATTTGGTTTGTATTTAATGAGAGCAGATGACTACTATGAACAAAATGCTTTGTATAACAATGAAATGGCTTCTAAGATTTCTGATCTGTATGGATTAGAATTGCAGAACAATGTTAAATCTACAGAATGGTGGACAAAGCAAGTTGAACTGTTATCTAAAGGCTTTAGTGCAGAAGATAGCAGATCTGCAGCATTACAAAGCATCATACTTAATAAAGTTGCACCTAATTTAGATACATCTTCAAGTATCTTTATGGATTTGCAACAGTATGGTATGAATGAGATCATTCATAGTTTAGGTGGACTTGTAGAAGCTACCAGAGAAAATGCCGGAACTTCTAGGATTACAATGGGTAGTATGAGTACCATTGTAGATAAATTAGCTCCTATTGAACTGTATGCTAAAAAAGGATTATTAAACGAAAAAGCATCTGCTATGTTATCAGCACTTGAAGATAGTGGTATGGCAACAGAAGATGCTTTGAACTTAGTAACAACAGCAAGTGGTGTATGGAGTGATGTTTATGGAAAACTTACAAGTGGTTCTGCTGCTGAAAGACTTGCTGCTACTAGGATCTTAAGTGGTGATTATACAGATTTTGCTGATACAGTCTTAGGAATGTATGGCCAAAGTGCTGGGATGCTTTCTGGTGTTCCCGGAAAAGGCACTCCTACTGGTGCTTTACTTACTGGTGGTGTGTCTAGTGCTATGGGTTATAGTTGGATAAATGCTTGGTCTAATCCTAGTATCATTGATGCAGAATTTCAAAGAAAATATAATGAATATCTTGGAAATGGTGTATCACCAGACAGAGCATATAAATCATTAGAAGATCTGTTAAGAGAAGATTTCTTACAGACCGGAGATCAATTATTAGAAAATCAGCAGAATAATTTAACTATTGCTACTCAAATAAATGGTTTCTTACAAATGATGGCCTTAGATATTTCTAAGATTGTAAGTTATTTTGCTTTGTTGTTAGAAGATAGGGATATTAGTTATTATACAGCAGATGCTAATGCTACTCTTAAAAACTTAGAACAACAAGTTAAACTGGGTACAATATCTCAGGAAGATTACAATAAAGAAGTTGCTAAGTGGAAAGAGCAAGAAACTAAAGGCCAAGAACAGTACATGGAGTATGAAAAAAGCAAAAATGCAACCATTGGTACTGCATTAGGTGTTGGACTTGGCATAGTAACTGGAAGTCCGGTGTTTGGTCTTGCAACTAAAGGACTTGTAAGTGGAGCAGGCTATTTAGGATTTGGTGGATATTCAACAGACTATAGCAGTATTAATAGTACTGCTAATCAATTATATGGTGCTTACGGAAAGGTATCTTCCAATACTGCTGAACAACAAATGAAAAATGCAGGTATTCCTGGATATGCAATAGGTGGTTATGTAAAGAATAAACAATTAGCTTGGGTTGCAGAACAACAGCCAGAGATCATTACACCTATACCTCAATTAGCAAGTGCAGTAATGCAAGGTGTTAATTTAAGTAATCAAAACAGAGATTATACACCAATCATTACTGCTATTAATGTAGTAGGATCTGCGATAGTAGAAGCTATTAAGGATGGAAAAGATACTGTTTCATTCCGTCTTGATAGATCAACCGGATTACTTAGTGATGGTAATAAAAAACAATATACTAGTTTAAGGCCAATAATGAGGAGATAAGATTATGAATCTTAACTATGGTGATACAAATCTTGAAGTAAGATATCTTGAAGCATTTCTTCAAAATGAATACAGTTCTACTTTAAGAGTTAGTGGAATATATGATGCATATACACATGAAACTCTTATTGAGTATAATAATCTTCCAAAAGTTGAAGATGCTAATTCTTTTTATATTCATGTAATGAATGATTTTGGAGAATACTTAAGTAACTTTAAAGTTGCCATTCTGTCTGATTCCATTACATTTCTTTCTAAATCTGTATCACAATTGCCTGAATTAGATGATGATATGGAAGCATTAAGGAAGAATGATATTTTTCAGTATGTAAGAAAGTATGGTTGGTCCATAACTCAATTTGTATCATATGTATCTAATACAGAAAGATATATGATACAGATAAGTAAAGATACTAGGAAAAATCTTATTCCAGCAGATGCTATTTCATTAATAAATCTTTCTACATCAAATATTCTTACTGGTACAAAATTAGATCAGAATTCACCAATGATAAAGAAGGATTCTACTAATGCTAAATGCTGTATGATAGTGCCTTGTTTACCAGATACAGAATACATATTGATACATAGATTTGCTACTGAATATGATCCATTAGATCCTACAGTTCCTATTTACCCAGAAATAGTAGTTGGTTCTTCACCATATCAATATCCAAATCTGAAAGAACTTTCTAACAATATTAAGAACAATGAATTAATCCAGGTAGAACAAGGAGTACCTACCATATATAAGACTTCTGGTTCTGCTAATTCCATTATTCTTAGCTATGATTATGATAGATTAACTTATAACAAGTCTATTTTAGTGTTGAAGAAACCCAGTACTTTTGATGGAAGTTTTATAATAGATACTTCTGGTTTTATTCTTAATTACTGGCTAGTAAATACAAAGTATATGGATTATGTTTTAGGTAGTTCTATATGTGAATATTCTGATGAAGAAGATATAGCATATGCTCAAGATTTATTAGATACTGTATGTAGAGATTATCATATAGATAAAAAAGGTGTTTACACAGAAACATTTAGAGATGCTATATTAAGATATCAACAGAAAAGAAAGATAACATTTGCATTAGGTTATATTGATGTTGAAACAGAAACTGCATTGTTAAAAGATCAAGAATCCAATACAAGCATTACTATTTATTCTTAAAAGAAGGGAGTGTTCTATTTGCCATACTTTTTTTATAGACTGGATAATAACAGCACTTTCGTTAGAGAACAACAATATGGACATGCAGAATCTCCGTTAAAGGGATTAAATTCTGAATGTTGGATGATAGTAAATCATACTGGTACTGGTAGTGATCCTTCTGATAACATATTTGCTTTACCTTGTTATCCTGAAAGTATTAGTGAATCACAAGATGCAAACTGGGTAACACAAGCTCCTTTAGGTAGATCATCACCATTGTCTACCTTTACAGGAACTGGATATAGAACATTTGGATTATCCTTAAAGTTACATAGAGAAATGTGTAATGATGAAGCTTATATAGATAGAATTCTTTCAGAAATGAGAAAGTCTGTATATCCTAAATATACTAAGACTGGTATGTTGCCACCAATTACCACATTCCAGTTTGGACAATTTAGATGTAAAGGATATGTGACCAGTATAAATTACAACTGGCAAAAACCAATCATAGATGGATTTTATCAATTATGTGATGTATCACTTAGTTTTGTAGATGTACCTGATAAAGTATTTGCTGCTAACAATCTTACATCTGTACCTACTAATCCTTTTGATAGATCACCGATTAGACCATAAGAGGTGTTGTTATGGAAGATAATTTTTATTATGACAACATAGGAAGTATCATTGCTTTTAGAAGAAAGATATATCCGGAATTGGAATATTATACACCTAGAAAGTATGATAGCCTTTCCAGATATGACAGTACTGAAAGGCTTTTGGATAATTTAAATGGTGTTTACTATCATAAAACTTATGAACCGGTAGAGATACCATTATCAGATGGTGATACTTTTGTAACAGTAGATGTGCAAACGGAAAACAGATTAGATATTATTGCAAATAACATTTATGGTTATGCACCATACTGGTGGATAATAGCTTTTGCAAATAATGTCATTGATCCTTTTAATGTACCTTTAGGAACGGTTCTTAGATGCCCACCTTTAATGAGTATCTATGGTAAAGGAAGTGTAATTAAATGAGTAAGTTTGGTGGTGCTTATTGCTTAAATAGAATGGTTCAATTTAAAAAGGCAGTACAACAACTTCCTGTAGCATTACAAGGAAGTAAATGTGTTCCTTTTATTGAATTCATTGTAGGGGATCTTAAAATGTCTACTTATGATTCCTTAGACTATTTTATGCAATTAGATATAACATATTCTGGTGAAGGTACAGGAACTGCTAACAGTTTTACTGTTACGCTTGCATATCTTCCTAAACCAATGGATAGAGTTAATTTTATAGATGAAGCATTATCTGGTGTTACTGCTGATAATAAACCTTGTATGCTTAGATATGGATATTCCGGAGTTCCAGGATATAATCTTTTATCTTCTGAATATGAATGTTTAGTTCTTGGATATTCATTACAGATTAGAGATAATTATCTGTACTATACGATTAATTGTATAAGTACTGGTGCCAGATGGAGAGAAAAAAGATACAATTTTGGATTTGCCAAAGAAGTTAATCCTATTAATTATATTTCTTCGTCTTGGATCAGACTTGATCTGGGCATATCTAAAGAATATGATCTGACAATAGACCAAGATGCATATGATCACGTTGAAAAAGTAGATCTAGGATATGTTTATAATGAAGATGGTGAAATTGTAACAGGACAATGTTCATTGAATGATGTAACCATTTTTGAATTTTTAGATACAGTTCTTTCAGAAATAGTAGATACAGATGATGCTACTGCTTACTACTGGTATGAAGTTATAGATGTAAAAGGAAGAAAACAAGTTGCTATCCATAGAACATTGATATCAGAAACCAGTATTAAAGAAATGTTTGGTGATGAAAATCAGATCATATTTACGTTTGACTGGGGTGGTAATCATCAAGATTTTTCTACCAATAATCTTATTCTTGGTTTTGATGTGGACTTTAAAGGTGAAGTTAATATTGCTACTACAGAAGGTATATTGACCACCAGAAGTGTGTATGATAATACTGGTACTTTAGTAGAAGCAGAAGGTATGGAAGATTATCAAGTAGGTGATTTTGTAAAACAAGATTTTAGTAATACTACAAAGTTTTGGACAAAATCAGTAAACTGGTCCTATACTGCTCAATTGGAAATTGTAGGAATTCCTGCAGATATTCCGATAGGTGGTTATCTTGAAGTTAATCCTTTGATCTATGGTCAGAAACATCATACTGCTGGAGTATATATGATTACCGGATCAAAGAGTAACATTACCAGTGGTGGTTTTGTTACTAATCTTGAACTTGTAAAAGTGGTTATTCCTAAAGGTGGTTCTTGGTATTCTCAATTACCAAGAAGATTACTTGAATATAGAATGTCACCACAGAATGAGGATTATGCTGATCTTATTGTGGCATTGTCTAATGGCACTACTGATAGAGATGCTATAGTGAATTCCGGATTAACCTTTAGTGGTAAAGATTATGTTTATGTACCAGGAATGACTAATGAAAAGTACGAACAATTAATGAACCAGTCTAAACAGTCTGCTTCTACTACTCCTAGTGGTATTAATACAAATAAGAAGGTAGAAGAAAAAACAGATTCTGGAATTTATGTTAATAGAACAGATTTGACACCAATTAGGTAATTGAAAAGGATAAAACAATGGCTACTAATGATTCATCTTATAAGGGTTTTAATTCACCACTCAAAGTAAGAGTAACTAGAATTGATGATCCTAGACAAATGAATAGAGTGCAAGTATACATACCTTCTTATCATGGAACGTTTGAAGAAGATATGGTTGGTTATGGGGATGATCTCGGTAATTATCCTTGGGCATCTATGTGTTCAATTTTGTTTAAAGATGGTAATAACTTTACCAGTGGTTCATTAGAAGAATTGTATTCCGGTGATCTTCCAATGATATTTCCATCTGTAGGTACTATAGGTTGGGTTTTATTTGAAGGTGGAGATGTAAGAGCTCCTATTTACATGGGTTCACTTGGGAAAGGTGAAGTTAATGAAACAGTAGAAGGTTCTTATACTGGTAGTGACAATAATAATCAGATCATTGCTAATGGTTCATCTGAATTGTCTGTAATGGCAAATATCATCTTTGAACAAGAAGGTGGTGGCAAGAATTATGCTAACATCAATCCTCTTGATGTAGATGCTATTTCTATTGGAGTTCTTCAATGGCATGCAGATAATGGTAGAGAATTAATGAGAAGGATTAAAGAAAGAAATTCTTCAAATTATATTTCAATCTACAATGCTAACTCAGCTACATTTACTATTGATAAATCTTGGAAAGACTTCTATGTAACTAAAGGTGATAACAACTATAATGCAATTAAAGAAATTATTAATTCTACCGAAGGTCATCAATGTCAAGATGAATATGTAAACGAATATTTGTCTAATTATGTAGAACAAGGTAAGAGTGTAGGTGTTACTGATTATAAAGCACAAATCTATTTTTGTGATATGTATAACCAGTCACCTGCAGGTGCTATGAAGATTGCTAAATTGTGTTCTAATAAGTCTATAGACGGATTACACCAGGAAACTCTTAATGGTGGGCATTGGTTAGGTGGAAATCAATATCATAACAGAGATAGAAGAATTAGAGTATATAACAAAGTAAAAACTATGGATATGCAAGCAGAATTAAATTCTGCTACTTCTTCTACTTTGTCCGGTAGTCTGTCATTAGAAACTACGTTTGCTTTTCCTACAGAAGTAAAAGACATAAAAGTTCCTTATGTAAAAAATATTCATCCATATATCACCATTCAAGAAGATGGTATTGAAGGTAAAGAAGTAAGAGCAGCACATAAAGGAACTGCCAAAGCTTATAAGGATTCTAATAAGAATGGTAAATGGGTATCTATTAAATCCGGTAAGTATGAAACCAGATATATGCATTTAAGTAACTTTAGTTCTAAACTTCCTACATTGCAAACAGATGTTGAAGTAGAAGTTGGTGATGTAATCGGATATATTGGCCATACCGGAAATGTATCTAAAGCTTGTTTAGATTTTACTCTTTTGGTTAATGGTAACGCAAAAGATCCAGTACCATATCTTAATGGGGTTTCTAACAATCTTACTGCTACTGGTCAAGGTATTATTGATACTGCCGTAAACTGGATGATTAATATTGCTAATGATCCTCAATATGGTTATTCACAAGATGCTAATATGAGGTGGGGAAACGGAGCATATGACTGTAGTTCTTTGGTGATCAGCGGGTATTCTGCTGCCGGATTAGGGGTAAAAGAGGCTGGTGCTACATATACTGGAAATATGCGTTCTGCATTTGTTCAATGTGGATTTACTGCTATACCATTTTCTGCTAGTATGGAATTGCTTAGAGGTGATGTATTACTTAATGAGATATACCATACTGCTTGCTATATAGGTAACAATCAGATTGTTCATGCATCAAGCTCCAGAGGACACCCGGAAAAGGGAGATCAAACTGGAGATGAAGTCTATGTAAGAGATATGTATATCTATAGTGAGGGTTGGGATTATGTGCTTAGATATACAGGATCATAAGAGGTGATTAAATGGAAAGAACTATATCATTTCCTAAAATATTTAATGCTACGACTGGTAAAGTAAATCTTGAAAGTGGTGTAGCATCTATAAATGATTGTTTATATCTTCTTTTGAATTCTATGAATACAGAAATGTTGGGAGATCCTATGTATGGTTCAGGACTTCTGGAACTGACATTTACTTATCAAGGAACTTTATTGGAAGAACTGATAAGATCTAAGATATGTAATGCAGTTAGATTGTATGAAAGAAGAATTGAAATATCAGAAGATGATATTCAATTAATTTATGATGAAGATACTGTTATAATACAAATGAGTTATTATGTAAAAGCAGAAGGAACTACAAGTACATTTTCACTTGCTATGCAAAGAACGGAGAGATAAAAGATGGCTATAGATGTTTCTAAATTACAAGTAGATTCCAGAGATTATTTATCTATCTTTGGTGATCTTATTAAGGCTGTACCAAATGTATCACAAACTTGGAATACAACAGATGAAAATGATCCGGGTGTAGCAATTATAAAAGAAATGGCTATGTACGGTGATATGCTTTCTTATAATCATGATAAAGCAGTTCTTGAAGTATATCCGGCATCTGTTACACAAAGAAAAAATGCAGTTCAAGTGTTTGGACTCTTAGGATATAAACTTCATTGGTATCAATCAGCTAGATGTAAGATTACATTAACTAATAAGACACCGGAAAATATTATCATTCCTACATTTTCCACATTTATTTCAGATCAGGATAACATTACTTATACTTATATAGGAAAACAAGTAACATTAACCCAGAATACTGCCGTTACTATTGAGGCTATTCAAGGTATTCCAAGAACGCCTACTATTAATACTGCTTCCTTGATTCCTAGTGGTAATTATACTTGGAGTTCTGTTTACAATTTTAATATTGTTAAAGAAGATATTATCGGAGATAAGATCTACATTGGTGATAAGACTGTAGATGAAACTTCCATTATTCTTATTGACAATAAGTTTAGAACCTGGACACAAGTTGCTAATATAGATGCACTTACATATACCGGAACTTACTTTGAGCTTAAGATAGATGATAATGATAATCCATATATTCAGTTACCATCTTACTGGGAGAACTTCGAAGTAAATCAATTCCAGTTATTCTATTTAGTTTCTGCAGGTATTGATGGTCAAATACAAGCAGATAGATTAACTAGGTTCTATGCTGACAGTAAAGAATATGTGGCTAATGGTTCTGATGTTGATGTGTCAAATTCTACCAGTACTTATGGATATAATGCAGAAACACCAGCAGAAGCTAGAGATAATGTTGTAAACTACATCAATACTTATGATACATTGATTACTACTTCTGATTTTGAAAAGGCAACTAAGAGAGTTCCTGGAGTTGCTAATTGTATAGTAACTGATATGACAAATGATCCAGATCCTAGTGACTTTGATGGAAATGGTAATCCATTTGATTTGGCATGTATTAAAATTTATACAACAAAATCAGATGCATATGCAGATGTATCAGATGATGTTTTGGCAACCAATATCATAACATCTTTGAAAAATCATAAGTTAATGTTGTTAAAGATGAATGTAGATTTTGATAACATTACTTATTACAACTGGACTGTAAGAGGAACTATTTATCTTAAGGAAAAAGTAGATCTTAATACTGCTCAAAATATCAAAACAGATATTGATACGGCCATTAAACAGATGTATTCAAAAGATAATATAGCTTACAATTCAATAATAGGATATGGTGGACTTCTTCAAGTTATTCATTCTGTATCTGATCTTATTTATAATATAGATATAGATGGTATAGAATATTTCTTTGTTAATCCGGATGATACCATAACACATGATATTGATAAGACTACTATAACCGGTAGGTACAATGTTGCTGCTACATCAGTAGGTACAACATATACCAATACGTTGAATACACCTATTAAACCGGGTAGTATTACAATGTCTTATAATCAAGGAACTAATATTATTTATGATGATAAGAATGGTGGTTTAAGATGTGAAAGTGCCACATTCCATTCTGGTACTGTAGATTATTCTACTGGTGCAATAACAGTTACTTTTGTAACAGCACCTAATGATGGTCTTTTAAACATTACTTATCAGAAGAATGTAATGAATATGGTTCTTCCGGATATTGGTACTGATGATCTTAAGATAGCAGAAGAAAACATTTACACATAAGGAAGTGATCAGATGCTTATACATACTAAAAACAATATGCCTAAGATCTTTGCTACTTCCAGAGATTATCAGGCTATACAGAGATTGTTAGATATAATCACTAATGTTGAAAAGAGTGATGTTGATAATATTGTATCTTTGGTTAATGCTGATAAGTGTCCTAGTAAATACCTTCCATTATTGGCTTCATATGTGGGATATGATTATGATTATTCCTTATCATATGAAGCTAATAGACTGATTATTAAATATTATCCATTAATGATTAGATTAAGGGGTAGTGAAGAAGGTATCATATTAGCATGTGCTGTAGCATTAAATAGTACCAATTTACTTAGATCCAGTACTGGCTTTATTAATTACATTAATGTAATCTTTGATGATGTTAATTCCATACTTAAGATCTTTATTAATACTGACATACCACCTAAATTATATGAATTGGTTGAAGTGGTTAGACCAGTGGGATTAAGGATGCAAATTGTACCATCACAGTCAGTTAAACCAATAGATAATATAATTATTAAAGATATTGTTAGTGTTGCTAAGTTTGATGTTCATACATCAAGTAGATATCATGTTATGCCAGATGCTGATAGTTTCTTTGTTCTTACTACAGAACCGGATGGATGGTCTTTGTTCTATACTTACTATTATGAACTTGTTGATGGTGAGTATGTGAGATTACAAGAGCAAGAAACACCACCAGTATTTGTTGCTAACACATATTATTATAGAGATGTAAATGAAGTTGGATTTGGTGAAGTTAATCAACCTAATTCTTAAAGAAAGGATTTTTTATGAATGGTATAGATATTGTTGTAGGTTCTACTACATATATAAGAGTAGTAAATAGTAAGACTGGTGACTATAAAGAAATACAAGGACATAACTTAGCAACTAAGCAGATGTTACTTGGCCTTTATAATTTCCTTAGAAGAAACTTTTTACTTCCTGAAAATCCTACAAATGCACAAGCAAATGATGTGACTGAATCTATGAGGTCATATTGTCCATTTTACTTAAGAGTAGGTGCTGGTACAACTAATCCTAGTTTTACAGATGATCATTTGGAATACCCATTGTATATAGATGGTAGTGTAAACGATTCACCTTCACCATATACACAAGGTACAGAAGTTTATTATAAACAGTATGATGCTGCTGAATATGGTGAAGAAGTAAGTGAAAGTGTTACTTTAAGATTGAAGTTTTATATACCATCAAATGTACTTTCTGGGACTTCAAGTATTTCTACTGAAATAACGGAGTGGGCATTGTATTCACAAGGATCTGGTGATCATCCGGAAGATGGATATTTGTTAAGTAGATTTGTTCCTAAAGATGAACACAATAATCCAATAGTTACAGAAAAGGGACCATATGATTTTATTGATGTGTTGTGGGAAATCACATTACATTCATATGTTCAATCCACATAAATGGGGGAAATAAGATATGTCATATAATGCTAACATTAAAAATGCAAATGCTTATGCATTTCCTAGTTCAAATTCTAATAAGAATGGTAAGCCTACATCAGAAACCAATCTTAGGGATATTCTTACAAGAATTCGTGTTCAGAACTTTGTAGTAGATGAAAGTACCGGACTCACCTTATCTTCTAATACATTAACAATACCTGCAGATTATAAAGTTAATATTAATGGTACTTTGATTACTTTTAATTCTACACAAACAATCTCTAGTGTACCTACTGATGCTAATGTATATATCTATTTGAATTATGATAATTCTACACCACCATTGATATATGGTCCTGATGCACCAGATACAACGGTTTTGAAAGGTGTATATGTAGATTATACAGATCCTAGTACAGATGATGAAAAGAAGATTTCTTTACAGATTGCTAAAGTAGTTAGTGGCAGTCTTGATACTACTTTTGTAGCAAATGCACTTCCATTAACCACAAATGAAATAGCTTATGTTGATGATAATGGTGATGTAACAGTTCAATCATTATCTGATTTCTTAAATACTACATTAACAGATCTGTATCTTTCTAAAACAGTTGATGATACTAAGGAAGGTAATGTAGTATTCCAAGGTACTGGCAGTACAAAAGAAATACTTATTGATAATGAAAAGATAGTCTTAAGTGATAATTCAGATCCTATTCTTTCAATTGAAGAAGATACTATCAGTAATTCTACTGGTGATATTGTTTTTGATGAAACTAACAATGAACTTATTATCAATGGTAATACAAAAGTTATTCTTAAGAGTGGTACAACAAACATAGTTATCGATAACAGTAAGATCACTATAGGAAATACTACGTTTACTGTTTCTGGAAATGATATAAAGATTAAACCAGCATCTACTGGAAAAGTAATTATAGAATCAGATGTATCTGTTACCGGAAATCTTGATGTAACTGGTGATGTTACTGGTGATAGAGTATTTAATGCAGTATATAATTAATAAAGAATTTGAGGTGAACATATGAATAGAGCAACACCAGAAGAATTATTTAATGCTTCACCAAATCAAACAGGTAATAACTGGGAAGCCTCTAATATTGGTAATATGGGTTTCCAGTTTGAAGATAAAGCAAATAATATAAATCCATTTTGGAGAATTATTGAAGATGGTGGATTTAAGATTTGGTATGATGCTTGGTATTCAACTTTAGACAATATTGGTTTTCATAAGCCTTTTCTTATGACTGCCGTATATCCAGCACAAACAGTACAACAAGCATTAAGTAGTTATATTCAATGTAATGCTAGTGGTGGTATGTGGCTTTCTGGTCCTGCTGATTTAAATAAAGATGTACCTGCCGGTTGGTCTATTGATGGAAATGCTAAATCTACTAGTAGAAGATCCTGGACACAAACATGGAGCAGAAATTATAGTTTTGCTCCATTTATAAAAGTATTGGAGTCAGGAAACAATCAACCCTTTTCCGCTAATTCTAAGTGGGAAAAGATTGTTTTTTACATTGAAAGACAGGTAACAGATTCATCAAGTAATGTTGGATATGAATGGCTTAGAACAAGAGGAAATATTAAGCCACAAAACCAGGTAATGTATGTTGATGGGTTTATAGGAAATTCAAGTACGGTAAATACAGTTAAAAACAATAAGCCGGGATCTTTAAAGACTGGTACTGGTTTCTGTGTTGATTTTGACTGGAATGGTACTGGTCATCCTACACATATCAAACTTGAATTTATAGCAAGTGGTCAACCTAGTGTTCCAGTTAGGTATCATAGTATTGCTACAAGGACTTATAGCAAAAATTCAATCAGAGTGGATTTTATGAGGGAGTTCTTTGACAGTACTTTTGTAAGTACCTATTTAAAACCAGATGCTCAATATTCATTAAAGATCACTCCGGTATATAGAATTCAAGATAACTTCGGTACTTGGCATGATTTTACATATTCTAATGTGTCTAAGACCATATCTAATTTTGTATCTTATGATCCACAACCTTCTGAAAATGGTTTGCAATGTACCTTAAAATTAAACGGAAATCCTATAAATGATTCCACATTTGGCATTGTAAGAGATTATGATCTTACCAGTAAATCTATAACCATTTCTTATAATAACAACACTACTAATGGTACAGCAGACAGATTTATTGCCAGATTGTATGGTGGGGGACCTACTGTATTCTTCCCAGAAGAAAATTCAGTACATACTATGGGTAGTACTCTTACACTTCCTATGAGTACTATTTCAGTTCCAGGTGCATCAGCTTTTTATACTTTGGAAATAGAATTCTGGAATTCTAAATATCCTGATCATACAACTACTACCAGAATTTCCAATTTTATATCAAGCAGAGTACAACCTATGTTTGCACCTAACAATGTATATTGGAGTAGTGATGCCGGAAATACATGGTCTACTGCTAATGAAATTGTTGGTGTGTATAGATCTGATAAGATTAAGTTAAAGTGGGATTTTAATAAAACTACTAATGGTACTTACGGTCTTTCTAATATGATGCAGATTAAATTGGAAGATATAGATGATTCTTCTAATTATATTTACATTTGGAGAGGTGCTGCTAATTATTCTAAAAAAGGTACAGATCCTACTAAGCCACATAACATTTCATTAAGACAACCACCTACAGAATGTGAATTTACATTAAATGATGTTGGTGCTGATCTTATTGGTAAAAACTTAAAGATAACACTTACACCTTACTTCTGTTACAAATATACTATGAACCCTGTTACTACATATGTTTACAGTACAGAAGAAAAGATAATAAGTGATTATGTAAAGTTTGATATGGGATTATCAGATCTTGTAATGATAGCACCTTCATCAGAAGATGCTATGTGGTTCTGGAGTGAAGATTCTGATACAGAAAAGTCTTTGTTTAGAATAGCATTTGTTCTGCCGGAAGATCTTAATACTAACTATGGTATAGATAAAGATACTTATGAGTATTCTTCTTTGAAAATAACTTATATTGGTAAGGATATGGAAGAAGTAGAAAGAACATATTCCATAGGAGATAATTCTACAGAGTATGTTTCTACTTATATTTGTGTTTCTGGTGATGGTACGTTATCTCATAAAAACTCAGTCATCATAGATCTTACAGATATTCTTAATAGTGATTATGATCCGTTAGAACCAATAGAAGATACTTTGGAAGATAATACTACAGACTGCTATTATATTGTTAATGTTTTGGTTACATCTAAGTTTGGTAGTGAAAAGTTAAACACTTATGTTATCCATCTTAAAGACTTGCCATTACAATTAGCAGATGCTGAAAATGGTATTCCTAGTGGAACTATAATTACTCCGGGAAATATGAGTAAATTCTTAGAAACTAGAGATATTGTGGCCACATATACAGATAAATCTGTTTCTAAGAAACCAGTACAAGGTGAACCTATTAAGTATGTAGATCTTTCTTATATGGTTGATCCTATTAATGCTTTATATAATAAAACCAAGAACTGGAATAATGTAAAGAAGTATGTTATGCCTAGAGCAATAGGTTCAGATGGTACACCGGGAATTGATGCACCTTATTATAATGGTACATCAAAAGAATTTACGGATCATATATATGCTATCAGTAATAATTCTACTTCTTTAGCACAACTGGTTTCTGTACCTGCAGATTATACTGAAAAGTTTAATAAGTATTTTCAACAACCTTTAGGGAAATACAATTATACATTTAGAAGTACAAATGGTAATGTTCCAGTTGTAGGAGATTCCGGTTTACCATTATATTCAGGAAGTGAATTTAATGTGTCCTGGTCTTACTTCTTGTTGTACTGGTGCTTGCATACTAAGGAAGTTCTTGCTGATTACTACCTTATGCAAAGTACTCTTATCTATACTAATAGTGATTCTCAAGCTTATGGTGGATGGATTACTATTCCTGATCTGGAACTTAAAACCACATATACCTATGAAATAGATGCTGAATTGAATTCTTCTACACCTAGCAGACTGTGGACTATAGCAGGTGGTTCATATCAATATACACCTGATGACAGAGGTTATAAGTATAGAGGATTGTTCTTAGTTGTTGACGGAGAAACAGGTAAGTTAAGAATGGAACTTGCAGGACAACAATCTAGTGATGATTGTCCACCATTAGATATTGTGGAAGGTAGGCATACTTACACCTTACATGGAAGTGATATAACACCTTCAATGAACCAGGTTTGGACAACTGATACTTATGGTTCAGTAGATGACGGATATATCTATGTTGATGATATGGAACTCTATACTGATTATACTTTTGAAATAACCGGAAGTTTTGATAAACATTTCGGTAGATGCTATACAGTCATTGGTGGTACAGGTGCTACTAACACAGAAGGTCTGTTTGTCTGTGAAGATGGTAATAACGGTAATTTCCTCAATTTACAGACAGGTATTCAGTATAACACAGGAGTAATATCTAATGAGGATATCAGACCTTATATAGATACACTTCATACTTTTGTATTACCTGGTAACGGAACACATACACAAGCAACTAGTGGTGGTTTCTATATAATGAATGGTAGAGATAGTGTTAATGATGAACCATTTGTTCCTGCTTACACATATATTGCTCCATTTGTTTATGACTGTGGTACAGTTCAAGAAATAAAGATAAAAGATGCAGATAGTAATGTAGTTGCTGATTTTATCCCGGAAGCTTATGAAGGTGTTTCTGGTGTAAGGGATCTTGTTTCTAATAAATTCTATCCTGCTACTAAACCAGATAGGATCTATGTAAGTCAAGAAGAAAGAACATATACCGGATTTATGCTCTTTGCTCCGAAAGACTATTCCTTATCAGATGGCAAGATTCTTGGTGCATATAAGATGGTTGATGCTCTTTATGGAAACTACGGAAAGTTCTATAAACTCTCCATCTATGATGAAAACCTTAATCTTTTAAAAGCATTTGTACCTAAAATGCAAAATGGCAATCTGGGAGTAGTAGATCTGGTAGACAATATCTTCTATCCTTGCAATGATGATGATAAGTTCTATATGTATAGAGAAGGTCAAGCACCATTATCATTATTTATGTTAGGAAATCCTAATGAAGAAGATGTTCCAGAAGATGTAGAGGATGAAGAAGAACCGTAATACACCAAATTACGCACCAGATTTAATTCTAAGACGCAAGAAAAGAGGATTAGTGTAAATTCTAATCCTCTTTTTCAATGCGCTTAAAACTCATTCTAGACGCCAAATATGGTAATGTATTATTTTTTGAGAACAACCCAAACAACTTGAGTTCCTTCTACATATCTTGATGATAGGAATAATTCATCATTCTTTATATATCCGGAAACACATTTTAGGGATTCTGTAGTACCATGGAAGTGTTTTCTGTTTGCTATTCTGATCATTTCTTTTTTAGGTAAGGCCAAGTCTTTAAAGATTACATAAGCTTTGCGGTTAGCACCTTTATAAATTTCAAGTGTGTCTGTCATTGATGTGGAAATCTCCTTTCAGCAGTTGGTATTATGAATGAGTTTTAATATAGTTTTCAACATATTGTTCAAAAATACGGATATATTCATTCTTTTTTCCTTTTGGAAGATCCTTGTGTTTAATATATACATCATGGATATCCAAAACATAAGAATTTTCAGAGGTTCGTTTGAAATGGTATAAAATCCTTACCTGTGTACTGGATGGTCCTTTATATTTAAAAGTAAAGAAATTATTTCCCAGTACATCATATTTGATCACATCATTATTGAAGATCTTTTCAAATGGTGTTCCGGTAGCCTCAATGGTATCAATTAATGTATGAAGTTTTTCCATAGCAGCATCTACCACTTTTCGTTCTTCCTTAGTAAGATCTTTCTGCCAGTTTTTACACATTTGCTTTACCACCTTTCTTTTATTTAAAAAGGATCATAAGAAGATAAACTTCTTCCTATAATCCTAAACACATTTTATGATTTTTAGATTTAATCATGTCTATGAAACCATCTTTCTTTTCCCAGAGCTTTCTTATAATCTTTAAGATTTTCACTAATAAAAGCACCAATGGATGCTTTAGATTGATCTGTAGGCAATTCTAGGCCTAATTCATAGGCTATGTCTTTAGCATACTCCAGTTGTTTGATTGTTGGTTTATTATCTTCCATTAGTCAAGATCCTTATCCTTGTATATGTATTATCTATAGATATCACTTATCTTCATATTTTGAGCTTTTTCAATTCCTTCTATAAACAAACGAAGAGGCATATTCTGTGAAGTACCACCGGATATCACAGTCAGAACTTCACAAATTAATTCTCCTTTTCTGTTAAGAATATAAATATCTTTAATTTCATGTTCTGCTAACACTCCACAACAATATACAAAAACTTTTGAACCAATTTTTATATTAGGAAAATTTTCACTTACCATTTATCACTCTTTTTCTCCTTTTCTGATCAAATATGTGTATTATTCAAAAACTCTCTTGGTTCCCTAGATGGTGTAAAGTTTTGTCACAAGAAAGGCGTTTTACCTTTCTTATTTTATTTTTATTAGTATTGTGGTTTTCCTAGAGAACCAGGACAATCTTTGTAAAAAGATCCTTTATAAAATATCTGCGTAGTATCTACCATCTTTATTAGAGAACACTACTTCTGCCGGAAATGGATTAAGTTTCATAACAGCAAATCCTACACAAGTTCTTATCCATTCTTCATAATCATTAGGAATTCTGTATAAGGTAGGACCTTTTGTATCTTTGATCGTAATTACTGGAATACTGCTACAATTTGTTTCAATTGATCCTACTGAATATACAAATACCTTTACTTCATCCTTTATATTAAGAAAAGGGATATTATCAACATCATATGGTACTAAAGCACCTGCTTTATTTTTGAAATACATGATTTAACCCCCATTCATCTAAAAGAGTATTGAGCTTAACCGCTTGATCATAAGTAATATCAGTAAGGCCTAACATTCTATACTTAGTATGTTCAATATAGGTTTTTTGCCTAAGTGCTTCTTGAAACTCCGGTGTAGCAAGTTCAAGATGAACGGAACTGTTTTCAGAAATAGAAGTACCTTCTGAATTAAAATGATAACCACCTTCTACAGAAATCCATTTCTTCTTAGGAGAGATCCCTTTAACTTGCAGTAATCGGTAATGGTAGCCTTCGATTCCTCGTTTTCCATATCCTACATACACATAATCACCTGATTTTAAGTTACTGAACATAATGATGATCCTCTTTTCTTTAAGTCTTGATCTTACTATATCAATCTTCATGTACCAATTTAGTCTCACACTTAGGACAATTCAAATCTTCTGGAACAGGTCTATTAAAAGAACAGATTAAAAAGTCATAACCACAGATAGGACATTTTACTATCCATTCATTAGACATTCCAAATCTATGAACCATCCACTTAGGATTTTCTAATTCAATTTTCATAGATACTTTCTATTCCTTTCTTTGAAGTTTCCTATATTATACAACACAAAACTTGATTTTAATATTTATTATTTTCTTAAGTGTTGTTCAGAAACCTCTCTCTTTCTTTGATTTCTTCCAGATATCCAGAAAATTTATTGAAGATGGTTACTAATATCTTAAGAGTGATTACAGCACAATTAAAAAGAATAAAACAGGTAAGATATAGCTTGTTTTGAAATGTGATCTTGATGAAGAAACCTTCCAGTAAGAATGAAAACAAACAGATCAGAAATTCTGCCGTAGTTCCTTTATGTGTCTTAATGAGTTCTTCAAAGATCTCCGGTTTTGTCATATTCTCACCTGTATTTCTTTTAGTTGCACCATCCGGGATATTCATACTTTTCTTTTGCTGCCGGTAAGCAGTCTGCACAACAACAACCTGCAAATCCTACCTGATGTAAGTTTTTTGGACCAACTCTTCTGCCACATTCCGGACAAACACCATAAGAATCCACTATTTTCTTAATGAGTTCCTTAAGATCAATATCCAATGGATAACTACCCAGATTAAAACCATCCCGGATAAAATCATTATAAAAATGTTTGCTAGGAGCTAAAGCTTCAAAGACTGTCAGTTCCTTTGGATATAGACTGATCATAAAACCTATTTTGTTATCCAGAGTGTCAAAGATCGGATCAGTAATAATAATGTAAGGTTTTCTGGAAACAAGGCCTGTAAGGAAAAACTTACATCTGGGATCATCTTTAGCCTGTTGAAAAATAGGCTGATTGATAAGATTTTTATCATCCGTATGTATGGGTAAAGACTCAATCTTTTTTACCAGTTCTTCATATGTAAGAAAATGGTCATTAAAAAGTTCTGCTTTCATAGTGATATTCTCCTTTTCTGTTTTATGTTTCCTTGCCTCATTTACATAATAATTATATAGATTATTCATTTTAAACTATACAAAAATCATTGTTTTTATATTAAATTCATTGCTAAAAAAGGATTCCATTTCTGGAATCCTTCTGGTATTATGCTTTGAGTTTTCCTTCTTTAAATAGATCCATTATTATCCGGTTAGCCATTGCTATGCTACACTTAGGATCATAGCCGGTAATGTAAGAAACAAGATCAAATCTGGTAGGAGCTTGATTAGCCATAGCTTTGTAATTTTCAATAAATCTGTTACAAGATTTCCTAATCTGATTTTCTTTATTAGTCATATTGTGTATCTCCTGTTATTGTGTAACTTGCTCACTTTTTCCTATTACATAATAGCAAAGTGGTACATTAATCTATACAATATTTATTGTTTTTATATCAAAATCATTATCAATTATGAGTGAATTATTATCTGCTCCATCCATAATTCCAGAAGCTTGGTACCAAATGATTTGTCTTTATCCTTATCCATACATTCACTTTCAGCAAAAAACTTCTGATGATCTTCGGAACATCTTATTACATATTCTCCAAAACCAATCTCTGAGCTCCAACTGATGATGATTGTATCTTTTTGTATTTTAACTTCTTCAATAGCAAGGTTTATTTCATTAACATCAAACTTTCTCATAAATTACACCACTATTATAATCCATTTCACAATTTCTTCCTTTGCATTAAAATCCAGATTTTTCTGTAAGAATTTCTTTAACAAGATTAGCACATTCTTTTGCACAATACTTACCAAAATCCTTACCAACTGTTTCAATAACATCATTAGTTTCTTTTACACAATCTTCATAAATTCTTCTGCTAATGTTCTTCATAATAACACCCATATCTCTTGGACCCCAGTTAGAAGGAATAAGACCTTCATCAACAAACTTATTAAGCATCTTTTCTACTCTTGGCTTTACAACAACAGTTCTGACTAATGCCAGATTTTCATTTTGTTTTGCTGCATCTTCCGGAGAGAATTCTTTCTTTTAAGGCTTGAACTCCTTGTTTACAAGCAGCAACTGCATCTTTATGCATTTTAGATGGTAAAACATCTGGAAGTGCATTAAGCCAATGTAAAGCTTCTTCATCTGTCATTTGTTTCACTTCTTCTGTATTAGGAAAATATAGAAGCATATCACCATTCTTTAACCAGATGGTGATTCCAGATCTTTCTTCTGCAAATGCATGGTCTAATGGTCTATAATCATCAACTTCCAATTCTGGGAATCTTTCTTTAAATAGTTTGAAAATATCTCCATTTGTCATTTTTCTAAACTCTCCATCATTCTTTTAAAATGTTCCTTGGTAACAGTCCAATCTGTCATATACTGTAATGTAACATCATTTTCTTCTGCTACACGTTTGCGAATTCCATAAACCCTACCATTTTCTCTATCAAATTGAGAATATGCTACATTTAGAAAAGAATAATTTCCAACATACCATCTTTCTATAAAAACATCAGTTTCTCCTTGATGCAGTCTTATATATCTTTCAGGTGGTGCAATATCCTCAATGGTGGTTGTAACTTCTTCTTCAAAACAATCCCAGTAATATTCCATTGTTTATTGTCTCCAATATTCTTTACCAGAAGCAAGTGCTGCAAAGATCCGGGCATCTTGTTCTTCTTTCTGTTTCTGATCCATATACTTTAATGCCTCGATACCTTTATTAAGTGCTTCATAAACCTCATTCTTATATTCCGGATCATGAAGTGGACCAGTTGTATCTTTCTTCATTTCTGTTATTAATGACTTTATCCAATCTATTGCTTCTTTATTTGTCATTCTTTGTCACCTCACATACTGCCATCTTCTGAATTATAAAATAGCAATCCCATAAGGAATCCATATATTCTTTCTACACGTTCTTTATTCGGTTCTTTTACTCCAAGTCTTTTAAATTCTTCTTCAATAACTTTTTTAAAATATTCTTCATTATCCATTGTCTTTATCACTCCCGCAAGAACTTACATTCCAGAACATATTCCTAGTGACTTTATATCCATCTTAGATTTACAGTTTGGACAAACTTTTAATTTTTCTGCACTACGACCACCACACAACGAACATTTATACATGCCATGAGGACAATCTGGAGTGGCAGTATTTATACTAAAAACCCATGTAGGTTTTTCAGTCTTTGAAGATCCTTCATCTTTTAGATACTCCAGTATTTTTTCCAAGGTTGCTATAATTGATGCTTTATTGTATAAATCAGCAGAACCTTCTATTTCATCTGAGATATCCTGTAATTGAATTAAAAATTTTGATGGATTTCTTCGATATATTCCTGCAATCTCATATAGAAATTCTGCTTGTTCCTTTTCTGTCATGTTCCGCAGTTCATACGCCAATTCTTCAGGATCAACTTTAAATTCAATTTCAAGATTCTTTTTCATTCTTAGTTATCTCCTTAGACTTCCTTACTGACTGTAGTTTATTTCCATCATGCTCACAATATTCACAATCAATACCATACCTATCTCCACAGATAGGACAGAACTTAGAATGGTTTTTCTCAAAGTAATATTCTGCGACCATACCTATGAAAAAACTCACAATAATCGCAATCATAATAATAGACGTAAACAACTCAAATGAAATGCTAATATTTTTTTCTTTATCCATTTTAGTTTTCCTTATCTTCCCAAATGGTAATTCCCGGACATGTCTACATAAACATTCCACCAGTTTCCAGGAAGATCTTCTGATCCATCAAGTACTTCATATCCGGTATGGTGACATAATTCTTCATTACCATATTGTGAAGTAATAAAAGTCTTATCTGGCTGCATAGTGCATTGTCTTACGTTTCCTTTACCAAATATTCTTTCTAATCGATCTAATTGAGTATTAATCATAAATTTACTCCTTTCACAAATAATTAATGGCTTCTTCCTTATCTACAAAAAAGTGAATTCCCGAAGAACACTCATTGTATCTGTTTTCATCAAAATCAGTAACTTCAACATATTTTCCTTTTTCGTATAAAAAAATAGGTGAATAAAGGGACCATGCTGCCTCAAAATGATATGTTCCTTGTAAATCGGTAATATCTAGAACTTTAGCCTTGTTTGTTCTACATTTCTTTCCAGTTGCTGATGATCTCTTTGCATCTTTCGGAATGTATAGTTTTATAAGACATTGTTGATCTAAGCGAAAAGCTCCATCAGTAAGTCTTGCCTTTTTCCATCCGATAAATCCTCCTTCTGTGGGACAGGCCATAGGACATATTGGTGGATTTTCTGCACGTTCAAAATCTGAATGATCCCAAATATTATCAATAAAGGTACAATCGTTAAAACATGCATAATAAAAAGTAGAATTTACAAAAGATGATGATCGAAACTCCACATTTGTAAATACAGAATGTTTAAAATCAACTTCATAGAATCGTGAATTTACAAAAGAACACATATTAAAGTGCGAATACATAAATACAAACCTTGTTTCATTTGTTAATATGAGATCCATAAAAACACAATCTTTAAAAGTTAAATTCTCTGATACATCACAAGATATATGATTAGAACATTCTTCTCCATAGCTTTTTAACCAAGTATTTAAAATTTCTTTGGTAACTTCTGGAGTATGATTATACCAGTTCATTAAGGCATCTAAAAAATCCTGTTTAATAGTCATAGGGATTCCTTTCCGAATACTTTGCAATTCACATTCAAGTTCCTTCAAAATATCAAGATAAGAATAATCATTACTTTCATATCTAGGTATGGTATTACTTAACCGATATGTTTCTATAATGTCTCCATTAAGATAAATATCAGCATACCAATAGTCACTATCTTCATCATTAGTAAATAATATTAACTGTTGATCCTTATAGTGTGTCCTGGAAAGCTTCTTTATTACTTCAACTGCAGGGCTCCAAGCAGTTTCAAATTTTATAGCATCATCATTGAGAATTTGGCAATCATAACCATTCCACTTGGTTCCCCAGTTATCAATACGCCATTGATACCAATTAAACCAAGGTTTTTCATCCTCTTTGATGCTAGAATCCGGATTTATATTCAAATTATATTTAGGATCACATTCTTCCGAAGATTTTGGTTCTGGTATAATGTGATTGAAGTTAAATAATGAATATTCAACAGATCCTTCTTTTCCAGATTCAAACCAATCCTTTTTCCCTATGTTTGTTATCTTAAGAATGTTAATAGTAATATTAGGCATCATCTTCTCCTTCGAGGTCGTCGAAATAATCGTCGATATTATACTGTTCTAAGTATTCGGCTTCGTCACCCATCTTTGTTACTCCTTTAAATACTTAAACTGCTTTACTGTTACAGCACCTATGCCATTTCTTGTAGGAAGAATGATAAACTTCTCGTCTTCTCCTACATTGGCTTTTATTTCCTGTTGTATTTTTTCCATATACATATTCACTTGGTTAGTTGCCATATCTCCAACTTCAACCTGAATGAATGTCAGATTGCCCAGTTTAGAAACGAATGATGTACCACAGGATTTACAGGTGAAGGTTTTAGGATCTAACTGACCACCACACTGACTACAAACTAATGGTAATAATTGCATTGTTATTTTTCCTTTCTATTAAACTTAGAACATGCTTTACTAGATCCTAATCTCCAACCTACCTTGTGTCTAAAGCCATGATCATAGACTTTACAAGTTCCATAAATACCACCTTTGCTGCCTATTTGATCAATATCAAAACATTTACAATTTTTGCATTTGTTATTTCTAGCCATTAGGAATCCTCATCTGGTTTATCATTATCCAGGAATAAACTAACGTAGATAACATCAGTACATGGTGCATAGATAAGATAAACCTCATGCTCTAGCAAATATTCAGTTAGAACATCTTCAATATAAAGAGAATGTTCTGATGGATTGGTAAGATCAAGTTTAATATCTGGTCTACTAATCTGATTAGGATCTTCACCATAGGTAATCCAAATATTACTGGTAGTATTTTTGATAAGTTCTTTAAGTTTCATCTTGTTTCTCCTTATACATCAACCGTAAACATTACTAGCCTTAGTATTTTGAATTCCTGGATATCCGGATCTTCAAACGGAAACTTGTTACAGTAAGGACATGTAATGGTATCTGGCTTTTCTTCATCAGAACATTCATATCCAGTCCAATTTTCATCAACATCAATATAAACTGCATTACTAGATGTTGTAGTTTTTACAAGATCCGCTGTAAAAAATTTATCACTACCATCCGGCATAAATCTGTTTACCTTTACTGAACTTATATAATTACCACATTTTTCACATCTGATCATAAAATATCTCCTAACTAGATGGTTCTATAATATAAAACACAAAAGAAATTATTTTGATTTTTCCAATTCTTCTTTTACCAGTTCTATTATTTCCTTAGCAGTAAGATAACCTATTGGTTCTCCACCATTTTGAGTACTAGTCGTAAGCTCCAGTCTCATATCGTCACGGTCTAACCAGTAAGAATACCCACCATAAGTACCATAACCGTGTATTACAGACCATTTGTTATGATTAATCCAAAACCAAGTCCTACAGATCCAATGATCTTCCGGTATTACGGAGGACTGATCTTTCCATTCAATTCCTAACATGTCTAGATCACTTCTTAATCTAACCATCTCCGGTGTAACGTGAAATGGTGACTGCTTGTATTTTGAATTCATCTTTTTCTCCTTATATATCATATTTGATAAAAAGAACTAATGATTTACCATAGATATAGAAAGTAACTACTTCCGCAAATGCTATTTCATCTTTTAAATACTTGTGAATCTGGAATTGAGAATACTTAGGATTAAACATACAGAATGAATAATTACAAGTTATTTCATTACCATTTTCCAGACTTTCAATACACTCATCAAGAAAACATTCTGGAACAATATATATGTTTCCTTGTTCACACCATTTATTTACAAAATCATTAACAGTCATTTTAAATCTCCTGGTATTATTTATTTTCTGGTAAGGTTAAGAAAGAATCTCTAAGGTCTACATAATCATCTACAGATCCTAATGCTTGATATTCAAGAAATAGTTTGTTGAATTCTTCTTTTACCAGAGATGGTGCAAAACCTTTTTCTGTATATCTCCAATATAATTGATCCATCTGAGATGCTAATGTTTTCCTTTTTGCATCTATCTTTGCATTACGGTCCTTTCTGAATTGCTCTCTAGTGTTCTTAATATCTTTTTCAATAACTACTGCTAAGAGTATTGCCAAGATGATAACAAACACTACAACACAAAGTCCTACAACAAGAAATTTTTCATTCATATTCATTTTTTACACCCCTTATCCTTTCTTAAGTCTGCTCCACACCAGGGACAATATGATGTTAATAATCTATATTCCCATCTGTTTTGGCATTTTGGACACCTGACACTATATCCAGTAGCAGTTTCTTCTTTAATCCAGGTGTCAGCATCTTCTGTTTTACAATCCTTGTTTTCCAGAATACCTGTCAAAAAGTATCTGTTCTGCTGCACTCCTTCAATAAAAGATAGGATCTTATCAATACATACCGGACACACTTCTTCTCCAACAAAACTAGCAACAGATTGGTGATGTTCTCTGGTCCCTTGTACTTTAACCTCACCAACACATATACCTGCTGAATTAAGTTCTTTCTTACAGATATCACATAAATGTTTGATCATAGTATAGTTCTCCTTTTATGGCTAAAGTGGAAGCTTAAGCATAGGATCTATTACTGGATAACCACCATTAATGTGAGAGGATTCTGTAAGAAATCCACCAAATATAGTGTTTACTGTATAGATCCGAGCTTTTCTTGTAGGAACATAATTTCCACCAAAATTTAGATTTTTACTATTTAATGGAAATCCGGTATCACTTACTGATAATGTAATATGTGGAACTTCGATAGCATTAACTATTTTAACAAGTTCTTCATTTTCACATTCTTTAAGTTCTACAGAAAAAGCTTCATTATCACCATCATTTCCATAACCAGTAATGGTAAATCTGGCTGCAATTCCATACAGATCATTATGTATTACCGGTGGATTGAATTCTGTAGTAATATGCTTGTGCATAACTTTTCTGCTAAGAGTTCCGATAGAAGCACCTATTTGATCACCAGTAATGAAAAATCCTTCATATATGATTTTACTCATTAGCACTCATCCTTTTTCCCAAGTTTTCATAATACTTTTCCAATTCCTTAAATTCTTCTTTTGTAAGTCCAAAAACCTCAAAATAACTCCATTCATAGCAAATCCTTATGGTCAATCCCATATGATCATATATGGTACATAAGGAATCACCACCAATTCCTGGACACTCAAACAAACCACAGTCAGCAACAGCATAATGCTATTCAATTATTGCTTTTGCTATATCCAACTTAGTTGTCATTTTCTTCACCTTCTTACTCACCAAACGTATTGAGCATACATCTTTTAACTGCGGATATAATTTCACTACCGCAAACTGTATATCTCTTCCCATCAATTTCTAACTCTACTTTGTTGCCATCACACCAATGATTATGGATTTTAATTTTGGGTTGTGATGGTGTTGAATAATCATTTATTTCTGTTGTAATGTTCATTCTTTATCACCCCTTATCCCTCCCATACTCTTCTCATGGCTTCGTCATAATTCTTAGCCTTTACAAGAACTACCATATCAATACCAACTCGCACAGCATACATTCTTGATTGAAGATAAATTACCTGTTCTTTGGTACTCTCCGCCCAATCGAAAAGATCTTTATATACTTTTACTCTGTCATTTGCGTTCATTCTTTATCACCTCTCATACTCTTTACCCCCTTAACGATAAGAGAAGCATTAAGAGGAATATCCTCATCTTTACTCGTATAGTCATTCCTCACAAATAAGTAAAGCCCCTCTTCGCTTTCTTCGTGTCCGATGATACTCATTATCAAATAAGTACCATTAGGGTTATAAGCCCTGTACGCCTCAAAGATATCCTTCATGTTAGTAAGGATATATTTTTCAAGATCCTCACGGTCATTAGTCTTTAATACCTTGCTTTCGAGCAAGTCCCTCTCAGTAAAAGTATCGAATTTCATATCAAAAATCCCCTTTCTTAAAATCTGTACCGGACACAACGTTTTCACAGAATATCTGGAATTCCTGTTCCGCTCTTTGTTCGTCAGCCTCTTTCTGATAAGCCTTCCCCTTCTCGAAAGCCTCTTCAAGGGCTTTCTTCGTTTCTTTTCTTGATTTTATCCCGGATCTTGTTTACAAGGTTTTTGATACCGACTCCAAAGATAATCAAAATCACTAATAGGATAGCAAAACCAATGATTGCATATCCTAAAAGTTCTTCAATAATTTTGATCTCAAAATACTTTTCCATCATATTAAGATTTTTCCCCTTCACTCTGCTTCTGCTAAAATCAAAACTGCAAGTATTCCTAAGAAACTTGCATAGATAACACTTATAACTACATACCAGATCATAAGATCACCTCATCCTTTCCAAGTATTCTGAAATCATAATCTTTATATGGAAATTTCAAATCCGGGTTATTCCACAAAGCTATGATGTAATAAACATCTGTATCAAAATTGAAACCTTCCGTAACTGTTCCCCAAACCCCTTGATAACAACCTACAAGGATCAGAACTTCCTTACCTATTAATTCTTTATTAACCATTGATCTTCTCCTTAACTGGATAAACATAAATGAAAGTACATGAATGTCCTTTATAGCAACTAACATCATCAAATGAACCTACTTGATAAGCAGTAAGATCATACTGGTGTTCTTTGATAGCCTGCTTACGGAAATCCATTAAATTACCTTCATAAAGACAACCCATTGAAGATGCACCATCTTCAAAAACTTCTACTTCCATTACACAAATCCATTCTGTATGGATATTGTAAAACAGAATATCCTCAAAACTTACCTTGTTATTGTTATTGCGAATCATATTATGTTCTCCTTTCTCTAACTTGCTTATGTATTAATTATATAGAAAAAGAATTTCTATCTATACAATATTTGTTGTATTTTTATCAAATTCTTTACTAAAATTAATAGAGGATTCTATTACTAGAACCCTCTATTAACAAAAAAAGGAGAATACACAGTATTAGATTATGTCTTGATTATTTTCTACAAGGATTGGCTTTACCCTGATGTTAAAGGCACCAGAGTTTGTAGTAGTTTTGATGAAACCCTTTCCCTTGATTACTTCATAGAGTTCCGGTGCTGCTTCCTTGAGTTTCTTAAGATCTACAGATTCAGAAGTGCTACCAACTGTTTCATAAAGAGTAGCAGACCTTGTAGTAATCTTATCTTTCTGCTCCAAGAGAAAAGCCTTATGGATCTTTTCTCTAAGAACCTTCATATTTTCTTCGATCTCTGTTTTCTGAATTGAAAGAACTGCATAAGCCTTTGTGTACTTTTCGAAATTGAACTTTGCCATAATGTACCTCCTATTTGTAACTTGCTTTGTTTTAACTTGCATAGATATTCTACAAAAACTGGTAAGGAATTTATATCAAATTCATTGTTCTTTTATCAAATTTCAGACTATAGTTACAGTTGATACTTGATCTATTCCTTTAGTAACTACAATGGTCTGATCTACCGGAATACTGTAATTATTGTGAGAAATAATATAAAGACTATCTATTTCTTCTGATACAGTATTGAGAAGATTAAGAACCGTGTTACTTGCTTGTTCATCCAGGTTTTCCAAGATTTCATCACAGATAAGAATATTAGTTTGAAACCCGGAAAGTTGTAAGGCCACATCTCTTTGAGCAAGTACCAATGCCAGATCAACTTTTTTCTTTTCACCACCGGATAAATTCTCATAAAATGTATCACCTAAGAAGATATCTAACTTAGAAGAATCCGTAGATATCTGGATCAGATTAGTATCATTAGAAAACAACAACTTAGAATATTCATTAAGCTTAGAGTTCATAAATGCTACTACATCAGAAAGTAAATAGGTTCTAAAATCCTTAGTGATTAATTGCTGAATATGTTTAATGACATTTACTTTAATTTCAACCTTAGCCTGCTTATCGGATATTTCTTGAAGCTTGAGATTAAGGACCTTAATCTTTTCCTGGTATTCTTTAGCCTTATCTATATCTGCTTGAACATCTTTATAAAGATCCTTGTTTTTATAATAAGTGTCCAGAGTGTTAGAAACCCGGTTAAACATCTGCTGCAAACTGGTTTTCTTTTCTTTGTATGAAGATACAAGATCCTTTTGTTTCTTCATTTCTGATAAGATAATAGATCCTTTTTGTATCAAAGCAACTTCTTCATCATCAAGATTAATAAGAAGCTCCTTATATTCTTTAGCCAAACGATCAGAAGTTTCCTTATTCTTAATTTCTTGATTACATGTAGGACAATACTTTTTTGTTACCATCTTCTGGTGTTCAAGATATTTATTTCTGCGAGTTTCAATATCTGCTTTTTTCTTATTTAATTCACTAGACTTCATAGAAAGTTTTTCATAAGTAATAACACTTTCTTCCAGCAATGAACTATTTTCTTTAATCAAAGAATCAAGTTTTTCAAGTTTTTTACTTAGTGCATCTACAGGTATATCCAAATCCTCTCTAGATATGCCCTTAGATTGCTCTAATTTGCTTTCTAATGCGTTCTTTTCATTTGTATATACAGACAATGCACCTTGCATCTTGGCGAGTTCCTGCGTGATTGTAGACAGGTTAGAGGTGATCTCTTCTTGCTTAGATGAAATCTTGTTCTTAAATTTATTAATTTCTTCATCTATGTTAGCAAGAACTTCCAATCTTTCTTTTCTGGCAGATGGTGTAAGCAATGACATTCTTCCACTAAATCCTTGTGATAAGAAAATGGTAGATAAAAAGATATCCTGACTAAAAGGAAGAATAGTTTTGATCAGTTTATCTGTATCTGATTTATTTCTACAAGAAATATCATCATTTTCTTTTTTTAGAATAATGGTAGTTTTAAGTTTAGGATCGTTTAATGTCCGGGTAATTGAATATCCGGTATCATCAATCTTAAAATCAAGTATAACCAAACAACCTTGATTGTAATACTTATTTTCCACATCACTAATGCCAGAAGAAGTCTTACCAAACAAACACCAGTTAATAGCTTCCATTATTGAGCTCTTACCAGCTCCGTTACTGGAAGTTGTTTCTTCATAATTGTTTACACCTTTAATGGAAATGATACCTTCTGATTCCAAATTAATGGAACAAGTACCTATAGATCTGAAACCTTTAATTTGAAGTTTTTCAAAAGTAACTTGCATAGATTAATCCTCTTTCACAATGGATAAATATTCTTTAGCATCATATTTAAGATTTTCTGTGTTTTCATTTAAGAAATCAATGAACTTAGAAGTAACATCTAAGTTTGCTGCCAAAGATGATGTATCTTGATTTAATTTAGTTTTATTCACAAAAGCATTAATTAACTTAAATGCTATGATCTTCTTATTCTTTTCCAGAGTTTCCTGAACATCTGCTTTGATATCATAGTTTGTATATTTGACTGTTAATGCATACTTGTAGTTTTTGTCTAAATCCTTAAGGATCTTAGCCAGGTCCTTAAGAGAATCAACAGTAAATCTTCTGAACAAAATACTATGAGGATTTGCTATTCTTTCAAAAGTTAAAGTATCAGTATCAAGAACTACAAGTGATGGTAGGTATTCCTGGTTATCTACAAAAGATATCGAAGATACACCACCAATATTCCAGACTTCATTTTGTGTTGTTTCAAGATGTTCAGCAGTATGTAAATGGCCATTAGCTACAAATTTAAAATGTGAAGCTAAAAGTTCCGGGTTTACTCCAAAATCCAAGATATATGAATCTCTTAAACAAGATCCTTGAATATCAACATGAGATACAAGAATATCATTACTAATGGTTTTCAAAAGAGTATTAGTTACTTTCTTGGAATCCATATAAGGAAGAATAGAAATCTTATCATTGATCTTAGTTGGTTCTTTAATGATTTTGATTTCCGGATAATTACTAAGAATTTCTACTGCATTGAAATCATCATTTACTTTTTCATGATTTCCTACAGTAATGTAATGTGGAATCTTTAAATCTTGGAAATTTTTAAAGAATTCAGAAACACATTCTAATTCTTCTGTCTTAACTATGATGTTATCAAAAGTATCTCCACCGTTAATGATCATATCTACTTTCTTTTCTTTTGCTATTTGACTTATCCATTCTCCGGTTTTAAGGATCATATCAAGTCTGGTAGTATATTTAGATTTTGAATCTTTAAATAATGGAAGAATACTTGAATTGTATGAACAATGAAGATCTGAATAGATTAATACTTTCAAGACGTTTGTTTCCTTTCTGATTAAAATTTTCTCTATAGTATTAAACACATTTTTCAGAAAGTTCATTTCAGAATACATTTCTAATAATAATGCGTATGTGCGTACATACGCACGTTATATTTTAATATTTAAGTTGTGTTACGATAGTAACACTTAAATATATATTTATATTTATAAATTTATATAGTTGTTAGATAGTAGATATATGAATGACTGCAAGGAATGAATATATCTAGTAACTAATAACTAGAATAAATTCTAATTAAAGATTAACTTAATTATTATCTTTTACTTATTCTTTTTATTACTTAATAATATATTTATTAATATTATTAAGAAAAGAGTTTAATATTTTCAGAACTTATATTTCTCTTTTGTTTCTTTTCTCTTTGTGCATTTTGCATAAATGGTAGAAAAATTGTTTGTGAATGAATTTTAAAAATAATACATTGTTCCAAAGAGATTTCTGATAGAATGGATATACAGGCTCTAACAAGTTAATACAGGAGGTATATTTATGCAGTTGATGAACTATTATGACCAGATTGAAGGTATGATCAACAAAACTGCTAGTCGTTACTACAAATTTTCCGGTATGTCTTTTGAAGATCTTACACAGGAGTTGTGGTTAAAGTTGATACAGGAAGATCTTTCTGAAATTAAAATGGTAAAGAAAACCATTGAAAACAGAGCTAAGAATATTGTCAGAGATAATGCTAAGTTTCAAAAAGATGTATGCTGCTACTTCGAAGATGAGGTAGAAACCTATACTTATGTTAGTGAGTATATGATGGAAGAAGAATCCAGATTTGATTTAATAATGCTTGATGAAGAATATGTAAGATCCTTTGTTGCTTCTCTTGATAAGCAGGAAAGGATTTATTTGGTTGTTAAAGGATATCTGGTAGGTAATCTTGATTTCTTTGAGAAGGAATACAATAACTATGTTGATTGTCTGGGTTCAAAGAAAAGATCTTATCTGGAAGAAACCAAGAAGTATCTTGATGATGTGATAGGAAAATATTTTCTTAATTTTAACCATATGAAGATGTGGAAGTTTAAGAAGAGTTTAATGAATAAAATGTCTAAATCTATGGAGGTATTTGCTAATGCTTAATAACTTGATCAAAGAGTGTACTTTTACAGGCGTAATACTTGAAGAACCGGATCTGCTTAAGTGCTATGATGATGACGGTAACATAAAGTTGCTGCCTATGGGTAAGGAAGCTATAGAGTTTCTATATGATCTTATGGGTGTTCCTTTCAGTATGTGTAAGAAATTACATGAAAATTCTCCTGAGTTGTGGGATAAGTTAAGACAACAAGTTCTTTATGAAAACCATAATGTTAAAGGATTATCCAAATATCGTTACTGTGTAGTTGCAGATGAAGTGGTATTTGCTATTTTTGATGGTTCTACAGAAGATATTTCAGTAAATTATGATGTGTTTGATAACACTTTTAGTGCTGCTACTGTTAATGTTAATAAAGCCGGTGTTATTCAGGTTATTAATGAAAAGATATCAGATACCGGGTGTGTATCACTAGTACTGGTTGATATTGATCCTATTAAGGGTAGATATGTGGCCTATGAAGGTATCAAAACAGATGATGATTGTTATGTTACGTTCAGTATGCCTATTATTGAATCCAAGAGTTTCTATGAGTTTATGACTACATTTGATCCGGTTGTAGAGGTATCTATGGCTGAGAAGTATTATTCCAGAACTCTTGCTACTTTTACAGATGATTCATTAGTGGATAAGGAATTGTCTGTTAGAGAAGTTCTTGAAATCATTAAGAAGTCTAAGGTTAATGTGGTTCTTACATCTGATAAGAGAATTGCTTCCTTGGATCTGGCAGATAGTCAGGAACTGGTAGACTTTCTTAATTCCTTTGGAATGGAGTATAAATCTCTTAAAAAGTTGGAAAAGCTTAAAAAGGCTCTTACTTATAACAAGTTTTCTACGTTGCAGTTGTTGAAGATTTTATCCAAAAATTATAAACTGGGAACAAATCTGATTGATTCAACAATGATAGCAACATTCTTGAAACCATATTTTGATCAGAGATCTGATAGGAACATCTTTGAAGAGTGTGTTAATGAAGAAAAATAAGTGAGGACCTGGTATGGAAACTTTTACTCCTAAAGAAGAATACTGGATAAACAAAATGCTTAAGAGTGAGGATTTTCTTACTGATGATATATCTAAAGCAGATTATAAGTTTTATGATGGTTATCTGAATTACATTGATCTTCTTATTAAATACGGAAATCTTAGAATCCCGGAAGAAGAATATGTACCATCTAAGAAAGTCATTAAAGTAAACAGACTTATAAAGAAAGAAATCCTAGATGCCGGTAATTATGTTTATTCGATCTTTGGTGGAGTATATATAGTTCAACAGGTAGTATTTGTTAAAGCAGAACATTGTGAAGCATTACTCAATAAAAAAGTTAATGACAATCCTAATCTTAGTGAAGAAACCCTTTTGTTATCTTCTTTTAAGACTATGAGCTATGAGGATGGGTCCAAATGGTGTGTCTTTTTGGTTAAGTCTAATTTTACTAAGCAATGGATTGGTTATAGTTCAAAATTGTGGTCATATGCATATATTTATGATGATGAATGTGAAATAGATTGATGTTCATCTATATAATTAAATAAACATCATAAATCTGATTTTTTGTATTTGTGTTTTATATGTTAGAGGTTATTTGTGTTAGGTAAGACGTTATTAACATTATTTGGAATTTTGGGGTTTATAGTGATAGTGTTTATTCCCTGGATTATAGGGTTAGGAGATCTTATAGATATGATGAAGAAAAGGAATTGGAGATTATGAGTAATCCTAATGGTAGGCCTAAAAATCCGGAAGTACAGTTAAGAAATGCATTATCTACTGTAAAGAGTTATTGTAGAACACATAAACAGAATGAATGTATTACTTGTGTTTTTAAAGGAAGATGTATGTATAATCTTGAAGATACTATGTATGATTTTACAAACAACCTTTTGAAGGTAATGAAGAAATAGAAAGGAATTAGTGATGGGTAAGAGTAAGAATTATGTGTCTGCTAATAAAGTAAAGATACTAGATCCTAATATTAAAGGAGATACTATGGATCTGATTGAATCCAGAGATGAACTTGTTAGGCTGATGCATTATTATGAAGATCTGGTTAAATCTTCTGAGGATAGATCAGACAAATACAAATTCAGTTATACGGCAATTGCTCTTAAAGAGGCTGCCAATTTGATAACTAAGTTTTTAAAAGCACCTCTTATGATACTTGGTGAAGAAGAAGAGGATGAAGAAGAATGATAGTTTTAAATATCTTTGGTGTACCCGGAAGCAAGAAAGACAAATATCTTTCTTTGTTTTATTCTCAACTGGTACAGAATGATATTAAGGTTCAGATAATAGGAAGTTTTAATATAGATGTATCAAAAAATCCTCTTAAGATCTTAGGTGATGTTGTTGATAAACTCGATTCAGCTAAACAGGAAGATGTAATTCTTTCTATATCACCATTACTGTTACAATCGGTTTATTATAGGCAAAGTGAAGAACCAGAACCGGATATGTTTGAGATCTTATCTTATAAGAAGTATCAATGCTATCAGAACATAAATATTCTTATTGATGATCCTAAAGATTCTTATTTGTTTAAAGATGTGAAATCCTTACTTGACAGATATGATATTCCATATGATCTGGTAAGAAGTCCGGAAGATATTGTATGCACTCAAATAGTATCTAACATAGTTCATAGGATTAAGGGAACATATTATGAACCATAGTGAATGTTATAAAGAACTGGATGATGCTTTAAGAACTTTAAAAGAATCAAGAAAGAGTGTGGAAACATTATCCAGTATTTCCGGTAAGATACTTGATTGTTGGAGTAAGGAAAAAATAACAGAAGAAGAATTTAATGATCTTAGTGATAGATTGTTAGATATGATTTAGAAAGGAATGGTAAGAATATGCCTATAGCATTAAGTAGAAAGTCTGCTAAGTTGCTTAATGATGTTAAAGATATTGTCATTGCTGCTACTGAAACAGGTTATGTATTATCTGATGAAGAAAAGGATGCTTTTTCTAATTTTAAACAATGGTTAAAAGAAATGGAGGAATATTCAGAAGCTAATAGAAAAAGGGAACTTGAAAGATTGCTTAGAAAAGAAGAAGCTAAAAGGAATAATGAGTAGGTAAGCAGAAAAGTTCTAAGGGTTTTATCTGGGAATATGCTAAAACAGATAATTAATATTTTATATTTATTTAAAGGAGGTGATGATAGCAGGTGATTAACTTTGGTGATATTACAAAAATCAATGGAATGGAAGTTCCAATGGTAGATATTGTTACTGGTGGAAGTCCCTGCCAATAGCGCATGATCTTAGTGTTGCTGGAAAAAGAAAAGGATTAGATGGTGAAAGATCAGGTTTGTTTCTTGAACAAATAAGAGTTATTAAGGAGATGCGTGATTATGACAAAAGAGTTAATGGGAGAACAGGTGAGTTTATTCGACCAAGATATATGGTGTGGGAGAACGTCATTGGATGTTTCAGTTCCAATAACGGAGAAGATTTCAGGTGTGTCTTGCAAGAAACAATCAACATCATTGACTCAACCACCAATGTTCCTGGATTGCCGAAAGGAGCGCAATGGTCTAAATCTGGGGTTGTTCTGGGAGATGGATGGTCTATCGCTTGGAGAGTACATGACGCACAGTTTTGGGGAGTCCCCCAAAGACGTAAAAGAATCTCGCTTATCGCAGATTTTGGAGGACAATCCGCACCTGAAATACTCTTTGAGCGCAAAAGCGAGTATAGGGATCTTGAACAGAGCCAAGAAAAGGGGCAAGACACTTCCACCACAATTGGAGATAGCATTGCAGAAACAAGCGAATCTGATGTAAAGTCTTATGGTTGTGATTTAAAATCTGGTAGAATTTCCGGTAATATTTCACCTACATTAACAACCAGATCAGGAAATTCTGCTACTACTGGTGGTCAAGTATTAACTGTTAAAGAAGGTTGTCTTAATTCTTGGGAAGTACAAAGTAAACATATACAACCTTCCAATGGTATTGCTGAAAGTTTGTATTCTGGTGAAACTAGATATGGTGGTGGAGAATCATATGTTTTAGATGATACTAAAGTTTATGGTATATCTGCTTATGATAGTAATGCTATGAAATCAGATAATCCTAATAGTGGAATTTATGAAGCTGATACTGCAAGAACTTTAGATTTAAATGGTGGTAATCCGGCATGTAATCAAGGTGGTATGGCAGTAGTGTATACAAACTATAAGGCTGATGGAGCTACTGGAAATGATATTGCTTTTGCTACTGTAGGAGATCATGAGAACAGACCTACTGATATGACGAACTTAGTTGTAAAACAATGTTCTAAAGATGCTGATAGTAAACTCACATTTAGAAAGACAGGACACCCTCAAAATTCAGAAGAAGGGCAAGGTTGGGAAGAATGTAATATTAATGATACATTGAATGTTACTGATAATTCAGAAACTAGAACACCTACATTAGTTGTAGATCAAGGTGCTGGAAAGTCACAATGTAATGTATCAGAAGAAGTAACACCTACTCTTACTACTACTCACGGTGGTGAACCTGTTATATCTTGTGAAGTTTTTCATTGTAGTACAGAAGAAGAAGTAGCAGCACCATTAAAGGCCAGAGATTTTAAAGATCCTCAAATTGTTAAAACACAAGATGTTTATGGAATAGATCAACAAGGCGGTAAAGGTCAAGGAAACTATACCATTAATGTAGCACCTACAATGGCATCTGAAAGTCATGGAACACCTCATGCAGTATGCTATGATAAAGAACAACAGAAAGAACATATTTATAGCTTAGAAGGTAATGGATCAAGAGATAGTCATAAAGGTGATGGATATTCTGAATCTGAGGTTATGTATACTTTAAATACAGTAGAACAACATGCGGTATGTTGTTCTGGTTCAGAAACATATCAAAAAACTTCTGGGTGTCTTAATGCTAGTGGTTATGATAAGTTAGGTACTCAAGAAGCTACTAATGATATGTATGTTGCTAATTCTTCTATTGTTCGTAGACTTACACCATTGGAATGTACTAGACTTCAAGGATTCTATGATCATTGGTGTGATATTGGAGATTGGTATGATACTAAAGGAAAACTTCATAAGGATTCAGATTCAGTAAAGTATAAAGCATTAGGTAATTCCATTGCTTTGCCTTTCTGGAAATGGATGGCTAAGAGAATGGTTAGTCAATATCCTAGTGATTATAAACCTACTATGGCTAGTCTGTTTGATGGTATTGGTGGCTTTCCTTTGTCTTATTATGAAGCTGGTTGTAAACCTGTTTGGAATAGTGAAATTGAAGAATTTCCTATGGCAGTAACAAGAAAACATTTTGGTGATGAAACTACCGGAGAAGTAGGAGATCTGGAAAAGTTTTATGAAAACAAATAAATACGAAGATGTTTCTTTTGATGTTTATGGTATAGATGCCAAGGGTTGTGGGGAATGTAGATTATCTTATGAAGTTCATCCTACACTAACTATTGGTGGTGGGATGCCAGGTCAAGGATATCCATGTATTTTAATTGTTAGTAGGAAAGAAGAAGAACATGAGTAAGTTTTTGAAGAATATTTTTATAATAGATGGTTCTTTTATGTTACATAGAGCATTACATCTTTCTGATGTATTTGCTCTTACTAACTCTAAAGGTGAACATACTGGTGGTATTTTTCAATTTCTTAGAATGTTAAATAGTGAAGTAAGAAAATGTGGTGAGTATTTTCCTATAGTTGTTTTTGACCAGGGATTAAACCAAAGAAGAGTTAATTTAGATCCTGATTATAAAAAAGCAACTGAAAGAGTACAACAAGAACAGATGGTTCTTACACCAGATGAAGTAGAAAATGATTATGTAACACAATATAGAAAACAAAGAGACAGACTTTCTGTTATTCTTCCATTCTTTGGTATTCCGGTTATCAAGATGGCAGGTTGGGAAGGTGATGATCTTATGTATGTTTTATCAAAGATATCAGAAAGATCTGTAGTATTAACTGATGATAGGGATATGTTGCAATTACTTTCTGCTACTTGTGATGTAAAAAGACCAAAAGCAAGTGAGTATGTTACTTTAGAATCATTCTTAAAAACAGAGGGTTATCAAAATACGCACGATTTTGTGTCTTGTAAGGCTTTGCTAGGTGATAGTAGTGATAACATTCCCGGATGTTGTGTAGGCGTAGGAGAGGGCAATATAAAGGGATTATGGCGTTTGTATAAGTTTTGTAAGGAAAATGGTGTTGTATATCCTAAAACTGAAAAGGAACTTAGAAGTCTTTGTAAAGGAATAGGTGTATCTTACAGAAAAGCCTATTTAAATTTAGATTTAGCCAGATATAATATAAATCTACAGTTGATGGATCTGGATTTGGTTAAGATTAAACCAAGTGAACTGGATTCTATTATTGCTACAATAAATAACAGTACCAGTGCTATTAGTTATTTTAATGCAATAAAACAACTTTCAGAACTAGAAATATCAGATTTTGCAATAGATGAATTAATGAGAACTGTTAAGTTAAAAGAACAGTATAAGAAAGTAGAACCGTCTGAGTATGAATATTAATTTAAAACCCTTATATGAATTCTTAAAAGAGAATGAACTGTTATCAGATACAGAACTGGATATGATACAGTATTGTCTTAATGATATTACGGAAACGTCACCTAATGATAAGCCTGGTGTTTTTCGTAAGAGTGAAAAAATAATACAAGATAGCCAGAATCTTTCTTGGTGTATTTATTCTTTAAGACTTCAATATGATCATTTGAATAAAGCATATAGGAAGATAAAAGATCCGGAATATACTCTATTGGTTAGGCAGCAAAGACCATCTAGTGAAGCTATTAATTCAGAGTTAAGAACAAAGTTTGAAGAACTTTATGATCTGGAAGAAAAATTGTCTACTATTAATAACATCATAGAGTACTTAACTCATATTCAAACTTCTATGGAACGTTATCTGTATCTGCTTAAAGATAGACTGAAACATTCTGATTAAATCTAAATATCCCGGATTGTGTTTTATAATATGCAATTAGTTAGTTGGAGGTTGACATGAAAGGTTCAAGTAGTGAATTACAAGATGTATGTATGTCTGCCTTAGAAAAATATCCAAGTGTTTTAGCAAAATGTTCTACAGAGATTAAGGAAGATTTTTTCGATAATGATCATTATAAATTAATATATAAATGCTTAAGAGAACATTATGAAAAGTACTTGGCCATACCTTCTTTTAGAGAACTGGCATTATTACTTAGAGAAAGATATTCAGTAGAGTACGGCAAGTTTGATGAAATTCTGGAAACCTTAGACAAAGTACATAATATGACTTTAACATCAGAAGAATTTGCTATCAATAAATCTGCTGAGTTTATAAGGAGATGTAAGTCAGAAAAAGCCTTAAATGTTATTGTTAAAAATGTTAATAGTAATGGTGAGATAAATCTTGATAATATGGTTGATTCTCTTAATGATGCTTTATCATTTAATTTCACTTTATCAGAACCTTTTAATCTTGCTGATGTGAATACTATTAAGAAGATAAAGCAAGAAGAATTAGGACCGGAAGATTCACCTAGAATAATCAAACTGTTTATTAATGATCTTAATTATATCTTTGCTTACAAAGGCTTAACTCCCGGAACTCTAAATTGTGTTGCTGCTTGCCCAGGATGTGGTAAGAGTATGTTCCTTGTTAATCAAGGATTAGCTTCGATACAACAAGGATATAAAGTATTACATGTGGTATTAGGAGATCTTTCTAAGTTAGATATTATATGCAGATACTTAGCTTGTTTGACCGGAGTTAAATTTGAACTTCTGGTAGGTTTATCTGCTGAGGATCTTGCTACATTTATTAAAAAACATAATATGAGTGGTTTCTTATCTAATCTTGATGTTGTAGTACATGCTGAAAAGGAAATGTCTACTAATCAGGTGATAGATGAAGTAAGGACTATACAAAGAGCAAATAATCTTCACTATGATGAGATTATCATAGATTATGATGAAAACTTATCTGATAACAATCTTGATGATATGTATAAGTCTGGTGGAGATATTTATAATAAGTTGGCAGGATTTGCCAAGAATAACAGATCAGTAGTGTGGATAGCTTCACAGATTTCCAGAGAGTTCTGGAAGTATGAGATACCACCACTTGAATCCTTGGCTCAATCTTCTAATAAACAGAAGGTACTTGATCTGATGCTTACTATCGGTAAACCATCTAAATCAAGTTCTGTACTTACTTTGTATGTAGCTAAAAACAGAAGGGGTGAAGAATGTAAGATTTATAGATTAAAGTTTGAAGGTCAATGTTGTAGGTTATCTCACATATCAGAAGAAGAGTATGAAACAACTAAGAAGTTAGATAAGATGAATGGTGGTGTAGCTCCGGTTGAATAACTTAGATCTTATAGAAGAAAGATTTGGAACGGATCATATAAGAGAAACTTCACATAATGAATTAAGATTTAATTGCCCATTCTGTATAAGAAAAAGGGGTAAGGCTGATGATGATCATAAATTGTATGTGAATGAAGAAAGTTTAAAATTTTATTGTTTCAAATGTGGATCTAAGGGAAGATTAAGAACCGTATCAAATGGAGAAGAAACACCTTCCAGTATATACAAAGATTTATTGAAGATGTTTGATAATTCTGATTGTGATGAAGAACTCGGTGATGATGAAGATAATATGTTTTATATTCCAGTTACTAGAATTGAAAAAGGAACTGTAGCTTATGATTATTGTATTAAAAGAGGTATAACGGAAGAACTGATAGATTTTTATGACATAAGGTTAGGCATACAAGATTTAGCAGGTAGGATAGTGATCCCTAATAATGTTTTTGGAAGATGCTGGACTGATATGTATAGTGCAAGATCAGTTATAAATCAAATACCTAAATATAAGAATCCTAATGGTGCTAATAAGAAAAACATTGTATTTAATTTGAAGAACCAGAAAGAAAATCAAGAAAGAATAATAATAGTTGAAGGTGTAATAACGGCAATATGTGGTGGTAAAGATTGTGTAGCAGTTTATGGTTGTCATCCTAGTGATGAACAACTTAGACAGATAATAGAGAAAAATCCAAAATCTTTATATTGTGTTTTAGATAATGATGAGGCTGGGAATTTCGGAACTATTCAGTTATTAAGATGGTTAGAACATTCTGGATATGAAGGTAAGATCTATAGAGTGAAAATGCCTAAAGATGTTGATGCATGTGATATGGGTTATAAGAAGTTTAGAACTTATATTGAAGATCACAAAAAGGAATATGTTGGTGAAGTTTACTCTAAGTTATTTGATTTTATAGATGATTAAGAAAAGATTTGAGGTAAGGCCAATGGTTTGATTTAAGGTGAGATACCTTTGCTATGTAGAAATACATACTCATTGTAATATGATGACGATCATATTAAGAGACTATCCATCCGGTGCATAAGGATTTGTTTAGATGTTACTAATGACGATTAAAATTTAAAGACACTAAGAAAGGATTTAATAATATGCCGATAGATTTTAAAGCTTTGCAGGCTAAGAGTCAGAAAGAGTTAGAGAGCCAGAGCAATAGTGAAAACAGAACTGATTTCCCATATCCTTTTGTGTATACTGGTCCTAATGGTAAACTTACAGTAAGACTTTTTTATAATGAACAGACTGGTTCTATCCAGAGAAGAATAGTAAGACATGCTATTGATTCAGAAGGGAAGAAAGCAGTATGCTTACAGGAATATGGTGAAGATTGCCCTATTTGTAGTGCTATTAAGAGTGCATTGGAAGTAGATGAAAAGTGTGGAGCCAGAATGAAGTATGGCTATAAGATCAGAGGTGTTTGTATTGCCCAGGTAATTGATCATGAAGCTACATATTTCACAGAAGAAGGTGATCCTAAGAAGGGTGATATTGTCATTCTTATGTACCCTAAAACAGTTTATGATCAGATCAACAGATTAATTGTTAATGCCGGAGAAAATCTTAACAAGGTGATTGGTTCTAATAAGGGAATTGCTATTGTTATTGAAAAGATTTCTAAGGGTAAGAGCATCCCGGAATTTAATGTGTCTTTTGATACTTTCAGAGGAGAATTCAATGCTTTTGAAACTGATGAAAAGTATGAAGAAGAAATAAGTAAGTTCCCTAGTCTTGATGATTTGTTCTATCCACCAAGGCCTACTGATGAAATCCGTACAACAGTACAAGCAGCAGCAGATGCGATCAGAGCTGAATATCTTGGAAGTAAAGTGGTAAATCCTAGTACGCCAAAGACTACACCTACACCAGCACCTACTAAGAAAGTTGAAGAAACCAGAGAAATGCCTTTTGATCTGGGTGAAGATGATGATCTTCCTTTTGAAGTAGATGGTCTTGATGATCATGAAGTTAAGGAAGAACCGAAACCGGAAACTAAGACTAGTGAAGATTCAGAATTGCCACCTTGTTTTGGTAAGCATGATGATAATTCTTCTAAGTGCATTTTGTGTTCTTGTGAAGCTGAATGTCAGGAAAAGCATGGTTAATGATTAATGAATATCTGGTAGGGATTTTCTCTACCAGATACTTTAATCTAGAAAGGAAAAGAAAATGGCTAGACCAAAGAAAGAAGTTTCTAATAATACTGCTATTGATTTAAATAATGACTTCTTTTCTGAACTTACAAAAGATACTGATTTTGTAATAGCAGATAAAGGATCTTTAATGCACTCAAGATCTAAGGTAATTACACCAATGCCGGTACTTAATTGTATCTGGGGTGGTGGATTGCCTTTAGGAATTATGTGTGAAGTATCTGGACCTCCTAGTTCTGGTAAGTCTACATTTCTTTATCAGTGTATGGCTAACTATCAGAGAGATTATCCTAATGGTGTTTCTGTAATTCTTGATATGGAATCCAGTATGGATAATGATAGACTTACTGCTTTAGGTGTTGATATGGAGAAAGTATTAAGACTTCCCTCTGTTTCTATGGAAAAAGCATTTGGTAATCTTTTTGCATTATTGGAAAAGTTAAAAAATGCTATAGTGGATCATCCTGATCTGTCTGTTTTTATTATTTATGATAGTTTGGCTGCACAATCAACTGATAGTGAACAAGAGGCTGCTAAAAACGGAAAGTCTACTTTAGGTGCAGGTACAGTAAGAGAAGATACCAGAACATTGAAGCATAATCTTAACAATGTTCTTCCTTATATGGAAAAGTTACCTATCTTTTTAGGATTGATTAATCAGGTAATGGTTAAGCCTAATCCTTATGGTGGTCCTGCTAAAGTAGAATCCGGTGGTGGTAATGCTCTCAAGCATTTGTGTCATACTCATATAGTGTTTGGTTCTTCTAAAGATATTTATGAAGATCTGTTTATAGTCAGAAATGAATCTAAGGTAGAACTTCATAAGTCTAAGTTGTCACCCAAGATGGTAGATATTCCTTGCCACATAGATGTAACTAAAGGTGGTAAGATTGATGAAACCGATTCTTTTGTTAAGTATTTGACGGAAAAGAGTGTGGGGTTCATTACTACTGGTACATGGTACCAATTTGGTGATTATCTTAAAGAAACTATGTTTTTGACATATCCTCAATTATCTTCCCAGGAAGAGTTGAAGAAACTTTTAACACCTAATTATAGAAAAGATAATATGTATGAATTGATTTCTAATAATAAGGATCTTTTCTATTTCCTACAGGTTGCATTAATTGATTTCTTATGTGCTATTTACCCAGCACAAAAGATTATTACAGAATCCTATAAAGACAGTTTGATGAAAGATTGTAAATATTTTTCAAATACTGAAATCTAAATTTTATAAAATGTGTTATATGTTATGAAGAGTGCTTGAACCACCTCTTGTAACTTGATTAGTGGTTGGGTCTAGGGGTTAGCTCCTAGACCTTTCCTATTAAAAGGAAACAATATGATTGATCTGGTGCCGATAGAAAAAAAGATACATGCATATATAAATTCCGGGGATTTGGAAAATCCGGATCTTTTTATGCAGATAAAAAATCTATCTACCATTTGGTTATATAGACATAGGAAATGTAATTGCTATGCAGATGCAGAAGAAGTAGGAACTATCTTAGCTGAATTTCTTTATCTTAGATTATTTAATCCTAATGCTAAACCTATAGGAAGATGGATAATGTATATTTCCAAAGCCTATCCTATAGCATTGACTGAATGGGCAAAGATAAGTAATACACAAATAATTGACACCAAGAATAATGAACGTCTGGAAAAAGCAATTCTTCAAATGTCAGCAGGATCTACAATAGATAATGAAGATATTGCTAAGATGTATAACTGGAATTATTTGAATACACTCCCTGATTTAGTTGATTCTGTAATGTTTGGTTCTAGATTTGCTATGGACACAGTTTCTTATTTAAATGCCAAGATTACTTTGTTGATTTCTGTTTATCATAACAGATACATTTGTTTTGGTTTATCCGAAGAAGATTCAATGTATGCCAGAATGTTATACAGAGTTTTATGTGATCGTATGATGGTGGATCTTAGACCAGACATTAGTGATAACTCATTAACGTTATTGCAAGATTTCTATTTAGAAGAATATATAGATGAACTTGAATGAATGGAGATATATAGATGGTTATCGATATATTTGACAGATTAAATAAAGAGGACACATATTCAATGATGTGTGTATTATTGTTTGCTATGTCAGATGATTCTAGATACTCTACATTGAATGAACTAGCATATCTTTTGGATAGCAAAGGGTTTGTAAATATCCTTAAGTACTATGAAGGGCAAACAATTAAAATCCCTTCATTAGAAGAAAGTAAGATAGCATTAAGGATCTTGTTGTTATATCAGCATTACAAAATTGATAAGGTTTCCTGGGAAACTGCTCTGGATCTTTCCGGATTTTCTAAAGATGAATCAGCAAAAGCTAAAATGTATCTTACCAAGTTCTTAGAAAAACTTGGAGAATATGATTACAAAAGAGGTGGTATCAAGAATGTATTTAAACTTCAATCCTGATATCATTAATGACTGTTTAAATGACTTACAAGAGCCTTTAAGTGATAAAAAGGTGTTTATGTCTAATCTTATACAGGAACGTCTTAAACAGATCAATAGAAGTGATTTAGAGCATTTTGATAAGAATTTAAAGATGTTGGAAAGAAGGGTAGAAGAAAAAGACTGTTCATTATATGAAATAACCAGAATGTTAAATAAGTTAAGTATGGTATCAAAAAGTATATGTAAGGCAGAACTTACATTGTGGAAAAAGTTAGAGAGGTTGTAATGTACGGAGTTTATTCTAAGTTTGATCTGGAAATGCACAAGAAAACATATGTTAATTATCTGGAAGTTATTGTATTCCCGGATGGTCATGTTGAATATGCAGTTCCTTCACATCAGGAATTCCTTATTAATGTTTGCTGCAAGAAGTATAACATTAGCAGAGATCAATTAAATAAACTTTGTCCTAAAGAATATTATTGTGATTTTACACAATGGTTATGTAATGAATCCGGTTGTGTTAGTTTGTGGAATAACTATTTAATAAGACCGGAATATATAACAGATGAACAAAGAAATACTTTAAAATTGTTAAAAAAAGAAAAGTTATATGTAGGAGATTTAGTATGTTAGTACCGGCTATTTGTTATAAAGATGAATTGATGAAACAGTATGATCTTTTGAGATATTCTGATAAGGCTGTTTACTTTAATGGTTGTATTGAATTTGGCAGACTTTATATTAATGAAGAGCCAAGTGAAGGACATTTTCAATATGCAATTATTGAAGAAAAGACAAAGGAATTGGTAGGATATCTGGGATTTCATGTTGATTTTTATTCTCAAGGTGTCTGGGGAATAGGCCTTATTAATTTTAGAGAAAAGCCTAGTTTTGCAATTACCAGTGCTATTCGGGAAGCGTTATATCAAATAGAACAATATGATCTTCATAGAATTGAATTCCGGGCAATAGAAGGTAATCCGGCTGTTAAAAGATATGATAAGCTCATTAATAAATTAAAAGATTCTACTATATGGACTGCAAAAAAAGATTGTTTTAACAGAGTGTTTTAAAGATAGAAGTGGTAAATTTAGGGATTCTTATATTTATGAAATAGTAAAAGATGAATACCCAGATCCTTGGGATTTGCCTAATCTTTGATGTGACTTGAATAAGAAGGCGATAAAGACTGATGGATAATCAAGAAGCAATTGAAATACTTAAACAATATCCGGATATGGTAATTAATTCTTTTGAAAAACCTTTAGATTATAAAGGTGCTTGTAATAAAGGTATTGAAGCATTACAAGCTTGGGATGAAATTGAAAAAAGTGGTATGCCTACCTTGGTAATTGAAGATTGTGCGTATATTTTAACCAGAGGTCATATAGAAGCTTTGGTTAAATATAACGAAGAACAGAACAATAAGGATCTTGAAGACTTTGGTAAGTTCTTAAAGAAGGTGGTAAATAATGAACAATGATTTGATTAGTCGTAGTGCTTTGAAAGAGGTGCTTAAAGAATGTGCTTATTCTTATGATGGTGTAAACACTTGGATAATGAAAGATGAAGTTTTAGGTATCATCGACAATGCCCCGACGGTTGAAGTCAGAGATAACTTCGATATTGGATATGTTCAAGGCTTAGAAGATGGTCAGAAAAGACCGCAAGGAGAGAAAGTGAGGTAATATTATGGAATGGGCTTTAACATTCTTTGCAGGTTGGCTTGCTTGTATGATTTATGAGGGTATTAAAAGAAGAAGGGGTGAGAAGGAATGATACGAAGAAAATGCAATTCCCCTAAATTCAATGTGATTGTATGTTGTCAAGGTGAACCAAATTATTATCAACATTCAACATTGATAGGTGCTTTGGTTGAATATGCCTATCAGTATATTAAACATAAAAAATATGGAACTATGAATTTTTCTTTAAAAGAGTATGAGAGGTGATAAAGAATGAAAGAACCGTTGTTTTTTAAGATAAAACTCAAACTGTATCACTTCTTTTCAAATATTTACGGACACGACTATTGTTGTTGTAGAAATCCGTTTCATAATTGCAAAAAATGTGGTTTCTATCTTGAACTTGAAGAAGATAGGAGAGAGGAATATGAGAGGCAAAGAAGATGAAAGTAATAATTGATATTGACGAAGATATGTATAAGGCATGTCAACGTGCGGTTAATAATCCTAAAATGACGGTAGATGAAGTAGATGTAGCAATCGCAAACGGCACACCTGTTTTAACCGAGGGCGATTTGATTAGCCGTGAGGCGTTGAAAAAGGCAATTCAAGATAACGGATATAAACATTATTTTGAAATCTTTGAAATTATCGACAATGCCCCGACAGTTGAGATCAGAGATAACTTCGATATTGGATATGTTCAAGGCTTAGAAGATGGTCAAAAAAGACCGCAAGGAGAGTGGATTCCTGTTGGTGTGATTTTGCCCGAAGCAGGAAAAAGCGTACTTGTTTGTGTTAAAACGCAAGGTGGTATATCGCAATTTGTTAGTGAAAGATTTAACGGCAATAATTGGTCAGCATTATGCGGAAGGGAACCTATCGCTTGGCAACCTTTACCGAAACCGTATGAAGGGGAAGAACAATGAGTGTAAAGAATGGCAAGGTTTGTTGTAATTGTCGAAGATGTAAGAGAGTAAAAGAGAGAGGACAGGTGGCGTGTTATTGTGAGATAGACAATCGTTATCTTTCCTATGTTACAGTTATGACTTACTGGTGTAGACGTTGGGCAAAGGTGATGTGTTAATTCGTTTGAAGTGTCATTCTCTTAGGTGTATTCCGAAAGAAGGTGGTAAAGATGGTAAATTGTGAGGGTTGTATTCACAAAGATTTGTGCAAAGCAAACGGAGTAAAAGACGAATACGTTGCGGATTCCTGCTCGTTTTACGAGAAGAAAAAAGAGAAGAAGTGGACACCTATTAGTGAAGGTGTTCCCTCTGAATATTGCAGGTGTTGGATAACAACTGTTGATGGAAGAGTTTCGGCTGACTATTTTACTGGTGGAGGTTTTGCTCTTACTAGTAAAGATAGGATAGTTGCTTGGATGCCAAGTGATGAAGAACCCGAACCTTATGGTACAGAAATAAGCGACGAAGAAGCAATAGATATCTTAAAAGAAGTTAAAGAGTTGGCAGTATGTTTGAATCAGAAATATGAAAAGGCGTTAGATATAGCAATCAAATCCTTGAAGGAAAATGAATATGCTAGAAAGATGAAAGAAAACGGTTACATGATGATTTGGACAAAGGATGTGTCAAAATGAAACAATATTGTCGCTACTGTATAAATCTATATGTCGGAAACAGTATCTACTGTCAGGCAAAGCGCAAGATACTGACTGAATCCACCACAAAATGTATCAACACCTGCAAGGAGTTTGAGTTTTGTGAAATGGATACCTATGACACAAGTAAGGAATACAAGCCTCATACTAAGGCTCATTTTCCACACAAGATAACCACAGAACAAATATCTATGTTTGAGGAGGTAAATAACAATGACAGACGCAACGTTGAGAAAATTAGAGAATGACGAAGTAGGGAAACAGGTATTGTCTTTTATACCTCACAACTTAGGAATACCTCTATCAGAGGTAATGGATATTTCAATTTACAGAGATCGTAATGGAAACTTAACTGACATTGTAATTCTGTTTGAAGATAAGCACTGGGAACATGCCTGATGTGAGTTTGCTTAAGAAGGAGAACAAACTAATGAGTAAGTATTGGAGACATTTTAAGACAGTTTGTAAGCATAAGTGGTATGTATTTAAAGAATGTAGAGCTTGTGGTTTTACATGGTTAGGAATAGTTCATGATTTGTCCAAGTTTGGGCCATCTGAATTCATATCTTCTGCAAGGCATTTTCAAGGAGACAGATCACCAATTGATGCTGAAAAAGAAAAACTGGGATATTCAAAAGCCTGGCTGCATCATAAAAGTCATAACAAACATCACTGGGAATATTGGACTGATTTTGCTGATGATGGATCTGTTATTGCTAATGAACTGCCTTTCAAATATCTGGTTGAAATGATTTGTGACTGGATAGGAGCAGGAAAGGCATATCGGAAAGAAGAATGGACACCGGATGAACCATTAAAATATTACAACAAGGTAGAAGATAAGCTACACCTTCATCTTTACACGAAAGGTGAATTTGTATTTTTGTTATCACTTATTAGTCAAAACAGAATAGAAGAATTTCACAAGTATTGTAGAAGATTAAAAAATTATAGATCAGTAGTTAATAGAGCAGTAGCAGGAGGGTATACAAAAGAATTTAGTGATTTCTTACATGAAACTTTTATAGATAAAAAAGAATTTGGAAAACAGGAGTTTTGAATAATGGCTAATTATAAGTTTAAATGCCCTTTTAAATCAGAATGTGATGATGAAGTAGTTTGTGAATCCTGTAAGTATTTTATAGGATTTCAAGATGGAGCTAACTTCATTGCAGAGAAGTATCAAGAAGAATTAATAAAAGCACTTGAAGAAGATCTTTTAGATGATCCAGAGGATGAAGAATGAAAATTAAAACTTTTGGAAATAGTATTCCAATTGATGATATTACTGGTTATTAAAACTAAGAAGATTTGGTGATTATATGGATAACAAAGAAGCAGATCAATTAATAAAAGACTGTAGCAAAGAGTTAGGTAAAGGTTATCATCCTGGATATGTACCGGAATATAAGAATGATCCTACATACAGAGCTTTAGAACTTATTTATGGAAAAGAAATGATGCAGAATATAACGAGGGAGAAAAAAGAAGATGAAAGCAATAAAGCAAATTGAATTGACCGAAGAAGATCAGAAACTTATTCTGGATTTTATGAAGCTTGTAGATGAAATGGCTGAATATACCGGAAAGAGTATTGATGATATTTTTGAATATTTGGCACAGAATACTGCTGTTATTCCGGGGACTAGTGTGGATAAGGTTTCTTGTGATTGGATGTTAAAATTTGGGAATACAATTCCTATTGATGATATTTAAGAATGTGAGGATCTGACAAATGGATGAACAAGATCTAAAAGATATAAAAACAGTTGTTATAGCATTGCTACAACATATAAGACAGAGATATGGTGATATTTATTATTTTAGTTGGGATGAAGTAGAAGAACTAAAAAAGATTGAATCTAGATTGCTAGGTAATACTAAGGAGGAATAATATGTCATATTTTAGAGCAACATACGAAGGACACAACAGATACCATATTGATTTCTATACCGAGGATGAAAATCGTTTCGAACTGGTAGAAATTAATTGCAAAGAGGCTGTCAAGGAAAAGTATTCATCCTTTACAACGTCTTACAGTTGTGGAATGTATGGTGTCGAGTTTAGTACAGATAAAAAGGAAATATTCTTTGATATTCAAGCCCTTTGCAGAGCCATAGTTGATACCGAAGAAGAGGAGAAAGCGAAAAATGGTGAAGAACTAATGAGAGTGCGCAAAGTTGAATATGATGATGAGGATGATGAAGACTTTGACGAAGAAGAAGACGAAGAAGAAACCGACTACTATGACGAAGAAGACCATCTTGTTAAGTACGCCAAGAGTGAGTTGCGTAGGATTACTCGCATTGGAGACGAGTATCAGGAAAGAATGAACAAGGATGTTCTCGCTCTTATCAAGGTTATCAGCAGTCAGGGACATTCAGGATTCAGCATTAACTGTGTTCTTAACTACTTCAACAGGCTTGCAAGGTTCAAGCCATTATCTCCACTTACAGGAGAGGATGACGAATGGGGAGAGATAACAAACGGACAGTATCAGAACAAGAGATATTCTGCTGTGTTCAAAGACAAGGATGGCAAAACCTATGACATAGAGGGCAAGGTATTTTCTGATGATGATGGCAAGTCATGGTTTCAGAATGGGAATAGCCGTGTAGAGGTAACATTCCCTTATACCGTTCCTGATGAACCTGAAAAGGTAATCTTAGTGCCGAAGGAGGAAAAGTAAATGAGTGAAAATGATGCAAACAAGGATTTCGAATTAAACGGAGATTTTTGGGTTGTTGAACTTGAACGTAGTCTTACACAATTACATCAAAAGTTAGAAGAACTGGAAAGAAATATTCGCAATCAGGAAAGAGATTATGAATATTTAAAAAAGGATAAGAATAACACTATCAACTTTCTTCTTGAACAACTTTACAAGACTGGTAGTAAGAAGTTTGGGAAGTGGGAAGATATTGGTCATAGAGACTTTGTAAAATGCTCTAACTGTGGAGATACACATCTTCCTAACTTTTTCTGTCAAACCTGTGGAAGCATTAATAATGTTGAAATGTATTTGTGTTATAAAAAAAGTTCTAAACCTGATGACGAATTAATAAAGTGTATGCAGGAATTACAAGAGGCACAGGAGAAAAACGGTGTTGAAGGAGAGAAATAATAATGGGTGACTTGGAGGATTTTCTACATAGTAAATCATTTGAGTGTATAGAGACTATTCCTAGGGAGTGTTCAAATTGTTCTTCTGAAATACATTCAAAGACTTTTGTAAAATGCTGTCCTTATTGTGGGGCTTCACAAGTTACAAAAATTACAGAATCACTGATACAATCTATGGAAGAAATTCCTCAACTAATACTAAGTGATTATCTTAACACAAGACTTAACCGTTGGTGTGAACACTGTGAGACAGGAAGACTGGCGCATATAGATGCCCTTCATAGTAATGCCTGTTGGGGATGTTCGTTTAGATATATGAAGGATTATCGACATGAAGATTGTAAAGAACCGCCTAGAGGATATATTGAAGAGAAGATTCAATCCTGATATTCCGTTTAGATAATATGAGGACATAAAAGAAAGTGAGGTAATTATTTATGAAAGCATTTGTAGTGATTGATGTACCAGAAGATAAGATTGGAGAAGAAGTTACTATATTCTTAGATAGAAGATATACAGGTGATGCATATCAAGGATCTATATGGACTAAAAAACTTAGACCTTATCAAAAGTCTGCTTGTGAATATTGTTTTCATGGAGAAAAGAAGCAAGAAGATTATCCTTGTAACAAGTGTAAGGAAATTCATGCTTCTACTGAAAACAAATCTTATTTTGAAAAGAAATTGAAGAATTATGATAAAGATTTAATTAGTTTGGGTGAACATATAAATAGCAAAGATAAACAGACAGAAAGTTAATTATGGATTTATATTTCAAAGCACTAACTCCTAGAGATTTTAAAGATTTTAATCCGGTTGCTACACCATACAAGATATGGTCAGAAGTTCTTAAGCAGCAGTTAAGAATCTATACTTATAAGAATAAGTCTTATGTGAAAGTTCCTGGATCTTCCTGGTATGAAATCATAAGTAAGAAGAAATATAAATGTGAAAACTTTGAAACTGAAATAGAAATGATATTACCTATACAGAAAGATGATGAGGATATTTTTTATGAAGTGTGATGCTTGTAAATCTATTTTCACAAAATGTTTTCGTTATGATGCTGATATTTGTGAAACCTGTAATTGGTATAAACTTTATAAACTTGGCTTTGAAGAGGGCGTTGAAGCTGGAAACTCTGCTTCTCTTGAGTTTATGGAAAAAGAGCTTGGTAATATAGAAAATAAAGTAAACGGACAACTTTACAGAAACAAGGATAATGATATTGTATGGTAGAAGAACTTATTTATCAGGTTACTATTCCTTTAGAACCTAAGACTAAGAAAAATCATCAGCAGATTCTTAAAAATAAAAATACTGGTAAGAGATTTATAGCACAAGGACCTGCATATCAACAGTATGAAAAACAGGCCTTATGGTTTCTTAGACCATTAGGTATTGATTATCCGATTCATATTAAGTGTTTGTTTTATCGGAAAAATAAGCATAAGGTTGATCTTACAAATCTAATGGAAGCTATTAATGATATTCTTGTTAAAAAAGGAACTATCAAAGATGATAGTTTTAATATTGTGGTTAGTCTAGATGGTTCCAGAGTTCTCATTGATCCTGAAAATCCCAGAACTGAGGTTTATATATATAAAATAGAAAATCTCTGAAATGTGTTTAGTATTATAGAACTTTGAAAGGATTCTATATTAATGAATAAAAGTACTACCATCATATGTAAGACTTATAAAGAATTTGATGATTTTCTTAATCATCAGTCTAATTCTGATAATCTTGTAGGGTATGATGTAGAAACAAATGCTAGACCAGTTCATTCTAAGGATCATAGAGTTATTGGTTTTTCTTTAGCATATTCATCTGGTATAGGTTGTTATGTACCTCTTAAAGCATTAGATTTTCAAGTTTCTAAACAAGATGTTATAGACATTAAAAATAGACTTAGTAACATACTTAATACACAAGATGTAATGGTTTATAACTGTATGCATGAATATCCGGTTACACTTAACTGGCTTAAGTTGGAAATTCCTAAAGTGGAAGATCTGTTTGTTATGGTTAAGTTAATGATGGGTAATGCTGATAAGTATGCAGGTAATGGTGGTCTTAAGATGCAATCAGTTATGTATCTTGGATATGATAACTGGTCAGATGATGTTCAGCTTTATTTTGAATACATTAGGAATCTTAATAAACATACATCTGAATTAGTATCACTTCTTAAGGAATACTATAAAGATTCTGAAATAGAAAACCTTCTAAACCTTATTAAGAAAATCCCGGAAGATGAACTTAAAAGAGATGTTATATCTTACGAATACATTCCTTATAAATTAGTTGGTAAGTATGGAGCTTTAGATGTAACAGTTCTATTTGATCTTAAGGATTATTATCTTGAGCAGATAAAAAAAGAAAATGAAGCATTAGGGATAGATCTTATCCAGGGATATAAGTACTGGATGAAACATCATTATGCCGGATATATTCTTGAAAGAAATGGTGCTTATTGGAATGAAGATAAAGTAAAAGAAATTGAAGAATGGTGTATTAACGGAAAAAAGAAATCCTGGAGATTCTTGTTTAAATCATCATTAACACAAGAATGGATAAAGAAATCTATTTTTGATGATTATCTTTGTTATCTGATGGTAGAACATACATATCTTCTTTCACCACAATATATTCCTATCAAGGTATATAAGAAAAAGGTAGAAGTTATATGTACTTCTGGAGAAGCCGAAAAAGAACTTCAAAGAATGAGTTTAGAACCGGAAGCAAAGAAAAACAAAAAAGAAACATCTATTATCTATTCATTAGAACCCGGAAACTTTTATCATCTTATACAATCTAAGATACAAGATGGTTCTTTTGATGATGCTGCTTGTTTCCAGTCTTTTTATAATAGGAAGATACAAGAGATCATACTTGAAGATAACGAAAAGAAGTCTACTAAAATCTTTAATCCTAACAGTACAGATAAGGAATTCTATTCTTTTGTTTCTAAGATCCTTGTAACTGATGAAATTAAATTGGCCAAGATTTATCATTCCATATTGTCTTTAGCAGATAGTAATCTTTTTGATATTGATATGTATAAGGATTACTTCAACACTAAGACTAATAAGGTGGATAATTTTTACAAATTTTCAGATAGACCTGCAAATGAGTATTCATTTAGCCAAATTAAAGCCAGAAACCCACATTACACCTTCTTGGATAATGAGGATAGTAAATTAATCGAAAAAGTATTCAAACTCAATACAAGCGAAACTAGAGCCAAATATCGCATATTCTGTAAATATCTGGAAAAAGTACAATATAAACTTACAGATCCTAACTTAAAAAGGATTATAAATGGTTGTATTAATTACAAACTGGAATCTGTAGATGAAGATAATATGATAGACCTTTATAAACTGTATAAGTTTGTTGGTTGTGATATAGAAGATACATCTACTTGGACCCCTGGATTTAGGTGGTTGGTTAATCTTCGTTGGTATAAGAAATATAACAAGATGTTATCTACTTATATCAATGGTAATAACGGTAGGAAGTCTGTTTGGTATTTGTCTAAAGATTCTTTTGAAAATGGAGATATGATTACTCCCAGACTGTTTCCTTATTTTTCAGAAGAAGGTGAAAAGATTAGAAATGATCCTAAACTTCTGGAGCAATATGATACAGTTCTTCAAACTAACTTCAAAGTAAATGTAGCAGATTCCGGTAGATGGACTGCCACAATGCATACACTTCCTGCAGGAACAACAGTTAAGGGTTTTATCACTTCCAGATTTAAAGGTGGAATGATAGCAATGCCTGACTGTTCACAAGCAGAAGTTAGAATACTTGCTGCTATATCACAAGATGAAAATCTTCTTAATGCTTTTCGTCAAGAAGGTATGGATATTCATAAGTATGTGGCCAGTCTTTGTAATAACATACCAATAGAAGAAGTTACACCAGTTCTAAGAAAGATAGCTAAATCAGCAGTATTTGGAATTCTTTATGGAGAACCATTGAAATCCTTTGCTATTAAGAATTGTCATGGTGATATAGAACAAGCTAGAAAGATTTATGAATTTTTCTATAATGCATTTCCTAAGATCAAGGAATATGTAGAAGATTGTCACAAACAATATCTAGATACAAAGAAAGTTATCTTACCATTAACTCATAGATTTATTGATATGTCTAAACTTAAAGACACATCTGATAAAGAAAAGCCTTTAAGACAATCACAGAATTTTCCTTGCCAGGGTTGTCTTTTGGGTAACACTATGATTAAAACTTTAGATGGTGAATCAAAACCTATTAAAAATCTTGTAGGATTGGATAAGTTTTATTTGTATTCTTTTGATCCTTCTAAAGGTAAAATTGTACCTTCTATTGGATATAATGCACATATTACAAAAGAAGTTTCACAACTGTATAAAGTTACTTTAGATAATGGAGTTTCGATTCTTTGTACTAATAATCATCCCTTTTTACTTAGAACTGGAAATTATGTTAATGCTGAAAATTTAACTGTAGGTACATCTCTTATGCCTATGTATTGGCATTTTTCTAAAAAAGATGAAGTTAGAGGTATTGGTAATGGATATGAAATCATTGATCAAATAACTGGTAAAAAAGAACCAACTTATAGATTAGTTACAGAAGAATTTAATATTCCTAATGATAATGAATCAGAAAAACAAAAGACTTCTCGTTTGGCTGCATTAAAACAAGGTCATAATAGTGATACTGCTATTCAGAATCATGCTAAGGCTTCTGTTTCCAGAGAAGCTGATCCGATATATAACTTTAATCGCATAAAGAAACAATTAGGTTATATGTATCAACTTGGTATAGATTGGACTGATCTTAAAAACTGGGATAATAAGACTGTTAAAGAGATCGGAAGAGCGT
>Ga0265301_10000112_pt1 | contig 129825 bp, 228 predicted proteins | sample AusTroGonzalo_MG_2_FD_193488 | JGI IMG/M metagenome (GOLD analysis project Ga0265301, IMG submission 193488) | Bovine rumen microbial communities from tropical cattle in Woodstock, Queensland, Australia - Gonzalo_04 | ecosystem: Host-associated > Mammals > Digestive system > Stomach > Rumen ... | reverse complement strand
GTTTTCTTCTTTGAGGGGATGTATGATACTGCATTTAGATACAAGCAAGATACAAGAGGGAATGATAATAAAGAACTACAAGGAATTGTGTGATTTATTAAATCTCAAGGTTACGACCGGGAAGAGCAGGCAAATACAGTTAAATGAAATAGACAGATATATGGACTTGCTCAAGGATGGAAATAAATATATTGTTCTGGAGATATATGATAATCCAATACCGAGTAATGTTAATTCTAAATATACTAAGTTCATACAGAATATATTGTTGTATTATTTATCTAAACAAGATAATACGGCCATATATATAAATAAAAATGAGTTAATAAGAATATTGGGTTTAGTTAATAATAAATATATCGAGTATAAGAAAGATAATACCAAATTATTAAGAATACCTAATATGGATGAATATAATATAGCGGAGTTTTATAAACGCTGCGACGCAAAAATCTTAAGCATTCTGGAATCATCCCTAAAGAGTTTAAAGAAAAGAGTATTAATAGACTATAGTGATGCGTATAAGATATATTATTTGGACGCGCACGGACAATATCAGTATCGAATAGCGGACTTGGAAGAACACCAATATATTTTGGAAGTAAAGAAGCGCGTGTTAAACAGTCTGAATCTACAGAGTGAATATCTGGTATATATAAATCCCAAATTAAAAGAAGAATATTATCGACGGATCAACCTTATAGTTGAAGAAGAGATGTGCTGGGAGGGGGTATTCCAATGTTACCAAATCATATATAACCAGCATCACGTAGTTGAAGCTCTGGAGAACGAGCGATTTCTTCTTAACGGAGAGGTCAAAAAGGCAATTGATACGCAGGCAAGACGGAACTATAATAAATATGACTTGCCTGATAACTATTTGGAACTGCAACAAATACTTTCTGAGGTATTAATTGAATTAAAAACGGATATAGTATAAGGGGATTATAAATGTCTGAATTTGGATATAAGATAAATAACTATGAAGCGGGTTCAATTTACGGTGTAATGATGGGAATGCGTGAGCAATACGATTATACCGAGGCTATGTTAACCAATTCATTGTTTACCGACTTCTTACTGGAGAACGGTTTGTCAGTTAAAAAAGACTCAACGCGCGATATTATATGTCTTGACTTTAATTACGGCACCCGCGGACCCGAGGACGAGCTGAAGCATTTGAAGAAGCGCGCCATTGAAGCCAGACTTAATTATAAAATTGCCAAGTCTTTTGGCCATGGCGAAGAAAAATATAAGACCAGAAAGAAAATCGCCACCTTATATCTGGAAGTTAAGAATAATCCCGAGAAATATAAAAAGGTTTCCAAGGACGAAATCAGAAATATTTTTTATAACGAGGGCGTTCCTATTACATATCACGGCCGTAAAGGTGACGAAACTATCGTATATCGTATGTTATACCGCACGCCCGGAAAAGCCAAAGCGGGTAAATGTATGTTTATCCGAGAGAAACTCTATAAAAAAGCCCGCAACTTTCTTTATATGGGCATTAAATTAAAAAAGAAGAACGCACCTATTGTAGAAATAGGGGCTTATTCATCTCTCATCACTTCTACCATTGTCGGTAAGATTCGCATTAAGCCCGAAGAAATTTTGGTATTAAATGACTTCGACTCTAAATTTACCACGAATATAGTTGCAATAAAGACAAATAAAGAGCGTCAGTGTTACGCGGAGAGAATTTCTGACTATGAAGTTAAGAATACTATCTTTGACGGCCAAGGGCTAATTGATTCATCTGTCTTCCCTGAGTGGGGGGATGGTTATATTCTTTTAAGACATCATATGTGTAAATGCGCAGCGTTTAATACCAACCTTCAGATGTTCTTTAAAGATTATTTCAGAGATAACTATGAGAAAGCCACAGTCAAAGATATGTGGGGTAATGACGTACGTGTTAAGAATATTAAACTCGTAACCACAGACCAGAGTATGAAATGGCTTAAGTTTAATTTAGGCTTTGATTATTGGTCGGAGTGGGTAAGAAAGAATGACTGTATGTTTGGCATTGTTAAGACAGCCCACCATTCCAAACTGGGCAATGTACAACGTATGTCTTACCAGATGATTAATTCATTGTCTGAAGAGATAATGCCGAACGTCATTGATAAGAGCATACGCTATATCGAGAGATTAAAGACGGATGACTATATCTTTCTGGAATATCTTGAACGCACAGCCAACTTTAGTAACGACCACGAGGTTCTGGTTGCATTGGTAAGACGTAACCCCGACTTTTTGAGAAGTGAGTATTATCGCGCGAGAAAAAGAGATATTATACGCGCGTATGTACTTGACTTTAAGAATGGCCGAAGTATTCAGAACGCGGATAACCTTACTATCGTGGGCAGTCCTTATGCTATGCTGCTTCACGCCGTAGGCGAGAACCCCGAAGACGATCCGACATTCCAGACCGAAACGGATGCTATCCAATGTTATTCCGAGCGTTTCGCGGATAAAGAATACCTTGCGGAGTTTCGCTCGCCATTTAATTCGCGTAACAATATGGGATGTTTACATAATAATCTGCACCCGCTTATTAAAAAATATTTTAATCTGGGCAGACTTTGTATCGCGGTTAATATGATACATACAGACTTCCAAGATAGAAATAACGGTTCGGATATGGATTCGGACTCAATTTATACAACTAATCAGGAAGACATTGTTAAACACGCGATGTATTGTTATAAAAATTACCCGACTATCGTTAATATGATTCCTAAGGAGAAGAATCATTACGACAATACCATGGATGATTTTGCCAACATAGATAATAAATTGGGTGCTGCCCAGCTTGCAATCGGAGAATCTAGTAATCTTGCACAATTATCTTTGTCATATACGTACAATTTTGACGATGACAAGTATGATGACTACGTTTGTATCTTAAGTGTTGTGGCTCAGGCCGCCATTGATAACACAAAAAGAACTTTTGACATAGACATTCCCCAAGAGATTAAGAGAATTAAAAAAGAACTGGGAATAACCGAAACCAAATACCCCAAGTTCTTCTCCATCGTTAAAAAGAATTTTAATATGGACAATGTAAATAAAGATTTAAAGTGCCCGATGAACTTCTTGTATGACGTGGGCATCTCTAAGGTCCGGGATTCCAGACCGCCCATTCCAATGAGCGAGTTCTTTGAACCAGTTGCTCTGGATTCGGATCGAAGAAAGTCCAAGAAAGTCGAGAAGATGATAGAGAAGTATTCCCTTCAGGTGTTTAAGTATAATATCGGACAGGCCGACGAGGAATATCTGGTATTACAATATGATTTCTATAAAATGGTTGAAGATATTCGCGCTATGTATATATCGCGTAATTATAAAGCGCTTATGTCATGGTTAATCAACCGTGCATTCCTTATTACGCCGGAGATTCAAAAGAATAAGAGTACCATTAAGACTAAATTAAATAAGAATCGCTCGTTGTTATTAAAGACTTTATACACTGTAAACCCCGATTTATTCCTTGAGTGTTTTAAATCTAACGGAAATAATATGAAAAGAAATAAAATATAATAGTTTTTTAGAAAAAAATCACCAAAAAAATTTAAAAAAGTATGTAAAATTTACGTTTTTTTGTACACCTATTTGCCCAACCAGACGGATTAAAAGTGGCGCGAAGCCCCTATTTTTCTGGACAAATCAATGATGGACTAATGTGACTTATAGAAGGGAGGCAATTCGCCTGCCCGATTAGGACTAAAAGGAGAAGAATTATGAAGGAGAAAAAGGAACAAACGTGTAAAGCCTGTGGTTTTCCATTCGTTCGAATAAAAGGAACTAATGTTATTGCCTGTTCCAACCCTGAGTGTGACGGTAAAGTCTGGTTCACGGATAAAGACGGCAATAAAAAATATAAATATATTAATACATACTTTGTTATGGACACAAAGCCTCTGACGTCGGAGGTAAAACTATGAGTGGCGATGACAAAGAAAAAGTGTATTTAGAGGATATATGCAGAGAACTCGGTAAGAGAACGATGTATCGAAGGGAAGATATTGACGAAGTTGTTAAGACCGTATTCCCCATTATGATCGATTATATGCTCGATGATAAGGAAATCGTCATCAAGAACTTCGGTTCATTTTATCTTTTAAAGAGAGCACCGCGTATGTGTTACAGCGCGCGTAATCGTAAATACACAATGACTGATTATAAGGCGGTTATAAAATTTAAACCGTCAGTAAGATTTGGAGAACGACTGGCTATACTGACCAATCCCGAATACAAATGGGATGACGATAACTCCGTTGAGGACAAATGACCTTGGCGTTGTTATATACGGTCTGCCCGGCTTAAGGGCGAGGAGCGATTCCTCTGGTTAGCGTAGTAGCTCAGTTCGGCAGGAGCGGTCCATTAGTAATGGATGTGTCGCGGGTTCAAATCCCGTCTACGCGCTCTTAGGATTGAAAGGAGATTTTTAAATGGCAAGTTTAATGTATGCTCCTGACATTCAGGAGATAAAGGCGAAGCGGGGTATAACTACTCTTTCGGAAGAGTACACCAAAGTCGCCGACAGTTATAACGCCATTCTTGACAAGGACATAGTGCTTTGCCCCAAGTGCGGGGAGTTTAAAAAACGCGAAACGTCATTTTATAATGACAATCGCTTTGTTACAATGAAATACCCGGTCTGCAAGGAATGTCTTTTGAAGATGGTGGAACAAAGACAGAAAGACAGAGATGAACCCAATGAAACCAAAGAGAGCGTTCAGAAGGTTCTTCAGATGTTGAATCGTCCTTACGACGATGCTTTTTATGAACAATGTGTTAAGGGCGCGATGGATGGAGTTAAAGAGAAGACTCGAAACTCCCCCTTCGCCACTTATATAACGTCTATTATGTCACTCAAGCAGTGGCAAGATAAGACATGGGCCGACAGTGATTTTGGCTCTTCCATAACTACAACCGAACTTGACGAAGAAGAACTCGAAGAAAACGAAGAACTTCTTAGAAAAGCCCGGAAAAGATTTGGCAGAGACTACACTAATGTCGACCTTTTATTTTTGGAAACTGAATACGAGGATTGGACAGCCAGATATGCCTGCGACAGCAAAGCTCAGGAACTGTTGTTCAAGCGTATTTGTTTTAAAGAGTTGGAAATTGACAAGGCACAGAAAGACGGAAAGGACACAAAGGAACTGGATAAAACTCTTCAAGAGTTGTTGGGTTCTGCTCAGTTAAAGCCGTCACAAAATGCCTCCAACGCTTTTACAGATTCGAATACATTTTCTCAAATGATTGAAGTGTGGGAGCATACCAGACCCATAGCTGAGCCGTCAGAAGAATTTAGGGACGTTGATGGAATAGGAAAACTTATTGACGTGTTCTTTAAAGGACATCTGGCAAAAATGATGGGACTTAAAAACGCTTTCAGCGCCTCATATGACAGGTTTATGCAAAAGTACACGGTTACTAAGCCTGAGTATGAAGACGATGAAATCAATGAGGAATTATTTGAAAAGATGTTTGGGAAGTTAGATGAGTAATGCTTCTCAAAAGGCTCAGCTTAAAAAAGACAAGATAATGGAAACGGTTGCTTGGTACGCGGGTTATTACCGCGCCAACCCACAAAGATTTGCAAAAGACTGTCTGAATTTAAACCTTAAGTGGTTTCAGCAGATTCTTTTATGGGCGATGATGCATTATAATTACTTTGCATTTATCGCAGCAAGGTCGTTAGGTAAAACATATCTAACGGCTATTTTTTGTGTTATCAGATGTATTCTGTTTCCGGGCAGTAAGATCATTGTCTGTTCGGGAACCATACCACAAGCAAACGAAGTTCTGTTAAAAATTCAAGATGAACTTATGCCAAAGTCTGCGTTCTTGAGAAACGAGATTTCGAAATGTAATATTCCGGCCAATCAAAGCGCGGAAATCAAATTCAAATGCGGTTCGTGGATAAGAACAAGACCTAGTACAGATAATGCTCGTTCTGGTAGAGCGAACCTAATCGTAGTGGATGAGTTCAGAATGGTAGACGAAAACATTCTTAATACGGTTATCAGAAGATTCTTGGGAACACCAAGACATCCCGACTTTTTAAATAAGCCGGAGTATGCTCATTTAATGGAGCGTAACCAAGAGATTTATATGTCTTCGGCTTATTTTAAGAGTTCGTGGGCTTGGAAAAAAGTTCAGAGTTATACCTTGAATTTCCTTGACGACAAGAGAAAATATTTTATTGTCGGTCTTCCGTATCAACTGTCAATCCGCGAAGGACTTCTTTCGAGAGAACAAATCGAAGACGAAATGAGTGAAACCAACTTCAATGAACTGTTGTTCAAGATGGAGATGGAAACATTCTGGTTCGGAGATGACGGGGATAGTCTATTCAAGTTTGATGACCTGAAACACTGTCGAAAGATTGAACACGCATTATTGCCGTTAAAATATTATAATGCCAATAACCCCGTACCCAGAGTATCGGATAACGGCAAGAGAATATTGTCGGTCGACGTTGCGTTGATGCAGTCTACCAAGAAAAAGAAAAACGATGCGGCGTCATTGTTTATCAATGAATTGGTACAACAAGATGCTACAACATACCAATCTAATTTCTGTTATGGCGAAAGTTTCGAGGGTAAGACAACCGATGCCCTCGGCCTTATTATTATGCGATACTTTTATTGTTACAAATGTACCGACCTCGTACTTGATACACAAGGTCTGGGTATAGGTGTATATGACTTTATTATAAAAGACCAATACGATCCCGAAACGGGTAAGGTATATAAAGCATTAACTTGTATCAATGATGAAGACATGGCGGCAAGATGTAAGGTTAAAGAAGCCAACAAGGTAGTTTGGTCTGTTAAAGCAAGTGCGGCATTCAACAATGAAATCTGTGTTTTATTAAGAACTGGAATCATGAACGGCAAAATCAATCTTCTTATTGACGAGACTGAAAGTAATGACAAGATTGAGAAGACAATGAAGAAGTTTAAATCGTTGTCAGATGGGGAACAGGCACTTATTAAGAATCCGTTTGTACAGACTACTCTTGCTATCTATGAGCTAATCAAACTCGAACACGAAGTTAAAGACGGTAAGATAAAAGTACACGAACAATCGGGTATGCGTAAGGACCGTTATTCGTCTATTGCTTATAATTTCTGGTGCGCAACCCAACTTGAGTTGCAATTAAAACCCAAGGCTGAAGACACTCAGACGTTATTGAATAAGTTCTTCAATAAACCAGCAAAACATAGTTTTAATCGCGGGCGTTAATGGTTGGTAACCGAGGCAAAGTCTGTATAGTCAACACTGTGGGGAGAAGGGAAAATCCCGCCGAGTCTGCGTTAAAATAAAATGCTTTCATATTTAATCCTTATGTGAAATCCATAACTGCGTAAGCATTCGTCAAAGTCGAGTCCAATTTTGATACGTACCCGACACGCCTCTCAACGATGCGGACCACGTCGGGTCTTTAATAAAAAAATTAAGGAGGTAGCCCATGGGCGAAATTTTAAATGACAACCCTGCGGCTGTCGAAACAAATAATCAGGTAATGTTTAAAAAGGCGATGGATTCAACGCTCCAATCATTACGTGACGTTAATAAAATTATTAATCCAACTGTTCGTGCTATCAACAAAGACGAAGTAAAAAGATGGATTCAGAATGTTGGCGGTAATGAAAAGAACCTAAGAAATACATCAAGGTATTTATATTATAGGTCTAATATATATTTTAGGCTTATTAACTGGTACGCTTCGATGTTTTGCTTAGACTGTCGTAAGATTACACCTAATTATGACCTTACGAAAGAAGCGACTGATTCTACGGCCAAAGAAATATTACGTTCTTATCAAAACACCTTAAACTGTTTAGACGTTCTTAACCTTCAGGGGAATATGCTGGAGGCGTTGATTACGGTCTTCAGAGAAGATGTTTATTATGGTCTTCTGTTACAAGACGATATGGGTTCGTTCTTCTATCAGTTAGACCCTGATGAATGTGTTATTGATGGCAAATACTTTTATGGGTGCTATGGTTTCTCCATAGATATGTCCAAATGGAAAACTTCTCAGAAGCAGACCTTATTGGAAATGATTGGGGAACCTCTGGTGTCTATGTACAAAGAGTACGAGAAAGACCAGTCTCATAAATATGTTCACTGCCCGGCAAAATACAGTGTATGTTTCAAATTCAGAACAGACACGTTTAACATGAATGTTCCTCCATTCCTTCCGTTGTATCTTCAATTGGCGGGATTGGAAGACTTGGTTGACATTCAGGCTGAAGCTGACGCCCTTGCAATATATAAATTAATATATATGCCTATGAATGTTCTTTCGGGAACGAAGCAGGCGGATGACTTTGAAATAAGTCCCGACTTGGCGAGTGCGTATTTTGATCGAATGAGTGAAACTGGCCAGATACCCGACAATGTCGGAAAGGCTGTTATTCCCGGTCGTGAATTAAAAACAATTGATTTTGAAAAGAGTGTTGATAAAGACACCAACAGTGTCGAAATCTCCTCTAACCAAATATTACAGACGGCTGGTGGTGGCGCTGTTATTAACGCTAATAACATTACAAGCACTGCTGCCTTTAATGCGTGGTTGAAAGCAGAGACGGAATTTGCTATCTCTCCTTTACTTCCGCAGATTGATGGCTTCTGCAATATGCAGTTAAGTTATATGATGACTAAGCCGTCGAAAGTAAAGCACTTTGAATGTTCAGTATATACGCGCGAAGAACTTGCAAAGCAAATGCTTGAGAGTTGTCAATACGGATATGCGAACAGGCTTGCTTACGGTACTCTTATTGGCGTAAGTGAGAAAGAACAGCTTGCTCAGATTTATCTTGAAACCGAAGTTCTTAAACTACAAGACAAAATGATTTATCCTTTGAGTTCGTCATTTACTACGTCAAGAGAAGATGGTTACACTCCCGAAACCGGACAAGGTGCGCCCACAAAAGACGACAAAGATTTGACACCTGAAGGAGACAAGAGTCGGAATAATTGAGAAAGGGGGAAGATAATATGAGTATTTGGCAAGTATTGGCTTACTTTGGTATTCCTACTGCTGTATTCGGTGCAATGTTTACATACTTCGCAACCAAACTGAAGAAGTATAAAATCGAACAGGATGCCATCAGAAATGGTATTCAGGCATTGTTAAGAGCAGAGATGATCGCGAGTTATAACAAATACACAGACCTTGGATATGCGCCTATTTACGCTAAAGAGAATTTCGAGAATGTATATACAAACTATCATTCTCTCGGACTCAACGGCGTTATGGATGGGATTCGTAAATCATTTATGGAACTGCCAACAGAACCGCCTGAAAAGGAGTAAAGGAATGAATGGATATTTTGTAAAAACTTCTGACGAAGGAGTTGCTCAAAAATTAAGAGATGGTGGCTATCAGGAATTATCCAAGCAGGGTAAATATTTTGTATTCATCAACTCGGCGTCAAAGACGAAAGACTTTGACAAAAATAAAGTAATATACACAAACACTTTATGTGTATAGGAAAGGAACAAAATGACAAAGACTATCTTGACTTTAGAGGATTTAGTTAAATTCTGCCAAGAGAACAAACTCCAGTCTTTTTCATCTTCCACAACGGGATATAAGTTGGCGGTCAAAGTACCCGCTACTTTTGAAGCAGAGGATTCTGACGATACGCATAGAGGTTTGATGAGACTTAAATTCAAACTGTTCCATACGTTGTTAAATCGAAACGGAAGTTTCGTGTCGGAAGAGGCTGCTGACGAGGCGATGAAGACTATCCCCGAAAGACCTATCCTTGCGGCCATTCATCAGCTCGATGATGGCACGTGGGACTTCGAAGGTCATGAAATGGAATATGTTGAAAACGAAAATGGAGACTTAGAAATTCATTACATAGAATCTCAAGTTGGTTCATTCTCTTCCGAACCCGCGTGGAAAGAATATGACGAAGAAGCGGACAAAACTTATATATGTTGCTATGGTTATATACCTATAGACTATACTAAGGCTGCGGAAATCATAGAACGCAAGAACGGAACAAAGAACAGCGTTGAATTATGCATTGACGAAATGTCTTATAACGCTAAGGAGAAATATCTTGACTTAACAAAATTTTATGTTAACGGCTCTACACTTCTTGGAAGTGAAGCAGACGGCACTGAAATTCAGGAGGGTATGTTAGGCGCTCGCGCAGACATTGTGGATTTCAGCGAACAAAATAATTCTGTTCAATTTGAACAGAGTGCAAAATTGGTTGAGGCGGTTGCGAATCTTCAAAAGGTTCTCAATGACCTTAATATAAACGACTCTTTGGGAAAGGAGGTAGAAGAAGTGAAGAAGAAAGAATTTGAGCAGGTTCAGGATCAGGAACTTGAGCAGAACTATGACTTGACAGACGGTAGTACAGACGGCGACGGTAATGGCGACGGTAATGGCGGTGCAGAAGAAACTGGTGGCACGAGTGAAACTGGTGGCACATCGGAAACTGGTGGTACAGAAGAAACTGGCGGCACTACGACTGGTGGCACGAGTGAGACTGGCGGTACAACCACTGGTGGCACAACCACTGGCGGTACAACTGAGACAACCACAGGAGAAGGCGACGCAGACATCAAGATTGATGATGACGAAACAGCCGAGTCAAAGAAAATTGCTTATACTGTTAACTTCGACGGCATAACCAAAGAATTTGGATTAAGTGTTTCTGAAAAGATGAGCGCTATTTATAATCTTGTTTATGCTACTTATGGCGACGAAGATTGGTGGGATGTTGACCTCTTCGAAGAAGATGGATATATCCAGATGTACGGTTGGTTAACTAATTCCAATTATCGCCAGAAATATGAATTTGATGGAGAAAATTATACTCTTGTCGGAGACAGAGTAGAAGTCTTCCAGATATTCGTAACGGCAGAACAGAAGGCCGAAATCGAAGCACAGAAGGTTGAGTTCGAAGCAGCCAAAGAGAAACTTCGTAAATACGAAGAAGAGCCGGATAAGATTGAAATTCTTGAATCAGAAGAGTATTCCAAGATATTCGGAACTAAAGAGTATGAGGCTCTCAAGGAACAGAAGAATCACTTTGACTTAAGCATTGACGAAGTAAGAACTCAGGCCGATGCTATTCTTTTAAACTATGCAAAACATGGTAACTTTAGTCTTCTTTCCGAGAAAGAGACGCAGGCTGAACACTACAAAGGTATTTCAGTTTACAAGAAACCCGTTGGCAGATATGGTAACTTATTTGCAAACACATCAGAAAATTAAGAGCGTGTTGCTCTTTTTTTAAAATAATTTTTTTACAGGAGGAAAAACAAATGGCAGTTGATTTCACAAACAATCACGCTGACGCCAACGTATCAAAGTTGCTTTCAACTAACTACGGTGGACACATCTACAATGTAACCCTCTCCTCCGCTGCTGATAATGGAAACATTATTAAGAGAGGTGCATACAATACCTTCGACAATTATGACGAAGCAAATGCAAATTCCTTTAACGGTATCGTTAGAGGTCAGGCAGCAGACGGTAACTGGTATGTTGAAGTTCTGGAAGACCTCGGCTTTGACGCACTCTTAGTTTATAACGTACCTATTAACGAAGTTGAAGAGCCCCTTAGCCTTTCCGGCGAGAAGAGATTCTTCCTTGAAGCAGGTGACGTTGCAAGAGCACATCAGCTTTATGCAGGCGACATTTTCGAAGTATCTGCATTAGGCTTCGAAGGCAACCTCAATAACCTTAACGCTAACGTAGCAATTACAACCGTTGCTAACAAGAAGTTAGTGATTGCATAATCGAGGAAAGGAGGTAAAGAATAATGGCAATTGACGTAGCAGTAAAAAATCTTTTATTTGATGCCGCTAATGGTATTGAAATTTTCGACACAGAGAATAATCGTGTCATGACTAAAGACGAAGTTAATAAGAAAATCAGAGAACTCTGCTTCCAGTACACTGGTCTTAATGAGAAGTCCACAGATAAGGAAATCAAGCGCGCTCTTAAGAGCGAAGGCGCAAGAGAGTTCTTCGCAATTATCGAAGAGATTATCGAAGTTAAAGTTACTCAGGGCCTTGAAGGCATTGACATCTTCAACAAATACGTTGAGGAAATCAACCTTGCTGACGGCGATAAGAATGAGTTCTGGGTAGAGAAAGAGACATACCTTCAGATTGAGAAAGTTTCCGGTTCTCATCACGACCTCATTATGCAGAAACTTGCTCCCGGAGAACCTTACACAGTTCCTACAGCATACTATGGAATTAAGGTTGGTCAGGACATCAGACTCTTCCTTACTGGAAGAAAAGACTGGTCTGCATTTATTGATGCAACAGTTAAGGCATTTGCTAACCTCATCATTGAAATGATTTATACAAAATTCATCAATGGTGCAACAACAATGTCTATGCCCGCTGCTCTTATGGAGACAGGTACTCTTAACGCTGCTAACAAGGATAAATTCGATCACATTATCGAACTCGTTGAATCACTTAATGGCAATGTTCCCGTAGTTATTATGGGTACAAAGACTGCTCTTAAGAAAATCAATGGTCTTGTTAATAACAACACCGCAGTTAACTGGATGGCTCCTTCACAGAAAGAGGCTATCGCTCACACTGGTATTCTTGGTGACTATGAAGGCACAGACCTTCTTGAGATGCCTCAGAGATACTATCTCACAGACCTCTCTGCTGCAACTGGCGGACTTATTGATAACACTAAGTTATTCATTATGCCTCTCGGCGAAGACAACAAGTTCATCAAGTACATTAACGGTGGCGAGACAATTCTCGAAGTTAATGAAATCGGTGCAACACTCAACGATATGCAGTCTTACGAAGTACAGAGAAAGATTGGTGTAGGTACACTTCTTTCTAAATACTTTGGTGTATGGACAATTTCGTAATTAAGTAAAGGAGAAAAAGGAAATGGCAAAAGCAAAAAAGACAGAAGACGATTTGTTTGCAGAAATTCGCGAAGAAGTAAAGAGCGAACCTAAGCCTACTAAAAAGGCCGCACCCAAGCCTAAGGCTGAGCCTAAGAAAGAAGATGCGGTTGAAGAGGCAAAGGAAGAAGTTAAAGTAGAACCGAAGAAGCAGGCCACGGCAAAAACATTCCAGAAGCCTGCTTCAAAGTTTTCCGATAAAGACATGATTCCTTGCAAGTCAGTGACGAGTGGCGGACTCTCGTACATGGGTAACAGCGGTACTAACTACCGTTGGGAAGACCAAGGCGTAATCGAATACGTGGCATATGAAGATTTGAAGAGAGAAGCACAAAGTGCTAACCCTAACAATTATCTGTATTATCCTCGTTTCATTGTTGTTGATGCCGATTTTGTTGAAGAGTTCCCTAAACTCGAAGAGTTTTACAGTAAGTTCTATCAGGAAGGTGGAGACTTTGAAGCGATTCTTAATCTTCCCGACAACCAGATGACTGAAGAAATTGCAAAACTTCCTAAGGGTTGCAAGGAGTGTATTAAAGGAATTATTGCTACACAGATTGATGAAGGCACTCTTGACAGTGTTAAGAAAATCAAGACACTTGATGAAATCTTCGGAACAAACAATCTTCTTAAGTTAGCAAGTAATTAAATGAACGGAGGTGTTGAATATGGCATCTCTGCTTTATGAGCAAATTAATAGTTCTCTTTTGAGAAAAATCACTGATTATGATTTTCTTCGCGTGTCCAGAGAAGATGCCGAAGAACAACTTGCAGAGTATTTACACTCTGCTCTCTCAAAGCCGTATTGCAGAAGGTTATTTTCTTCTGTTTCTCTTGATGATGAGTTAGCGGAAATGACTTATGAATTAAATCAAAGGACCGACGACAGTCAGGACAATGATTTTGTAATCGAAATGCTTGCTTTAGGAATGTTAATTGAGTGGACTGAGCCTATGCTCAACTCAAAACTCCTTCAGCAACAGATGATTACCAGTTCTAAGGAATCAAAGTTTTATTCACAAGCTCAGCAACTGGCAACCGTTCAATCGGTGTATGATTCCACTGTCAAGAAACAAAGAGATTTGATTCGCGACAGGGGATATATCTATAATCCCTACTTGGGAGGCCAGAATGGTTAAGCAGAAATATGGTTCATTTAATACAAATCAAATCAGAGAAACAAAAGAGACTATGAGAAAGCAGATATTTTTTCTGCTCCTATTGGCTGACCCTGCCACAAAAGGTCAATATCCCGATGTAGATATTAAAAGCGCGTTTGATAACTTAATGGTAAAAATCAATGGGTTTAACAGTTTGCTCTCATATCCGGCCGAAATCGTTGAGATACTCAGCATCTTGGAGTCGGCAAGAGGGGAATTATATATGCCCGAATTTGATTTTGAAAAATACAGAAAACTTGTATTGGATGCGGGCGCCGCAGTGCAAAAGATAAAGGAGGTGTAGACTATGCCTTCTTTAGACAAGTATCTTGAGAGAATGCGTAAGGACGGAGAGTATAACGGACAAGCGAGAAAAACAATTGCCGACCAAATTACAGAAGCCAGTTGGTATAATGATTTGGCCACAAAGCGTTGTTATCTGTTCGATTATTATCACGACCCAGAACCTCTCAAGATGAATGACCTGACACCCGATGAAACAACGCAAGTACCCGTAGACGTGAAGTATCTGGTTTATAGTTCGCAGACATACGCCAAGGATAATATTACATACCATATTCAGTTTAAGCCCAGTGAAGACGGGAAGACGGAACTCGTGCCTTATTATGAAGAATTATTTCAGGATAGATACGATGCATCTTTTCCGACCGGGTTGTATATTCTTATACCTGATAATCACGGTGTGTATAATAAATGGCTTATTGTTGATACGGCAAACTATAATGATCCGCAATTCTCGACATACGAAGTGCTGAGATGCGACAAGGTATTTCAATGGATTTATCGGAATGTCAAGTATCAAATGTGTGGAGTTTTGAGAAGTCAGAACTCTTATAACTCTGGTATCTGGATTAAATACAATATCGAGAAAGTCGAAGACCAACAGATGTTCCTGTTACCTCTTACGAGAGAAACGGAAAAACTTTACTATAACCAGAGAATGATTATAGACAATAAAGTTTTGACCGAGCCTAGAACTTGGCACATCACAAAGGTCAACCGTCTTGATTCGAACGGATTAACCAAAATTACTCTTGCGCAAGACAGATTTGACTCACATAAAGATTTCATCGAGTTGGATGACAATGGAAATGTTATCGGAATGTGGGCAGATTATTACGTAGAGAATCAATTAGAGCCTGAGCCTTATGAAGAAAAAGAAGAACCGATGGAACTTCATTCAGAAATTCTGTATGCGGGCGTAGCCCCCGAAGTAAAAATCAATGGTTCTTACAAAAAACTCACGGCCAAGTTCTATCAAAATGGAGAGGAAATGCCTTTTGCTTCAAGCACGTGGACGTTTGCTATCCGGGATAATGGCGTGGTAACACCGCTGCCCGATTATAGCGAATATCTTGTAGTGTCAACAGAAGGATTAACGAACCAGCAAATTAAAATTAAATTCATCGGCGATGCTTCAAATATAGGCAAGGTTATTATTGTAACCAACACCGCTTCAATATACGGAGACATTGTCGAATCGAGTGTAGAGTTAGATATTAAATCACTTTAAGGAGGAGTATTATGGAATGGACTGAACAGGACGAACAGAAACTCCTTGCTTGGAGGGACAATATTGATAACGAGGACATTCGTATCAAAGAAAAAATTAAAGAATTATTGCTTGGCAACAAAATTCTCATTCACGTGTTAAATAATAAAGAGTTGGAAGATGCAGACGCGGAACCTGATGAATATTATTACGTGAATATTCTGCCGTATTACATCATTTATCCCACTCAGACGAATGTTCAGAACTATGTGTGTTATGAAACAAATTTTGAAAGAGTGAGCAGAGTCAATGAAGTAATAAAATATAATCAAATTGTGTTTACCATTCTGTGCGAGCAGAAGAACATAGTAGAGGAATCTACTGGTTTGGCAAGACATGATTTGATAGCATCCCTTATCCTCGACCAGTTTAACTGGAGCAATTATTTCGGAACCCAAATTGTATGCGTATCGGATAAGACATCCGTTTCGGATAACTCATACGCGTGCAGAACTCTGATATTCCAAAGTCAAACACCGTTGAACATTTTGCGTACTGAACAATCAACGAAGGTAATTAATAACGATGTTCGAACTTAACGAACTCCAGATGTACTTTGCGGGATATGAGTATCAAGTGAATGAAGGAATTACTATGGTGTCTCCCACCGTTGGAGACATCATAGAGTTCGGGGAAGACAGATATTTCTCTGCGGTTCACTATTTAACTTGTATTCCCAGCGATATGATTAGTACGCTATGGGATATGAAAATTGACTGGGAAACTTTGGATGACTTTGATTTGTTCATAATGCTTACGCGCAAGTTAAACAAAGAAGACTTGAAACTAATCTTTACAGATTTAAGTTTGGAAGATATGGAAGTGCAAGTTAATCCCGAGAATAACGAAGTGTGTTTGCGGAATGAACAAACTGGTCAGACCATCGACAAATTAGCCTATCACAAAATTGTCAACTATCTGCGCAAGATTCACGGCATTGAACCCAAGATTAAGCGAGCCAAAAACAAAGACACTAAAAACGTGTTGATTATGGTTGATAGGGACGACAAGGCGAAGGCTATGAAAGATGCATCAAAGCAAGGAAGTCAGTTGATACCTCTCATCTCTGCGATGATGAGATATCCGGGTTTCGTGTATAAATCGAGTGAGTTAAAGGAATGCACATTATACGAGTTTATGGATACCGTAAAAGGCGCTAATATTTATATTAGTTCCACATCGCTTCTGCAAGGAAGTTATAGTGGTTTCTGTGATACGAGTAAAATTGATAAGAAAAACTTCGACTGGATGAGGCGAAGTTAGTTGAGCCAATAGGCTCGTTATTAAAAAATCTATAAAGGAGAAAAACCAGATGAAAATTAATAACTTTGTTATTGACCGCGTTCTTCGTGGTATGATGTTTTCTACTGCTGATGGTTCATATATGTGGTCCATCAACCAGATTACAGAGCCTTCATTAAACATCACTTCTGAAACAGCAGAAGCAGTTGATGCACTTGGCTCAAGAATCGCTGTTTTCAACAGAGGTAAATCTGCTGAGTTCTCTGCACAGAACTCTCTCTTTGACCTTGGTTTGTTCGCAGCACAGAACGGTGTAGAAGTTCAGGAAGCAACTCAGGCTGCTCCTATCTCAACACCTATGTTCGACGAGATTACACTTGTAAGTGGTACAACTGCTTACTCATTATCTCGGACACCTAAGACAGCACCTTCAACTGTTTACAAGATGAATGGTGATGGTACTCTTGGTACTGCATACGGCAGAAGTTCAACTGCTGCTGACGAAGACGAGTTCTTCTATGATTCAACTAACGTAAAGATTACTCCTCCTACCTCATTACAGGCAGGCGACAGAATCTTCGTTATGTATGATTATGACCTTGAGGCTGGTACAGCAGTTACAGGTGACGCTGTTAACTTCCCTAAGGCTGGTAAGTTCGTTATGGAAATCCTTGGTGCAGACGTTTGTGATCCCACAACTCTTATTCACGCATACCTTGTATTCCCTAACGCAAAACTCGATGCTAACGTAGACCTTAGCTTTACGACAGACGGTAACCATCCTTTCACAATTCAGTGTCAGCAGTCTTACTGCGATAACCAGAAGATTCTCTATCAGATTATCATTCCTGAAGTTGCTGAATCGTAAGATTAATTATAAGAGGGGCTTAACGGCCCCTCTTTATTGATTGAAAGGAGAAGCAAATAAATGCAAAAGCCTAATTGTAAATGCATGGCGTGTGGCACACAGTATTATTTCTGCCTCCAATGCAATAAACGTAATCCTAGGCCACTTCCCGAGTGGCACGTCAATTTCTGCGATGAAACTTGTATGACCGTTTTTGAAACTATTTCAAGTTATTGTGCAGGGAATCTTACGAAAGAAGAAGCCAATGAAATGATTGGCCAGTTAGATTCTTCTAAATTTGACAGTTTGAAAAATGATATTCAAGAGAAGATAAAAGAAATCCAGAAAAAAGACAAGAAACCTTCTTTCTCAAAGGAGAAAGAAACACCTGTCGAAGAGTCGAAAGAAGATTCTGAGGCAGATACTTCTGTTGGGCTTATGGCTCCGGCAGAAGGGTGCGCGGAGTAATTTAATATAGGGTACGCGTACATAAATATGTGTGCCCTTTTTTTAGTTTGGAGAAAAAGGATATGAATGAAGTTACTTCTGAATACAGAAATAAGAAATATCAGACCACTGGAAGTATCCGAGTTTTAAATCCAAAACAGGCCGCTTTCTATTGGTCAAGTGGCGTAGAGCCATTGGATATTTATATATCCAGAAATTTTGAAACAAATGAACCCAAAATCGTATTTGTCTTTAGTCGTGAAGACACGAAAGACTTATACGATGAATGGCTTAAGAAAGGAGAATAACCATGGAAATTATTCAATACGGTGGAGTTTTCTTTACGGGATTATTGGCAGTATCGCTCTTTACTTCTCTTACATTACAGGCGATTAAAGCAATCCTCAAAGATTATAAAAAGAGTTTACCTGACAACACTCTCGCAAGCATTATTGCCATTGTACTTTCTGCTGCGTTGAGCGTTGGTTATGCGATTGTCCAGAATATTCCATTTAGTGCTTCTTATCTTGTATGTTCTATCGCTCTTGCATTCCTTGGTTTCTTATGTGCAACCAACGGCTATGACAAGGTAAAACAGGCCTTAGAACAACTCTTTAAGAAAGGAGAATAATATGGAATCTAAAGGCATTGACGTAAGTAATTACCAAGGCAAGATTGACTGGGCAAAAGTCAAGGCAGATGGTGTTACTTTTGTAATTATCAGAGCGGGCTGGGGAAAGACAAATGTCGATCCTATGTTCAGAACGTATATCGAAGGCGCAATATCTCAGGGACTTGGCATCGGTGTTTACTGGTTCTTATATGCGAAAAACGAGAATGACATTATTCTCAACGCAAAGAAATGTCAGGAAACTATCGAACCCTACAGAAGCAAGATTAATTTAAAGGTCTGGGCTGATTGGGAATACGATTCTGATAAATATAAACCCGGTCTGAGTAAAGCACAGAGAACGGCATGGGTTAAGAAATTCCTTGAGACTATGAGTGGCTACGGTTACAACGTAGGCATTTATGCCAACCCCGATTATCTCAAGAATAAATTCAACGACGTGTCTGAATATCCTTTGTGGCTGGCTTATTATGCAACAAGTAAAGGCAAATATGATCCGTTTATGTGGCAGTATTCCAGTAAAGGCAGAGTCAATGGTATTGTTTCTGTCGTTGATATGGATATTTGTTACGGAGACAAGGCGCCTAATTCGGCACAGCCTGCGCCTCAGAAGAAATATCCTACATTGCAAAAAGGTTCGACTGGTGAATATGTAAAACTTCTTCAGTCTATCCTTAACGAGAAGGGATATAATTGCGGGAAAGTGGACGGTAAATTCGGTCCGAAAACCAAAGCTGCGGTCGAAAAATTCCAGAGTGAAAATGTCGACGCCAACGGTGTCAAACTCCAAAAAGACGGAATAGTAGGCCCGAAGACATGGAGCGCTTTAACAAAATAATGAATATGCAGCCTTAAGCCAGATGCAATGTCTGGCTTTTGAGTTGCTTTAGGTAATGGCTATGAAGTTAATATTAGACAATGATGTACTTGATAGGTACAACGCGTATTACTTTTCTCAACACCCCAGAGCAAGTAAACCTCCTATCGAACATCCTTATCATCCATCAATAAACATTTGGTTTATTATGAAAAGACCACAGATGAATGCTCTTAAGCAGAAGTGGAAAGAGTTTGTTGTTTGGTGGGTAAATGACATGGGGTATCAGAATAAACTTCTTGAAAAGTTTGAAGTTACGTTTACGGTATATTTTTCTACAAGACGTCGGCACGATTTGGACAACCAAGTGCCTAAATTTATTTTGGATGGTTTTGTAGAGTCTGGGTTTATGGTTGATGATGACTCAAATCATTTAACGTCGTTAACATATAAGGCTGGATATGACAAAGAGAACCCTCGAACCGAAATTGACATCGAGGAAATATGATGAGAAAAAGGAGACATTTTTATGAGCAAATGGTTAACGGTAGGAATACCTGCTTATAAGGCTGAGAATCACATTAGCGATTGCTTGGCATCAATTCAAACACAAACAATTAAAGACGAAGTATCTGTTATTATTGCGAAAGATAATCCGACAGATAACTACGATTTCGTTAAAGAGAGATTCCCCGACCTTGATATTACAATCTTGGATTGTGAAAAGAATACTGGTCCGGGATTAGCAAGACAGCGATGTGCGGACGCGTGCAAGACCGAGTGGATTACTTGGATAGACGCGGACGATGTTTTCTTTACTGCATTCTCTCTTGAATATTTAAAAGGTGGAATAGCAACGGATGTAGTTGAAGTTCAAGGCATCTTCTATCAGGAAATAACCAATCATCCTAAGGGAGTGAGGACGGTTCCCAGAAACGATATGTTTCATCCTTGGGTATTTGGACGTATGTACAGAGTAGAGTTCCTTAAGCAGATGGATATTAAGTTCTCTGAATTACGTGCTATGGAAGATGGCGAGTTCAACTGGAAGATACGTATGTCAATAGACGGAAGTCCTTTAAAGATTAATGTCATTGAAGCACCTATTTACTTCTGGAGGACTGGTTCTGAACATTCAATTACCCGTATGGGAATAGATGACAAAGGAATACCTCAGTACAACTTTGACCTTTGCCAGTGGGGAGCAACGGTAGCGGCAATTAACGCGGTTAAGTTCTGCCGTAAGAAAAATCCGTTCAATGGCGCTCTTATTCGATTTGTAACAGAGATTATGATCGGTCAATACTTTACTTATATCGAGTGTTTGGCCAAAAAACCCGTCTTTGCTGAGCAGAACTTCTTTAATGCGAAGAGGTTCTATCACGAGTGTTATAAACAGATTGAGTCACAAATCGAAGATGAAGTATTGCAGAAGATGTACACCGTACAGAGAACTGGCAAAATGCAAGACCTTATTGACATCATTCCTGAAATCACCTTCTTCGACTTTATGAACAAGGTTAGAACGGAGGAATATGGCGGGGATGAAGAATTTAAGAAGATACGTGCAGCGCTTCCTCAGGAAATTATTGATAACGATATTAAAACTGGTGTTGCGATGTATTAAGGAGAACAAGGATGACGTGGGAACCTATTTTATATGAGAAATCCATACGTGCGACGGACTGCGGTTATCATACCGTAGTCCAGTTTGCCGACGGTGTAAATCTTCCCGAACAAGGACAGGACATTATCGCAACGATAGAAGTAATGGATGGTGTTAGACCTTCAAGAAAAGTTGTGACAATGACATTGACGGATAACTATTGGGAAAAGATTTATAATATTTGTGCTTGGATGCCCGGTCGAGACATTCCTTCAGGCATTATTCCGTATCAAGGAGTTTGCGGGTATTCGGTGGTTGATGAGCAGATGTATTATGAGAAATCTTTTCAAGACAGGAAGAGAGATGTTCTTGTTGTGAAGGATAGCGATAAAGAAATAGAAAAGGACGCGAACATTCGTGCAAGCCAACACACTTACGCTGTTCACGAATTAAGCGACGAAGTAAGAAAACTGCGTCAGCAGTTAAAGGAAAAGAAGGAGAATCAAATATGTTAGTAAGCGAATTTGTACAGGGCTTTAATAATCTTCATAAGCCCGAAGCTCAAAAGGACTGGTGTCAAAAGCATTTAATTAAGACGTATGCTCCCATCGGGGAGAAGAATGCCGTACTTACGAGATTCGTGTATGGTTGTGTAAAGGTTGGAGACAATGGTATTTCATACATTGATATGATCGCCAACAAAATTAATTTTACTTGGGCCATCGTTTGTCTTTATACGGATTTGCAACTTGACATCGCTATTGATGAAGTCAAAGACGAGAACGGCAATGTTAAGTTGGATGACAAGGGACAACCTATCACTAAGAAAAGACAGGATGTAATAGGGCTATATGACCAGTTCCAGCAATATGACATTATCAGTGTGTTCTGTGATTTAATTGGAGAAAGAGAAATTAACGAACTCATTCTCGTAAATAACAGAGTGCTTGATACGTGGCACGATGAACACTCGTCGAGCCGGGCTTACATTTCTGAGTTAGTAGATAAGGCAGTTAGGACGTTTGCAGAGACTGCTGCCGTTATGAAAGAAATTGTGCCCGAAGAAGAGAAAAAAGGCTTAGCGAGTTCAATTAAACAATTTGTGGGAGCATCTCAGGAGTAATGCTCTCTGGCGTGGTGGCGGAATAAGTAGACGCTAACAAAACACAGTAGGTGGCTCGCCGTAATGAGTGTGAGAATGATGCGCTGTTAAATCATGCGAGGTGTAAATCCTCGCCCACGCAATTTTAAATTTTACAAGAAAGGAGAAAGAATTATGGCTAATGATATTTTTGATGAACTCAAAAAAGACGTGGTTAAATATGCCGCCAATGTTTCCAGATATGCGGCAATTGAAACGCGCGAAGATTTAGCACGAACCGCATATGAAGCGGTAGAAGCGTTTTATAATGATTATGAACCTATTGAATACCACAGGCATTATTACAATTTCGAAAAAAAGAGTTTCAAAAAATATTATAAAAACAACCACGATAGAACATTTACTGGTGGAATAATTCTGTCTCCCGACTACATGGATGATATTTACAGAGGAAGTACAGAATTTATTTTCGAACTGGTCATGGAGGAAGGTTTTCACGGTTTGGATGCTTGGAATCAGCTTGATTTCAGACCGTCGGCTCCTTATCGTATTACGAAACCTTCTCCTATCGAAATTATTGAAGAACGACAACGACAAATCGCGTCTTCCCCAGAACCGATTTTGCATAAGGCAATTATCTTGGCGAACGCGGAACAATATAACGTACTATAATCGGAGGTAAATATGAGAAACAGACAAGTTGGTATAGATTTCAAGGCTTCTGGAATTAAGGATATTATTCGGGAACTTGAAAAATTACAAGAACAGGCCCAACAAGTAAAACTGGCCGAAGGACTTGAAACACAATTTGCTACGCTGGCAGATCAGGCAAACTCTCTGAAAGAGGCTTTAACTGATTTGCAAAAAGTGTTTGGCGCAGAACCCAAAAAAGTTAAGAATGACGAAATATCTTCGATGGAAAAGAAAATCGAAGAAGTTAAAAAGGCAGTATCTACCTTGACACATAGTCTGGCAACCGAAAACGCCAAGATTGATGCTACGATGGAAAGAATAGATACCGCCGTTAATAAAATGAACGACGAGAAGACCTTTAACGGTATTCTTGAACAAATCGGGAAAGTTGAGGAAGGATTTAATTCTTTAATCGACCTTGCCAATACATATAGACAGACGCTTTCTGCTCCCGTTGACGTTGCTCCGAAAGGGTTGCAGAAAGTAGACAAGGCAAAAATCAAGCAGTTGGAGAACCTCCTTGGCAAACAGACGTCTGTAACTGAAGATATGAGAAAAATGTCTGACGCAGACATGGAGTCTATGTTGTCCAAGATGTCTATGCGTATTGACGAACTCCATGCTCTACAAGAAAAAGACGGTTCGGACAAATTGGCAATTAATAGAGAGTTGCTTGAAATTCTTACTCGCTATAAGGATATGGCAGAAGATAAAGATGATAATTTTGCTGAAAGAATTACCGACATTGCCGATGAAAAATTCCGAAACTTAGGTGATGCCTTATACGAAAAGAACAAAAAGACTGGGGAGTACGAATACAACGCTATCTTTAAGCAGTTGGAGGCCACTCTCAAAGAAGAATTGTCTAACCTTCAGGCAAGCGCTGGAGACACTAAACAATTTATTAGCGTTCTCGATGGAATAAAGGCAACTCTTTATCGCAAGGGCAAAAAGACTACTGTCGAAATGGACCTCGATGTTGCCGAAGGGCAAGAAGCCAAATTAACAGCTCAAATAGAGGAAATAGTAGACAAGTTAAATAAGAAAAAAAGAAAGCCCATTGAAGTTCCCGTTAAGTCTAACATTGAGAAATTGCAAGAAGGCAGTAAGGACGCCATCGCTAATATCAAGAAAGAATTAGAGGCTCAGCCCGTTAATGTCAATGTTAAGATTAGTCCTGAGCAAGTACAAAAGGAACTTAACGCGATGGGAACCTTGACGCTTCCTATCGGAAATATTGCCATTAAGAAAGACGCGATAGATAAAGCGCACGTTGAGAAAGAAGTCGACGACATTAAAAAGAAAATGTCGGAAGTTGCGCCGTCTTGGGCGAAGGTTAGAAGTGACCTTCTTGAAATGTCCAGAAACGGCAATTTGACGGCAGATACTTTTAAGCAGTATGAGTATTTTAATGACATTATGGAGGCCATTGGCGGCACTACGAAGACGTCTATCAAGTCTGTAGAGAAGATGGTAGAGGCAATTAATCAGTTAACTGCCAGCGAAGACCCTGCTAAACTTAAGAAATTTACTACTGGTCTGGGAGATGTCGGCGCGAAATTCGATGAAATTCAAAAGGCAAAAAGAGAAGCCGCAAAGGTAGTGGAAGTTCCCGGAGATATTTTATCTCAACATATTGCTGCGTTTATTCAGGAACTGAATAAGATTCCAAAAATTATGGAAGAGATGCAGTTTAATCTCAATGTTGGTAACACCGAAGTGAACGTGGAAAGTTTGCACGACATAGTTCAAGGGGCGTTAGACAAGCTGGAAGATTTGCATATTTCCATTGGCCGCATCGACATGAATCAGGCAACCATCGACAAATTAAAAATAGATGTTAAGCAAGACACCTTAAAGTTAATTGATGTCGAAGAACGAATGATCGCAGAGATGAGATTGTTGGCCAATGAACTTCTTGGTCCTACTCACGTGTTAAATCAAAACGGAGAAATGCAACCGGTTTTGCCTCAAACCGGATTACAAAAAGCATTTAGAGCCTTAGATGAATTAGGCAAGTTTATCAACTTGATGGTTACGCAGTATGATTTACTTGGAAGATTGTCTGCGAATACTGATAAACAAACCGCGACAACAGAAGTTCCGTTAGATAAATTCACCGAAAACATCTCTATTGCAACAGTTGCTTTAGATGAAATGGCAAACGCCGTAAAGAAGTGCAACGATCAGTTGTCGGGTAAGGTGGAGGAACCTCAACCTCAAGAAAAAACGACTAAGGAAAAATTCCAAGAGTATGTTAACAAGCGTAGGAAAGTGACTCAAGAAAAGGCAGACCAACATACTCCCGAAGAGCCTATTAACATTATCAAGAACGATGTTGCTGATATTGCGAGAGATGTTAAGCAAATTGCCAACACGTCTAATCCTTTAACCAGCGGAAGCGAGATGTCTAAAAATATTGCGGACATGATAAAGTCTGGCATTATTGCAGGCAACACTAAGATTGAAAAAGATTCTGAAACCGACAATCCTATAACCGCTGTGGAAAAGAATGCTCTGTTACGTATTGCAAAGGAAATGGGTTCTCAAGCGTCTTACGACAGAGAAAGAACCATGTTTGCAAACTCCAAAACAGGACAGGCAACGCCTAGTGGTGTCACTGGATTAGCGGGCAGTATTTCTGCTGAATTATTAAATAGTTTAACAGATTATTTTAAGGGCAACGATTATAATGTTGCAGGACACTGGCATCCGTCTCGTTATGCGGTACCTTCTCATGGTGACATGCAAACCTTTTATGGAATGATGGACGAAGGTGTCAGCAAGCAGTTTATTGCATCTCAAAATCAAATTTCCGTCCTTAATATGAACATCGCCAAGAGAAACAAACAGTTTTTCAAAGATGTGATGACGTATTATGCTCAGATGGAAGTTGATGAAGCAGCATTGCAAAAAGAATTTCCTGATTTAAACAGGCTTGATAGAACACAAATCGGATTACAAAGAAATCTGGAACAGGCTTGGAAAGAAATAAGCGATGTATATACGGCCGAAGGTAAAAAGGCTCCCAAGTTTAAGAGTTGGATGAAGACCTTAGATTTCGACGATATAAGAAACGTACCTTTAAGCGACATTGACAAGTTGTTTGGTCTTAAATCCGGGAAGAGTACAGGAACAGTTGAACAACTTCTTGGCAACATCAACAGAAATGTTGGCATTATTGCTAACGCCGTTGTAAAGGGAGAGACCGTTCAAGGCGGAGGAGACGTTGGTGGCAAGACTGCACAAGAAGGTTATCAGGTTGCAACTGGAAACAACAAAGAACCCAGAGATAAATACGCCGCTTTGCTGAGTGAGTTCAAAAATTCAAAATATAAAACTCTGAAGAACTTTGCCAAGAGCAAAGGACTGAATGATGAAGGATATCAGAAACTTGAACAAAAGGCATTGCAAAAAGGCGTAATAAAGATAGCAGATACACAAGGATATAAAGACTATAAGAAAGACATTGAGGCACAAGAGAAAGCGGCTAAAAAACAATATGAAGCAGATTTGTCAGCATATAAAGACACTGTGCAGGCAAAAGAATCTTTAGCCGAAAAGCAATATCAAGCCAGCGCGAATGCATATAAGAAAAGCGTCGAACAGCAAGAAGCCGTTGCAAATCAGCAATGGGAAGAAGGCAAACGGCGTTACAAGGAAAATATTGAAGCGCAAGAAGAGTTAGCAAAGCAACAATATGAAGCCATAGAAGCAGAGAAACGCGCACAAGAAGATATTGACTACTATGTGGAAGGCGATAAACGTCGTGTTGCTGAAGAAAATTATCAGGCAACTCACGATGCATTAAAAGCAGAAGGAGAGGCTCAGGCTCAAGCGATCATCAAAGCCAACGAAGACTATACTAATTGGTGGACCAAGGCTCTTGACGAGAGAGACGCTAAAGAGCAACAGGAAAGAGAATCTTATGTAGCATGGTGGGAGAAGTCTTTAAACGAAAGAGAGGCTGCTGAGCGCAATTCGTTAGCAAGACAACAAAAACTGGAAGCGCAAAAGAAACAACAAGAGAGAGATTCATATGTTTCGTGGTGGGAGAAGTCTTTAAACGACAGAGATGTATCTGAAAGACAAGCATCCGCTAAAGCAAAGCAGAAAGAAATCGAAGATAGGAAGAAAGCCGAAGAATCTTATATTGCTTGGTGGGAAGACGCTCTCAATAAACGAGACGTAGCGGAACGTAAGGCTTCTCAGAAAGCGGATGAAGACAGATTTAAACGCATTAACAGTATGGCAACATCCACGGCAAACGTGCTTGAAAATACTGATTTACTTGCAAGTTCGCGTGCTTCTGCCGAAGCGTTCCTTGAGAATCTTCAAGAGATTCAAGCTCAAGGAAAGGTAGACGCTGTTACATTTGATTCTATTGAAGCAGAATTTAAACAAATTAATGCTGAGATACAGACATCTATAGCGGCTCAACGTGAGATGAATGCGCTGGCAAAAGACCTTGAGACGATTGAGTCCAGTAAAGTTAGAGGCAAGGATAGAAATGTCTATATGCCCGAATACTTAGAAAAAGTTGCGCGTGCTAAGGCGATGATTCAAAATCGCCAAGCAAACGGAGAATATCTTACTAACGATGAACTGACATATATTAATGCAGTTAGAAGTGAATCGAGAAATCCGAGCGGTGCGATTTTGACTGGTGATAAATCAGTTCTGCAAAGAAATATCACAAAAGCGGAAAAGATGTTGGCGACCAACTATATGCCCGGTGACCTTCAGAATCAACTGAAAGACGTAGTTGCTCAGATGAGGAACCTCGAAGGTCAAACGGATGTATCTAAGGAGTCTATAGATAGGCTTACCGAGGCATTCCGCAAGGTAGAAATGGAAGCCGCAAGGGCTGGTAAAACTTTCTTAGGTCAAGTTGGCCAAAGATTGAAAGACATGAACGCGAAATTTATAGCGACTTACTTCAGTTTCATGGATATTATTCGCTATATGCGTTCGATGATTTCTACAATTACCGAACTCGATACTGCTCTCACAGAAATGAGAAAAGTGTCTGATGAGTCCCTTAAGACGTTAAAAGAATATCAGAAGACAACATTTGATACCGCTGGTGCGTTGGGTACTACGGCAGTCCAGTTGCAACAGTCTACTGCTGACTGGTTGAGATTGGGCGAAAGTCTGGATGAGGCGTCGAAATCGGCTAAGGCTGCAACCACGCTATTTAATGTTTCCGAATTTGAAAATATTAATCAGGCGACGGAAGCGCTCGTTTCCATGTCTCAGGCATACAAAGACCTTGATAAGACAGAAATTATCGACGTTTTGAACAACATCGGTAATAACTATTCGATTGCTACTGATCAGTTAGCAACCGCTTTACAGGCTTCGTCTGCGGCACTGGTAACGCAAGGCAACGATTTGTATGAAGCTGCGGCTCTTGTAACCGCGGGTAATGCAATTATCCAAGACGCAAATAAAGTAGGTACTGGTATTAGAACAATTTCACTTCGTATCGCTGGCGTTAAAGAAGGAGATGACGATATTCGTCAAGAACTCGAAGAACTCGGAGAAGAAGTGGATGATTGGGTGGTTTCCACTGAAGCCAAGAAACGTAAAGTCATTATGGATTATACGAAAGTTGCATCCAACAATGGCCAAGGCGTAGACATTCTTGATTCGAACGGAAACTTAAAGAACACATACACGATTTTACTTGAAATTTCGAAGATATACAAAGAGATTCAGGAAGAAGATAAAAAGTACGGTACGAACCGTGCTAAAGGTTTGGTTGAAGAACTTGCTGGTAAAGTACGTTCCAACATTGCAGCGTCCATTTTAATGAACCCCGAATTGTTGGAAAATGTTTACAACTCGGCAATTGATTCTGCTGGCAGTGCGGCTGAAGAAAACGCAAAATATCTTGACAGTATTGTGGGTAAGACTCAACAGTTCAAGAATGAGTTGCAAGAACTTGAGCAGAACGCATTAGACTCAGAGTTGATTAAAGATACGATTGATTTGGGTACAGCGTTGCTGTCAATATTCAACGGCCTTGGAGATGCTTTGCCGAAGGTAATAGCCTTACTTGGTTCTGCTGCCCTCGGTGTAGCGAACTTCAACAAAGAAACCGTGAAATTTATTACGTACACTGGAGACGCTCAGACGGGCGGTCTGGCTGGAAAAGGATTGTTCAGAGGACTGGCTAAGTTCGCTGGGGTGGGTGCTGGAAATCCATGGATGGGTATTGATTTCAATGAAGCCCTTTCGGCAGATATGAGCAGGATATATGCCAATGCTACCTTCCAAGAGAAAGTGCTAAGTCAATACGAAGGCGCGATTCCCACAAAGGCTATTGACGAATTTATTGAGAAACACGGCGACCTTGATGGTGCAATTAACCAGTCTTCCAAGGTGCTTTTGACGAAAGGAATAACTTCGGAGAAAGAATACGGAATAGCCGTAGAAAATGCTAGTGCGCAAGTACAAAGAGCAGAAGGACAAGTCAAGGCGTTTAATGCCGTAATGGCTTCAATATCTACTATTGCAGTTATAGCTGCTATTTCTATAGCGGTAGCCGGAATCAGAAAGTTGATGAAATACACCAGCGAATTAGAGCAAAAGGCTATAGAAGCATCCAGCAAAATTAAGGAAATTACTGACGAATTAAAAGACAATGATAAATACATCAAAGATGTCGCTGATGAGTATGTCCGTTTAAGCAAAGAGGTTGATGATTTAGGGAACAATGTTTCTCTAAGCGCGGATGAATTTGCTCGTTACAACGAAATTTCTAACGAGATTGCCGACAGAATGCCCGAGATGGTGACTGGATGGACAAACGAAGGCAATGCCATCATTGATGTTAAAGATAGTGTCGAAGGTTTGACAGCAGCCTATCGAGAATATCGAAGAGCAAGACTTGAAGAAGCAGCAGACCCTAAGAACGTACAAGCCAACGCGGATGTCTTAAACAATTATCTTAACCCCAAGTGGCATCAGAGAGCCATAAGTGCGGTAAAGATGGTAGTCCAAAAGGGCGGTCTTCGTCAAGCATATTCATCTCCCGAGGTACTGGGATATGACAATATAAAGGCTGGAACGAACACCATTTGGGATCAAATACTCAACACTTCGTATGATGATTTCACAATGCAGATGCGAGATTATCCGCTTAGAGGATATTTGGTAGACTTCTTATTGGCAAAGAGTTTTTCCGATGTATTGGCGTATATGATGCGTGGCAACACGGAATTGCTCAAAGGCAATAAACAATTCCAAGGCATATCACAATACACGACTGTTGATATGTCAGAAGGATATAAGACCGAAATTTCTGAAAGTGCTTATGCTCAACTTCAAAAAGAAGCGATAATGATTCAGGATAACAACAGAAGAAAACTTCAAGAATATCTGAATAATTATACGCAGTCGGTTGTGGCAACTTTAGATTTCAATATTGAAATTGGCGACATAGAGTTGTCGGATAATCAACATACGATTGCTCAGTCTGTTATAGGTCACGTTAGTGATGAATTTAAGCAAGAGATGGCTTCAGACGAAGTTATGATGAATGCTTTTACTAACGAAGTTATTAAATGGACTGAAGGCGTGGACGAAGATTTATTATCTAAGTTGTATGGAGATAAGTCGAAAGACACAAATTATCGTGAAACGTATAGAGAATTAGGAGACGCATATAACACACTCGTTGGACAAGTGTGGGATCAATTGGGCGAAGACGCGACCGACGAAGAAAGACAACACGCTCAAGAGTTCTTGCAGGCAGTAAAGAAAGCGTCTGGCTTGGAAGATTATGCCAAATTAGATGATGAGTTTAATCAGGAAATCCGAAAGATACTTGACAACGGCACGATAGACACAAAGAAACAAGAGTTGGAAGATAAGATTAAGGACTATTCTGCCAACAATATGCAGTTAGTTCTGGATGCTATTGATTCTTCTATGAATCCTACCGAAGCCATAGAGGCCATCGACAAAGCATTTGCCACGGCTCAGCAGAACGCCAAGGTGAGAGGATTGGGAGAATTGCTTTCTTCTAACGGCATGGCTGGTTACTCAACCACGTGGCAAGAAGTCAAAGATGAACTTGTTGGTTTGGCACAAGCAGGCAAACTCGATGAAACAACTCTCAAGGAATACGATTTTTATAACAAGATGATCGAGGAATTGGGATTATCTGCGGAAGAAGCGGATGAGGCATTATCTGGCATGATTGATACCATCAATTCGATGTCTCAACAGAATGCAGTTGATGTTCTAAATTCGTATAAGAACGGAGTTGACAATCTCGCAGACGCTTATGAAAAATTCCAAAATGGTGAGTTTATTGATGCTTCTACCTTATCGAGCATACAAGATGCATTTGGTGATTTAGATTCTTACAAAGAATTTGAACAAGCCGTAATGAGTGGAGAAAAGGATTTACAACATTACTTTGATGATATTGTTACTGAATATGCAATACAACAGAGTGCGTTATCCGAATTGACACAAGAAAATAAGGAGTGGGTAAAACAACAACTTATTGCATCTGGTATTACCAAAGAAAGCGCAGAGGAAAGTGTTGAAGCGGCATTAAAGAACAAAGAGGCTATCGAAGGAGAAATCCGTTCGACTCTTCAGTTAATGAATGCCGAAGTTCAAGAGAAGAAAGGTAGAGATGATTTAGTTGTTTCTACTGAAAATCTGGATAAACTTACCGCAGAAGAAATTGTACTCCTTATGCAAGAGGCAGACCTGTCTGGTAAATCAGCACAAGCCGTTGCGGCATTTGCCCTGAAGAAAGAATTAGCAAAAGATGCTTCATTGAGAAACGAAGATGATATCGAATACTTGATGGAGTTGATTAAGTTGGCTGGTATCGGCGGTGCTCAAGTTAGTAAATTGAAGTATCTGATGGAGAACCAACAGAACTTTGAGGAGAAAAAGAAAGTAGCCGATGCCCAGATGAGTTCATTCGTGGCAAGATATGGGAATGACAGTCGTATATGGGGTAAAAATCCTGCCGCAGTTGCAGAGTGGAATTCAATTACGGCGGCACAAGAACTGGCTAATGATGCTTTAGGACAAGTAGGTGTAATTAGTGATGAAGTCATCAAACAAATCAATGACCAATTTGATTTGGATTACACTATGGACTTGAACCTTGACTACGGCGGAGCGATTGACTCTGCAAAAGATGCTGGTTCGGAAGCAGGAGAAGCGTTTAAGGAAGCCCTTGATAAAATTCTTGCGATGTATGATGCCGAACTTGATGCGGGCGTTATTTCATTCCAGACGCATGTAGATAAGTCAAGAGCAATCATCGAACAGTATTACAGAGATGGTAAGATTAAGGCGCAGGATTATTATGATGAACTTGCGAGTCTTTATGAGAAACAGGTTCAGCAATACGATAAGGTAATTAGCGCCGTACAAAAGAGATTCCAAGACGAAACAGATGCGTTAGAGAAACAGAAAGAGACAATCGAAAACTCGTACAATGAACAGATTGAAGTAATTCAGAAGAAGATAGATGCCCTTCAGGATGAGAATGACGAAATAGATAGAAACTTAGAATTGAGCAAAGCACAATACGAATTGGCACGCGCTCAAAATCAAAGAACGAAACTGATGTATTCAGAGTCGAGAGGTTTCTATTACGCGGCAGACTTGCAGGGAATATCGGACGCTGAAGATAATTTAAGAAAAGCGCGTACTAATAAGCAGGTTGCAGAGTATGAAAAACAAATCAAATCTTTGCAAGATGCGATGGAGTCTGAAACTAAGTCGATAGACGATCAAATCAAGAAACTCAACGAGTATTCTGAAGCGTGGGGAAAGGTATCATCCAAACTCGAAGAAGCGCAGAATAATTTGAGAGCGACTGAAATATTGGGTCCTGATTGGGAAACCAATATTATGAACGGATTGAGTCTACTCGAAAGTTTCACGGAGCAGTACGTAACCGCGCAACAATTACAGAAGCAGGCTTATCTTGATGCAAGAACGGCCGAAGCCAATAATCCCGTCAATCCAAGTGGCGGTGGTACAGTCAACACCAGTGGTGGTACGGGAGGCACAGGCGGTACAGGTGGTACAGGTGGCACTGACGGAAATGGAGGTGGAAACACACCGACAGGACATTCTAATGGAAATGTCGGCAACTCTAACATAACGCCCGGGAAGTTAGCTGAAAAAAGGGCCGAAACAAAACAACCCGAAAATAAGTATGAATTTAACGGCACAAAATATCCCACCATAGGTCTGGCAAATGATGCGCGTAATAAGTATATTGAGGCAGAAGGACAGAAAGCATACGATCAAGCCATGAAAGCCTCGATACCTGATGCAACTGCGAAACAGAAAAATGCAGAAAAAGCACGAGAAAATGCAGAACATGAAGCAAGTAAGAAACTTATTAAGGCTTTGTATTCGGGCACAGATTCTGCACCGTCAGGCGATGCTCTCGTTGGTGAATTGAAACCTGAAATTGTACTTCACAATGACGGCACTGCTTCAATCGTAGATAAGCCCACCTTGATGAAGATGGAAGGTGGCGAAAAAGTATTCAATGGGGACGAAACCGAAAAGATTCTTAAATCGAAGTATGTTCCCATGAAACAATTTAACCCGAAGAAGTTTGCTATGTTACACGCGTTTGCGAGCGGAACAAGTTCTCCGTTACAGAATGCGATAGCGGCTCAGGCGGTTGGAATAGCAAGCGGAATTAAGAGTGGTCAAATTGCGGTAGCACCCGCTGGTGGTCAAACGATTAACCAGACGTTTAATGTTACCTTGCCGAACATCACTGATGCAAGCAAAGCAAACGACCTATTCCGTGAGTTTGAACAGCTCTCAAGAAGAGCAACACAATATTTTAATTAAAGACGTGGGGAGGATTAACGTCCTCCCCTATTCTTTTGGAAAGGATAATTATGTCGGTAACAGATAATATATTAAAAACCATAGACTATGCCATAGAACAACGAACCAAACATTTAATGGATATGGACATCGGCGGTGTTATCGAATATGCCGACGAAGAAGGAGTGTATCACGTTACTATCGAGAAGACAAGTTATAAGATACCGAATGCCAGTGGCGTTGCCTTTAAACGTGGCGATCAAGTCTGGATTCATTGTCCTAATGGCGACTTCAATAAAAAGTTTATCATCGGTAGTAGAACTGGTGACTCAAAAATAACAAAGAACGATGGTAGTGGTAGTTACGGACCGGGTTCGTCAATTACACCACAAGATATTATAACTAATGCTGAAATAGACGCCATGTTTGGTATCTATTAGAAAGGAGGAAACGAATGGCAATTACTTTAAATGCTGTGAACCATCCGCACTATGGATATATCACTATTACATCCAACGGAGATGATTCATACACCGATGTCAAAAGACTTGTTTTAAAGAGAAAAATATCAAGTGAATTTGCGTTTACCTCTGTGTACACAAAAAGCATTGGTAACACTACTCAATTACAATTTACTTATGAAGACAGATATTGTAGAAATAATTACACGTATCAATACAAGGTGGTTTATTTAAACGCCGACGGCAATATGATCGCAGAAGAAACCGTGAATGTTGCATCACAATTCGATGTTCTGGTGGTCTGCGATGCGAATGCTATTTGGTACTCTCCGTTAAATATTTCTCCAATAAACTTTAACACGATAAAACCATACGCCGTTAATCAGCCAATCTATTCCAGAAAGCCCAGTTACTACAATGTAACTGCTATCAATTATGACGAAGGAACTTGCACTGGTACATTCTTAGAGATGACCGGGCCTGAAAACAACATCACGTTTGAAACCGAACACAACTGGAAATACAGAAGAAGTTTCAAAGATTTCCTTACTGAAGGAAATGCAAAGATTATCAAGAGTGTTTCTGGTGAAATGTGGATGGTAGGAATTAAGACGGATGGCATAACAGATTCAAGTTTGTTTAGTCAAGCAGAAATTGACGGAGCAAGACAGATTGAATTTGGATGGCTTGAAATCGGAGATGTTGATTCGGAAGCAGACTTATATGAGAATAAGTTAATCAATGTTCCTGAGGACTTTTGGAGTGGGGTATAAATATGGCAATATCTCAATCAGATTGGCGAATAGTAAAACAACACGTTATTCAAGTACAAGTCGAAGTGCTTGTTAAGAATAGCGATGGAACTGATGTCACACGATTATCTGGAATAGTTAACGGTGGTGATACAAATATAGATTCAGGTTCGGCTGTAAAGAGAACGGCTTCTTTCAGCCTGACACCTTCAGAAGAAATTAATAACATAGGCGAAGAGTCTCTTATTTGGCTCAATAAAAGGGTTGAAGTTTGCGTTGGTATATTAGACCAAAGAAGTAATAAAAACAATACTACAACGCATAATGGCTATTCTTATAAGGGCACATATCGTTGGTATAAGATGGGTACTTTTATATACAACAATGCAAATGTTACTTTTGACGCTTCGAACAACCTCTTAAGTATTGAACTCTCCGACCTTGCCGTACAATTAGACGGCACAACAAACGGACAGATAGGTGGCGCATTAAGCACCATTTATCAGGCTTATGAAGAAGACCCTGAGACCGGGCAGCCTATTGCTTATACCACGATTAAACAAGCAGTAATCGACACTTTAAAATCTGCACACGTAGATAATTATTACGTGCAAGATATAGGTGAGTATTACGGTATGCCTCAAAGTGGTACTGGGTATCAAGAGTACAGGAAGAAACATCCGTTATGGAATAAAATCCCGTATGACCTTGAGTTCTCTGCGGGTGCAACCGTATGGGAAGTTCTCGATGAATTAGTTACTCTCTACCCCGCTTATGACGCTGGATATGACGAAGATGGTGTTCTGAGAGTAGAGATGATCCCCACAGAGTTTTCAGAAGAAAACGACTTTTATTATGAAGACTATATGGATATGCTTATATCCGAACAAGAAACGACAGATTTAACGAAGGTTAGAAACGTATGTGAAGTCTGGGGTTCTGCTCTGGATGCCGACTATTATGCCGAAGGCGTACGAAAAGGTGGATTAATCACATATTATATTTATGCTGGAACAACGGAAGAGAATATTTATCAAGCCAGCGTCAGAGTAGAATGGACTTCTGCGTCAACGGAAACTCAGACATATAATATATATGCGAACTCAAGCCTTGAGAAAGACTACCATGGCATAAGAATTAAATATACTCCCAACGGAAGCGGAAGTGGTACGCTGCAATTCATTGCTACCAGACAAGAGTTTTTCGGTAATACGGCATATCCTCCCGGAACTGTTATAATGCAGTTGACCTATGGACAGGTAGGTGGACAATTCGTATTCGAACGCATTGACCAAACATATGGCGGTGGTCATGGAAGATTTGTCATCATGTGTGAAGGCTTTACGAAATATCAGAACGGAAAGAGAATAGGCGTTCGCTTTGAAAATAGTTCTGCGGGAGAATATGAATGGTGGGACTTTATGCAAGTTAATGACCTTGAGCCTTTGGGAATCGTCGATAATGAAACCCGAGAGATACTCGAAGAAGGCATTTTGGACAGCACACATATTCACGTATTCCAATTGGTTAGAATATATCGCCCCGAATTTGAAGATTATAATTTCCAATGGTGGTATGTTGGCGTCGCACAATCACACGCTCTCGATGTGTTAACAGACGGAAACACTGGAGAACTGGTACAATATATAGACCCAGTAACAGGCATCGGGCAATGGGTAAATAAATATTCACAGAGATATTTTGAACTTTTCTATAACTGCGACACGGTGTCTTTAACCTTGTGTCCTAACTCTCCTTATGTAGTACAGAAATTGGGCGAACTTCTGGACATGAAGAGCGACGGAGAGTTTAATAACATTACTTCCAACGAGTTGGCTCTTGAACGTGCGCAGTATGAAAACTGGAAAAACTCAAGATTAACAGACAATATAACGATTACAACTAAACTTATGCCGTTTGCTAAGCCTTATATGAAAATCGACTACAAGAAGAAAGGCTCTAAGATTAAGAATGATTATATTATACAGAGCGTTTCTCACGATTTTGAAAACGGAACCACAACTATTCAGATGTACACATTCTATTCACTCTATAAACGTCAACCGGGCGAGTGTGATAAGATGACTTACAAGTATATGAGTGGTTTCTTAAATGGCGATTTATACGGCGACGAAGACTTACGATAAGGGAGGTTTATTATGGGATTAGGATTAGTAGATAAACCTCACTTGCAGAGGTTTAAGACAAGACTAGATGCGATTATCCCAAAGATATTAAAAGATACAGAAGCAAACTGGAACTCGCAGGCTCAATTAGTTTCTGATGCGAATACGATTTATGTATATACAGACCACGACCACAATCCCGATACTGGTGATCCAATACCAGCTTTAAAAGTGGGAGATGGCGCTTCGTATCTTATTGATATGCCGTTTATAACGGACAACACATCTATGTTAATGAATCATATTGATGACTTAACAATTCATACAAACACAACAGAAAAGACTTTCTGGAACGGTAAATTATCTTGTGATGAATCTCAGATACTTGAAGATGAGATTCTCGTTTTAACAACAGAGTAAGGAGGACATTATGCCTAACATTAAACAGATTACTTTACCCAGTGGTAATACTTATGACATAGTTGACCAAGGGGCAAGAGATTTAATTGCAGAATTGCAACAATATACAGATTATTTAGGTGTTACAACTACCGTGTTAACAGACGGATGTACCACAAACCCGATTACCATTGAAGGCCAAAGCGTAACTGCTAAGAAAGGCAATATCGCAAACTATCAAAGTAAAGAGTTTATTTACAATGGTAGTGTATGGCAAGAGTTCGGTGACTTGAGTGGCTTAGGTGCTTTAGCATATAAAGACAGTGCTTCGGGTTCTTATACACCTTCAGGTACTGTTTCGAAACCCACATTTACTGGTGATCCGAGTTCGGTTACAATTACCGCAACAAACAATTCGAGCGGTAACTATACACCCCACGGTACGCTTAATAAACCTACATTTTCTGGCGACGCTTTAACTTCGACGGGCAACTATACTCCCGCAGGTAGTGTAACAATTACTGGCAACCAAAATAGGACGGCGACAGTTAGTCCCGCTGCAAGCGGTGCTAATACTTACACACCCGCTGGTGTATGTTCGGGAACCGCTGTTACTTTAAATACTACGAGTATTAAAGGTATGACATCTCAAGGTACTTTACCTACTTGGGACCCGACAACTATATTCCCCGTATTTACTGTAAATGCAGTAACGGAAGTTTTAACTATATCTAACAGTAACTTCAATGCTGGTACGCTTCCGGGAATTGGAAGTGCAACAACGGTTGCAACGGGCGTAAACCAAATTACAGACCCGACATTTAGTGGTAACGGCGTAAGACTTGTTACTGGTAATATCGCAGTTCCTAATGCTTTACAGTTCGGTGGTACGGAAGCAACACTTAGCGTTAGTGGTACACCTACTGGTAATGTATCAACACCTACATTCACTGGTACAACGGTTCAAATTAATGGCACTGTTACACCTACTGGTAATGTATCAGCACCTACATTTAGTGGTAATGCGGCAACAATTACAGTAAGTTAATAAAGGGGGTATTTTAAATGGCAAATATAACACAAGTAAAATTGCCCGATAATACAACCTATAATCTCAAAGATAACAGTGGTTCTTTAAGTTCTCATTGGCATCACGATGAGGACTTAAAACCTCTTATCAGTAAGACTTATGCAAGTACGAGTTACTATGCAACATCCAATGATTATGCAAATGCAACTTGGTACTTTATGTCTGTAAAACCTGACGCTTGGTATAAACCTTGGAGAGTCAAATTTAAGGTTAAAACGTCTTGCCCTAATCAGGCTAACTGGTTTTCATATACTTGGGCAACTTATTGTGGCAGAACAGACGGTTTGATTTATGCCAATTGGAATGAGCAAAGTACAACAGCACATACTTATATCACATTCTATCCGTTAAAACAGGCTGGGTTTAATGCTGGATATGGACACGCAATTGGAATAAGTATTTACAATGGTAATGCACCTACTACGGCAAACAATTACAGGACTTTTGAGATAGATTATTATGAGTGTGAAAATTGTACTGTAACCATACTTGATACACCTGTCAAGTGGGCAAGTTGGCCCGGAACAGGAACTACTAACTATGGTTCTTTATCTGCTCCAAACGCTAACTCAAGAGGCTTACAAGAGTCCGGTGACAGCGACACCTATGATGCTATTTTGGTTTATTTTGGTGCAAAGACTGGCGCTCAAGGCATTTGGGCTGGTTCATTATTTATGCAAGACGGAAACAAGACATATCAGAATATATGTACCGCTTCTGATGGAACTGCCACAAATGCTAATAGAACTACAGCCACAACAAAATTAGCCAATACCAATGGATTTTTAGTTGGTGGAACTATCTATTATTCAAGTGCTAATTATAATGCCAATACAAACATTAGTAGTTGGGGTTCTGCAAGGTCACGTATGGCTCAATTATTTGATGCGAGATATTGCTTTAATGTAACGCTAACTGCTAATAGTTTGACACCATATGCTCCTGTTTATCTTGTGGGTACTATTAATTCAACAGATGGTTTATTTTATCTTGACCAAGTATGGTGGACACAAACACCTAATGCAACAGATAAAATTTATGTATTAGTTGGCGGTGTGTATGATAGTACGACTTCCAGCTGTAGAATAGTTCTTTATGAAGATAACCCTTGGTATAAGTATGACGGTACCAAATTGGTTGAATTAACCAATGGTCACGTTGTCAATGCAGACGTACCCGCAAATGCGAGTTTTAGTGATACTCAGGTAAGACAGAGTGCAACAACCACTGATTCTTGGCGTAAAGTAATACTTGGTGGTCAATATGGAACTTCTGGTCAGGCAGTTAATACTATGACTGGAGAAGTATATGCCATTCCTAATTTTGAATGTCAACCCAGCACTGGTGCAGTTAAGATGACTAAGACAACGATTAATAATGGTGTCACATTACAATTCAACACAACAACAGAAAGTTTAGATTTTGTATTCGAATAAGGAGGTAGTTATATGAGTTTAAGAGTATGGCTACCTCTTTGTGGCGATTTAAGGAATAACGGTCTTGAAGATTTAACAGTCACAAACAATGGTGCAACGGTTGACAATGCAGGCAAATTAGGAAAATGCTATGCCTTTAGTGGTAATGAGCAATATCTTGAGTTTGATAAGGCATTGGGACCATTTTATAATAATGATTTTTCTTATGCCGTGTGGTTAAAGCCTACTGAAGCTAAAAGAGGAATAATTATTTCTGAATATAGTGCGGCTGGTTCGGGTAATGTTTCTTTTGAATTGACCGCAACTTTAAGAATAAGGTTATGGTGGAATGGTTCCCCTGATATTCAACCGACTAATACGCTTCCTGTAAATCAGTGGAGTCATGTTGTGATTACAAAAACAGCAGAACAAGCTAAATTCTATGTTAATGGAACTCTGATATATACCCACACTCAAAGTGGTGGGTTTAGTACACGAACATCAACTGCCAAAATAAGAGTAGGTGACGATTACAGAAGTGGCACAATAGTTGATTATAAAGGTAGTATGAATGATTTACGTATCTACGATCACGCTCTTTCTGTAAAAGAAATCAAAGAACTTGCAAAAGGCCTTGTTGTACACTATCCGCTTAATAATAACGGTATGGGTGTGCCTAATATGGTTGATAATAGCCTTGATTTTACTGGTTGGACAGCCGCAAATGGTTGGACTAAAAGTGTATCAGATGATGGTTCGTATATGTACAGTTATAGCAGAACTGGTGCAACCACGAACAATTGGCAGAGGCTTATTCCTACTTTGAGAGTAGACGGAAATAACTACCCTAATGGTGTTACAGTTTCTTTTGATTTATACACACCTGACGTGTCTGCAATAAATCATAAATGTCTGGGGGCATTGCAAATCTACCAAGAGAATGGTACAAGAATAGGTTGGATAGAACCCACTTGGGACTTATCAAATGTGGAAAGTGGAAAATGGACAAGAATATCAAAGTTCTTTTCACAAGCACATATGATGCAAATATACACCAGTGGGGCAGTTTATTCTTATACGCAATTTTCGTTTCAGTTAGTCCAAAATGGTGATATTAGTATTCGCAAGATAAAGATTGAGGCTGGGGATAAAACCACACCTTACACTTTATCTATGGCAGATGTAAATGATACAACCATCTATGATACCAGTGGATATAATAATCATTCGACGGCAGTAGGTAGTCCTACTATTACGGATGGTAGTGTGAGAAATAGTAATTGTATGCATTTTATAAAAAACCAATATCTTATAGGTCAACAAACGGTCAATAATTATCTTCCTAAAGATGCAATTACTGTTAGTTTATGGGTAAAATGTTCCACTTGGGATAGACCTATTAGTTGTACTCAGAGTGGCGGATGGAGTATTAAACAAGGGACTAATGGCATTCTTTTTTACGTTTATGTAAATGGAACAGGTTATGTGTCTCAAGAGTCTACAACGACGGTGGCTCAAATTTTAAATGATTGGCATTTGATTACTGGTACTTTTGACGGCATTAGTGTGAAATTATATATTGACGGAGAATTAGAGTCTACGGCTTCGGTTTCTTCCACAAGTGTAATACAGTATGCGTCTAATTATTTATGTATTGCGGCAGAAGCATCAGCGACTGGAATGGAAACTTCTTTATATGTTGGAGATATTTCAGACGTAAGAATTTATGCAACTGCATTGTCGGCAGACGACATAAAAGCATTGTATCAAGTTTCTGCTTCAGTAGATAATAAGAAAAATTATTATTGCTATGAAATTTCAGAGAGTGATAGTAATTTAGATATAAATAAAGGTGGCGTAACTTCGTTTTCCAATATTATTGAAAACGATTTAATTGATAGAGATTTTCAGATAGGGAAACAAGTCAATCCGAATCTTTTAGATAATAACATAGATTGTGTGGTCACATATAGTAGCAGTGTGAAGAAGACTGGCTATACCAGTATTCCAGCAGAATTTATTACTGCACATGTTGGAGAGTCTCTTACGCTATCTTATGATGTAAGTGCAGAGGGAGATAGATACTCAGATGAAATGGGTCAAACCGCATATAATTATGTTAGATTTGGTATACACGGTTCTATGACTGGTATTAATGCTTCTGGGACTTCCCAAACAACATATCCATTTACCAATTATTTACAATATTCTGGTGGTCCCAAAAGAGCCGTTATGACTTGGGAAATCCCAACGGGATGGCAACAGTATGGGAACTTGACTTTGGGTGTACAACCTTTTGATAAACCTGCAAGCACCAATAAAAGCACATGGTTTTTAAGAAATGTAAAAATAGAATTATCAAATCACGCTACACCATATGTAAAATATGGATATGCGGTTGGCAACGAAAATTATATTTTATCTCAGGAATTTAAAGAAATTTAAGAAAGGAGGACATACAGTTGGCACAGTTAAATAACTTAATTGTTACGGGTGTTGCCCGATTTTTAAATAAAATACACGGAGACATCGACGGCGATTCCGCAACAGTTAATAATCACACTGTTGAAAAAGATGTCCCCAGCAATGCCGTCTTTACAGATACTCAAAGTGACTGGAACGCTTCAAGTGGACTTGCTCAAATCTTGAACAAACCCACTTTGGGAACGGCGGCGGCAAAAGATTATACAACGTCTGTTACTTCAGGAAGTGCAGACTTAGTTACATCTGGTGCGGTATATACTGCAATAGCAAATCTTCCCGAACCTATGGTAATGAAAGGTACTTTGGGTACGGGCGGTACAATTACATCTTTGCCTACTGCTTCAGCGTCTAATGAGGGTTATACTTACAAAGTAATTACAGACGGTACATATGCAAGTCAAGCTGCAAAAGTAGGGGATTTATTTGTATCATATAATCCGTCTGGCTCAACATACAGTTGGTTACTCATTCCTTCGGGCGATGAAACAACATCAGATACTTGGAGAAATATCAAAGTTAATGGCACTGAGAAATTAGGTAATGCCATATCTACTGGTGCTGTAGACTTTGTTAATGGTACTGGTACAACAGTAGGCTTTAATGCAACTGGTAATAAAGTATCCGTTAATGTGACTTACGGTAGTGATGCGAACACAGCATGTCAAGGTAATGACTCACGTTTAAGCGATGCGAGAACACCTACTTCACATACTCATGGCAATATTCAAAACGGTGGTACATTACAAACCAACGATATTACTATTGCAAGTGGGGATAAGTTAGTAGTTACTGACAGTTCGGATAGTAATAAAGTGGCCCGGACGTCGGTTTCCTTTGATGGATCAACCACTTCTACGGCCCTTACACCTAAAGGAACATTTGAGTCATTTGCCAAAGCAAGCGATATTACAAGTGCAATAAATGCCCTTGACGGTGGAACAATAGGCACCCCGAGTACAAGTAAAACAGTTACTGCGTTATCGGAAACAAATGGTCAAATATCTGCAACCTTTAGTGATATTGCAATCGCAAATACACAAGTAAGTGGATTAGGTACGGCATCAACAAAGGATGTTCCGACAAGTGGTAATGCAAGTACAACACAAGTTGTTATGGGCAACGATACACGATTAAGTGACTCTCGTACACCTACAAGTCATACACACGGAAACATTACTAATGGTGGTGCTTTGCAGACAAATGATATTACAGTAGCCAGTGGAGATAAACTTGTTGTTACAGATAGTTCAGATAGCAACAAAGTTGCAAGAACTTCCGTGTCATTTGACGGAAGTACAACTAATAAGGCGTTAACACCGAAAGGTACGTTCGAAGATTTTGCTCAGCATTATGGTGACCTCAAGCCTTTGATAAGCAAAACCTATGCAAGTACGAGTTATTATGGTACTGCAAATGATTGGGCTAATACCTCTTGGTATTTTATGTCTGTAAGACCTGATACGTGGCAGAAGCCTTGGAGAGTAAAATTCAAAATTCGTAGTTATTGCCCTGCCGATGCAACGTACGACTCTATTACTTATGTAACGGCAAGTGGTCGTGCTGATGGATTAATCTATTGTGACTGGAATGAAAGATATAATAAAGCACACACTTATATCCCCTACCATCCTTTGAAATCTGCTGGATATACGGCTGGGTATGGTCACGCCATCGGTATTAGTTTTTATAATGGAGATAAACCAACGACGGCAAGTTATTATAGAACATTCGAATTAGATTATTATGAATGTGAAAATTGTACTGTTACCATTCTTGATACGCCAGTGAAATGGACAGACTGGACTGGTACTGGAACTACTAACTACGGAAGCCTGTCTTACTTCAATGCGATTGATAGAGGTCTGCAAGAGACTGGTGATGCCAATACTGTTACAGAAAACAGAATTGCTTACTTTTCTGGCAAGACAGGTGCCGTTGGCGTGTGGAATGCTGGTCTGTTTATGGAAGATATAAATGGAACATATCAAAGTATATGTACGGCATCTGATGGAACGGTTACGGCAGATAATAGAACGGCTGGAACAACTAAGATAGCAAATAGTCACGGTTTTAAAGTAGGTAGTTCTATCTGGTACTGTAATACAAATTATAATGCTAACACCAATATCGCTGGTCAGAATGTGGTATATAGTTCAATAAGTATCTTTGATACACGTTATGCATTTAATACGACAAGAGCATCTGGTTCTTTAACACCTTACGCTCCTATCTATTTAGTGGGAACCATCAACGTCACAGACGGTTTATATTACCTTGACCAAGTGTGGTGGACTCAAACGCCCAACGATACAACCAAAGTTTATGTATTAGTTGGTGGTGCATATGATAGTACAACATCTAACGTACGTGCGACATTGTATGAACAGAACACTTGGTTCAAATATAACGGCACAAGTTTGGTTGATATGTCTATAGGTGGAGAAGTAAACCAAAACGCTTTCTCTAATGTTAAAGTAGGTAGCACAACTATTCAGGCAGACAGTAAAACAGATACGCTTGAATTAGTTGCTGGAAGTAATGTAACTCTTACGCCAGATGCAACTAATGATAAGATTACTATATCTGCAACAGATACAACTTATACTTCCGAACAAGAAGCAGAAAGTGGTACGGCTGTATCGTTGGTAACAACTGGAGAAAAGTATGACTGGAACCATGGAATAGAAACGGCGCTCGTTCATAAAGAATATAACGGCACTAATGTATATGTTGTGTCGGGGGATGCGGATACGCAAGGCTGGTATTTTATGTCTGTTAGACCAGATAGTTATGGAGCTTCTTGGAGTGTTAAATGTAGAGTTTTGTCATATTGTGCTAATAACCCTGAACAGAGAACAGATACTTTGATGGAGATTAGTCAGACTGATGCACAGACTCCAATTGAGGGGTGCTCAAGAAACTATCAAGCAGTTTCATTTTCACATTATCGAATTATCCCTAGAAGAGTGACATCTGTGGGTTATACAGCAGGTTATGGACAAGCAATAGGAATACTCATTAATGCAGGTAATTATGGTCCAGAAAATTATAGAACTATAATAGTAGATATTTTTAGATGTGAAAACTGTTCTGTTACATTATTAAATACACCAGTTAAATGGTCAGAATGGACCGGAGCAAGTGCTGAAAATTATATTGATTATTCGAGTTATGCAAGTAATATCGGTTTATATTCAAACGGATATATAAGTTCTGTTACAAATAAAGTATATGTATATGGACTTTCAGGTTCATCGGGACTGATGTATTTGGCACTGTTGTCCGGATATAAAGACCAACCTGTAGGTATAAATCACTGTTTTGGCGTTAATCCAAATGATGGCTATATGCAAATAGCAAAAGAACATACCTCTACTACAAGCGTAGATTCTGGTCTTTGGTGTGGTAATAGCATAGCAGATGGTACTGCTGGTGCTGTGCGTGGTATCATAAACTTATTTGCTGCAAACGGTAAAGCCAATTATATTTTACCCGCCGAAAATAATTCAGACAGACTATATACTTTACCTACTACTGGTGTTGATTCTACATTGGCTCTAATGGAGAGAACCTTTCCTTGCTATATTGGTTTAGAGGTCGCTTCTCTTAATGATTTCGTAAATCTTTTAAGCAGAGGTAATGGCAGAAGTTTCAGCGGTATAATTAAAATTACTGCCAACATTGGCGTTGGTATTACGGCAAACACTTGGACAAGAGTTATTATGATGTCTCAAAATGCACCAAATAATGGAAGTTATGATATAGGTTTATATGCTTTATTTTTACCTAACGATAGCAGCATACATATGCAATATGCCATCGTGCAAGGCAAATCTACTAATGGCTATACGGTCCAAACAACGGGAACATTCTTTGACAACGGCAATTTAACTAATCTTAATCAACTTACAAATGGTCCGGGTTATGTCACTCACGATAATCAAGTTAAAAGAAATAGCACTTCTACAAGTGCAAATTATAGAGTTTTATATAGTTATAATGCAAATAATAGTGAAGATACATCTCAAGTGCGCTTTGGAGAGTTAATTTTTAACCCCGGTCTGCATAGGTTAATACTTAATACCACTACCAATGGCATGATAGAGGCACCGTCAAGTCAGCTCTTGTATTTGAGAGCGTCAAATGAGGCCAACTTTGCTGTTATTTTTGGTGTAAGAAAAAATGGTAGTAGTGCATATTGGGCACTTGCACCTGAATCAGACGGTGCCACGGCTTATGGCATACTATTAGGCGGACCTAACTACCGTTGGGGACAAATATACTCAACCAATTCAGCCATTTCCACATCGGACCGCAATGAGAAAAAAGATATTAAGCCGCTTGATGAATCTGCAAGAGATTTCATCATGGCACTCAACCCCGTATCATATAAGTATATCAACGGCAAGTCTGATAGAACTCACTATGGTATGATCGCTCAAGACGTTGAAGAAGAAATGGCAGAACTTGGAATGACTGCCAAGGACTTTGGCGGTTTCTGTAAAGACCAAAAGACAGTTCCATATATGAGAGAAGAAAATGGTGTATCTATTAAAGACGATATGCCTGTTGAAGGAGAATATCGTTATGGTTTGCGTTATGAAGAATTTATGGCGCCTGCCATTAAAACAATTCAACTTCAGCAAGAAGAACTTACTGAGTTAAAAACCGAACTTGCCGAGTTAAAGAACGAACTCGCACAAATAAAAGCAATGTTAAATGGAGGTAACTAATTATGAAGTACATTGTAATGGAAATCCAGAATAATGCTGGTACAGTAGCAACTATTGTTAATGTGTATGACACATATCTTTTAGCACAGAATGCTTATCATAACATTCTTGCGGCTGCCGCTATTTCTTCGGTAGAGTCACACGGTGCGGTAATCTTAACAAGCGAAGGTGTTGAACAGGAATACAGAATGTATGCTCATCCCGTAGTAACACCTGAACCCGAAGAAGAATAATTGATCGGCGGGGGCGTTTAATCGGCGTCCCCGCATTTAAGTGAAAGGATTAAAAGGATGAAGATACACGATTTTTCGCCATATCAAAAAGATTTATTTCGTAAGGAATGTAATTTTACGGAACGAGAAGCTCAGATATTTGAACTCAAAGCTTCAGAGCATCTTGATTTTCAAATAGCGGATCAATTAAACATATCGTCGTCGACGGTTGCTAATGATTTAAAGAGAATAAGAAGCAAGATATTTGACGTGCTGGTATCTCATGTCTCCCCAACAAATATGACACAAGCGGGAGGTAGTTGTGGCAGATGTATCGTTGCTCATACAATGTCTGAATGGACTAGAATCCCGGACTATATGTCGACGCAAGGTGTGTTGTATATTTACTTGGATTATAGAACGGATGATAAATTGGGCGATATTCCCCGAATAAAAATCGGCGATGGTATTAGGCCAGTATCTGAATTGCCGTTTGCAACAATGTCAATTACGGATGAGGATATGGAATATTGGGATAACAAACCTGATATAACTCATAACGATTTTGGAAAAGTCGTAGAGATAACAAATGACTCAGATATGTTTGTCTTTCCTACGGATGGTTACATAATGCTTGAGTTTGATAATGAGCAAGAATTTGCATCGGTACAGATTTATGGGGCTAGTGAAAAATCTTTCTTTGTATTAGAGAAGATGCCTCAAATCAACATACATTCTAAAGAAGTATTTGTTAAATGCGGCATGAAATGTAAATATGTGCGCAAATCAAGTGGTGCAAGAATTAAGTTCGTGCCACTTGTATAACAATTTTTTTGTAAGTTTGTTATAAGTTTATGATAAAAAGTATGAAAGGACTCTGTAAATCATAGAGTCCTTTTTGTTGTATGATTATTTCAAGATAAGCGAACGGGATATGTGTCAATAGACCGTGGAAAAATTTAGTCCTTACGTAAACGAGGTTGGCTCGTTCGCTGTCTTCCCCGGAGGTAATTATGTACATTTATCGAAACCTAAATCCATACAACAAACACGCAGGCGATTGCGTTATAAGAGCTATAGCCAATGTGATGGATATGGATTGGGTAGATGTGTACGACGATGTAACACGGATGGGTAAGATATTAAAAGATATGCCTTCAAGCAATAATGTATGGGGTGCATACTTAAAACAGAACGGCTATAAAAGACACATTATACCGAATACTTGCCCCGACTGTTACACGGTAAAAGATTTCTGTAGAGATAACGCTAGAGGAAAATTCATTCTCTATATTGACGGTCATGTTATTTCTGTTATCAATGGGAATTATTATGACACGTACGATTCTGGAGATGAAATTCCACTATTCTATTGGTCGGAGGAATAATTAATGTACAATCCTTATTATCAGCAAAATTATCAACAAAATCAAACCAACGATATGGCTTGGTGTCAAGGAGAAGCGGGAGCCAAATCATTTCCCGTAGCGCCCGGACACACATTGCCTATCTTTGATTCAGAAGCAAACACCTTTTATGTGAAATCAGTCGACATAATGGGCCGCCCTCTTCCACTTAGGATATACGACTATATGGAACGAGACACGACTCCTAAGTCAGACGACAAAAATTATATTGAAAAAGATTTATGGGATTCAACCATTACGGCATTCAACGAGAAGTTAGACACTCTGCTTGAATTGATGAATAAAAAACCCGAACCTGAAAAGAAATCAGTAAAGGAGAAAGCGGATGCCAAATAATCTTTTTAATGTTGCTCAGAATAATAATATAATGAGCGAATATGGTAAATTTCAAAACAATCCGATGCAATATTTAATAGAGCATAACGCGGATGTTACCGAGGAAGAACTACAAAACCCACAGATGATCGTACAAAGATTAATGAACAGTGGGAAACTTTCTCAAAACAAGTTAAATCAATTAATGCAATTAGCCCGAATGTTTGGATTTAAGTTCTGATATAACTACTTTGCGCAAAAAGTTATAAATAAAAAACTGACTCATCGTTAAGAGATGAGCCACTAACCGAAATGGTAGAAAGGACAAATTATGTTATCAGACAATCAAAACATGATTATGCCTGTATCTCCTATGTGTGGTAGTAACGGTGGTTTCGGCGACGGCTTCGGCGGCTGGTTTGTAATTCTTTTCCTTTTCGCTCTGATGGGTGGATGGGGTAACGGATTCGGCGGTGGCTTTGGCGGTAACGAAGGCGTTCTTCCTTATATGTGGAATACAGCAACCCAGAATGACGTTAACAGAGGCTTTGATACCGCAAGTATTTCAAGCCAGTTAAATGGCATTCAAACATCAATCTCTAATGGTTTTGCAACTTCTGAGATATCAGATTGCAACAGAGCAATGGACGCTATGCAGACCGCATACACCAATCAAATTGCTTCTATGAACCAGAGATATGCAGATAGTCAGGCACTCTCAGGACAGTTAAACACACTTGCAATGAGCCTTCAGAATTGTTGCTGCGAAAACAGAGCAAATATTGGAGACCTGAAATATACTGTTGCAACGGAAAACTGTGCAGACAGGGCAGCGGTCACAGATGGCGTTCGCAATATCATAGCAAGTAATACGGCTAATACGCAGGCCATTTTGGACAAGTTATGTGCTTTGGAGTTAGACGGTTTCAAGAGAGAGAATGACAATCTCAGAACACAACTTAATATGGCAACCCTTAATGCATCACAGACTGCACAAACAGCACAACTTATTCAGTCACAGAATAATGTTGTAGATAACTTATATACAAGATTATCTAACTGTCCCGTACCCGCAGTTCCCGTATATGGAAAGACAAATATCTTCTCCTGTTCTAACGGTGGATGTGGATGTGGTATGTAGGGGGGTGATCCTATGGCAGAATATATTGCTAATAACCCGGTCAGTGTCGCTTTAAATAGCGCCATTCCGTTTAACGCATCTATTCCTTGTACCAATGGTGGTATTTATCACGAAGATGGTTCAGGAATTTTTATTCTCAGAGGAATCACAAATAACTGTTTCGCAAGATATATTGTCACTTTCAATGGTAATGTTTCAATCCCCGAAGACGCTGCTGATGCAGTGCCTATCTCGATTGGAATTACGGAAAATGGAGAAGTAAAGGAAGAAAGTATTGCTACCTATTCACCCATTGATGTAGACACCCTTGGAAATTTGACCAGTACAACTTCGATAACAGTCCCTCGCGGTTGTTGTTTCACCGTAGCGGTGCGCTACGTGTCAGAAGAAGCAACCCCCACACCGACAATCAACGTAAATAATGGTTCCGTTCGTATTACGAGAACCGCTTGAAAGGAGTAAGATATGCACGTACTAACAGACTTAGGCTATCTGCTCGAAGATGAAGTCGGTCAGGTAGTTAAAAAGGGCGAAATCTCTCCTACGGAATTAGACAATGTCTACAAGGCTGTAAAGACTCTGAACTATATTGAAACCATCCGCGCTATGAAAGGCTATAATGAAGATGGCGATTATTCCAGAGGAAGAATGATGAACAGTGGCAGAAATTATGCTTACGGCGAAACAAGAGATTATGGCAGATATGCTAGACATAGCAAAGAAGACAAAATCGCACAGCTTGAGCATATGATGGAGAATGCTTCATCGGAAGTAGAACGTAGAGCCTTCATGGATGCGATTCGCTCAATCGAAAAACAATAATGGAAACATTACAATTAGAGAGCTTCGGCTCTCTTTTTGTTTTACATAGATTATTAACGAAAGGAGAAATATAATGGCAAAGACAAGTCCGAACTTAGGGTTAATATTACCCGCAGAATCAGAAAACTTTAATATCAGCACTTGGAATAGAAATATGCGTATTCTCGATGATGCGTACGCATTGCTTACCGATCCGCAAGGCGGTTCGTCGCCCATCCCGGCGGTCATGATTAGATATGACAACACCGCGAGTGAATTAGATGCGACCAACGTACAGGAAGCGGTCGACAGTTTGGCTGGCACTCTCATAGACGGTAACACCTATGAGGTTTATGTAGACCAGAATATTACGCTGACTATCGCTACGTGGGCGCACATATATTTAATTTTGCATTTTGGTGAAACTGTACCGACTGTAAACTTTGTTCAGTCATTGCCCGATTCGGGTATAGATTTTAGATGGGAAGGAGGACATCCATCATTTCAGCCTAACTCGACTTATGAATTGTCTTTCTTAAGGTTAGACTGTATGTGGTTTAAGAGAAGATAATGGCTCATTTTGATTATTCAGTAACCACAGGGTGTGGTTACAGTAGCACCATAACCGTATCCACGGATGAATTTCTTTGTACAGGCGAGGATTACATTAACGATCCTCGGGTGTATTTTCGTTATAAAATGAGAGAATATGATGACGATTATAGTATGTCACAATGCGACACGGTGAGTGGTACTATAACTGGCCGACTGGGATTTTCAATGCAAGAAATTATACAAAGAGGTGCGTTTATAAGCAATCCCAGAATCTATACTCAAAATAGAGAAGGCTCAAGTCCGGCAAGCTACAGCGCTATTACGTTAGTCACGCGAGATAATTGTTCGGCGTTGCCTGCAAATGTGTATTGTTGGAAAGACTTGGTCAAGACAATGGACCAGTGCATTTTATCGACGAATATCCCGATATTTGAAACAAATGCAGAATTAACCGCTTACAAAACAAACGGAACTGGAATTGAGAATGCTATTAACTACGGTACGCCACCTCCTGTTCCCGTGTTCAACCCTGACAAACTAATGAGCGCGCAACTCAATCTGTTAAGACGAAGGCTTCTTCAATTGGTTATGCCTCCCGCTTATGAAAACTTCTTTAATTACACTATCGAAGAAGGCAAGGCGTGGGTGACGTCTGTTAAAAGAGATGAATGGTTGGCGGCTTTTGGCAATTTAGATATTTATATTCCAGACACACTAGATGGCTATCCTGTTGTGATAGTCACAGATATGTGGGACTGGTAGAAAGGAGGACTAACTATGGGCTATTTTATTGATAACTTAAATCAAGATAGTTTCTCTATGAATCTGGGAAGCAATGTCGGGTTTACTGGTTATTATGATTACCAATCGCATATAGTTTCCAATAGAGCAGAGTGGATTTTTGCGAATTGCAGAAACTACAATGCTCCGTTTGCTGTTCCCGATTGTGTTATGTCTTCGATGGATATGTTTTATGAATGTCAAAATCTTAATGCACCTATATCTATAGACCCACATCATCAGAATTTGCGAGCATTGAACTATATGTTCTCTAATTGTATTAACTTCAATCAAGACATAAATATTCCTGAGAGCGCAATAGCATATGGTTATATATTAAACGGCTGTAGCAATTATACCGCCAATGTAAATGTGTATGCGACTACTGGAACTGGAGAGCCTAACAACTACAGTTATGCCTTTTCTTATATGAGTGGATTTAATGGCGATATTCGTTTTATGGATGGTACTCATCCTCAGAATATGGCATCTGCGTTTTATGGTTGTAACAACTTGAATCGAAATATACAAATTCCAGATACTGTTAATTGTATGTATAGTTGTTTTTATGGATGCAGTAATTTTAATCAAGCAATCCATATGCCAGATAACATCAACGCTGCTGATTGTTTTTGTTATTGTGGAAATCTTAATGTGACCGTTCCGATTCCTCGCAATTCGGAAATTACTTATATGTTCGCTAATTGTATTAATTTGAATAAGCCGTTTTTTGTTCCTGTGTGCAGGGGTAGTAGTTCATTTGACCACATTTGGAACTCCAATGGATTGTTTTCATCATGTCCGAGTTTTAATTCAGATGTTGTGTTTGAATCAGGATGGTTAGGTATTGGTTCAGTATTAGGGAACTGTCGTAATTTCAATTACCCTATTTCATTTCCTGAAGGCGTTGAGAATTTATGGGCAACTTTTGAAGATTGTATCAATCTGAATTGTGTTATCGGATTGCCGAGCACTGTAGAGGTTATGCAATCTACCTTTAGCAGTTGTTATAATTTTAATACATTGTTAACATTACCGAGTTCGTTAAAAAGGATGGAAGGAACTTTCAGTTATTGCTCAAGATTCAATCAAAATTTGCAAATACCAGTGGGAGTAGAACAAATGTACTCGGCGTTTTCTCATTGTTCGAGTCTTGACCAAAATATTTATATACCAGACACTGTCACGTATGCAACCTCTTGTTTTTATGATTGCGATAATCTCAATCAGAATATACATTTAAGTGCGAATTTAATAGACAGTTCCTATATGTTTTCATATTGTGATGCTTTCAACCAGAATATTGGATTGCCAAGCACTTTGGAGCGATGCGTAAATATGTTCCAAAATTGTCACAGTCTCAACCAAAACATTCAGATACCAGAATCTGTTATAGAAGTCAACGGAATGTTTGAGAACTGTGGAAATTTAAATCAGCACATTACACTGCCTCTTACTAATCTTCGCAATGCCAGAAATGTATTTTTAAATTCTTGCAATTTGCATATTCCCGAAGTTGTGTTTGGTCCTAATTGTAACCGAATTTTCCGTGCGTGCCAGAACACAAAAATACGAAACATAACCATACAGGCAGACGTATTGGATTTTTATGACTTGGTTAATGGTGGTCTTTTCAAACCTATACCACGTAGAGACCCATTGCTTTATAGTCCTGATGTAACTGGCTTAACCCCAGCTCAGTGTGATGAATATGGTCGTGTGGTATCTTATGGAGACACATTGTTTCATATTAATATGCTCAATAATGCAACGGTATGGTATAATTTTACGCAAACTTATTACCCTTACCGAACCTATAATTACGAATACAATGTTGAGATTTGTTTTCACACAATAGAAGGAGCAGGAGGACCGAGTCCATCCAATGCCGCTTGGCTCTTTGGAGCAAGCGATGGATATGTTTCAGGAAATTTCCGAGGCATCTGGGGTCCTTGTAATTATCAAGACTACGTTCAGAATTTTAACTCTAATGGAACTCCGTACTTTAGTTGGGCTGGAACATATACAGGCACGAATAACTGCATAGTATATTTATATTGGGATTGGGCAAATCTTGCTCCCGGCTCTGAAGTCCCTCCTAAATATACTTGCTTACTTAACTTTATTTAAGGAGGAAGTTTTATGGCTAATTACACACCTAATTTGAATTTAAGACTTCCTCTGGGAAGTAAGTATTGGAACTTGGATACGCATAACGAGAATATGGAAAAACTCGACGCTGCATATCCCGATGTTCAACAGCAAGTATTTGATAATCTTACCGCTACTCGTATCACGGTTTCCAACGAGAAACTGGATGCAACCAACACTCAGGATGCGATTGACGAGATTATGGCGAGAGAGTCTTCCTTGCATTATATGACAATTACAGAAAGCACCGTATTGCGTGTTCGTGCTGAAGGTCACACATATTTCGTGTTGACCTTTGGCGAATCCGTGCCTCAGGTTACATTCTTAAAATATCCCGAGACATCTCAAAGAAGCCTGTCGTGGCTTAACGGCCCGCCCACCTTCGAACCTAATTCGATTTATGAAATATCTATTTTGAAGATGTCTGGAATATGGTATAAGAGAGACGCCTTTGATTACACAAGGTTCTTTGAATATTACATTGAGAACGATGTGCTGTATATTACAAAGATTAAAGCAGCGGATTGGCACGCCTACTTTGGCAACTATGATGTAACCATACCGTCGACGTTATTAGGTTATCCTGTAATGTTAGACAACGAATATTATGAATAGAAAGGAGCATTCAAATGGGAATGTTATTTAATGATTTCAGGGACTTGGATGTTCCCTTTTCTATATCATTGGGAAGTGGTGTAGGAATTAAAAATAATAATGCGTCATATATGTTTAATGACCTAAATAATTATAATGCGCCGTTTACAATTCCTGATGAGGTTAACAATGCGTACGGTATGTTCTATGATTGCGTGAATTTTAATTCGCCTGTACATATCAGTCCATACAGTAGCCACATCGAGACGATGCAAAATATGTTTACTCACGCTAATAATTTTAGTCAAGACCTTAACATACCCGCAAGTTGTAATTACTGGTATGGACTGATAGGCGATGGCTGTTATTACAATGCCAATATCTATGTCTATAGTAATGGCAATGGCGGTTATGGTGCTGGTAATTTTGCGTGGGCATTTAGGGATTGGCATAACTTCAACGGCAATGTTATCTTTATGGGTGTGTCGCCGATAGATATGCCATGGGCATTTGAGTACGATTATAGGCTGAATCAAAACATACAATTCCCGAGTAGCGTTGTAAATTTCTATCAGTGTTTTTACTATTGCTATAATCTGAATCAAAATATCAAAATACCAGACGGGGCAAATAATTGCTATTATATGTTTTATTACTGTGAAAACTTAAATCAGAATATCAAGGTGCCTAATAATGTTGATGCCACGTGTATGTTTTATCACTGCACGAATTTAGACCAACCGATAAAGATACCCTGCAATTCAATTTTGACTGGAATGTTATCTTATTGCTATAGCCTCGATCAGCCCTTTTATGTGCCTTACTATCCGAGTAATTATTATTCTGACTATGAGTATTTTGTAAACTATAATTACTATGGAGATACAGCTGAAATTAATACTGACGGAGGATATATATTTATGGGATGCAATGGTTTAAATGCCCCCATAACTTTTGATGACAATATCGAGTCATTAAGCGGTACGTTTACCAGTTGTGGTTATTTTAATCAGAACGTACAAATGCCAAGCCACTTGAAATTTGCATATCAAACCTTTGCTTCTTGTTATATGAGATTTAATCAGAATATATCTTTCCCTGAAGGGTTAATTGAGATGAGAGGAACATTTGCGTCGTGTACTAATTTGGACCAGAATATCCGAATACCTTCCACTGTAAAAATATTGAGCAATTGCTTTTCTGGTTGTTATAATCTCAATCAAGATATTGTGATACCGTCTGGTTGTTTAGATACTGAGGGGATGTTTTTCGGATGCGAGAATCTGAATCGTAACATCGTGATACCTTCTTCGGTTCAACACGTCACCAATATGTTTAACGGTTGCAAAAACTATAATTTCCCCGTTACCATTCCCGAAGGTGTCACTGAATGTGGAGGAATATGTTGTTATTGTCATAATTTATATATGGATGAAGCCATCATTCCAAGCACCATTAATGCTTGGGCATATAGTCAGGCATTTCAATACACCAAAATTATTAATGTAAACGTACTTACTCACAATAATTATTCAAGTGGCGTTATTTCGTTAGCCAACGCGGTTGATACTGCGGGCAAAACACCAAGCGGAGTTCATTATGACGACCTCCCTTGGTCGCATGAAGATTGGCAATCATTTGATTTTGGAATACCTATTGGTTATTTTAGAATACCCAACGATGTGTGTGATGAATCCTATTGGCAGTATAGTGCAATCAGAGGCATCTTAGGCGGTCTGGAATATACGACTTATGAGTCATATAAATCCGCTAAAGATGTTATGCAAGATGAACCTTATTGGCCACAATATAATCACGGTGGATTATTCCATTATCGTTTCCAAGACGAATACATCTGGCATGAAGCGGTCTATTATAAAGACTATCCCAATGCAACGTGTGAAGAAGACACCGACTGGTACTTCTATGAAATCATTCACTATTAAAAAAATACCCCCGATTTCTCGGGGGATTTTTTGCTTTTATTCTTTTGTGTCTGAAAATATTCGTGACAACACCTTCTTCGTGAGTAATTACGGGTTCAGGACGTTCGACCACGTAGTGTCGACGAATATATTCAACCCAGTCTCCCAATTTATATACGACGCGCTCCATAATTACTCTTTCTTGCAAGTCTGTTTACTTAACCACTCTTCAAAGTCTTTTTTCGGAACTCTGTAAGAGCGTCCTATCTTAACACAAGGGAAGTCTTCGCGTTTACATAAATCGTAAGCGGAGTTCTTGCCTATTCTTAAGATTTGTTGAACTTCTTCGATTGTTAAAAATTCCATATCCTTTACTTCCTTTCAGCTTACCACGTCTACCGTGTCAGCAAATTTATTTAAAAGTTGTTTTAAAAATGTTTTATTCAAATCGTATGCATCCATATGTTCGGAATCTGCTCGCCATATTCCGTGGTCTTCATAAAGAGTATATTCTCCGAAACCTAAATTCCCGGTCCATTTAAACTTAATGATTTCATGCGTGGGGGAATGCAGCGTTTCAACAGACACGTCATCAATTCTAATATCGTCATTACTCATCTTCATTTTCGCCTCCGTTGTATCTGTTATAATGAGTGCGGTTTAAGTCATCTACTTCAAACATCTTCACTCTACATACGGGCTGTACCAATAACTGAGCAATTCTGTCGCCAGAACGAATTAATTGAGGCTTGTCAGATATATTCTTGATCGGGACTTTCCATTCAGTGCGACAGTCTGAATCTATGACTGCAACGCCCTGAGCAATAACAAGACCGTATTTAGTAGCCATAGTGTCCTTTGAATAGAGCAGGCCGACAAATTCTTTCCTGAAGGATGCCGTAAGACCAGTGGGAATCATTACTGTTTCTCCGGGCTGAATGGTGATAATTTCATCCGCACAAGCGATAACATCATATCCCGCGCTGCCGAATGTAGGTTTCATCGGCAATTCTGCGTCATCCTTAAGTTTCTTGAATTTTAATACTGCATACGTTACATCCATTTGTTCTCTCCTTATGATTTCGAAATCTGTTTTCTTGGGTTTGTCTATTTCTTCTTTGCGTTTAACTTCCGTAGGCTGATAGCCTGACCTGTCTTCTCTTACGAGAAAAGGCTTGCCCTTTTTGTTTAATCTGAAATCACTCTGTTTCCATTCTCTTTTTGCTGTGTTTGCCATTTTCTATCTCCTTTATTCCAAACTTCTTCAATTCTTCAACATATAATTTGTTGATTTTAAAAATATAACTATCGGTATTGGTGCTATGCGTAAAGAATGCCTGATATAATTCTCCAGTTTGTCCGTATAAATAACAATTGACTTCGCCGTTTTTTGTATTTACAACAATCCTCGCAGTCAATAAGTCTACTGGAAACTTAATATAAAACATTTCAGGGGAATCTAACACTCTGTGAAATCTTAAATTCTTTAAGCGTTCCTCTGAATAATTAAGCATTTTAAAATTTAGTTCCGGGATTCTGTCTCCGTATTGCATCTCTTAATCTCCAATACTAACTGCTTTAACTTATCCTCGACATATTCCGTCGTTCTGATCGTTCCGTCTTTTGGAAGTACGGGGAGCTTTTGCATATTCAAAAAGGTTAACACCATCGCCTTATCTCCCCATATTTCTTTTACTCTGTTTGTGTCGGGCTTATCGCCTTTGTTATCACAAGTGAATCCTATCCAATAATTGCCATCTTGCCGTGGAAATGTTCGGCCCGCATAGGACAATGGTATTGGTAATTTTTTTGTATCGTTAATGTCATAAAAATTTTTTCCGTAAAAATAATCATTGTCGGGTATTACAACATATCCACATCTATATCCTACTTCTGTAAAAGTAATCAAGCAATGATACCCGCAAAAATCAAATTCTTTTTCTATTAAATCCACAATGTTTACCTCATTCAATATAATCTACTATGTCGTCGACGTTTAGTATGGCATCACATACATCAGAGTATCGCGTCTTCTGTGGAGGTTCTTGTAAATAATAGCCTATAATTTCTAAGTTATGTTCTTCTGCAAGAGCAATTAGGATTGCAGTTGTCGAAGATATAAAACTCAAGTCAATTATTAGAATATCATTTCGACTTATCGCCCTCCTCAGCTTTTTGATACTGGTCGACAATTCTGCACTTTCAACATATTCGCCGTTATAATCGAACCTGCTATGAATCTCTTCCGCAAGTTTTTTAATTTCTTGTTTTACTCCACAATACAGTATGTTCATTTTCTCTTTCTCCAATCGTCGCAGAATAAAACTACCACTATAACAAGTAATAGTATTATTATTACAGCCGTACCCATATTAGTAGAATGAATGACCTACGTGGTCCGTAAAAATCCTTGTTCGACCATTCCATGAATCCATAGGTGCCATACTGTTAAAATACAAGGCTCCATTTGTGGTGTCTTCAATTTCAGCAGCGTACTCTAAAGCAAGTTGAGTGTCTTCTGATATTTGTTTTCTTGAGTAAACAAACTGACCGGGAGCGGTACAAACTGTTATTGCATCATCGGGGAAATTATTATCCCCTTCAATTCGATTTAAAATTACACTTGCAACATTTGCTTTCGCGTCGAAGTCACAACCGTAGACTTCTGTTTCGATAACGCGTTGCATCATATAAATTTCTTCATCGTTGTATCTGTCATAAAGAGACGAACCTCTATCAAACTCAGGATAGTCTTCGAGAAAACCTTTGTAAGCCAGATACCAGTCCTTTTTATCCTCAATCTGAGTCAATGCTTCGAAGTCTTCGAACATTAATTCTTCTCTTGTAGGAGGTATATTTACCACTACTGGTTCGTCGACAACGATTTCTTCAATGACTTCTTCTGTCTCGTCTATCACTATCGGTTGCTCTTGTTTATCCATTTGGATAAGCATTGTTATCTCTAATGTGAAGAACAACCCACCCAAGAAAAGAAATATAATTGTTAAGATGGATTGTATTTCGTGTAAGACGAGATTAAATTTGTCAATTCTTTTCATTATTGATTCTCCAAAAACTGTTTTATTAGGCTCATCACTTGGTCAATATCTTCTTTTGAAGTAAGTTTTGACGAAAGCGAGAAACGGATTGTTCCGTGGATATAATCTTTAGGAACTCCGATAGCCTTGAGTACGTGTGATGGTTCTTTGTGATCCGCGGCACAAGCACTGCCTGCTGAAACAAATATGTCGAAATCCTTTAAGAACATCATTAATTTTTCTGAATCAATATTTTTAAAAGAAACAGATAATATACTTGATAAACAATGCGGTGGAGTATTAAATACTACGTCGAATTTCTGAAGGGATGTCCTTAAGTACGCAACAAGCTCTTCATCCTTGCGAAGTCTCTTGCCGTTTTGGTAGTTGTCTGTCAGGCTGTCTGCCATTTCGATTACGGCTTTTGCATTTGATGTGCCTCCCCTTAAGCCTTTCTCTTGTGAACCACCGAATATCAATGGCTGAATGGGGATTCGGCTATATAAAAAGCCAACACCGAAATTAAAACCAAATTTATGGCCCGAAGCAGAGAACATATCCAAACAGTCGTAAGGAAGTTTTAAATGTCCTATTGCTTGTACACAATCCGAGTGAAAATAAATAGGCTCACAGAAATTGGTTCCCGTTTCTGTACTTGCTCTTTGTCGTAATTCGTTGTGATAATCAATAACTTTTCTAATGGCCTTCAAGTCTTGAACCGTACCTATCTCATTATTGACTGCCATAATCGAAACGAGCGTAGGCGCTAATGTAATCTTCGATAAAGTTCGGTCAAGTTCAAGCACATCAATCCTGCCATATCTGTCAACGTCAAGATAAATGACATTATATCCGTTCTTACTTAACCACTCACAACATTTCAGTACAGAGGGATGCTCGATTTTGGTTGTAATAATTGTTTTGCAACCGCATCTTTGCAATGCCCACGAGTTTGCTTCACAACCGCCGGAAGTAAAATAAATATTTTCTACTTTTAATCTCAAACAATTTGCTATGCGCTTTCTTGCGTTTTCAAATTCACTATTGTCCGCATACGGACTGTTAATATTAAAAATTCCTATGTTGCCCATATTGGTGGCTGCATTATCCATGTAAATCATTGTCCACCCCAATTCCGTACTTGTCTAAAAGTACCGTGATGATGTCGCATACGACACTACATTCTATCGTTTTGATAGGCTTGTCATTGTCTACTACGTCATAGACTTTGACTTTGTTCATTTCAGAAATTAAATCTTCTACAAAACTCATACGTCGTTCTCCTTTTTCTTTTCAGTCTCGTCCGTTTTAGCAGGCTCATTAATATCACACTCAAACACAAGATAGAAGTGCCACGGGTCTTTATATGTGATAAAGGTTGTTTCTTCTGTTATCTTGTACTTTGGGGATAATATTTTTGAGACGTATCGGAATTTTTGAGGTAGGTCATACCTGATAGATTCTATGTGGTTGTATTGTTCTTCCGTGATTTTGATTTCGTGAAGCATTTGTTCTCCTTTATCTTCTCACTCGTATGGTTAATATATCACGTTTGTTCACGAAAGTCAACAAGACAGTCGTTTATGCCCGATATAATTCTTTTGATTTCGTTGCGGTTAAGCATAAATAAAAGATTATTATTCCTGAATATACTTATAAAACCGCCATCACTTTTAAAGGATAAGTCTGAATGCGGCAGATAAAACGCAAACGGCAACACCATTCTTTGCTTGATCGGTAATCGCATAAATTCATCCTTTGTCCAGAGCAGGCATATATCGCTCAAGAATCCTATTTCTTCGCGGATTGGCGTTCCGAAAGCGTGATATGTCATTCCGTCTTTCATTTCAAACACAAGCTCTACAACTGGTTCGTCTTTGTAATTTCTTTTCATTCTATCTCCTTCCATTCTTGCCATATTCCTCGTTATAAAAATCAGCAAAACGAGAACACCATTCTGCTTCAAATTCATTTCTTTGGCAATGCATTATCTTGGGGCAATCGTGACATCCGCTGTTTGAGAGAAAATCTTCGAATGCTTTTTTTCTTCTTGCTAAAATAATTTCGATTGTTTCTCGGGAATCTTTGTCAAATAAATTCATTCTGCCACCTTTCTGTAATCATACATATACCAATAACCTTTTTTGTTTTTAGCCAGACGACCAACGTCTACTATGTCAAAACATTTCAACGGACCGTAAGCGTCCCACGTTCTTGCATCTACATTAAGCGTAGCGCTTCTTCCAGTACCTATGGAACGAGTGTCGACCTTGTAGCACCAAGGATTAGGAGAATACTGGCCGATTAAGGGCTTAACGTCAAGTACCAAAATCTTTTTAGTATCTTCTTTCTTGCCAGTAGTGAGTTCAATATATCCTAAAATTTCTTGTTGCCAAGCCATTCTTTCTTTGTACGTCGGAGCCGGAATGTTATCAACGCAATCTTGCAGAATGTCCTGAAGGAAGTCGGGCATTCTGTCCGCATCTAACTTCCACGATTTTGATTCAGAACCGTCTTTATTCTTGTCGTTACCATAATATGCTGAATATTTTCCTATGATGTCATCAACCTTGTCTTTGGATATTTGCTTTGCATTGCCTTGCTTGAGCATATCCCAATAATCCATAAACTTTAGCAACGCTTTCTCGTTACCGAACTCGCTAAAGTAACCTATTTTGATTAACGGTATAATCTTTGCTGATTTAATAGACACGCCATCCAGATATGTCAACACGCTAATAAAATCGTGATAAGCGCTGGCTGTATATAATTCTTCGGCAACAATATTGCTGTAACCCTTAATGGATGATAGCGCGTTATTAATGGCGTTATTCTCGTGGTCAATAGTAATACTTCTGTTGTCCTGTCTAAATTTATAAGGCGGGAAATAAATCTTGAAGTAATGTTCTGCTTCTTCTTTGAATTTATTTAATCTGTCCTTAGCGCCTTTCTTGTTAAGTATATTCAGATATGTCTCATAAAATTCTAACGGATAGTGCGATTTGAGCCATGCCTGATATAAGCTGTCTAATGCAACAGAATAAGCGTGCGCGGAATTGAATGAATATTTAGAACTGTCTTCAATAATCTGCCATACTTGATGTGCTACCTCCTCGGCCTTAATGTCTGAAATGCTGCCGTCGTCTTCTTTGAGTCTCTTTTGGAAGCCATCAATGAAGATAGGTTTGTTCTTTGTGATTTCATCTACTCTCTTTTTCGAAATGGCTTTAATAACCGCGTAGCATTCACTCATAGGAATGCCAGCGTAGTTCAAGGTAAGCATCGCTTGTTCCTGATAAAGCACAAATGAGTTAGGCATTTCATCTGTTTGTAACAAATTATCAAATGCGGGAATCTTGTAATCGAAATGCTCTCTCGATTCGAAAATGTCATACATAGATTTGAAACCCGGTCTGACTGCTGCCACGAAAGCCGTTAACTCGGATATATTTTTGGGCGCATACGCGCCAACTTTAGTTGAACTTGAAGGCTGTTCAACCTGATTAAGTCCTTTGGTGCATTGTTGCTTATATAAGTTCCAAGGCAACGGATCATCTTTGCATTTCTCAATAAGTTCCGTGGATGAGAACGGTTCCATGCCTATACGCTCAAAGATTTTATAGATTACTTCCACTACATTAACCTTAAGCCAGTCATTCTTTAAGAAGCCGTACTTCTCAGCCCACTTGCCGTCCATACAACAACAAAGCATACCGTCACTGGATTGTGACTTAACATAAATATATCCGATTTCCTTACGGATATTGCCTGCATATATTAAAGAGCCGCAAGGATGACTGGAAACGGCAGATATTACACCGAGATAATCTTCGCTCTTTAAATATATGTCTTTATATTTCTCATCAATATAGTCAAGAATGTCGATGTCAATTTCTTCATCGTCGTCTGCTTCTTCTTTAGCCTTGGCATAATCCTTCAGGTACTTTGCAATCTGCCCGGAAATCGCATTCGATGTTTCAAAGTCAACACCTTGTGACTTCGCATACATTTTCCAAGCGGCAGCAGGCTTCAACTGTTGGAATGTAACCATCTGTTTGGAATGCTCGAATCCTAATAATTCTTCTTGCGCCTCCCAGAACGGTTCTTGTCTGGCCACATTCATATCAATATCTGCTAATGAATGTGTTTCAAGAATACGAGTGGGTGACATAAATCTTTCAGGGTACATTTTTACTTTGGCAGATATTCTGTCAACAGATGTAAAGCCTAAAAGTTTATTTAAGAAGAATGACACGCCCGAACCTCTGCCAGTAAGCGTAAGTTGTCCACCTTTCTTCTTACCTAACTGAGTAATTGCATAGTCAAGTAAGAAATAATCAGAGTGAAAAGTTGTCTTTACGATGTCAAGTTCATATTTGATTTGCTCTTCATATTCACTGTGGCGCTCTGTGGGCACTTCTTTTTTGTACTCTGACCATTTATCCCATATCAACGCTTCGAGCTTGCTATCGCGCTCCTGTTGCGTCAAATCGGCATATAAAGTAGGCATCTTAATGTCGTGATTAAAGATAGGGCAGTCATATTCTTCAACTTCAAGAAAGATATTTGTATTATTCATGGCCTCCATAATCTGTTCGTGGTCAAGAACGCACTGCTCAACGAATCTTCTGTAAGCAGTTTCGCCGTCAGGATAGTCCATATACCAGTCATTCTCGTCGGGATATTCCATACCTTTAGATTTGATAAACTCATCTCTGTCTAAAGCGCCTTTCTGGTCTATGTAATGACTATCACAACCCATCATCAGTTGGATGCCTAATTCCTTTCTCAAATCAAGGATGTGTTTATTTGTTTGTTTTTGGGAAGGTGTATTGTGATACTGAACTTCAAGATAGAAGTTCTTTCCGAAACGATTAAAGAGTTGCTTAATTATTGAATCAATATCGTCATACTTCCAGAACGCAACACAAGCAGTTGTGATGATAACATCTTCGGGAGGCAATGTCATTATTAAAGGCAAGTCAATACGACTCTGTCTGTAATAACCGTCAATAGCTGCCTGAGACAGAATGTCATTGATCGCCTGTCTTCCGTTCTCATTCTTTGCCAAGATACAAATATGACAGTTAGAACCGTCTTTCTCGTGTCTGTCCTTAACCCAGTAGGCTTCAGTACCGAACACGAACTTAAGACCGTACTTTTCTGCTAACTGATGACACTCAATATAATGTCCTTGCCAGCCGTGTTCAAGAGAACAGATAATTCCATGGCCTAATTCAACGGCACGCTTGCAATATTCTTCAAGGGAAGTTGCTGAATCGGGGACTTTAATATTAGACCAATATGTATGCTTGTGATAATTCTGAAAAATAAAATTACTCATACGGTTTCCTCTTACTCTTACGTGGTATCTTTCTCGGCAAATTTTCAAGGTCAAATTCAACTGGTGCTACATCAGCCATCTTGTCTAACATATTTAATATACGAGTTATATCATTTTTTATCAAGCCGTCCTTTACCATTTTTTCGTATAATGTTATGTCAATTAAATATCCACGCTTGTTGATAAGATGTTGATAATTTACAATATCTCTGCAAACGTGTTCATAAATTTCAGAAATGACACCAGAATATTTATACAGATATTCATCATAATCGTCACAACCGCATTGTCTTATGCGTGATTGACGATACATTTCTTCCAGTTGATTGATGAATCTTTGCGAAATTATGTCACGATATGGAGAGGGTCTACCTCCAAACTCTTCTATGACAATATCACGGAATGCCTGCATAAAATCATCCATTTACTTAACCTCTTTCCAAAGTTTTAATGTATCAAAAGGTGCGTTAGGATTTACATCTACTGGATAACCCCACAATGTTCCTTGTACGTCAATACCTGTCTGTTCTTTGAACTCTTTATATGTTTTTACACAATCCGAGTACAATGTTCCAAAAACACCAAGGCCCATTTCCCACCGATAACTATTGATGCGTCCAGTCAGTTCATCTTCATATTCGGCTTGCTCATATAATAAACCTATGTTTTCGTATATTTCGTCTTTATCCATAAACTTTTCCTCTCAATCCGCATTTCGTACAACGGAAATGATACCATCCGTCGTCACTTATACATTTTTCTTTGTCTATTACTATGCCCATCGTAAGAGGCACAGGACATCTGCATATCGCTGTGACATATCTTGTGTTGTCAACATAGTCTTTTATTGGCCGTGGTTCTGTCTCGTACCAACTCGCAACTATCTGACTGGCCGTTACGCTGCTTTCTTGAGCTTCCAGTTTCTTTTTATTTTCTCGGCTCATATCAACAACGTAAGGGAATAACCCATTTCTGTCTATATATAAATTACATTTAGAACACTTAGGTTTATCGGGCGTGTCCGGGTGAATGCAGCATTCAGGGAAACCTCCAGACGCAACAGTGCTTGCTCTGTAAAAATAACAATCTTTTTTAGCCATATTATTCACTCCTTATATCGTATTCTTCTTCAAACGATGGTTCTTGATGAGTAAATTTACAATCGACATATTCTACATATCTTTCTGCGAGCCTCAATGAGCCCCAAGCATCTATTTGTTCTATAGATTGTTTCCACATCTCTATTTTTGCTGGTGTCACATCTTCTTCATTGTACCACTGTTTTACTAAAGGTTCGTAAGTGTCACTAAAACCTTGAGTGGCAGGAGAATATAACATAGGTCTTATTTGTTTTCTATAAAGTTTCATATTATTTACTCCTCATATATCATAGGTGTCCCGTCGGGATTGACCAATACCATAAATGTACCGCTGTTGTTGACTCCGTTTGAAACGGCATACATCACTTTTGTTTCTTTGTGATAAGCAATTATATAAGAATTTAATCCTCCGCCTTCGACAATCACAAACATACTGTCACTGGGCTTGTCTGTCTCGGTTGCTTTACCGCATCCGCAAAACCCTAAAGCACAAATCATACATAAAAATATTAATATTCTTTTCATACTAACCCTCCTTTGCGATTAACGAATTTCCACAAGTGATTCTGTCGGCGTCTTCTTCTTCCGAAGGAACAAATACGATAACGTCCCAGCCAGCGTCGACAAGTGGCTTTTCAAACTTCTCATACACATCAAAACTCTTTATGATTTCATAGCCATTACTGATGGCTTCAAAGGTTTCGTGAATAGGCGTAATCTTTACGATACATTTTTCTTTGTCAAAGTATTTATCCATAAGGACCGGATCAAGATTGCTTTCGGATGTTACGGCAAAGTTCAGAGTAAATTTTCTTTTCTTCGGGTCGGGTAACTCTTGGATTAAATCGCCGATTTCCTGTAAAGAAAGAGACATATTATTAAATGCTTTATTACGAGCTTCTTCGTCGAGAGTGTTAATAGAAAACTGAAGGCCGTAACCGTCGTCACCACCAAACACATAACCTGCATCTACCCATTTGTATAAAAAGTCTGCCAAGTTTTTATTGCTCTTTGGACACATTGTAGATACGACGGGATGATATTCGTCAAACTGTCTCTTGAAAGTATAATAGGCTATTCTCGCTGCCTGAATAACATTCGGATTGAATGTAGGTTCTCCCATCCTTGCGAAGTGGATATTCAATCTCTTACCGTGTTGAATCCCGGACAACGATACGGCGGTTGAAATCTCAGACATTAACTCACCCAACGAAGCATTACCGTGATAACCATATTTAGGACAGTCACAAAAGTCGCACTTCATAGGGCAACCCTTTTGAGAAGACACCGTAACAACCAGCTTATCGGTTATGTCGACGTCTTTATGTTCGACCTTATCAATTCTCTTGTTATAACCAAGGAAGTCTGCCTTGATGTTGTTTTCCTTGCCGTAATCTCCCACGTAAAGATATTCCAGTTTTAATTCCTCATCTGAAACGATGATTCCTGTATGTGTTTTTGTTATTGTTCTCATTTCTTCTCTCCTTCCATCTTTGCCCCACAATGAGGACAATATTTAAAATGTTTATCTCCACCACCGCCACATTCAGAACATACCCAAATGTCAAACATTATGCTCATTTCGTCTTTTATCCAATGTCCTATCTTCTGATTCTCAAGTGCTTCTATGCCTTTATCAATCGCCTTTGAAAAGTTTTCTTTATCTTTGCCCGCCATAAACGGATTGTTTAACTTTAATACTTCTATTGCTTCTTGATTTGTCATTTGTTCTCTCCTTTCAGTTCCTTAATGTGATTGTCTATCCTGTTAATTTGTTGTTTTAAGCAAGATTCATAACCCCTATCAAATTCTCTTTCTGCCGAATATTCTTCAAACAATTCGACATTCATTTCGTCTTTTATCTTTTCAAGTTCGGCAATGGCAAATTCTTCTTTTTCTTTTTTTGACGACATATATTCTTTACCATTACTAATTGAAGTTTTATAAACATTTCCGTCTCTACCATATATTATGTTCATTCTTCATTCTCCTTTTCAAACTCTCTTAACATTCTTTCAACAAATTCCTTATCGGTATATTTAAGGCTTTTAACAAACTCATTGTATGCGTTATCTCTTGCCCCTGTATCTTTGTTTATGTAATGAATCTGAATACAGTTCTGAACCATTCTTATTACTTCGACTATTGCGATTATGAATAAGGCTATAATAATTAAAATATCACTCATTCTTTATTCTCCTTTATACTGTTAGTCAATTTCAAATTTTCAAGCGAAAGACTTTCATCAGAACTTTTAAATCTTTCTAAAAATACATTTTGTATATCTTTTTTATGTTTGAATATATTTAGGAGTCTATTTATCAGTTTCATTGTTTAAATCCTTTATTTTTCTATCCATTAAAAATGCTATATGTGATTTTACAATACACTCTGCTTCACGATTATAAACAAAAGGAAATGTCGGCAAATCGAAAATCTCTTTCTTTATTTCTTCAAGTTCTTCCTGTAAAAGTTCGGCTTTTTTCACACATTTAAGAATTTTATCATTTTGCTTATTAGATGCTGTCCCTTGTAATAATTCATTAAATAAATCTTCGTCTATATCAATTATATATTTCATTAGTTATCTCCTTCCATTTTTGCACCACAATTAGCACAAAACCTTGTTTCTTTATTTGATTTACAACCACACTCCGAACATCTGCAAGACAATGAACCTTTATCTATCCAATGTCCTGTTCGAAGTGGTGTGCCGTTTATCATACTATTCACAAGATATACTTCTTCCCTTTGTGATATTTGTTTAGTGTTTATTATCCTATTAAGAGTTTTTTCGTCTATATCAATTATCAGTTTCATTGTTCTCTCCTTTCAGTTCGGATATTCTTTTGTCTATTAACTGAATTACTTTATCGCCTGTGTGACTATCACAATCAATTTCAAGTCTAATATCGTGTATTTCTGCCTTTATTTCTTCAAGTTCAGTTTGTAATGACTTTTGATTTTTAAGTGCTTCAATTCCCATTGTTAAAGCCTGCCCTAAATATCCGTCTTTTGTATTTGGTTTTTTGATTGCGCCTTCTAATATCTCTATGGCTTCTTCCCTTGGCATATCGCTCATTGTTTATTCTCCTTCCAAAAATTGATTGTCAGGTGTGCTCTTTTAACATTATCATCTTTAACGGCCCGTCTACCTTTGCCTATTGCTTCAAGTAATGTTGAGCACCACTCCCATTCTCTACCGTCCTTATAGTCGATCACAACACAATAATTTTGCTTAATTCCTTTATTCATTCTGTTGCTCCTTTTTTCTTGTTCTGCTAAAATCGTCAAGATTTGACTCTACTTCAATGTCTCCTTCTTCAAGTTCAAACTTCTTCTCTCCTGTCAAAGTATTGACATAATAGGTAAAGTGCCCATCATTGAATTTACAGTATTTATTCATTCTTTATTCTCCTTTGTGTACTTCTGCATTTAATCTCACCCGGTCTTTTTTATGAAACATAAGAAAACCTTTGCCTTTTTGATATTTTCCTTTTTCGCCGCCCCTATCATAAAGAGTATTATGACATTTGCGTTTTTTATTTAGTGCTGTCATTGTTTAACTCCTTCCTACCGAACAATTTGTATCTTTCCAAACACATTTTTTGCAATCATAATCGCATTTCTTTTGTTTTCCCCTTGCTCTGCGTTTTTTATTTTTGTCTGCAAGGTATTTTTCTCTTGCTTTTGCCATAGCATTATATCTCGGTTTCTTCATTGTTTAACTCCTTTGCACATAGGTCTATGTTTTTCGCACCACTCTTTATGTTTACAATACTGACATTCTTTATATGGTAATTCATTCATTGTTTAACTTCTTTATACGATTATCAATAATATTGTCAACTTTCTCTACTCTAACCAATGTTGTTCCAAGTAAACCACTCATAGTTATCTGATGTATTTCTGTCTTTATTTCTTCAAGTTCTTCAATAGCAAAATCTTTCATTTCGTCTTTTGGCTTCCAAAAATCGTTTATATTTTCTGAATGACAATAATCACAAGGAAATTTTTCATATCGATAGTCATTTTTACAGTTCCAACAATCTTTTTTCATTTGTTTAACTCCTTTATTTCTTTTCTCTTTTCAGTTCCTCGCCAACATTTTATAGACTTTACTTGGTACTTCAAACTTAACTAATTTTCCCAAATCACAATATTCAAGTCTGTGAGCATTCAGTATTCGTTTTCTGAAATAGTACATATTTTCATTGTCTTTGATACTTTGTGTGTATGCTATACTTATTCTTTCGTTAGTTCCGTAAATCTCATAGGTTTCAATGTAAATGTTTTGCCCCTTAATAATAGGTGCATAACTTGAATCTGTGGTAACTTTTCCGTTGCCTTCGTCCCAATATATTTTACCCATTCTTTTCTCCTTTCAGTTCGGATATGTGCTGGTCAAAACAATGTCTTATATAATCAATCTCATCATCGTCAAAAAATGAGATAATCATAAATTCATCAATTTCTGCTCTTAATTTCTCAAGTTCGGCAATAGCAAATTCTTCTTTAGTCTGCTCATTTTTTGTTTTTGAAATGTAAGAAGAACCATCGGGAAATGTCTGTATTACTATGTTACTCATTGTTCTCTCCTTTAAGTTCTGCAATCCTGTCTATATTGTTGTTGATAAATCTTGGACACTCTAAACATTCATCACAGAATTTATATTCATAAGCCATATCAAGAAGTCCTAAACAATAATCTTTGCCGTCAACTTCTCTTGTTGCTCTACCACCCGAACATTTGTTATGATGTATATATCTATAACTCACTTCGTTATTTGACATAGATTATTCTCCTTTCAGTTCTGCAATAGCACTTTGCAATATTTCTTCGGCTTTTGCTATATCTTTATCTTGAACATCTTTTGATTTTTCTTGCCAAAGTTCCCGACCTGCTCTTTGATTAAAGAATAACAACATTTCAAGTCCGTCTATTGTTTCTTGTTTATTCATTGTTCTCTCCTTTCAGTTCTGCAATGCGTTTGTCTACGATTTGTTCTATTATCCAATCTGCTTCGTAAGTTCCTGCAAACAAACACGTTTTTGGATTTTTTATTTCTGTCTTTAAACTTTCGAGTTCATCTGTATGAAGTTCTGTAATTTTATCTGCCGCCATCTTAATGTTCTCATCTTTAAACCCGGCAAATATACTTTCTAAAACACATGATACATTTGTCTTAAAATCAAACATCGTTTGTCTCCTCCTTGAATACATACTTAAAACCGATAAAGTCGGCCAGACCAATGTGATCATCTGTATAGTGCGCACTTCTGTCTGCTATCAGTTGTGTGGTATGTTTTCCTACGGCCAAATCTGACATGAAAATATGATGCTTATTTTGAGGAGCAGTGCCTTCATCAAAAACTTCTCCGCATAAACGACACTTATAAAGTTTTATCATATATTTTTCTTTTTCCATGGCGTTCTCCTTATTCTGTCAATCTTACTGGTGCGTCTGTTGTTGGTGGATTGGTCAAGATTTGATTTGTTGCCCTATGGACCAGCTTCACACATCCGTCACATAAACAACAATGTCCAGCAAGTTGTATATGCCAAGTGGCAATTTTTTTGCCACAATGCATACAATGTATGTTTTGTGATTTTAGTCTGTTAAACTCTATTATCATACTCTCTCCTATTTTTCTCCCCATTTGACATATAACAATGGGCAACCTAAAGCACCGCGACTGGCTATTGTTTTATAACCTCTCTGTTGTAAAAATTCAGCACAATATTGAACATCTTCATCAGAACTCATTAGAAATTCTCTATCAATATCGCCTTGAGAAGCACTCCACTTGATGCCACTGATGGTATCTTTTAACACTTTTCTTCTGTGTTTTTCTTGACCATTCTTTACGAGAGGTTTTAATTTCTTTACGTCTGGGCATTTCATATTTATTCCTCCACTAGTCTTGATTCGCACACAACGGTGTCACCGTTCTCATTAATATAAGGCGTCGCTCTAAATTCAAGGTTTAAATCTATGTCAGGCAGAGCGGTCATTATATATTGCGGCCCGAACCCCGAAGCGCAGCAAATCGGGTCCATATGATGCTCGACGCTTATTGTTGTAGGAAATGCCTTGTATATTATCTCGCGCCCTTGCGATTTAAACTTAAGTAAGACAATATCTCTGGTGTCTAAGTCAATTCTCATACCCGTAAGGTCATATACCTTTGATTTGCAGTACATACATCTGCCTTCATCATCAAGGATGCCACCGCAGTTCGGACAGTTCTTTAATTGTTTCATGCCAACCTCCTACCATTCATTAACCAATATGTCTACGCAATTCTTTCCTTCATCGGTCTGGAATTTACTTTCAGCATACACAATAGTATTTGCATAGTATGAATCGCCGTCTAACGATTCAAGCATACCATCTTTCCACGAACATTGACCACAAAAACCAGTAATACAACTGTCACCCAGAATTGTGTGGAATTGAATGACATCAAAGTTCTGTCCTTCATACAAATCTTTGAGAGGCGTAGGTTCAACGAGTTTGAAGTCTTTGTATCTTTCGTGGGTTTCGATAACCTTTTTGACTTTTTTCTGAATCAGGTTCAAATAAAACTTGCATTGATTACTTGTGAAGCAATTCTCGCAAGATATTTTCTTGTCACATTTTTTAAATTGCTCTTCCGACTGTTCGATTTGATTAAAAGTTTTTTTGTATTGTGCATACGATTTAATAAGTTCGGCTTCTTGATCGATATGCTCGCCCAACCAGTCACGCTTATAGATGACATAGTCTTTCGTGACCAGCTTAACGGTCCCTTTTAATAATTTATCAATATCGGCTTCTGTAGTTATTGTATAATCAGGCATTTTCTTTTTCCCTCCTTGCATTTATTTTTTCGTATCTCACGTCTTTAATCTTACGCGTCTTAAGAACAAACTTCTTGAAGTCATTGTAGTCCTTGAAGTTTATGTAATTGCCATTGCGAATATCCATACAAGGCGTTCCATTTGCTAACTCATACTCGTTACAAGAAACGATAATGTAGGTTTCTAAGCCCTGCTTCTTGGAGTCTTCGAGTATTAAATCGAATAACTCTTTAAGTTCAATGACGTTGTCAATACTTGAGCCAGAGTCAACGGCATCCATTAAGAGAAATCTTTTGTTGCTTGTAATAGGCTCATCGTCTTTATCGAAAAACGCAGCAAAGGGATTTCTGTTCATCGGATGGTTTCCAGTGTCTAAGAACTGTTTTAAACCGCCAGCGACCTGACTTATGTTACCAGTGATTCTTTCGCCTTCAGACGAACACATCAGTCCACACGCCATGTCTATATTGCCATAATAAATGGCAGAACTGAGAGAATTACTGCCACCGTCGTGCAGATTGTCGAACATATAGCAAGGTATCTTCTCTTTTCTCAACATTTCTTTTAGGTTTAATAGCGTCGTCGTCTTGCCATAGCCATTACAGCCGACGAGAACTGTAAGTCCTTCATTGAATGTTATCTCTCTACGAGTACAAACATTAAAACCGTCGTCGTACGGATCACGCCAAGTTTTTAAAATGTACATATTAGCCTCCCATTCGCGGGAACGGACATTCCCACATCCAGTCTTTGTATTGAATCTCTTTATTTAGTACAATCTTGCCTTTGTCGCCATTATCTCCATGACATACGATAATTTCTTCGCAAAATTGCATTCCACATTCAATACCAAACAGTCTTAAGTCCACGTTATATTCGTCTGCGATTTCGATTAACTTCTGTTCATCGGTGTCGTTTGAAATAAACGACCAAGCCTGTTTGATATCTACGCAGCATACCAATAGATCATCGTCTTCTGTATCTGCGAATACATAATCATCCGTAATAAACATTCTACGAGTGCCTTTAACGTGCGGTTCATCGGAAAATGTATATTCTATCCATCCTTCTTCGATATTCCCAGTAAAAACACGTTGTTTATCTATGTCTGATTGATGTGCTTCGCCAAAATATGAAGAAGCGTCCAGTCCTTCGTCAAAAAATCGTTTAATGTCAGAAAGATTTCCACGTATTTTTAAAGTTCCTTCAATCCAGTTCGGCATAGCATACCTCCTTAATTCAACGCGTTAATAACGCTTCTTACTATTTCTTGATTTTGAGCAGACATTTTGTAAAAATCTCTTAAGAGAAAATGGTCTGCATCGTTATAATGCAAGACGTTTGCCGCAGCCTGCTTTTTCTTAATGTCTTCAACGGTCAAACAGTCGTACGTCTCGTAGATTTCAACCTCATCAACGATAAGCACGCCGTAGTGCTCTGAATTAATTATGTAGGATGTGTAATTCTTGTGTAAAATTACCGCTTCGATAAAGCCTTTATCACATCCAACGGCCGGAATGCCGTAGCCCGGTATTCTAAATCTAACAACGGTATCAATATCGTACATCTTATTTGTCCTCCTTATTATTGCATTTTTTTATATTTAAGCATCTCTTCTTGTGTAATGCACAATATCCGTAAGCGTGAGTCATTCCAATTGTGTGATAACCCTTTGGTTGATAAGGCGCCGACCATGTTATTCTTCTGTAATGTTCACACGCCTCACATTGCTTAACATTCATTCTGTTCTCCTTATTCTGCGCCGTAAAGTATTCGGGCATATTCAGAATCTTTATCTAAAATAATTGTTGCATCGCTGCTCTTAAGAGAATTGAGAGCGTCAAGACTTCTTACAAAATTGTAGAAGTCTGCTTTGTCGGGGTCGTTATAGGCATCCGACAAGATTTTCATATACTCAGCTTCGCCTTCCGCTTCGATTTTGGCTGCTTCGGCTTCGGCATTTGCTACAGTAATAGATACTTGCTTGTCTGTATTGTTCTTAATCTTCTGTGCTTCAGCATCGCCTTTAGCGGTATAGCCTGCGGCAATGTTATTTCTTTCCGAAATCATTCTCTCGTAAACCGCATTTTTATTATCGTCTGGTAAATCAAGAGTTTTGATCTCTGCCAACTCAATAGTGATACCATACTGTGATATATCCGAGTTGGACGCTGTGGTAATTTCATCCGTAAGTGTTGAACCTCTGGAGGCGATAATGTTGTCCTGAGTCATTGAAGAGATGGTATTCTTAACGGCATTAAATACGGCCGCTTCAACCCTTTCTTCTCCTCTTCCCTGAATGGCACCTAGCGTCTGATAATATTTGACAGAATCAGTTACCGACCAAATAACATAACAGTCAGCGATCATTGTTTTCTTGTCAGCCGTAATAACATCCGATACAGGAATGTCATAAAGCATATCGCCAGTATAAATCTTCGTTGTACTCTCAATAAACGGTGCGTGGAAGTGAAGTCCGGCGGTATTTACTGATGATTGAGCCTTGCCTAATCGTACAACGATGGCAGTTTCATTGGGTTTAACCGTGTATGTTGAAGAAAAGAATGTGATGATACCTAATAATAACAACACAACAAAGCCCACGCTCATAACCGATAATAATATAATTAATTTCTTTTTAAGATTATTCATTATTGTTCTCCTTCCGTTTCGGTGCTAATAAATGATTCCAAAGGGTACATCGTTTCTGTAGAGCCGTCGGTAATAATAATCTTGCAACCCGGAATTACTTCTTCTAACTTCTCATAGAACAGTCTCTTTTTTGTTGTAAAAGGGAACTGCTTATACTGTCCATACATTTGATTAAATCTTTCAACCTGACCAGTGGCTTCAGCAATTCTTGATGTCTTTTTGGCTTCTGCCTGCTGGATGATTGCATCGGCCTTAGCGTCTGCGGCGGGTATCTCGCTGTTCTGATATTGAAGAGCATTATTCATTGCAGTATCGGCACCTTGCTTTGCGGTTTCAACAGCTTTGAATGCAGACTCTACGCTTTCAACGGGAGGTCTGGAATCCTGAATGGTTATATTTACAACTGATAATCCAAGATTTCTTGTTTCAAGCGAATCGAGAATAGCCGATTTAATGTCTGCCTGAATTTGATTTTTACCCGTAGTCATAGCTTCGTCAACCGTATAATTTGAAACTATGGTACGAATATTCGCTAATGCTATGTTTGTTAACACGGCTTCGGGTTCTTTGGAATTATAAACATAAGCGACCGGGTCTGACACTCTGTATTCAATATAAAAGTCTATATTTAAAAGATTAAAGTCCGAAGTTATCATTATGCCGTTCGCTTCGTCTACGGGATATGATCCTTTCTGTGAATCATCTTCAATTACATATCCTATAGATGTGCCATGAGTGGTCATGTCTACTTTCTTAACCGACTGCCATGGCGCTTTAAAATAAAATCCAGCGGTGTTCACTTTGACAATCTGTCCGAACTGGGTGATTATTGCGTTGTGCTGTTCATCCACTGAATAGAAGCAACTAAAAAGGCATACTATTACTAAAACAATAATCACACTGATTATGCCATAACCAATATATCTCAACACCCTTTTGGCTATAGAGTCTCCTTCCTTTTTGTCTTGCTCACGCATTCTTTCGAAGTCATCATAAGTATATCTTCCGTTCATCATTTTTTGTTTTCTCCTTTCAGTTTATCAACATATACTTCAACCCACATTATTGTATTCTCTTCGCTGTCATCAGATATTTCGTAAGCAACATCTTTAACTTTAAAGCCACCAATATGTGGAAAGTGTAAAATTTCTCCGACTCTCGGTATGTGTTCGGAACTGTATTTTATTTTTTCGCGTGACGGATTATCGTAAATATCATTTTCATATACATATATCATTTCTGTTCTCCTTTCAGTTCCTTAATGGTCACGCTCTGCGTTTGCTAATGAATCCCAATCGTCTGGTTTATATTCTTCTGCTTTCAGTTCACACATCTGACAAAACATTTGTACTGTATCGTGATATGTGCCACGTGTTAAATTATATTGCTCATATATTTTTTCATTTTCGTCAGCCAATATTTTATTTATCGCTTTTAATTCCAATATCTTTGCTATTAAACAAATAATACAAATCCCCATTGTGGCCAACAAACTAATACAAAGTATTTTGATTATCATTTTATTCTCCTCTCAGCCATCTTTCTTGTTCTGAACCCCTGTTATGTTTAACAAAATTCAGAACTGTTTCCATTGCTTCTACACATTCGCCGACGGTCCCGGCCTTATATTGAGTTGGGCAATTATCATTACACTCCTTGCCCGATATGTGACATTTCTCACAAATGATTACATTGTTCAGTCTTTCGACCGCTTCGTCCAATTTCATTGTTTCTCGCCTTTCAATTCTTCAATACGATGGTCTAAGATGCCCATTGAATCGCTATATCCTTGCATTTTGCATTTCTTGAAATCATTGAGGTTACCATCATCAAGAGCATTTCTTCTCTTTTCCATCTCTGCTTTTGCCTTTTCAAATTCTGTTATTAAATCTCTATTGCCTTTTCTTTCGTCGCGTCTTAACAACCACGCACCAAACGCACTTGATGTTAAAACTCTGCTATTCTCAGGCAACATCTGCCAATCGTTTAAATCCGCATCTGTATAACTTCCATATTGTTTATTCATCATTTTCCTCCTTATGTAACGGACACCATTTTGGTTTACTATTAAATATTGGCTTATGGTTTTCTAAATCACAAGTCAAGTATGCTACACCTTTGATGTATGTACATGGCCCAGCGTGTCTGCATTCTGCACATATCACAGGATCATAGTCATCTTCGACGCCAGTCCAATTTTCATAATCACTGGTAACACCAAAACAAGTACGGCAGGGATTATCTCCCCAGTCTCTGTCTTTATAAATACAATTTGCACACGTTTTCATTTATGAAATCCCCACATCATCGCTCCGCAGTTCGGACAGTATCTGCTTTTAGACACATCCTTTTCTACGTCGTAATACCAACAAGCGCCACCGCACTCAGAACATACATAATCTTCGTTCGGCACATGGCTGGTTCTCCAATAACCTATTTTGAAATTGTCCGAAGACGATTCCATGATAAAGGTTTTTATAAGTTCGATTTGTCCGCGTGAACCATAATCTAATCTAAACTCAGCCCATTCTTGACTGTAGACTACTTTGTCAATTAGTTCTAAGACAGGTGTTTTTGCAATCATATCATTCATAGCAGTTCCCCTTCTTCCCATTTGGGACAGTTCTTAATCGAAAATAAAACGGTATCACATTCAAGGCCAGCGGTACATTCGTTCTCTTCTGCATCTACAAAGCCCGGATAGTCTCGGACGTGCTTTAGATTCTTGCAAGTAGAACAGCCTTTCTCTTTCTTAAATTCTTCGTGACATTTTTTAAGAAATGCTGCCGTTTTACCAGACTCATCAAACAAAACTTCTCGCAGTTTATTCATCGCGTTCATCCTCCACTCTGTTTAAACACTCTTGGCAAAACATACTAGGAAGTCTGTACTTTCTTTCCATAAAATCTTGCGGAACAAAAACACCCGCTCTCGGCTCGTGATACGCGTTGACTTCTGCCAATAATTTACCGCATCTTTCACAATATAATTGCGCCGTATAACTACTCATCTTCGTCCTCCTTTATACTTCGTCGCCCCAGCAGTCCCAACCATCTCTTTCGTTTCTCGCATATAACTCTATTTTATTGAAGTGTGGATATAATCTTTCAATAATTCGATATGCTTCTTCAGGTTTCTGAGAGTGCTTCTTTACTTGCTCGGTAAATACGGTGTGTATCTTTCCACGTTCTTCTCTTGCGACTGGTGTTAACTTGCCTTTATACATATATAACAAGTATTCGTGGCCATATCTCACCGTAAACGCTGCCGGAATGCCGTTGACCTTATTCCATATCATACGAGCGTGCAGTTTATATCCCAAGGACTTTGCGATTTCTTCAGCTTCAAACAAGTATTTGTCGATAGTCCATAAGAATAATATTGCATCGTCGCCAGTTAAGGAATCCGCTTGTCTCAGATGTTCTTTGATTTCTTCCATCGAACATACTGGATAATCAAGTGGCTTTCCGCTGCTGTTCTTTCTCACCGCTTTCTTACCGCCTTTGGATTGTTTCCATGGAGGATCGGCATATATCACACGGTATTGTTTATCTGTATTATATATATCGACTTTCATTCTTGTGCTCCTTCTAAGTTCAATTCAACTAAGATGTTCTCAATGCCTCCGTGACTTTCGCAATATTCGTTAAATTCTTTTTGATATTGTTCAAAAATTTCTTTGTCTTCTTCGGGAATGCTCCAATCCCAACCACGAGGACACTTAGAGCAACACCAACAATGATAATCATACTTCTCACACGGTGGATATTTTTTAAATAATGGGTCTTCAGGCGGTTCAAACGGCGTTCCGTCTGAAAAATAAATCTCATCTTTCATTTGTCGGCTCCTCTTAATTCGGATATTGTTTTATCAAATATGGCCAATACTTCTTTCTTGAACTGATAAGCGTCTTTGACACCGTACCCGGTCGTATCGCCATTTGTGGTTAAATAAGTGCGCTCGTCAATACGTTCTACCTTATCTCTCAGTTCCTCGATCCATGCGCTCAGTTCTTCTTTCATTCCATCTCGAATAAACTTGCAATACAATGGACAGTTATGATGTATAGTGTCATATTCTGGACACTTAGGACACTCTCTTAAAAAGTCTGGGCAGATGTGACCATCTACTCTACCAGCGCAAGCATCAGTACCGTCTAACATACAATCGTCACATTCGTTTCTAATCATTTTGACCTCCAATTCTTCCAAGCTTGTAAGATATAATACATATTTTTATCTTTAAAACAGTGGCTTAAATCTGTATTATATTTCTTACGGTACTTATTATGCTTCTTGCCTTGCTGTTCCATAATCATATTTCTCATATCGGCAACCGCGTCTTCGTAACCTATGGTATATATTTCATCATAAATAGCAGCGTTGTTGCTTTGATAAGCGCAAGGCTCTTCAGGAATTGCTTTTGCCTTCAGAACATAACATACATTTTTATGAATACAGTCCCTGCATTGTTTCATGTTGGCCTCCTCTTTTTATTCACTCTCTCTTATGTCCACGTCATCCACATATTTTATAAACGGATAAGATATAGTGGATGTATATTCCTTTTTGCATACGGGGCAAACATACTGGTATTTAACTGGTGCAGTTAAAAGCACGTTATCTTTCTGCTCCAACTGATTAAGCTCACCATTTAGCATACACTTCCCGCAATACGCTCTTACTTTAATCGGTTTAACAGGACGCCCTATCGGAAAAATGTCGTTAAATTTATCCATATATTCGTTATCTGCCATAATTACCTCCTAATATTCACAAGAAATTCGTGTCGGTCCAATAGCATATACTGAACCACAATACTTACAGTTAAATATGCCGTTGTTCTCAGGCACTTCCAACGCGTGTCCGCAGTTAACACACTCGTGGATATAAGAGATGTGGTTATGCATTTTGGACTTCATGTAACCAAGGTTGTCTCCGACAATTTGATTTGTGGTATTCATCAATGTCTTAGTTTGACTATTTTCTCTATCTAACGAATTGAGGATGTCTTGCATTCCTAATAACGCGCTCATAAGAGCATTAGGATCGATTTCTGCTCGGGTAAGAGAAGAATGAGCATCTCGACTTATTTCGTGACACGTCACCACGGTGTCTATAGCATATCGCGTTTGTCGGATTTTGTCGCTGATGTTGTCGATCGATGATTCTGCGACTGGCAACCATACTCTTTGTTCTGCCGATTCAAACATATTTATCTCCTTTGCGTGATTTCAATTGCTTTTCCACATTTATTACAGTGATATATATAACTTGTCCACCAATCGTGTCCGACGGCTTGCTCATATACCCAACTGCCACCACATTGGCAGCGTCCAGTATTCCATTTGTATGTATCTGCAACTGAATCTATAAGCCAAGCAAATGCGAGCAATATGATGACACATCCAATGGCTATCGCTATGGGTATTATCCCTGAATCTTTCATTTTTGTTCTCCTTTAGAGACATATGTACCATCCAATATGTGTTTAACTTCTGATGGACTATACATAATTGTTTCATTTAACTTAAATCGGGAATGGTCATGTTGCCCCACCTCGACAAGTTTGTCGCACACTTCTTCAGAAGTAAATGTTGGTTTCGAGTTACGTCGCCAGTACAGAAAATCTTTAATGCATTTGTCACACAAACAATAGCGACTGTTTCCGCCAGAATATAAAGTCTCTAAAATGGTTTTATGTACTTCGACATACGATACATAGTCGCTTATTTTGCTTGTGCTATCTAATGTGACAATGGTTTCTTTGCATCTGTCACAAATAACTGTAACCATCTTATTTCCTCCATTCGTTGAAAAATAAAAGCACTACAATGGCAAATAAAATTATAAATAAATAGCCCCAAAATTTCATTTCAGTCCTCCTTAGTCAGCAATTTTAAAAATTCTGGAAAATCATCTACTTCATCTTTTAAATCTTGAAATGTTTTGCAGTTTGAGAAGCCCGAGTGAAACACTTCCTTGCCGTTCTTATCACGAATAGACACGGAAGTGCAACCCGGTCTCGCGCCCTGATACATTCTACCTTTATATCCGTTAGGACTCGTGTATTCGTATATCATCCGCTTCCCTTTCTCTGCGCTGATCCTCACGGCTTGCTGCCACCATAAGTGCCATCATAACAAAGCCACAACATCCGCCAACAACGAAACAAATAAACCCAACTATTATAGTAATTATCATTTGCCTTCCCCTTCTTTTAATATGTCATTAACACAAGATAATCTGTATGTTGAGAAGTGAACGGTGTCGCCAAAACGATTCTTTCCTTCGGTCGGGATGGAGTCTATTTGTAACCCGGTCTGCCTCAACTTAAAAATCTTATCGGATAATCTTGTAATGCCCCACTTTCTAAAGGCTTCCATACTGGTTAAAGAGTTGCCATCTTCTAAATATTTTCTAACGGTCTTCATCTGATTCATACGCTACCTCCCACATCGGATTCTTCAACTTCGTTCCACAAGTACAAGTGATTGATGTCTTTTCGTATCTCATACGCAATTCACTATATACTTTCTGACAGTCAGGACACGCAAAGCCTAACTTCTTTACGACGTCCCCTCTCTCGTTTGTCAAATTGTACACGATCATTTTTTTCATAGTTGCTAAACCTCCTTAGAATAATATTTTGGTATTTTATCATATATGTCACATCCGGCCGAATAACCAAGTCCTCTGAGAACCTTGCACATCAAATCATCTGCTTGTTTATGAAAGGCTTCTGAATCATATTCGGTATTCACACCGTTTGTCATATAAGCATTGTTGCCAGCTAGTTCTTTCATTGCTCTCTCGTATTCGGCAGCAGACATAAAAGTGTTCATCATGTTGATCCCCCTATGGTTTCAAACTCTATACCAGTTATTTCGGTAATTATGGGCCTACATTCACTGCTTGGCAGTGTTGCGCCCGATTCCCAACGGTCAATGGTAGGTTTTAATACGCCTAACATTTCGGCCGCTTCTTGTTTAGATAACCTTGCTCTTACTCTCCATTCGTTAAAGCGGTAGGAGAACCAAGTTTTCTTTGACATGTTTTTAAATGCCCTTCCGACTACTAAATATTCGCCTTCTAACGAACAAAAATAACCCTCGTCATAAATCATATCTTTGTAGGCCTGAATATTAGTATCAGGAAAAACCTTTATTTTCATTCCTTGCGTAATCATTTTTTATCTCCATATAACTCTTCTGCATAATCTACTAACTTTTCAGGCATCGGCAAGTCTTTATTGGTGTGTTCGCTATCCCACTTAAAGTCTCGCCTATATTCTTCAAAGTTAGTATAGAACCTACGTGACGGATTATCATAATAAAACGGAACGTCGACACCGTTACGTCCCTGTATTCTGTCTTTGATGATAGAAAGCATTACATCATATTTAGCGTAAGGACACTTCGGGTCTTCCTTTTCCTTTTTTGTGACTCTCCTTAACGCAAAACTTAAATGCGCTAAGTTAATTATGTTTGACGAACCGCTTATGTCATACATATCTACTTCTCTGACGCCAGCCGGAAGCTTCTTCGGATGACATACAATGATAATTGCCACATTGAACTTCTTTGCGAAACTCAAGAGCCTGTTAAAGAAGTCTGTCTGAGCATCATATTTATCGCTCGTGCCGTTCTTTAATGCGATACACATTAAGTTGTCAATTATCAGTGTTCGTATGCCAAACTTACGGACACATTCTTCCATACTTTCAAAAAGTGAATCCTCATCATTAGGTGCATCGTCTTTGTAGATGTATAACTGTTCGTTATAATACTCTCTGATTTTTCTTTTTGTTTCTGTCGGCAGTTTGTAGAACGGTTCTCCAGTGTAACTGTTCTCATACTGCTTAAGGTTTCCAGTGCCTGCAAGGCTTATGGTCAACCAGTTAGATAAGATATTCGCGTTCATCTCTTTAGAGAATATCCAAACCTTTTCGCCACTATCAATGACGTTGCTTATGATTTGGTTTAAAAAAGAACTTTTACCAGACGACGGAAGACCACTTACAATGGTTACCATCGAATAGAAAATCTTACCGATGACTTTGTCGACCTGTTTAAACCCAGTGTATATGCCCGGCATATTATCAATATCAATATCCTCAACCGTGGAAAAGTCAACAACTGACTGCACGGGAGAGTCTTTTGCGTTGATAATCGCATTCAGGACGGCTTCTTTACCGCAATAGTAAAGCAATTCGTTAATGTCTTTTACTTTGACTTCGTCGCCCCAATATTCTGTCGTTTCAGGTATATCCATAAGGCTTGTTCGCCATGTTCCCAAACGATAAATAACTTCCTTTGTGGCCTTATATCCTGCTTCATCATTGTCAAATGCAAGGATGATAGAATTAAACTGTTCAAGGAAGTCCCAGTTCTCTTCGATCCAACCGTAGTTGTTGGCACCTAAAGGAACTGCAACCGTATTCATATAGCCTGCTTCAATAGCCGCAAGACAATCGGGTTCGCCCTCCGTAATCAAAAGCGCTTGGGTGGGCGTAACTCTGTTCATATTAAACAAGAGAGGTCTTGAGTCTGCATTCTTCTGACACCACGATTTGTTCTCTCCCTTTTTGACTTTGTGAGAGGGCTTGTATTTAACCAGAGTTAAAACATCGTTAGTGTCGTAATAGTTAAATACTGCATTGCCCTTTTCATCTTCTCTTACATCGCAATGGTCGAGAGTGGCTCTTGAAATGCAGCGCTTCTCAAAATATTCAGTTATTTTCTCTTTGTCATTCAACGGTTCCTCGTGCGGATAACGGTATTGTGCCTGCGTTTTTACACCCTTTTCGCCAAAGGCATATGTAATTCCAGCCTTTTCGAATATCTTTTCGCAAGCCTCCAAGAATGTCAGCCCGGTGGATGTATAAGCAGTCACAATATCCGCGGTAGCGTGGCACCCAAAGCACATATATCTGTGGCGCTTCGGGTCCCATACAAAACTCGGAGTATCTTCGTTATGAAAAGGGCAAAGAGCTTTATGATTTCTTGAATCATATTGTTGCAGATTCATCAACTCTGCTATTAAGTCAGGCGTTTCACTAGCCAATGCTATTTTCGCTTGCTCTAACTTTTCATTGTCAACTAACATCTGAATGCCCCATTTCTATTAGTGTAGTTTATCGGATTTGCATATTGGATTTCTCTACAATTTCGACACCGTCAATAGTAAGTCCGTTTTCGAGTGCTTCTTTGAGTTCTGTCCTACGAGGTTCACAAGTAATTTTCTGAAACTCTTCAGGCAGATTAAAGTAATTAAAGCCTTCGGCAAACTCTACTGTTCGTGACGGTCTATAAGAAATACTTACTCTTGCATCTTTAAACTTCTCGCCGTTTAATGCAAAACCAAGGTATCTCTTAAGGTTGTTGGCCTTGTTCTCTGCTGCTTTCTGCCTTGCGGCCAGTTTCATTTTTTCTTTCTTAATTGCTTCGGCATCGGACTCTAACTGCTTGATCCAGCAGGCGATGTTAGAAATCTTTTCGTCTCTCTTCTCTGCCAAGGCATCGAGTTCAGTCCTTAATAGATTAAACTGTTCTTCATCCGTAATCTCACCAGTTTCCATGTCTACGAGATTATCAAGAGCGTCTAATACGTTGCCGATACCTGCATCTAAATCAAAAATTGTTATCTTGCCCATTATTTATCCTCCCTTAAATAAGAAATTCCTCTGCCATTCTTGGCATTTATGTGTTCAACAATATCATCAAGGCTATGTGTGTTCATTATGTTCATAGCGATTAAAGTGTTTCTGTCACAACAATCATTCCAAAGAATATACAACTCGGAACCGACAATGTGCTTATTATGTAGTTTCTTAAAGTATTCCTCTGCTTTATCAAATCCTACGAGCGCTATGACTTCCATAATGAAATTCAAAGCTCCCGGATTTCCATCACAAGCAACATTCACCCAATGCGGTATCATATTTTTTCCTCCTTTATTTCGTTGTCATTCCGCCAAAATTTGTTTCGTAATCTTTGTCGGATGGCTTAACATAATCGCCTTCCTTCCAGTCGAAACCATCGGCATCAACTGTACTATTTGGTACATTATTAGGTGTTACAACAGTGCCATACTCTTGTAATTCTGCTTGTGCCGATGCAACAAGCATATCTTTTAATTTCGATTTCTGCGTTTCTGTTGCACCTGATAAATCCAGACATTTAATATCCTTTATATTTACTCCAGTGCTCCCGGACTTAAACCCATCTTTTTGCAATTCGCATAAGAAAGCCACATTGCAGGCCAAGTGCCATAAATGAGGCAGTCCACTTTCTTCGTCAACGCCATAAGGGTCTTCGATATACAGCAACATATGTCTGAACATTGCATCTCTGTATCTTTCAGGTTCAATTGTTTTCCAGTTCTCTGATGAACCATATTTATTTTTTCCATAGCGACGTATTGCGGCTATGTTTCTGATAATTTCTAACGGCACAAGAGTTAATGGCAACTTGCCCGCATCTGCTTTTGCTCCTTGATTATTCATTATTGCCTCCTAACTTTCCCCATTGCTCTGCAATAGCCTTGGCTATGCCCGGAAATGTTTTGCTTCTCTCTTTTGTTCTCTCTTCCTTAGGTAACGACATTGTGTTTACGTGCCAAGGAGAATCAGTTCCTTTTCCATTCTTGTAATGAATGATGTTTGGCTCTACAATGTTCGTAGGCTCTAAGTTTGGCAAGTTCTTAAGCCATAAGCACGTGGCTTTTCTCTCGGGATCACCAAACATATATGGATGAATAATCTGATTAGGCTTGCGAAATCGTGTACTCATAACGCCTATCGGATTTTCAATCGCTATTCTTTTGCAGTCGCAATTCGCAATGGTCATAAAGAACTTAATTGCTTCTTCTCTGTCTTTTTCTCTCTGTATCGCTGCTTCGCCATATTTCTCAACGTCAAACCATCTGTTTCCAGTGTTTGTTAAGAACGTGCAAGGTGGATGTGCTATAATTAAGTCCCACGGTCCAAGCAAAGTGTACATCTTGCCGTCGCAAGTTTGAAAAGTACATCGTCCATTCAATAATGGTATGCAGTCATGTTTAATATGCCATTCAGGATGTCCGCCAGAACAATCAATTATGTCACAAGAGAAAGCATTGTGGCCAAGCTCTCTAAAAGCAGAGGCAACTCTTTGGCTTTCTTCGCATACTACTAAGACATTCATTGATCGTCGTCCTCCTTAACCTTGTCAAAAAATTCGGTTACGCAGTCTTCGCATAACAGATTACCTTCGACATCATACAATGTATCTTCGCACTGGCATTCATCACATTTACCTTCAGTAATTGCAAAGGAATCCAACAAACAGTGTTTACATAACTGTTTTCTTCCGAACTGCCAGAGGTCATCTGTTTCTTCTTTGCACTTATCACAAATCAGGACCGTTCTGCTTCTGCCGTATAAAGTACAATGAGTATTACAGGGTGCACCGCAGTCGCCAAAACACATATCTTCTGTAGTTACCATAATTAACCTCCTTACATTGCCGTAAATCTTCTTGATGAAGCATCTCTGTAACGATTAGGAAACCCTTGACGATATTCATACTTACGTGAACCGTCACTATTATATAAATGTTCCTGTAACATATTCGCTGAAATTTCTGCTTCGGTTCTCTTGTGAATTAAATATTTGCCCTTAATAAGAGTCGAATCATCAATGGCATCATAAATGTCACATCGAGTCATATTGAGCATATTGCCAACCTGATCAATGGTTCCTTCGAATATTGGGATGCCATGTTCTGTAATCGAAAATATATTCATAAGTTTTCCCACTCTCTTTCTTCCCAGTCCTTAAGTTTTTCTTTAGTCTTTTTCTTCTCAAGGTCTGTGAGTTTTTTACTTGACGCTTGCTTTAAGCGTTGCGCCCGGTCTTTTATCCATTGCTTTACTATGTCGCTGTCGCAAGATTCAATTAAATCATCTCGCAACAAGTCTATTCCATAAGCAATTCCAGAATAATATCTTTTAACTGTCGGAGGCGCCTTATACGGATTCGGTTTCTTCCGTTTTGTCGGCTTTTTCTTGGTCATATTTGGCGACATCCCCGACGATTTCACCGCTTTTTGTTTCATGGGTTTTCTGTATGCAGCCATTACATAAGTCCTTTCTTGTGTCTTTATCAAATTCTGATTTCATCCAGTATCTTCCCACTTCGTAACCCTTAATGATTATAACTTCCTTATCATCGTTAAGGCCCGGATAACACTCTTTGACTTCTCTCTTTCCGAATGGTTTAAATTTATTAACCTTCATGTTTGCTCTTTGCATAGCGATTTCAAGGTTATCGCATTTCTGTTTCCATTCTTTTTCAAGAATTTCGATGGGGACAACCATATCTGTCATACGGTTTGTCTTAGGGTCACGTTCTTTCCTTTTAATTTCTCTGTCCGGGTCAGGTGGTGACTTAACACAGTTATTATATGCAGTGGTTGCCGCCGCCACTGACTGCTTAAAGGCTAATTCCCATCTCTTGTTATATTCTTCTTCCTGTTCAAGAAATTCTTGTGGGTAACCGATAAAGAAAAATCCTGACTGGGAGCCGATAGAAACTATCTTGTTGTTGCCTGCCTTAACTAACTCGGTTAATTTTGTTTTTAATTGCATACAACCTCCTTTTGGGGTTTTAAAGAGAAGTGGTCGGCTTCTTCTCGCTCTCCACTTCTCAGTACCACGATCAATGTGTAATTTAATTAGAACGGCATATCGTCAACCGCATCGCTGATGTTCATAAAATCTTCATCGGGGTCTGCTGCCTTGGATTTTGAGCCACCGTTTGATTCTTCGGAGGCCTTTTTGCTTTCCGCAAATTCCTGTTCTTCGATGATGACGTCTGTCGTATAAATTTTCTGTCCGTCCTTGTTGGTGTAACTACCTGTCTGAATACGACCGCTTACCAACATCTTAGTTCCCTTTTTGAGATATTTCTCTGCAAATTCTGCGCCTTTACTAAAGGCAACACAAGAAATAAAATCAACGCTGTCGTCTTCATCTCTCTTGTATTTACGGTCAACTGCTAAAGTATATTTAGCAACAAGCGCGGTGCCTTCCCCTCTGATGTCCGGGTCTTTAGTTAGGCGTCCCATTAAAATTACTCGGTTCATAATATTCCTCCTTTGAAATATAATTTAATAATGTACTGGACTGGCTGGATTTGAACCAGCGAATGACGGGATCAAAACCCGTTGCCTTACCGCTTGGCGACAGCCCAATGTTCGAGCAACTGTACTGCGACACTCGAATGGGTTAATGTGTTTGAGTGGAACACATCACTTGTGGTGTTTTTCATATAGATTACAAACATAACTGGGGGGGATATGTTTTTATTAGATTGGGGCATCTTGTACAGTATTTAAGTCGCCAAGAACGGTGTGAGTCGAACACACATTGTCAGTTTTAGAGACCGATGTTCTACCATTGAACTACGTCCTTAAGGAGCGTGTGGGTTAAGGTCACCCACGGGCCACACATCTCGGCTATTGGCCTGATATTTTGCAGCCGTCGCTGGGCGCGGTACCGATGCGCCAATATCACTGAGTCGCCGATTCATTTGTTCTTCACTCCGTTTGCATAGGTGAGGATTTGCACACTCACATAATTGAGATATTACCTACCAGTCGGGAAACCGCTCCGCCAAAGGTTACTTCACCTAATGATTTCTCAAAGCGGCACGGGGGACTCGAACCCCAGTCTCAATCTACCTGTACCTTTCATAGCGTCTACCTATTCCGCCACTATGCAACTTTTCAAGAAGGTTTAAATTTGAACGTGCATCGCTATGTCACAATGTACGCTTGCACGGATAGGGAATCGAACCCTACACGTAGTGTCTGCCGTTTGCTACATGACCGCTGGCTTATTCGGTCATTTGCGTCTCCATTTCGCCACCGTGCAACGAGTAAACAATACTTTTATGCATCAAAGGAGGTGATGCTAGTCGCATAAGAAGAAAGCCAAAACTCTTATGCGAGCGGAGATAAAAGGACTTGAACCTTTGACCCAGTGACTAACAGTCACTTGCTTTACCAACTGAGCTATACCTCCGAATTGTACGCAAGGCATTGAACCCTGACGTACAATAGTTTAACTTAGAGAAGTCCATCCGAGGACTATTTATATAAAGCATAAAGCCCTATATCGCGTGGCAGGGGAGTGCCCTTACCGTCATTATTGCAACATCTGTTTCACTGTTTATACCGTAGCCATGGTCTACAAATACAACAGTTTAACGGCTCCCCCATAATTATTATTCTATTTTTATTTCGGCGTATCTTTCTGAGTTGATTATTTTATTCATCATCTCAACAGGCGTCATACCTATACAACCCATTAACTGTTTAAATGTATTGATAGATGAACCTGAGCATAACTGCACGCCTTTTCTCTTAGCGTCCACGTGGAATACGTCGTGCCTTGAATTAACATTCCAGAACACAACATTAGGAATTTCATATCCGTTTCTGTGATATAAATTTCTCATTGTATCGTAGAACGACCAAGTTTCTGATGAAGTAGGAGTTCCCCATCCTGATGTTGCCATATCAATTTCCATATCAGATACGATGATTAATGACTTAACCATTTCCTCTGAAGGAATATTGTTTTTAATGGCGATGTCAAGAATAAGTTTGAATGCTGCTTCGAGATTTGTCGATCCGCCCCAGTTTACATTGTGTATAAACTGTATCTTTTGTTCTAAGGTGTCGCCCTTAAGAGTAACAACCTCGGGATTAGAAGAAAACGTCATAAATAAATTATGATATGCACCAACATTTCTCTCTGCAAAATACATTGCAAGTCCAATTGATGTTGCCATAGGTCTTCCAGACATTGAGCCAGATACATCTGCAATTATCATTGCATTGGTTCCGGGTTCTACATAATTAGGCAACTGTCTCCATTGCGCTTCAAGAACATCTGATTTGTCTTGATAATACAATGATTTTTCAACGATGTCGTATGGATAAAGTGTAGATGAATTTATCTTTACTTCGCCATTAACGGCTCTTGTAACAAAGGACATGAATCTTTCATTGTCGTGCCTGTCAAATGCGTGTCTGTATTTAGTCATTGCGTTACTCGGAACCGCTGAATACTCAATGTCAGACCATTCGTTTGCGGTCATCTTAACTTCTGTAACATCAATGTGTCTTCTCAACGCTCTTAACTGTTTCTTAAAGTCACTGGCATTAATATAGCCCAACTTTTTAGCAGTTAAACAACCAAGTCTTCTTGTTTCTTTTGAAGAACCATCGGGTGTCTTAATCCATTTAGCGAGTAAAGAGATAGGCTGTTTTTCCTGATAGTTAGCCAAGTCTCTAAACCACTGGTCGTACATTACAGACCACATGAAATCTTCGAGCTGCGTGCCTACGAGTTCATACATATCATCCCATCTACCGAACTTCGGTATAAGAATGACGTTCTTCATAAGAGCATAAGGGTATTTATTTGCGATATATTTAATAATATGTCTGAAGACTTTTCTTTCGCCGCATCCCTCTCTTATGTCTCTTGCGTAGAAGATAATCTTCATTGTGAATAACGGATCAACCTTGAACGCTTCTTCAACAAGCGTATCAATTTCCGTATAATCTCTGGTTCTTAAAGAACCGATAGTACCGAAAAGGTCCAACAAAGCATCCGACGTAGTGTTGTATGCCTGAGCGCCATTCTCAGTATAAGTTTTTCTTGCTTCTTCTTTTAAAGCATTTGCGAAATCCATTTTTTCCTCTTTTCCCTGACACATAAAACCAATTGCAAGGTGATAAATTGCTGTAAGTGCCAGAATTTTATTTTTGTTTGTGACTTGCCGGACTCATAATATAAAAACTTATCAATGGCTGTTTTTTGTATTAAATATATTGCTGTGTGAGCCCGATGTAACTGACGCAAAGTAAATAATAGATTAAAAGTCTATTCCATAAATGTGGTGTAAAATTGCTGTAAGCGCCAGATGTTTTATAAATGTTCAAATATGTTGCTCGACATATTCGTACAGTCTAATTTGTGTTTGCCTTCGGCGTTTCTAAATACTCTTATGCCTTGTTTCTTCACGTTGGCAAGCGATATATTATACTGTTCTTTATCTGTTTGATAGAGCTCATCTAAGTCGCCTGTCATTTGTTTTTCAAACTCGGTAATAAAGTATTCTATATTATTTCGTTGGCGTTTTTCTTTGGTCTGCATGACTTTGTCATACAATTTTTCAATATCAGTCACCGTCCATTTCAACCTCCTGTCTTTTCCATAGCTATACCACCTTTCATAAATATGATTTCCAGAAGTATTCAATCCATTGCTCTCTTGTTCCTATCTTTTCTTCAAAGACCATTTGAGCCTTTTGTTTCATCTGTAAATCAAAGTCTTTATCATTGTTATCTTTATCGTGCAACGCTTTATGACAATAATAACATATCCAAACCTTTAATCCAAGACGTTCTGCAATATCTCGTCTGCCGTCCCCTGAAATACAATGGTGTTCACTGAGTATTTCTTCTCTTGCACAACCGCAAATATAACATTTCTTTTCGGTTTGGATTATGCTTTGGGTTGGCTTCATAGCGTTGCATCAATTGTGATTTCTTTGTATTTACAAACGACCTCGTCGGTGGGAAGTATCTGTTTTGTCAAATTAACCAAATCAAAAACTTCTGCGTTTATGCTGTCCATTCCTGTTAAGAGTTTCATGTTCTCAGGATCGTTAATGTAAAAGAAATCTCCCGGACATAAATCTCTAAGTTCAACAACATTATCTCTTTCGTCGTTAACTGTAATAGTTGTCATTTGCCCCACTCCTTTTTTAATCTGTCTACTTCGCTGTCTGGAATTATCGGAATCTCAAGATCACGACATTCGCTTATAATTCCATCTATAAACACGCTCATTTCTTTAGTCGTAAATGTATGACTTCCAAAATAGCATTGTAACTGATGTCCTGTTTGGCCGTTCACGGTTATCTCGCCTAAGTCAATACAAACACGAAACATCTCTTGCACTCTCGGTATGGCTTGTGGCTTTACAATTAAGTGTGTAAAGGCTCGGCTATACCTTTGTATGCAAGTAAGATAAACGTCCCATTTGGTTTGGTCTGTAGCTTCTGCAATTAACTGCATAAGTTTCCACGCATATCCGTTTGCCGTAAGGCTTCGTTTATCGTAATGCTGCTTCGCTTGTATTATTAACTTTTTGTTTCCGCTTATCTTGTCAAGGTCTTGTATGTTTCCTTCATCGAGTTCGAAGGTAATATTAAATTTACCTGTCGATAAGTTTCGTGTTGCCCCGACGAGATGACCTATGAACTCCATTAGTTACCTCATTGTGCGCATTTCTGTCTTACTTTATCCCAGTTCTGTTTAATGTTTTTTAACTGGGCTTTATTTAATTCTTCGGCAGCAGTAACCTTATATGTTTCTACCAGTTTCTCTTCTGAGACGTTGTCTCTGTTAATCATTTTTCTTAAGGTTTCAAGGTCAGACTCTGAAATCTTTTCCTTTTCTTCTGCCATATCTTCGCTGGTCTTTTTAGGCTGCTCAGCCTTAGGTTCTTTTTCAGCCTTGGGTTCTTTTTCGACCTTAGGTTCTTTCTCGGTCTGAGTTGCCTTAGGTGCTACTTCGTGAACCTCAGCGTCCGGGTCAACCATTTCTTCTGTAGGAATACAGAATACTTGGAAACAAGCATACTTAAAAGCAATACTCATAGCCTTATTAGTTGCCTTGTCGCCAGAATCCATACCTTCGCCGATAACGATAGCATATACAGATGAACCATCCTCTGCATAAAAGGTATATTTAATTTTACATACTGAGTAAATAAGAGTAGTTCCGTTCTTGTTCGTTCTTTCTTCTCTGATCTGTTCGAGAATCTCGGGAACTACAAAGAGTTTGTGTTTGACTAATGCGGGACTGAGTGCATTCATCACGGCATCAATACCTCTGTACATAAAACCTTGGGATTGATTTTTCTTGTCTTTGCCGATAGCACCAATCTCTGCCATTACATCTGAGATAGTTTGATAGATATTTTTCATTTTATGCCCCTTTCTGTGTAAAAAATAAAAGGCCACGAATGTGTTATTTAAGGAGAACCACATTGATTGTATTTATAATGCAAATTTGGTTATGTTCCGTAGCCTTTAATTTTTACCTTACTTCATTACTTTATCACTTTTAGTTTGCGTTGTCAACAACTTTTTTAAAAACAAATTCCGATAGATTCGTCCTGATTTTTTGCTACGAACGTGAGAACTCCGCTAGATGAATCAAGGTTTAAAAAATAATCGTCGATGTAAAAATTTACTGATTCGTTATTCTTGCAATCTATCCTTAACCAGCCGTTATAAGTGATGCTTGTAGGACAAAATTCCGAATGGATTTTTAATTGCCCCGGTTTCAAAATCGAAACGAGGATCGGCTTTTTATCTTCGACTGCTTTGTTTAATTCCCTTAATAGTAAATCTAAATTATCCATAATTATTCTCCTTTTATATTATATTATATATTATATTATTTATTTTTTTCTCTCTATAAGGAGAGAAAAAAATAATATAAATAATTAAATTTTATTATATATATATTAATAATAATATATATATAATAATTATAATATTATATATTGGTGTCTACTTCAATATTCTCCTTTGCATACATAAGTGAATATATTTCCATTACTTTCAACGGCATATTTTATCTGTTTACAATCATCAGGTTCTTCTTTTTTGGCTATTTCGTATGATATTCTTTCAATTTGAACAAGTCTCGTTGAGTATAAGATTCCGATTAAGGTCATCAACTGTTCTTTTGTGCCTATGAAATAATATTTTTCAAAACCGTCAAAAGCAGAACGAATATAGATTTTATAAATTTCGGTGTTCACTGTTTAACCCCTTTCCATTTTTGCACCACAATGAGGACAGAAATTAAAGAAATTGTCGTCTGCACCTGTCATTGCTACGCCATTACATATAGAGCAGTTATGCCATACTCTACCATTAAAATCGACATCTTTCTTTGTCCAATGTCCTGTTTTTTCTTCAACTTCAGGCATATCTTTTAAGACATTTTCAAAGAGTTTAAATCTAATCCAACATCCACTATCCCATTTCTGTAAATCGGAATCCTTTTCAAACGCCTCTTCATACATTCTGTGATAGAGTTCTTCTGCATCAATTTTCTTTCCCATTGTAGACACCCCTATTCCATTTTTGCACCACAAAACCAACAATAATTTACCTTTACGGCTTTTGAGTGGGTGTCGGAATGATTGCACTCTGAACATTTAAAATCGTAATTATCATTTCCAACACACCCTAACTCTATCCAATGTCCTGTCTTTTGATTTTCAAGTGCTTCAACAATGCTTGCTCTACCGTTAAAATAATCTTTAATGTAACCTGATAACACTTGTGGACTAAACGTACCATAGCCAACATGGTGTTCGCCATTTTCTTCATACTGAATCGAGAAATATGGTTTTCCTTTATATTCGGGATAAGGTATCATATGATCGGGATAATATGTAACAATTATTTCTTCAAAATTTCTCATTTATTGTTCTCTCCTTCTAAAACTTTCTGAACTGTGAATCATAACCGAGAGCAGGTATAAAGACAACTTCTATTAAATCTTCTTTTTTGCTTTTATTTTCGTATGCTCCTATATTCCACCCGTGTTTCTGCGCAACACTCTCAATATCATTTAAAAATTTTGTGAGTGCTTCTAACTCTAAATGCTCTTCCCATTGTGTTTTAAATCCGTTGTCAAACGCTTTTGTTAAACCATCGAACAAATAATATGTTAAACAATCGCTAGCAGGCGTAAGCAATTCATAAGCGCCACAAGATATTCTTTTAACTTGATACTGTTCAACATACAGATTTGCTATTAATTCTTTCTTTGTTTTTGCGCTTGTGATAAAACTGTCCATTCTAAATGCATACCACATAATTAATCACCTCGCTTTAATCATCACAGTTGTAACATTCTTCTCTACAGGATGGATGACATCCATCACATTTGCTTCTGTGCTTTGTCAGATCAGATATTCTTTCGTCTATAAAGTTAATCAATTCAGAACTTTCAATCATTAGATTGTCAAACAAATTAATGTGAACCGATTTATGTTCGATGTGCGATTTTAGTTTTGTCAGTTCCTTAGCCGCATCTACCTTAAAAAATGCTTCATTGCACGCACATTCGTCCAACTTATGTCGTATGCTGCATACGTTTTCGCAAGCACAGTCTCTGCATGTTTTCATATTTCATTCTCCTTTTAATTGTTTAATCGTGCGGTTAATAATCTCGTGTACGGCGTCAGCGCTGAAATATACTTTGTCACCGCACCCTATGAAATCTCTGATGTTTTCAATGTCTTCGTTTATTTTTTCAAATTTTCTGACTAGGCTTACGGTTGGAAGGTTTGAGGCGATTTCCTTTGCCTTGCCAAGCCCCTTATAATTTTCATCATATTCAATTTGCGCTTCGTTTAAAGCGTCTAACAAATAGTTTCTGTCAACATAATAATCCATATTATTACTCCTTATAATTTCTAATAATTATCTCTTTCCCGGTCCGCTTGGTTGCATCTGAATTAATGTTGCGTCTTACGTCAACCTCATCAATGTAATATCCTTTGTATAATGCTTTTATATAATCGCAGTCGTTGTATGTCATCATCCATTTTACTCGGCTATCGGTAAGTGCGTCTGCCAGTTTTACCAAACGCAAATGATCTTTTTCCGTAAACCCTGACGCTTGGTAATTATCAAACGTATCATAATATGGACTATCAAAAAATACAAAGTCGTCTTTCCTTGCGGTCTGACAAGCATAGGTAAAATCTCCAGAGTGCATGATAGTTGTTTGAAGCGCTTTAGACGCCATTTTTATGTTGCCGACATCAAAAGAAATAACTGTTTTCTTTTTTGCTGACGGAACATTAAACTCACCTTTTTTGTTCACTCTATACAAACCGTTATACCCGGACTTGTTTAAGAAGATGAACAATGCTGCACTGTGAGATGATAATTCATTCTCTTTTATACAATTGTTAAACATCTCTCTCAGCTTAAAATAATATTCAAGTTGGTCTTCTTCGTCTGTCATTCCGTTGTAGGTATGTTCAAATGACGTTAATTGCAAACATACGTTAACCCAGTTCTTTTTTATTTGTTCATACACATTCATTAATTGTATGTTTGCGTCATTAATAACTGCGACAGTAGGGTTAATATCAAAGAACAAAGCGCCTCCGCCAAAAAACGGTTCATAGTACCAATTAAATTCCTTTGGCATTCTCTTTCTAAGTTCTGGCAGTAGCTGTCGTTTGCCTCCAGCCCACTTAATAATTGGTGTAGCCATACAGCCTCCTTTAATCTTCGTCCATAAAACATATCGCGGGTGCGCCGTTAAGTATTTCTCTGAGTCCAATATACGGATTAAACAAATAACTTCTCTGAATATCTACCAGCCTATCTTTAATATAAAAATCTAAATGAATTGAATTAACTCCGCATTGAACTGAATTGTCGTCTTTGTTTTCAAAATACACAGTAGTATAAGATTGCCCAGTAGATATATAATGCACATCATATAATTTATCTGGTTCAAGCGGTTGGTTTTGTCTTCCATTTTTAAGTTTTGCTTTTAATGGTATAAATAATTCAACTGTCATAAAATCTCCTTTCAAGTGCAATTCGTTTTTTGTTGTGTATCATTTTTGTGTGGTTTTTAAAAATGAGTTCAACTTTTTAAGTGTCAAAAGTGAAACTCATTTTAAATTCCAGTCTAATTTGTACTTGCTCTTATTCTTTGGGGCGAATGAATATATGTATTCTTGCCAAGCAGTTTGATTTGATTTAGTGAGTTTTAATCCCAGTGCATTAAATTCCTTTATGGCCCATTGCGTTGCTAAAAATTCCCTTGTTGCCTTCGTTTGTTTTGGTTTGTATGTTTCGCAATGACCTATCTCATGTAAAACAGAAAAAATAAAAAAGGCATTTGGATTTTTTAACAGGTTGAAATCCAATATAATAACTCCTTGTCGAGATAAGGCAAACGATTGAACATCAACCGTAGGTGCAAATAGATACTTGCTTTCGTATTGGTGAATAATGTCATCAAGAATTTGTTTATAATTCATAGATTTCCTTTCTTATTCGCTAAGTTTAAAGTCATGTTCTACCTGATACTGGTAGTCGTCGTCCAAACCAAAGCAAAAATATTTTCCGCATTCTGTGTCTTCGGACAAATCATCAAAGCTCAACTCCGTTCTGCCTCTGACTAACAAATCATTAAAGTAAAACGCTTCTTCTGCGCTGCACTTCCCGGATATTGGTTTATTCAAGAATGCATCAACCAAATTATTATATAAATCATGTTTAAGCATTTCTGATAGAACCATTTGATAAGAGTGATTTATATTGCCTTCCGTTTTTGACATTTGTATATATTCTTTTCTTGTTAAAGAACGGAAGCCTTCGCTGTATTCACAATAATTGATGCAATGTTTTTTATCGTCATATTTACTTCCGGGCGTCGTGATAAAATTCATCATAAAGTATTTGACATCATTAACCATATAGATTTCGTAAAAAATCATACAGTAAAACGACGTGGTTGTTTCGTCCAGATGATAATACTTGCCATCAATAATAGATGTATGAATCGTTTGTTTGGCTTTGAGATTTAATTCTTCGTCACGCTTTTTCCGTTGTGCGTATATATGCAATACGTCTTCTTTAAATAGGTCAAAGTTATAATTATATGCGTACTTCCACGGCACTATGATGTCGGAATCGGCGCCGAAAATGTAGCGTCCTAAATCCCAGTTAGGATTTTTCAAGTGGTTATTATGTGCTTTTTTCAGTTTGCGAATAGTAGGTTTCTTTATTTCTTTGTACACGTTATTATCCTCCTTCTTTTTAATGAGTCGCTCGCGAGCCTAGAAGAATCCTCCAATGCTCCGCTTAAGTTGATCGGTTTGTTCGCACCGAAAAACATTCTTTTATTATCAAAATAACCTATATGTTCATTGGCCTTATTAATGATAAAGTTCGTTATATCATTATATTGATTACCATAAATGGTTATGTTTCTTTGTCTGGAACTTTCGGTTTCTTCGCAAATGTTATAAGCCATATCCATATAGAACTCTCCGCAATAATATTTTATTATTGGGTTTGTTTCCGTCTTGCTCGGCCTAAAGTTAATTATTCTAACCACATATAGACCCGGACCGTTTACTTTTGCATATCTGTGACCCTTAATTTCGTTATTCCCTACGTGATGATACAGATTATGTTCTGGCCGGAAAAGATAATATTTCTGATTATTTTTTAATGCTTCTGCTTTTCGTTTATAGGCTTCGATGTCGTCGATATTTATTTCTGTCTCACCTGTTTTTACATTCTTTATAATGTGTTCTCCAAAACCATTATAAGTATCAACGACCCAGTGTCCGTTACTCTGCAACCTGTAGTTTCCATTGCCGTCGCGATATACTCCATATTCGTTCGCGTCATATTTTCCGCTACGCGTATTTAGTTTTTTAACGAAAGCATCCAAGCCCAGAATGCTTAATACCGTAAATATCATATCATCACCACCTTTCTTGTTTATACGTTAAGTAAATCAGACATAATTTTTGCGGCTCGTTTGCGTTCTTCTTCTTCTGTCTTAATGTATCTTTGAGTTGTTTGTATATTAGAATGGCCTACCACACGTCTTACAAATTCAACATCGTGAGTTTTGCTATAAAGGATGGAACAGAATCCAGAACGTAATTTGTGCGGTGATAATTTTTTGCCAATTCCTTTATAACAACTTTGCTTTACAATGTTGTATATTGAATCGTCGCCAAGCCTTGTCCCGTCTCTCTGTAAAAATAATGCGGACGGGGAATTTTGCTTTTTGATTTTTTCTCTGTCTTTCAGCCACTTAGCAAGGTACTCTGCTACTTGATCATTCAGGTTGTAAATGTGCGTCTTATTTCCTTTATCGACAACCGATAGTGTCATATCTTCTAAGTTAATGTCTTCGATATTAATTTCTGATAGTGCAGTTTTTCTAATACCAGTAGTCATAAACAACAAGAGAATCAAAACATCTCTGTTGCTCAATAATCCGCCCATATAATTGCTTCCTTCTTTTGCGGCAGAAAGAATTTTGTTGAAATCTCTTTGGGTCAGCAGAACTCTTTCGCTGTTTATTCTGTCCAAATCCCTATTCTTTGGCTTCTCGATGTCTTCCATGTAGTTATATTCTATATATTTTCTCTTTGCTAAGAACTTTGTGAAGCTGTTTAATGCACACCACATTCCCTGCTGGTAAGAATCGGACGTATAAACTTCCATTCCGTGTTCATCTTTTTTTGTCTGGCAAGATATTAAAAAACTTTCACAAGCATACAGAGTTATGTCCTCGGGATTAACGCTCATTGTGTCTTCGTTTATATATTCCAAGAAGCGTCTGATTTTTCTAACAAAGTCATAGCAAGAAGATGCCGTCTTTCTTGACGCTTTCATATTGAAGTACCATTCGTTTGCAAACCGAGGAAGGCTTTTAACCACCGCGTCTGCTGCCTTGAATGTTTTTATTTCATTCTCTACTCTGCCCTGCATAATTACCTCCTAATCTACTCTTAATCTACTCCTAATGTTATACGGACATTAAGTCTTGCATTACATTCGGCTAATGGGTACAGAGCTTTATCAATAGACGGAATTAAATCTTCGTCTATTTCCGTTCCGTCGACATTATTTAATTTGTTGTGAGCAGTAGTTAAGATTTCTTCTGCATCATATAATATCTTTGCTTCTTTCTCGGTTAACTCAATTCCGTGTATGACTTTTCTGTAATCAAAATTCATTTATATTTCTCCTCTCCGTTTTAATTCCGCTTTAAATAAGGGTGTGTAAACTTTTTCGTTTTTTGTTCCCTTGATGAAATTCAAACAGTTTTCTATATGAGATGTGGTCATGTCTGTTATGTAAATCGGCCCGGTTTGAGATAGCCATATCCCTTGTTCCGCTAGGTCTTCTCTCCATCTGTCCGTGTTCATTTCATCTCTGCTCGCCCATAACTCGTAAGCATAATCATTCAAATCATCTTGATATGCGCTCATATTAATCTCCTTTAAGCCAAGTAAAATGTCTTGGGCAATTCGTCTTTTTTAGTCGGCTTATCTTTTTTTTCTTTTTTATCTTCTCTTGCGTCAAAATATTCCCACGTATGATATAAGGCATAGGATATTGGTTTGTTAATTCTCTGATCTGTTAGCGCCTTACCATAGAGTTCACATAACATTCTAATTGCGCTTTCAATTGTCATAATCATTCTCCCATTTTTAAGTTTCCGTGACAACAACCGCTCATAGAGAAGTTTCTGGGGCAGTTATCACAAATATCCCAGCCCTCTTCCAGAGTATGTTCTGAAATGATGTGAGAGTATTTCTTTTTGATTTCTTTATTGGATTCCGGGATTAAATATCCTTCGTCATTAAACTTCGGAATCGCCTTTTCGCATTCATTACCGTCATAATAACAACTATAATATGCTTTCATAATGTTCCTCCTATACGAACCATCCAGTTCTTACAACCTTTCCGTTGACTACGATTCTAAAAGCCATACCCTGTTCCTTTGCTTCCCTTAAAGCCTCTGCAATGCTGGCACATTTTATAGGCTGCATTTCATATCCCCAGCGGGTATTAAATATTATTTCACACGGTATTGGTTTTGCCATATTTAATCTCCTGAAAAATGTTCATTAAAATCACGTCCGTCTTCATCATACCAAGTTACCCACTCTCCAATGCTTTCGTCGTATTCGGAAAGATGGGGATAATACTCAAAGTCTTTGGATATAATTCCGTTTTCCATTGCGTAATCAACGAAATCTGCAATGGCATTATTAACAACCAGCGCTTCGTCTGGTGAGTCAACTGTTATTTCAAAAGATTTCTTTCCTAAAATAAATAGTTCCAAGCAATACATAATTAATCTCCTTTATAGTTCGTAATCTTCAAACCGACCGCCGTTCTGGTCGACAACCGTGATGTCGTCGTTATCCAGAAGATTTTGATTTAAAAATTCAATGTGATTACGAACAATCTGTCTTAAATTGCTCATAGCGTCTCTACGGCTAATGCCTCTACCGTAGAAATCATCCGAATCAAACCATCTTTCGTCTGCGTATCTCATCTGCAATGTCGCAGTATAAATACCACTGCGCTCGGTTATTTTAATTCTTAATTTTTCCATGTCGTCCTCTATGGGATAATCGTAATCCCATTCCATATCCAGAAGAAACCACATATCGATCCAATTGTTTTCTTCGTGTACGGTTTTCTCTCCGTTGATAATTCGTGCCAATTCTTCGACAGCATCTTCTTTAGAGTCGGCGACCAGAGTTATTTTTTTAGCCCCGGTCATTCTGTATTTGATGTCATATTCTTTCATAACAGACCTCCTTATATTACGTCATCCATGTTCAATAAAATCTTAATGCTCAATAAGATTATAAACAACACCGCTACAAATATAATTGTCAAGAATGAAATAATTGAAAAGCCGATTATGATAAGCACAACTATTAATGCTATATAAGCAATCATATATATATCCATTATGTTTCCTCCAGCAAATCTCTGACCTGAGAAATTTCATCAAGCAGTGAACTATATTCTTTTTGCATTGTCGGAGCAATGTTGCCTTTGAAGTTGGTCAATTTCTTTAGGGTAAGTTCTAATTCGGTTTGTGCTTTGCATATTGCCGTGGCATATCGTCCGCACTCATCCTCATAATCTTTTTTGACATCATTAGCGTACTCAAGTTCGGCTTCCCACTCTGCAAATTCACTTGTAATGCAGTCCGTTATTTCGGTTCCGAGATGAAATGCAACGATGTCCATTACGTCAGACATATTAAGTATAGATTTTTGTTCTCCATTTTTAAGAGTTATTATCTGTCCCATATCTTTCCTCCCTGATCGATTCGTACCTGTCTTCAAACATCGTGTCTAAACGAGCCTTAATGATGCCATACGTTCTTTTATCAAGCCCGGTATCAAATCTGGCGTCTCCCAAAATGTTATTTACCTTCTGTCTAATGTGTTTTATTTCTTCAAGACGGCTTTTCTGTACATATTCGGAAACCAAATCTGCGGCCGGAACCATTACCGATTTATCCCTTGGTAAATTAGTTAGCATTATTTTATCACTCCTCGTCATCATTGTCTACATTGGATGCGGAACATTCTTCTCGGTGCATACACTCATCGCAAATGCAGTCATCAGAATATGCTCCCGTTCGCCAACAGATTTCCATTGCGTTCGTATCAATATATTCTTTCGGACTCTCTCCGATAACTCTTGACACCACTCTGAACATTGCTCTGGCATCTTCCTGATTTGTGACCTCTCCGGCTTCTTCATATTTCATCATTGTTTCTTGCATTTTGCCGTCAATAATGGCAAGCATTGGAAACTCGTGCTGCTCTGCCGTTTCCGTATAGGCGTCAAACTTTTTTCTTAATTCTTTAACATCATCTAAAGTGATTTCTTTCATAGGCTATTCCTCGTCTCCTTCATCTTCCTCATCCTGCAAAACTTCGTATGCTTCACCCTCGTTAAAATCTTCATCCTCATCGTAATCTTCATCTTCTTCAATGTCGACATCTTCTTCAGTTATGGTGTCTTCGTCGATTATACCGTACGTATATCCGTTGTCGTTGTTGAGTAAGACCGGGGTGTCTTCATCAAAGTTACTTAAAGTTTCAATTAATCTGCCCGCTGTCATTGTTCTGTCGATAAGCGGACTTACTCCATATTCATCACGTCTGGTTTCGATAAAAATAACTGTTTTGTACATAGCACTACCTCCTAATCAAATATATAGATTTCTTTTCTGAAGTCCACATGAGATGTCTTCGTTGTCGGGACGTCTTTAATTGCTCCCACGTCTTTAACCTCTCCAGTTTTCGCACGGATGCACATAACTAATTCGTAGTCATCCGAAAGATTCGCGGTTTCTTCTCTGAATTTACCAAGAGTCATACGTCGTCCTCCATTAATTCTATATCGCAGTAATCTTCATCATATACGACTTCTAAATCGTGGTTGATACCGCTCAAATCCATCTCGAAACTTTCTCCGAAATCGAACCCTTCGTCCTGAGCGTGTTTGATATATCCTAATAAGGTTTCAATGTCTTCTGTTAAGTTGATGATTACTTCAGATGTGGTTAAAGGCATAATTATTCCTCCTCGTCGTCTTCTTCCTCGTCTTCGATATATTCCCATCTGCAATTATCTCTAATCAAGTCAAGGAACTCTTCTTCGACTGCGTCTTCGATTTCTTCCGGGGTTGCGTCATCGTCGACGTAAATTGAATATTCGTCTTCTGCACCGATATAACCACCGTAATTAATCATAAATCTTATCTCTTTCATAGCGCTCCTCCTTATTCTCCTAATAAATATCCTCGTTCTTCATCATAGAAGAACATCTTTTCAAGGTTGCCTTCCTGTTTGCCGACATAGATATGAATCAAGCCGTCATCTTCTGCTTTGCATTTCCAAACACACCTACCAGTTTGTTTTGTTTTTAGGTTTAACCATTCAACTGCCATATTGTATGAGGCTTCGGACAAATACAATTCATACCCAGTCTTGCTGTCTTTGGTTGCAGTTTTAAATGCTTTCATATTAATCCTCCCAATATGTTTTATAAAAACCTTGTTCCGGATCGCTGTGGCTTACGTCTTTACATTCTTCGTAAGTGCCTTTGTAACTTGCAGATACTAGTTTTAACGGATAATCTAATGCATCCATCTGGTTGTCGTAGCAACCAATATCAATACCCATACATCTTGTTGCCTGCTCGCAAGTATTTCCGTCAATCCATATCTGTAACATTATTGGCCGTGTATCATTAAGCCTTGCTCTTAACGGCAGTCTTAATGACTGTTTCATGTTCCAGTAAGCAAGTATGCCATACAAATCGGCAATCACTTCGATATCGTCGTATTTGTTTCCTTTTCCGTCTACATAATATGCATCACCATCGTGGTTTACATATCCATAATCGTAATATCTGTCATAAATATAACCGCCACCGTATTCCTCGGGAACAAGTATCTTGTACGGATCGCCCATTGTTAAATTACTTCTTTTTGTTGTCTTGTCTGCTCTCATCCAACTAAAACTTCCCATAGTTATTCCTCCTTTAAAAACTGTGATAAATACGCGATTTCTTTTTCATATTCTTCTTTCGTGTGTAATATCCCGGCGAAAGGACCGTTCATATCTTTCTTAACTTGTTCTATTACTTTTCTCAATTCCGTTTGGTTAATTCTTTTAATATCTTCTTCGGTAAACGGACACTGGTCGTGAATCATTTTTAAACCTCCATAAGTCCTAATCTTTTACATTCTCGTTTCCAAGTTTTTTGAGATATTGCCCCAGTCGTCATTGTAAATGTTCTGCCGTTGTTGTCCTTGTAAATAGCGTGGCTACCATTGACTCTCGCTATAAAGAATCCGTGGTCGTTAAGGAATCTGTTGGCTTCTCTTGAGTTAATCGCTTTTCCCGTCACACCATCCGTCCTCTACTTCTACGGCATATCCTTCGAGTTCTGCTTTCGGACCAAACATAAGCCACGCCATATTGATGTCTGCCAGTCCCCAGCCTTCTCTTTCATAAAAGTTTCTTATTGCGTCTTCTACTTTATCTCCTACTTTAACCTTTCTACAGTCGTAGTTCGGCCTCAGCTCTCCGTTGAGAATCATAGAAATCGTTTCATATAAAGCAGTAATACCAACGCTACACTGTTCTTCTGTTAAATAAATTCTCATCATAATGCATTACCTATCCATTGTTTTCCGTCTAACCATACGGTCGGACAATTACCGTGTACTCTGCTCCAACACCATTGCGAAAGACACCGAGCAACTTCCTCGGTGTCTTTACAAGCAACGACGTAACTTGAATCGCCCTGAAAATCATAGAACTGAATTTCAAAGCCTTTATTCTCCCTTGTCCTCATCGTTACCATCTTTTTCCTCCCTTACCCACTCAAAGTGTCCCATACTGTAGAGATAAGGCTGATGGGTTATATCAAATTCGCTGTTCACCGCATAAGCGATATTGCCATTCCACGTTAATCCTTTTGCTACATTCATAGCCCAGTATTCGCCCATCTCGTAGGGAGGTTTATCTTTCTCCCATTTTGCAGTATTGTCTGCTCCTAAATAAGTTACAAATGTCGGACCTTTGTCGGTCATAACTAACACATACCACCATTTTGCTTTCGGTTTCTTACTTGCCATAGCGCACCTCCTAAATAATCATATTCTGTAATTCTTCTTTTGTTACTGGTTCGTAATCTTCGAGCAGTTCATCTAAATGCCATTTTCTCCAGCGATGTAAGTGTCCATCTCCAGTGAAGTTCTTGCAGAATGACTGAACTGTTCTCCATTTTCTGCAAGACCAGAGCATAAACTGTCTTACGCTGTTGTGATAATGTCCGTCGTTATGCACTTCGATATACTTGTTTTCATTTCTTTTGTTGCGGTAAAACTTAACAGTAGTCATAAGCGCCTCCTTAGATTTCTACTTCTGCATACAACTCTTTCATAAAACCATCCAACGTCTTGTCGCATTTATGAAATATCTTGGACAAATCGTTGGTTGTTAAAAAGCGGTTCATAGCAAACATTGAAGGTGGATATTCAATTCTAATCGCTTTCATCATATTGATCGACGGCTTAAAATCCAACCTGTTGTCATAACCACTTCCGACATATAACAAATATCTATCAAGTGGCATTTCTACGTATGCAGCGTGATAATTTGTTCCAACTTTCTTGAAGAAAGCATTGATTTTATTTACCATTATTTTACTGACCATAACATTCATACGCTTCTCCTTAATCTCGAACGCCCATATTGCGTTCGCATACTCTTAATATTAAATCTGTCATCTGATCTTCAAGTTCGTCAAGAGCCAGAGCCTCCAAAGGATGAATGTCCCCACTCTCAATTTCCATTCTTGTCTGATACTCAAGGAAGACTTCGTTTATTTTTTCATCAAGAAATTCTTTAAGTTCTTCTTTGGTCATATTTATCACTCCTCTCTGTTGGCATCCCAGTTGTGATAATTTTCTTTTGCTTGTGCATAGAATGGAATCCAGTCTGACTTTCCGGCTTCGTCCAAATAATCTTCGAAGTCTTTTGAATCCCCGTAGGAACAAGGAACAAAGCATTCGCAGACGTCATAATCTCCTTGCCAGTTAATTCCGTATTCGTGGTTGTGCATTTCATATTCGAAAGCGCTGACGGCGAAGTCCGGGATGTTCATAAGTTCATTGATTTCGTCTTCTTTGTTCATATAATCACGAATGATTTGAGCGTCTGACCTTAAGTAGAACCCGCCCATTCCGAAACTGTATATCTTGTCGGTATCTTTTTCAGTAAGTCCTCGCTTTTCCATTGCTTCTCTGAACTGGTCGTTACTAAAAGCAAAGAAGATAGGCAGAGCATTAAATTCTTCTTGCTTTATTCTTTTGTATTCCTCGTATGTCGGGAACTTTTCTAATAATTCCTTACTGTTCATCCTCATCACCTCCGTTAACTTTGAGATTTTCAATTTCTTCGATCCATTCAACAACTTCTGAAGGCAAATCGTCCTTGATGTTATTAAATTCGTCAATTACCTTGTCGATAAAATACTTATCGAGATGGTCGCTGTAGTCTTTGAAATCGGTCGACACGAAGTTTCCATATCCGTTGAAGTAAAAATATTCTCTATTAGGGTTGAACTCTGCATAGTGAACATCTCCATGCTCATCTGTCGACCAGTTATCGCCATCGTGTCCATAAAAGGCACGATAAAGAACAGTGAGAGGTTCGGTGTTGCAGAACAATTCGTTAATTGCATCCATATATTCGACACGGTCATCTCCCAGATATCCACAATAACTGTCCAGCGCTTCGATTGCAGTTACAAATTCATCTTCGTTTTCTCTAAAGTAATCATAAATGTTATCTTTAAGTTCTTCGATTCTACTCATTATCTTTATCCTCCATCATTTTTAACCTCGCCGGAAGTACCACTTCCAAATCACACTTGTTACAACATTTTGCGTTATCATCTAACATAACGGGCCACGGATCATTGCCCCATTCTTTTACTTTTCTGCCGCAGATACAACAAATAAATTCATTCATTTAATCACTTATCCTTTCTCTGTGCTTCTCAATCCACACAGGATAATCAACATTTTCTTCATAATCCCTTTTATTTGCCTTTGCTTCGGGATATGTGTCGCAGTTACACTCAACTCCGTACTGCGAATGAATGCTCCAGTAATCTCTTGTCTTACGTTTATACATTGTCTGTCCCCTTCCGTAATTCGGATTCTCTTTTCTTTTGTTATTGATGTAAGCAACCTGTCTTGCCACATCCTTTTTCTTTTTTCTCAGTAGATTAACCATAACAATATCTGCTTGTATGATGGTGTCTTGGTCTTTTTTAGGAAGAGCGTCAAATGCTTCGCCCTGTGGCAGCAGTGCCAGTGCTTTCTCTATTGCTTTAAAGTCTGCGTTAGTCATATTCATAAGTTATTCTCCTTTGTTGTTATTCGTTTTAGGACAAGCAGTTGTGCCGATGTTCTTTGGTTGAAATATTACGGTGTAATATGACTTGCCATTGCATCTCGTTTCTTTTACAACGCGATAAGGTTTATCTCTTTTTTGTGCGCTTCTCCATTTCATATAAATCTCCTTTATACTGCATATATGCACTCGTGTCCGTTTGCGTAGAATGTAATCGTTTCAAAGTATTCTGCCACTTCGTCAGCCGGGACGGTAAATGGTTCAAGTTCTTCGTCATACAGAACCGCTTCTGTTATATCGTAATCCAGAATCGTTTCCAGAAGCTCGTTGTTCTCGTCATCGTCAATGTCAAACTCTGCCGTCAATTCGCTTCTGTTATATTCGGCGTGGATTACATCAACTTTGTGTGGTCCGAACATTAAGTAGTCGATAGTTTTAAACGGTTTTAATTTATTTACTACCAGTTCCATTTTTAATCTCCTATGTAAAATTTCTCTACATATCCGTCTTCGTACACTTTGACGTCGTGATAAGCGTCAAACCTGTACTCGACCAAGTTGCCGTGTTCACTTGACCAACGAGAAAATTCCTCGTCGGTCATATCATACAGATCAGTTATTGCATTCATCACGTCCACTTTGAATTTCCTCCCTTGACCTCCTCTATTTTGCGTTGGCAACTTTCTCCTGATAATTAATTACCGCTTTGAGATAGCCTTCGCCCTGTCTTAAGTTTTTGACTTTCGGCATCATCTGAGCAAGTGTTTTCTTTGCGTCTTCCTTTGTAGGCTGGCTTCCTATGATGACGCTTCCAGTATAAGAATCAGTGACTGCCCATCCGTCCGATTCCTTGTGGAATAACACTCCTCTTGTGTCATAATCTCCCTCTTTTTTCTCCAGTTCCTTTGTTCCGTTTGCTAAAATCTTAACTGCATAAAATTCTTTTTTCATATTTACACCTCCTTAATACCAAATCGTGTCAAAATCGCCGTCCATCCCAACATATACCTTGTACTTGTCCGGCAATGCTTCAATGATCTCTGTGAATAAATCGTCGGGGTATTCTTCTTCTTCCCATTTCTCTTTAACCTTGTCAATGATGTCCTGAAGTTCATCGCCCCACGGGTCTTCCGTCGTAATTATTGCTCCAACGTCTAATGAATCACTATCTCTTAAAACAAAAATCATTCTTCATCCTCCTCATCATCCAAATCATAGCCACCGATTTCACAAACAAAATCCAGATACGGTCTTTTATATTCTTCTTTTAGACAAGAGATAATATAATTATCCGAATCTACTTGTGCTTCTTCGAAAGTATCAAACCATATATCTCCGCTATCTCCAACGTGTTTTCCATCAAGCGTGATGTCGTAAGCATATTTTACCATTGTTACACCTCCTTTATGCTATATCTCCCATTCTTAAATGAGTGTCCCTTGCAAAAGACTTAATGAATCTTTTGACTTCTGCGTTGCAGTCATCGTTCTTAAAACCTCTGCACTGAACGATTTCTCCGTTCTTCACTTCCATAGTGTAGTAAGATTTTTTCAGAGATTTCTTTCTTCTCACAAAGAGAATAATTGTTTCGCCGTTTGCCACTCTTGAAACATAAGAGCCAACGCAATGGCGCAGAGCCTGACCTTCTTTGCTTATTGCCTCCGTATCTTCGGGAACTATGATAGATAAGTTTCCTTTGTCGTATGAATACTGCTCAACATATTTCTGTCTTAAAGACTCATAGTTCTTTGCTTGCTTGCGTGCTTCTCTCTTTGCTTTGCGTTCGTTTCTTCTGTTAATTGCGTCAACACATAAATCGTGTGCTTGGTTCAAATCTCTGGGGAATAAAACGAATGTATTGTTTAAGTCATAACCTAACTGGTGGCACATATCCAGATAATCTCTGTAATATTTTGTGTCAAAGCCCGGGATAGTATTAGCATACTTCCCGAACTGATGAAGCGTTTTGGGAAAATACTTTTTGATTTCGTCCCATGTTGTTGTACCGAACGGATCGTAATATGAGTGGTCTTCAAAATATTTTTTAAAGATTTCCCAGTCACATTCAGGGAAGTTATACTGCGTCATTCTCTGACGTTTGCGCAACTCGTCATAAGTAGGATTCCCTTGCTTCAGCATTGCTTTATAATGTTCTTTGCTGACCATAAGCATTTCGGGCAATGTCTTTTCAGATGCCCTTTCGGGTAAATAACCAAACACCGAACAAGAAGCAAGTTCATAGAACCCTACCTTGTAGAGATATTCGTCTATTTTTGTTTTAGGATAACTCAAAAGGAAATTTCTAATGTTGCGCCAGTAATAATTCTCCGTTTTAAGTTTGAAAATGCCATCCATACAGCTCTTTTCCCAAGCGGTTCCGACGATGACATCTTTAATGTTCTTTGTGTATATATTTGTGTGTTGCCAATTAGTGTTGATGTGTAATACTGGCTCTCCTTTGGCGGTAGTGTATGTGGAATATTCATTTATTCTGCATTTCTTCCAGCCGTATGACCACGAATTATCCCACGCTTCTATTAAACCATTCTCGTCGAACGACTCTCTCAAACATTCGTGGATGTCGCAGTAAGCAAGCGTTCCATCTTTGTGGTATGTCTTGTTAACGTCGTAATAATGGATAATGACTTCGTCAAGTTTCTCCATAATGATACCAACGCCACTGTCAAAGAAAGAATTTTTTGTCTTTCCTTTTGCTTTGAGCGTTGTCATCTTCTTACAAGAAGGACACTGTATCTTTCTTCCGGGCCTTGTGCCTTTAAATTCAATGGTTACTTCTTTCTGACAATGCGTACAATATGCATACTGCTCATCTCTTGAATAGATAATGTAGTTCGGTACGACATCATTTTTCAGAAACTTTTTCATTGACGCGGTCAATTTCATAGAACCACCTCCTACATCAAATCAAATATGCTCATCTGCCTTGCCTCAGAAATCTTGTGCTGTTTCTTAATCTCTGCCTGTACGTTCTTGATTTCCTTTTCGACATCAAACTTCTCGGTCTTTTTTGTCGGCTTGGCAGCAGTTTTCTTTGCGGGCTTTTTATTTGCCTTTTCCTTTTCTGTCTTTTCTTCTGCTTCAACTTCTTCTTTGTCGTCAAGCCCAACATATTCGTCGATCCACCCGAACACTGTTGCGTCATCAATAAAAGCGCAACCATCTACGGCTCTTTCCCTTGCCTTTTCTCTCACAAATATCCACATTCTACGGAATGATTTGTGAGGCTGATTCAGTAGACCGTCATACTCTGCATCACACACGCTCTCAAGATGAGCAATAATGGTGTTTGCCTGAGCCTGAGCATTCTGTTTCGCTTCATCCGAAGCCTTGTCGACTTCTGCCTGAATCTCTGTTTTAAACTTCTCTAATCCGCTCATAGTGTTATCCTCCTTAGTATACTCAGATTTATTGAAAATCGTCATAATCTTCCTCCTGCATTACTGCCATTTGATTATCCAAAACCGTTGCACTTACAAAATCGCATCCGATTTTAACAATGACGTCGTCTGGTCGATAGTGACCGATCATTGTTGAGTTGTTGTTAATAGGGATTTCCTTTTCGGGATATTCATACTCAATCATTACTCTATATCTTGCCATACTACACCTCCTTAATCATCATTCATTTTTTACACTCGTTTAGGATAGTCGGGGAATACGGTATCAATGTCGACATATATCCAGTCGTCGCCATACTCGTCTTCGGACTGCACACAATCTCCGTATTCATCTTCTTCCCACTCAAGCATAGGCAAATCGACTTCTCCCCAACCATCTTCGTTGTTGTAGACAATTCCGCGGTAGCCCTGTTCTTCTTCCCAAGCCAAGTGGAAGTGGCACTTCTTTGAAAGCGCAAAAAGCCAACCATCAGGGTAGCACCAAGCGGTATCGAAATGGATGTGTAAATAATCTCCGACTTCTTCTACGTAACCGTCGCCCGCATTCCATTTTGTTCCCCAGTTTCTGTTAGCCCAATCATACCACGTATATGTTCCGTAGTTTTCTAGATTCTCTACATAGTTCTTACCGATGGTATAATATTCTTCCACGTATTCTTCGTGGGGAATCTTCTTTCTGTCGCTCCATGAACCTAAATTGCTGAATTGAGGTTCGGTTTCTTCAAGAAGTTCTCTTGCAGCCTTGACATCTTCAGGACGTATGTCGTGCTTTTCGATCAATGTATGATGAACTCCCTTTGTACACTTCTCTGACAAGTAAAGATAAATTGCATCTTTTCTTACGGGAGAAATGGTGTCGCACAAAGACTGTGCCATAGGACAAAGAACATTAAAGTCAGGGTTTCCTTCAACATCTAATACAAATGCTCTGTCTTCTTTTTTAATTGTTAAATCGTTGTAAACCCAGTTCGGCATATTATCACCTCCTACAGTGTATAAATATATAAGTTACCAATATCTGTTATGAACCAATTAAGTCCTAACTTTGTCAACGTGCTTTCATATATCGGAAACTTTCCTTTCTTGACTGAATACTGAAGTCTGTTTCCGTCTGCAAAGGGCATTTTGCCGTATGCCTTTTCAACCGTAAAGCCTTTAAATAATTCATCAAGGGCGTCAAATTTCTGCTGTACCTCGTCGGGATATTTGTTTAAAAGTTCCAGTGTTTTATCTTTCGGTGCGGGCTTCGCTTCTTCTTCATCCCAAGGATTTTCGATTACTTCTTCTGTTTCCTCTTCGGCTGACTCAAAGACGGTCTGCAATAATTTATAAAGGCTTTCCAACTCTGCCTTGTCCAAAGTCACGCCCTTTCCAGCATTGCCGTTCTCATACCAGTCTCTAATATCAAACTTCGGAGCGTTCCCGTTCCAAGCGGTATATGTCAGTTTCTTTTTACCGCCAAGACTTCCTAAATCTTTTTTGATTTCGCATTTAATTTCTGCCATATTTACACCTCCTCTGTGCTTATAATTTCATAATCACAGTCATTTAGACCATAAATTCGGATGCACTCATCAACACTTGACACGGTACATCTCTGGGTTCTCCATTCCCATCCGCTCAGTTCATCTCTGTACCTAAAAACAATCCTTAACATTAAAGCACCTCCTTAATATTCATCACTTACTTCATTAAGCCCGGCATTTAATCCCGCAAGTATCGTTGCGTATCTTTCACGCTCACTTCCTTCGCAAGCGAACACGCCTTCAGCATATAATTTTATTGCGTCAGCGCGTTCCATCACATCTGTTTTTCCGTAACAAGTAATCTTTACTAAATCCATATTATTCCAGACCTCCTAAAAGTTCTTCGATTTTTCTTTTGCCCAACTGTTCATCTTTAGGCTGCTTCTCATCAATTTCGACAAGCATATCTATCAGCCTATACGCGTCCTGTTCTCTGCCGCGGAAGTATTTTCTGCCTACGATTTTCCAGTTCTCAATAAAATAAACTCCGTTGTCGTAGTTGTCGCAGTCTAATCTGTTGACTGTGTCTATACCTATTGAGCAAGTACCTCCGAAGAAGTTTCCGATCACCTGACATAATCTTGCCCATCCATAGTTATCAGTTTCCGGCTCTCTGTACTGTTTTAAGGCGCAGTAGGTAAGAAACGCTTCAACGCTATCTCTACCGCCGTTCCAGTGCAAATACACACCAACTCCGTTGTTCTCAAAGTTTTCTTTTGTTGTAATTACCGCTCTGTTTCCCATAGTTTTATTCTCCTTCTTTTTCTTTCATCTGTTTGTACATTTCTTTATAATCGCAGTCCACGATATAAATCGTGTCTACCCAACATTCATCCTCTAATGAACCAAACTCAACCTCTGTAATAATGGGCAGTTTATTTGTCCATTGTTCGCGGATATAGGCACATAACTCGTCTGCCTTGTCGTATATGGCATCCTCTTCTTTGGAAAGATTTTCAGTTTCCACAATGAAGTCAGCCATATCATAATAATCGTCGAACAATATGTCATTATCCCAGCAAGTTAGACGGTATTCAAAATCCTCTTTGCATCTTTCGAGCATATTTATTTTCGGTAATTCGTCGGACGCAAAAGTAGTGTTTAAAGCCACCGCTATAACATCAACACAACCACAAATTCGCATCATAAAAACCTCCTTTTAATACTGTTGTATGTAATCGAATATATCCATCAAAGTCCCACGCTGTGAAGTGTCGTTGTCAATATCTACCAGCTCGTAATCATCAACTCCATATCTGCGGATTTCTATGTTCACGACATCTCCTTTGTAGGGATATACATTTACTTGTCCCTTGTATTCTATTGTCATAATGTTCCTCCTTGAAAGAAAAAGGGGAGCGCCAAAGGCTCCCCTGACCAAACTTGGTACGCATTGTTAAGAGGCGTGCTGGCCACTTATTCTTTAAAGATACCCTTTTTGTCGAGTTCCTTAAGTTTGTCATACAGACCTTTAAGTTCTTCGTCTGTAAAAGTAGCGCCCTTACCACACTTCTCGCCTTTCCAAGCGCGAATGTCGTATTTGGGTTCTCTACCGTTCCACGCCACCTTCTGAAGTTTAAGTTCATACTCGCCCTTTGTTGCAATTACGCCATAATCTTTTATGACTTCGCATTTGATCTCATCTGCCATTTTACTCTCCTTTTTGAATTTCTAATCTTCGCATTACGCTTCTTGACATTACAAAGTCCCTTGTTGCCGTGTGAGAAGCCTTGACGGGATAATGTTCTTTCTGCCAGTCTGCATAATTTTCGCCCTTTTTCTTTTGCTCAACTAAAATCTGGTCAAGTTTCTCATTATGAGCCATCACTTACCCCCTTTCTAACAGTTTGTCTATGTCCTCAATATCTATATCAAGCAAATCCGCTAACTGTTCTTTGGTTTCTTCTTCAGAAGAACTGGGCATAATAATGTCTTCGTCGTACACTATGTGCGATAGAAGTTTCCCGGCGCTTTCTTCGAGCGTGTTGTGATTTAAGTGTTCTCCGTTTGTGTAGTATGTGGTTTCAAACACGCTTAAAGCAGAACAAAACTGTATGACTTCCGTACCGTGTTCGGTTGCTCGTGTGATTTCTCTCGCGAGTTTTACCAGCCCTTGCACAAATTCTTTTGTCATCAGTCCGTTGCCTTCCATTTCGGCAATTTCTTCGTCAGTAATCTGTTCTACGGCGCTATACCCAGTATCAATAAGATAACTGACCGCCATAGCAAACATATCCAGCCTTGTTTTTACATAGATTTCTTTTAATTTTGTGTACATAAGGCACCTCCTTTAGTTACATATATCCGTTCTCTAATTTAAACTGATCTTCATCATTGGCTCTATTTTCTTCATAAGCCGCCATAATGTCTTGCATAAATACTTCTTTCATAAGAATTACGCCTCCTTTAATTCATACTCTTTTAACTTTTCCATATCGAACGAATAAACGGGGTATCTGCAAAAACCAGACGCGGTTACCGAGAAGAACTCGCCCAGTCCGTATCTCTCGATTAAGCGTTCAGCCCACGGGCAGTTATTGGTGTCGACAACTGCGAGGTTATCGTCGGGCAAGAACAGTCCCGTGTTGGTCGTAAGAAAGGCGTACGGCTCATATCCATACTCCGTCTTTTCCAGTAGTGAAATGGCAAGGTTTCCATTGTTCGCATACTTGTCAATGCTAACAACTAACTTGTGTTTTGTGCCATAATTCTGAAGCGATAATGTTTTCATATAAACCTCCTTGAATAAAAGGGGCGGTTACCCGCCCCGATTTAATTATTCTACAACTTCAATGGTCTTTCCGTTATAGAAGTACACATTGTCGGACAGTTTGTCTTTAGGTGCGACCTGTGTGGCGTTCACTTCCCTAACCATTGCCTTTAATTCTTCTGTCTTTCCTGCGGTGTCGGGCTTTGTGGCGTCCAAGATTATTACTTCGTGAATAGATGACGGCAAAATATATAACTGGTTCGTCTTCATTTTTGTGGTGACTTCTTTCATTGCCTTGCTTGAGAAGATAGCCGCTGCTCCGTAAGTTTTAGCATCATTGGACAATACCCACATGGGAAAATCTTCCATTTCTTCTTCTTCGGGTGCGCCAAGAAGGAAACCTAATTCCTGAGCCATATTTAAGAATCTGATGTGTCCATCCAAATTCTGAAATGCTACCTTTTTGAGTTCCGTTACTGTAACTCCGTATATCTTTAATGCGGCTTTCTGAATCTTAATGCACTGGCAAGCGTTTCCGTCATTCACTAACTCAATCTGGTAGAGAATAACAAGGTCGGTTCGAGTCTTGGAATATGCCAAATTCTTAATGTATTCTTCGTTTCCGACAGTTGAAATTAACACGGGTCTAATCTTGTCTTTGACAAACTCCCAGTTGGTAAGCTGGTTAATGTCTACATCTGTGGTAGGTTCGGGATTTTCATCGATCGATTTGAAAATCTCATCTGCGATTTCTTCTACTGTTGCATAGCCGGAGGCGTAAGCGTCATAATAACTCTCAACATAAATTGTCGGCGCGCAGTTACTTCCTTCTTTGCGCAGCACAAACCCAGTCGTTTCTCCGACATTTGCTCTGCTTATCATCCTTTTTGTAATTGTTCCGTCAAATCTCTCTGACATAATGTTAAATAAATCATCAATAAATTTCTGCATAGTTTTGTTCTCCTTATAAAATAAATTGTTTACGTTTCTTATCGCACTTCCACTTATTGAGCGACTCCCTTATTCAGTTGTTAAATCATTTCGTAAAGGCGCTTCCACACGTCCTGTATTAAAGCCACGCAAGAATCTGCCGTTACGTTAATGCGAACGGCGTCAGCCGAACCGCTGCTATACTTAAAAAAGCACGTCACGGTTTCATCTCCGTTGTCGCGCTCTTCATAAGTCATATCTGTTAAGATGTTATGAAATGCTCTCGTTGTTTTGAGAGTGTCAAACAGTCTGGCGACCGTTTCTGCCTTGTCTTCGTGGAAAATATTTCTTTCCATTTTTGCAATGTCTTCGGGTGTCAATTCCCTAATGATTAAATTATCCATAATGCACCTCCTTATTATGCTTTAGCCCACTCCTGTATATCATCTGCCATCTGTTCGGGCGACATCCCTTCAATGTCTACCACATCCGAACAAAAACAAGTACCGCACCATCCCTTGTCGCTCCAAAACATCCCCTCGAACCAGTTGTTTTCAATAACAACTATGTCTTCATTTCCAGCCGCTCCGTTTTTAAGCATTTCGACTAATTCGTCGGGGTATTCGGTCGGGTCTTCATACCAGTCGCCCTTAAACTGTATGTCGATTTCGCCCTGTACTTCGTAAGACAGATAGGTTTCCGTGGTGTCATCTTCATACGTTGCTATCATTAAACCAGACGGCAACAACAAAGATGTGTTAATGTCGGTCAAGTCTTCGTAGACTTTAATTACTGCATTACCAACTTTTCTTGTGTAGATGGGTTCCATACTTATACCTCCTTAAATACAAGCATCCATTGTGATCGTTCTTAAAGGTTTTGCTTCATAGTCGATATGATAATCGTTAAAGCAACTGAACGCATATACTGTGCCAGTCACTCTTTCTGCGACTTCGTCAACACTTTCCGTGCCGTGAGTCCAATTTTCCTCGTCGTACTCTCTGTCACGCTCTACCTTGTCAAACAGAATCTGTTTAATGTCGTCAACATCCCCGACCGCAAACTCAAAGCCAACGCCGTCAGCGTCTGAACCACCGCAACCAATAATCCAAATCTCTCTCATAATTATTTCCTTATGACCTCCTTATGCTGTTCTGTATGAATATGTTACGTGCGTTGTACTTCCGTCAACCATTTCGAGTTGCGTTTCTTCGGGATTAAGTCCTTCACGGTCGCAAATAAGAGCCTTAATGTCTTCATCTCTCCACGCTTCTGTGTCGGTTACAAAGAAGCCCCAACAAGATTCTCCTTCGTTACCGTCTTCGTCGACTTCGATAATTCCATATTCGTGACCGCAACCAAGCACCATATCAACAAGAACCTTTGCGGCTTTTTCGTCGTAGTTTTCCGTACAGTAAACCATCTCACAAAAGTCGCCCTGACAATATCCATTACCTCCAGCAACATCCCATTTTTTGCCCGTCTTAATTGTCATATATCTTGCGATAACTTCCGAATCGTCATAGTCAAGTTCGGCAATTACCTTTAACTCGTGAGCGCTTTTCGGATTATATGGCAACTTATAATCGTGCATAACTTCCTTTACGTTCTTGTAGCCGTAGCCAATGTTCTCGTTGACATCATAAAAGACATCTACCATTTCATTGTGGATGGTCTTAAATTCATCTTCGTTTACACAAGCCCACCACCTATGATGATCCCACGTTCTCGGGAAAATAGTGTTGTTATAATCCCCGCTGTTTTCATTGAAACAGTCCCCATCAAAATAAAATCTCCAGTCAGCGTGTTCGTCTGGCACTTGTCTAATAATATGTTTAATCATTGTCATTTTCTCCCTTCGTATATGTTTTTGTTTGGGGTGCGTTCTGTTCTGCGACACATAATAAGGCAATAATGTCGTTGTACTGGTCAATAAACAAATCCGTATCGCCAATAAACCACTCTGCCTTGTCAAAGACGTCTAAATGTCTGTTCAAATTCTGTTTGATATGCCGTGTCGCCCATTCAGAAGTCGCGCTAAACTTGGTTTCTGTTATGGTGTCGCCTTCGATTCTCTTAAGCTTGTAATCTGCTGTATCAAACGCAGAATATTCTTCTTCAAGAACAAGTATAGCCCCATCTTTGATACGAAAATGCATCTTTAGGTTGTATGTTGCCCAGTCATAATCATCCATCGTCAATATGACACACACCGTATCTCCTACTTCATTGTCAAGCATATTTTTGTCAATGCTATAAAACTCCATATCATCTACCCTCCTCACAAACATATAATCTGACGTATTCTCCCCACTCATCAAATTCGATATACAACGGATGAAAGTAATCGTTTGCGTCATAGCCGCAGAGAAAATGCTTCAGTTTATCTTCGATATATCCTTCGGCGTGTCCTATTGAGTCCGCAATACTGCCAAAGCGGATAAACTGTTCAAGCGCATAGGTGGTTCCGTTGAACCTAAAGAAATCAAGGAACAAACCATCCTTTGCGTTAAAGGCGGCTTGATACGGATGAAAACCATACGCGTCTGTTACATAATCCCATAATGCGTTTCTCTTGTTGGGGTTGTAGTTGGTCTGCAACTTAATCCAACGCGATACTCGGATGAATTTTCTGTTGGGACAATCTCTCTCGTTACCCATCCAAATCTCGAAAGCCTGTAATTCTTTTCTCATAGGACGCATACCTCCTTAATAAGCATTTTTAAGTTCTTCTTCCGTTATGTCGTAAAACTCGCAGAACGCTTTCTGATGGCGTCTTGTGGTCTGCGAATAGTTATATGCGCTGTACTTCCAAATCTCCCTTGTAACGACGTTTATCGCCATTACACGGCTATTGTATGAGTACAAGGTGCAAGTGTTTCCGTCTTGTTCGACGTAACATTTGCCATAAAACGACTGTCGTTTACCTGCTTCTAACTCAAATCTCTTAACCATACTACACTACCTCCTTGAAAACTTTTTTTGTTACGTCTGTCTTCCGTCCTTCTTCGTCATAAAGCGTGACAGTTCCATTGTGTGTTCCGACGAAGTCTTTCATTTCTTCAACCACTTCGTCGGGAATGAAGTTGATAACCCAACCAGAGCCATAGCGATACAACTCTCCGTTGTATTTCTTTTTCTCGGTGTGACCAAAGAACTTCACTTCGTAAAGGTCTAAACTCTCAAGATAATCGCATTCATCCTTGTAAGTAGAACGCTCCGGGTTTGCCTTGCGATATTCCGCAAGTGCCTCCATTTGTTCACGCGTTCCAGCGTTCATACTGTTGAGATGATACTTTTTCCACCAGTCATATACCTTGCGGAAGTCTTTATTGTCGATCCTAAATTCCGCAATGGTATCAAGGCATTGTCCAGCGTGGTATATCTTCGTGCCTAAATGGTTTAAGATGTCCCCCACCGCAGTAAATTCCCAATACTCCGTGCCTTCAGCATTGGCTCTTAAAGTCAGTTCCATTAATACTTCCACGGGACAAGATTTTTTTCCGTTCTTTAAGTAGTTAATTTTGCCTAAATCTAATGTTGTTTCAAAAACCGCAATAATTCTACTCATCTTCGTCATCCTCCTCGTCGTCGTCATCCCAATAATCGTCATCTTCGTCATGTACTATCTCAATTTCGCGATTATGCAACCACCAAAAATACTTTTCGTCGTTTTCGCTGATGTCGTTTATTGATTCCTGTACTTCCATTTCCACAACCTCTAACTCTCCGCAGAATAAGTATGAATAAGGTTTGTCGTAAGCGTGTGGCTTTTCGTACTTTTTCTTAAATGCTTCCGCGTCTTCCAGCTGCAAAAAAATCGCTATTGTGTCTGAACATCCGACTGCATCTCCGAAGCCGCCATCTGTATCATATAAATGTTTTACCTGATATACTGTCATTATTTTTCCTCCTCTTTATCTGTCCACGGATCGTATTCGTCTTCTTCTTCTTCGTCTGTATCGGGGATGTCAAAGAATTTTCCGTCTTTTCGACGACGCCAAATGCGTATATTGCGCTCCGACATACCAACATTTACTTCCCACGCATGAATATAGAAGCAACGTGTTTCCTTATGTTCTATATAATCTACGTCATCCCACGTTGATTTCTGAAAGCGTTCCATTGTTCGCAGGCATTTCTCCACCGCAAGTTGCAAGTCATCATAAATGCCAAGTGAATTGTCAAATTTATCTTCGTATTCTCCACCATAATAACGCGCTTCGTAGACTATCATAATCTGTCCTCCGTTATTGCATATCCACCTCTAGAAATTCCACATATCATGCCCGCGATAGCCAACGACGCCTTTGCTATCGCTATGCGTTTTGCCTTTGTACTTGATTTGACTTCAGGCACTAATCTGTAAAATTGTTTGTAGTATTCGTATTCTTCGTCTGTGTAGCATTTAAACACAATGCCATACGGACATCCCGATCCGTCGCTGTTACCCATATATCTGTAATACTGTCTTTTGCCTTTGCTATTCATGGCATCCACCTCCGTTTTTATTCTCCTTAACTTTAAATTGTTTGTCCCACTCTGCGTCTGCTTCTTCGTCATAATAATATTTGACTAATAAACTTAATGGTAGTGCGGAGTCTTTGTATCTGTTCCACATAAGATGTTCCCACCAAGCAGGTTCGTGAGTATCATTACACCAACTCGGCATTTCGTTCATTTCTTTAAAAGGTTTTGCGTTATCTATTATTGCGTTCTGCTGATAGCCTTGCACTTTAATTAGTATATCTTCAACAGAAATTCTTTTTGCCAGTCTGCATAAGAATTTCATTGTTTCCCTGTGTGTCTGTTCGAAGTGTCTGTCCCTTAATGAACCCTCAAGAAGCAAATAAAATCTCGGTTGTGTTCTTAACCAACCTCTTTCATAAGATTTATTTCCGTACCAATCAGTTAGATTGTTAGTGCAATCATCATACTCATCACAACTTGATGAACAAGAGTGACCATCTGCCTTTACTATGTGGACAGTTACGTCTCCCTCTGAACCAGTAATGCGTGGCATATGGTCTAAAATACTTTTAAGAATATACTCGATTTCGGGCTGTGTTCTACCAACGCAATCTACTTTAATGTACCCCCTAACATAAGTCCAATAACTCATTTTTTATCCTCCTTAATTCCCTAATATCAGCACCGTTGCGAAATTAAACGCTGCGATAATAAAACTCAAAAAGCCAAGCAAAAGCATAACTTCATATCCGTTCGTAATTCCGCTATCAAAAAATACCGCCGATAAAATAACCAACGGCATAATACTTAAGAAACAAAAACCTTTAAATTTCTCTTTCATTTTTACCACTCCTCCGCAAATCTTCCGTACGCAAACGGTCTGTCAAACACTCCTACTTCTTCAAAAATGACACGCGTAATCGGGTGCGGGAGCGTTATCTTTGTTGCGCCATACTGCATACGGATATACCGATATTGTTTTATATGTTCAACTACCTTTGAAGCCTTGTCATAGTCGCTGTAATATGAGTATTCGTATGTCCGATAGTTCCCCTCGTCTGTATATTCAACGGCAACTCTATATAAGGGTTGCGTTACTCTAACACTACTCATCTTCTACCTCCTCCAAATATCCGTACTTGTCAAGCACTTCGGCTATGGCGTCGCTTTCCGGGACGTCTTCATAAGTCAAGTCGCGAATTTCTACGGCTAAATCTAATGCTTCTTCCATTGTGGGTATTTTAGGAAATTCGTTCCACAAAAAATCTGCGATTTCCGAAGCGCGTACATAGTTCTTTATAAGTTCAAGCGTGTTGATCGATAGTCTTTTTCCGTCAACCTTAACTCCGAACGGATTAGACCAATCGTATGCCACTTCGACGTCATCATACTTGGGCTGATGTTCTTGGTTGTACTCGTACGCGGTTTCCTTGAACAGTCTTTTCGCTTCGTCGTCGTCAAATACATCCGAAAAGGTACAAAGCACACGACGTCCTTCGTAAATGGTCAACACGTTCGTGTCTGCATTTCTGTGATAATTCAGCATATCATACCTCCTTATATGTCCGCTGCATCTGCGTAATAGCAGTCCGTAGCATATTCCACCGCGTCATTATCGTCTGGCAATACAACCAGACCTTTAATATGCACCTGATATTTTGGCGTCCAAAAATAAAAGTCTGCATCTGTTTTATTTCCGTCAGGGAATATGACTGTTACTCTTTCGCAACCCTTTTTGCGTTTGGTTAGCTTTTCTTCGTCTTTTTTGCGAATCCCAAAAAGGTCACAACCGTTCATGTCTTCAAGTTTTCCGTGAAGATAATGAAAGCCGAAACATAAATTCGGCATTTTGTTGTGAATCATTCCGCGTCCGTTACTTTTTTCTTGATACGCATAAATATTCATACGTGCCTCCTATGTTTATTCTTACTTAAAATGCCTTGTCGGCTCGAACGCCCCATACATCACGCCCTGAATAGCGGACATCTGCATAGCGTATTCCGGATCGCCAGTTGACATATAGTTTCTCTTAATCGTATTCAGTTGTTTTCTAAAGCCTTTAATCGTTTTCTTTTTTTCGTTACGCATTCCCGTTTCCTCCTTAATCTTCCTTTTTGTATGAACAATACGGACTGCCGTCTGGGTTATAAAGAAAGTGCTTTTCGTCTTTTACTTCAAAATACTTCCAAAACTTTCCGTTTTCGTTAAGCCAGCCCACAACACATCTTCCCGACGATACTTTATCCGTATCGTATTCCATTATGAAGATTCCCTTTGTATCATCCTCGTCGCTTTCCATTACTGAATTTGCGCCGTCTATTGCCTTGTCAAGAGATGTAAACACACCGCGAACATAGTCGTTAATGTCAACGCCTTCCGTTTCTTCGTCTTGTGTCCAATGTTCTTCGATAGTCAAGTTAAGCGTGTAAATTTTTTTGGATTTCATAATGTGTCCTCCCATTTTTTCGATCATGCCCGTATGCGTGTCCGTTAGCGCAGACATCTTATTCAATTATTGCGTGTTCAAGTCAGCGGACAGAACACCTCTGGCAGATATATTGTTCCGCCATTTCCGTTGAGAATAGGTATCTCTCTCATAAAAACACCTCCCCGTGTTATATTGTTCTGAAGCGATTAAGAATCGCCATATATGCGTCGTTTAAAGTGTCGAACGGCTTTCCAAAACAACCGCCTTCGTCGTCGGTGTGCCATTGGACTTCAAACTTTCCGTCGTTCTCGTACACGGAATAACACACGCGATATTCAAAAGAACCGAATACAAATCTCGCAACGGGTTTTTGTAGTGGCATATCATCACTTCCTTTCGGTCTACATTATATCGTAGGGTAAATCTACGATTTTATTGCTCATAGCGTCTGTAAGGTTCTCATAAGAGAACGCGTTTTCTTCGATTAGTTTCGCTTTAATGCGCTTGTAATATGTCAGTCGTTCCGTTTTGGGAAGTTCCCAGATGAAAATTGCTTTCGGCATATCGCACCTCCTTTACGCCATTAGTTCTTCCATAGCGTCTAATAAACCTTTGATGATTTCCGTTGGTTCTTCCATCAACATCCGCAAATTTTCCGCGTCTGCTTCTTCTATCGTATAACCGCTATCTGCGAAGTCATAAGGATCGAATTGCTCCATCGCAAGCGTTATTCTGTGTGCAAGTTGACTTAAATCGTTCTGCACAAAAATTCTTTCCGTTCGTGTGTTGATGTTCGCAAACTTGTCGTCGCTTGTGTCATCATAGTCTGCTGCTGTTTGCGTTGCGTATATTCCAAGTATTTCGTTTGTATCTTTGTTGGTTAAAACGTATGCGTACATACCGTCACCACCTTTCTTAATCTTCACAAAACGCCGACATCACATCTTTCTCAAAAGACGCTATCACGGCGTTGATATAAGAGTTATCTGCGCGTTTATATACTTCCTTTGCTTTCGCTCTGCTTGTGCCGTAGCAGTAACAATAAGCCGTCACAAAGTCTGTTTCCGTTCTCTTTCTGTTAGGTGTTCCCATTTAATCACTTCCTTTCCTACATCATACCCTCGTAATCGTTCTCGTAATACATCGCAGAACGCATATAGATTTCAACCTTTTTGCTCGATGTGTTGGTTGTAGTGTGGGCAACATAAGACGGACAAGTATTATCAACATCATACTCATCTATATTCCAACCAGAATATGCCTTTGTCATTTTACGAAATTCCTCAAGCACATCTTTCCGTTTTTTGTCGATATACTTAATAACATCAGTATGCGTTTTATAAACCAAAGTTTCCAAAGATGCCACCTTTATCGTGGTGGTCTTTTCGATTTCGTATGTAATAATCATATTATCTCCTTTCCCTACAAATATTCCGGATCGTACACGTTTTCTTCATACCACTCGCGATATTCTTCTTCGCTTGAAAAAGCCCTGTATGATTTCCCTGTCCAACCCATGTATGCATATCCCGTATAATATCCTTTCATATTTTGTCCCCCATAAACCGTTCATCAAACCCGCGTTTCCATTTTCCGACGTGCTTTACGTCTGCGGTCTTTGATAGTTTTCCGTTGTTCAGCTCAAAGTACATCACTTTGTCGTCCGTTTGAATTGCGTTGCTTATTATGTACGTTGAATCGTTTCCGTGTTCGTTAAGCATACGCTCAAGGGCTTCTTTTGCCTTGTCTACTGTATCAAATTCCAAGATACGTGTGTATTCTATGGTTGCCACGGCATCACCGCCTTTCCGTTGTATCTAACATCTATGCGCTTGCACGCTCATATTGTTTGCGTTCGTACCAATGTCTGCTATCGAACGCTTTACGTTTCCGTCTATATTCCGTTTCCGACCAATTTTCGTATTGGGCAGCAAACTCAAACTCTGCAACAAGGCGTTCGTACGGTGTCATTTCCGTTATTGCCTTTTCCCTTACGGGTGTCTGGCTCTTTCCGTACGCCATTTGCTCAAGTTCCCATTGTTTCCGTTCTTCATCCGTCAAGTGACGAACGCGTTTCGGTTGCGGTTGATTAGCGAAAGCGTCTGCGTCTTTTTTGTTGAAGAACACGTTTCCGTATCTAACTCTTGCGTGTTCGATTTCCATTTTGTTGTCGGTCATCACCATATGTGACTTTCCGTTGTCAACGTAGAAGTATGTTGTCATAGCCATTTGCGTTTCCTTTCCGTTGTTTACCAACAGTATTTGCTATAATCCGATTTCTTTACAGGCACGCTGGAAATGATTTTGCCTGCGTTAACTGTTGTATAACGATTTCCGTATTCGTCAACGTGACGTGTAATTATCGCTTCACATATGTCTATGCCGTGACTATATAAGCGTTCCCAAAGTGGATGGTCTGCCACCTTGTTTGCAAATTCCCTTGCTTCTTCAAGTGTGTTAAACCACTTCATTTTCGGTTCTCTATAACACATAGTGCCTTGACGGTGTACGTATGCGTTTCCGTTCTTGTCTATTGCAACATAGTTGCTATGGTAGTCCTGCGTGATTACGTATTTCATTTTCGTTTCCTTTCCAACGCATTTGCGTTATTTGTCGGTATTGTTATATGCATCCATAATGTCTGCCCAAGTTGTCTGCGGTATCATAGCGACACCCCCTTTCCGTCGTTTGTTCGTTTCCGTTGTTGCACGTCTACGGCGAAAGCGACCACGCAACTACGTGTTATCATAGTCACTTTGCTCTATTAGACGTTTCTGAAATGCTACCATCGGGAGTTGCACCCGATAACAGTTGCTAATGTGGTCAGCACCAACACTTTCGTGTACTGTCTTATGCCTGTTAAGGTCGGCATAGTCCACCAATTTTTTCGACAGCACCTACTCCAACTGCCCCTTGTGCCGGAAACCATTATTGCTAATGGTAAGTTGCACCTATGGTTTATAGCGGCTCACGCTCCACACTTTTATCGTCGTTTTTTCATTGGCGTGAGTGACGCTCAAGGGGAATAATGATGTGTACGTTATGACGCAACACATCATCACACGCACCTTGAAGTTTTTGGTATCTTGTGTGGTGTGAGTAAAGCGCACTATTCTGCACCCCACGACTTCCTGCTTGTCGTTCTCACACCACGAACTGCCACCTATCAACGCGTGATCCTTGCACGCTTGTTTATAGATAGTCGTAAGTACACGCTTGTCCTATGGTTCTAAATGAGTGCCAATGGTACGGATAGCCGTAACCAAAGGTTACCCACGGACTACGCCGAACAGAAGTCGGCGACGTGTCAAAGTCGACAGTCCCAATATGAGTGTATGCCACCCAAACACATACACTATTTGCCCACGATGCTCACTTATGCATAACCTACTTGTCCAAGCCCAAACTGACTAACTCTTTCGTTCAGTCGAAGTACGCACACACTTCTTGAGGGTTGCCACGTGGGTTCAAGTCCCGCAAACTTGTTCAGTCCGACAACTTACCGTCTTTCCCGTGATAAATGCGGTTCACGAAATACTCATTCACTAATGTTAGGCATCTTGTCCCACAACACGCTATACACGTTGTCTTTACACTCTGTCGTGTCCCCACTATTGAACAGACAAGGGTTTTATGCACCAATGCTACTCCGCCAAGATACGTTTTGTCGCTAAATCTGTTCCAAGCATTTGTTGTGCGCTCATTCGCAACAACTCGACTTGTGCATATCGTGTCTATGTGTGAGAATTATCCACAACCACGCTACTGCGTATGGACATCTTAAAGATGGGTTGCCACTTAACGTGCGCCTTGAGTGACGTTCATATAAGCCGTCTAACCTAAGCGGTTTTAATTCTTGCACTATCCGTGTGCTTATATCGTGTGCCAATGTTAGCCGAAGTTACCTAAATGTGTGTTTAGAACGCGCCAATTACGAAGTCATAGACCTTGTTCTGTTCGTTCTGTCCGTTAGCGTATGCCCACTGCTTCTTATAAGCGTCTTCGCAAGTCGCGGTATCTTTAAACTGCCAATAACCGCACTCGTACTCGCTGTCTTCTTTCTTAATCCACTCTGCGCCTAAAGCAACAAGCGCTTTATGGATGCCGTAATAGCGGTGTGTCTGCTCTGTAAGGAATAAACGCTTCGCGTTCTTCTTAAACTTCGGCATATTAGCGAAGATGTTCTCTACCAGCGTGTTATCTTCGACCTTTGCGGTCTTTTCGTTAGACATAGCGTTGAGTATGCTCATAGCCTTGTCTTTCTGTGCATTGTCCAATGTTGCCCATACGTTGAGTAATTCTGTAATCGTTGTCATAGTGTTGTACCTCATATCTTTCCGCACGTTCGGGAACGAAGCCCGTTTTTTTGACGTGCTATCTATCGTTTGTGGCTAACATTGGCAACCGATACACACACACGGATGATGACTGTATGTAATTTATCCACCCTATAGCACGCTCACGGCTTTGACGCTATCGCTACGGCTTGCGTGTCCCAATGTGGCGTTATAACGCACACGGCGGGGAATATATAGAGTTTCAGATTATTAAAAACGTACTATCGAATAAAATCACAACCTTTCTCGCGGAATTATAGTTATCTCAAGTGATGTCCGCGTCATCAACTTGCAATTCCACAATAGCAGACTGTTTGCAAAACTCAACCCACCCGAAAAATAGCACCCGAAAAAAAGGCAAAAAAAAGAAAAAATTTTTCTTGGAAAATGGCAAAAGAGAAAAAAGAAGCAAAAAAGAGAATTATATAAATAATGAAATGTTATTGTAAAAATGGTAATTTTCACGATAAAAAAATTGAGGTGTAAAAGGATCGTGGTCAACAGAACCTGAAATGTGTCCCGGGGGTATTAAAAACGGCATTCCCGGACCGTCGGAAAGTTTGGAACGGAGCTGCTCCATCGTTATCGCATCCATTCCAACCCGATACCGAGACATCCCCATAAAAATGCCATGTACGAAAATAAGACCAGATGAGCGTAAGCGAATAAAAAAATAAGACCAGATTGGTATTATAAAATCCCCGAAATTGGAGAAAAAGATAATACCAGATTACGATTAAACGATTGCTTAATTGATTAACTAAAGGCGAAATGTATGAATAAATATTCGACAAAAAATTATTGTCAAACACAAAACCTTGTGGTAGTATAAAGTCGAACCACAAAAAGTTGTCACTTTTGACTGTATAGTAAATATAAATATACATTAAATATAAATCTACTGTATAACATTAATATACTGTATATAAATATATAATATATAAATATAGTGTATATAATATATATAATAGAGCCGAAAGTGACAAGTTTTCTTCTTTGATAGGGGGATGTATGATACTGCATTTAGATACAAGCAAGATACAAGAGGGAATGATAATAAAGAACTACAAGGAATTGTGTGATTTATTAAATCTCAAGGTTACGACCGGGAAGAGCAGGCAAATACAGT